>Ga0126311_10000594_pt1 | contig 16875 bp, 13 predicted proteins | sample Plot61_FD_92539 | JGI IMG/M metagenome (GOLD analysis project Ga0126311, IMG submission 92539) | Serpentine soil microbial communities from UC McLaughlin Reserve, CA, USA - Plot61 | ecosystem: Environmental > Terrestrial > Soil > Grasslands | place: USA: UC McLaughlin Reserve, Lake County... | reverse complement strand
GCCAACAACGTTCCCTCGAGGAGTTGGCGACAGTCGTCAATCTGTCGTCATCCCGTCTGCGTCATCTTTTCAAAGATAAGACGGGCCTGACTCCAGCGGCGTACCTGAGGGATCTCAGATTGAAGAAAGCGAAGGAACTGTTAGAGACAACGTTTCTCAACCTCAAAGAGATTGTGAATAGAATTGGAGTGAAGGATAGAAGTCACTTCGCGAGAGACTTCAAGAGTGCCTACGGGATGTCGCCGTCCGAATACAGAAAAGTATATGGTCGAGGGCGAGCAAACTCAGATGGAAAAAACGTAGCCGAATAGGCTCTCAAATAGCCAATCCGGCCATCCTTTTTGTATTGCCTAACGCAACACCTTCTTGTAGGTTTACCCTTTAAGCGCCGACTCTTTTAAAGCACAGTGCGGGCGAAGACTCGTTACTCAAAACCGCCAGTTCCGTCTTAAGAACATGCAGTCCTATAGAACTTCAGCACCGAGTCGTAGCGCGGGGTTCAGCTTCGGACTGGGAACTGTCGTATTGGGTGACTACTTTCATCCGCAGGTGTTTGGAGCCAATGGGGATCGAAAGATTCCACAGTTAAGGAGAATTAAAATGGAAGAAAACAATGCCGAAACCTTCTGGGCCAATCTGCAAACCAAAGATGCGGAAGAGATCAAGAAGGCGTTGGAACAGAACCCAGAGGGTCCTGTCGAAAAATGGTAACAATCAAAAAGTTCTGAACTCTGGTTTAGTAAACTAAGGGATTTTGAACTTAACCCAACGAAAGTTGGAAAAGCTGACCTGCGACCGTAACTATGCTCGCAGGTCAGCTTTACCATAACGGATTTAGTGCGTAATAATACGTGAAGTCAAACTCTTAGAAGTCGCGCGAACGCTCCTCCCACAGTCTACGCTCCCCCTTATCGCCCGTACTCATAGCTTGACTATCGCCGCTCGAGCCGCAGGCCTTCTCATAGACAACTATGCTCCGGAATGTCCCCTACAAACTGCTCTTGCCAATCTTTACTCTCGTGCTCGCTTACAGTTTCATTTGGGCGCAGGAAAAGACGACAGCGGAAATGCGTCCGCACGCCTCGCCCAGGCAGAGTGATAAACCGGTTGAAGAGTTTTTCAAAAATATCAAGGTGTTCAGAGGTATGCCGAGATCACAGTTTCCCAGGACGATGGACTTCATGACTGCGTCCTTAGGTGTTGACTGTGATTATTGCCACGTGTCTCCCGCATGGGAGAGCGACGTCAAACCGGCCAAGGAAGTGTCACGCCAAATGGTTGCGATGATGCGTGACATTAACGATAAGAATTTCAGCGGCAAGCCGATCGTCAATTGCGCCACGTGTCACCAGGGACACCCGAAACCGGTTGCCGAACCTCCTCTTGATCAAATAGCTCTACGTACCAGACTCAGCCACGCGCCGGCAAAACCGGCCGCCACCGTGTCGTTGCCTTCGGCTGAGTGGGTAATCAACCGGTATGTTGAAGCCGTGGGAGGCAGATCAGCATTCGAGAAACTCAATAGTCGCTTGATCAAATCAACGTTATCACTGGCGGACGGCACGACCGCCTCGCAAGAGGTGTACATGAAAGCGCCTGATAAGGCTGTCTTCATCACCACCACCCACAGTGAGACTACCTCACAGGGATTTACCGGCGCGATTGGATGGTTGAAGAACAGCCATGTGCGGCGCGAGTTGAGTGGTCCAACATTAAACCAGTTGAGATTCAACTCTGAGTTCAACCGAGAGATCCGACTCAAGGAGCTGTTTGCGGAGATGCGTGTTACAGGCAAAGAAAAGGTTGGAGACCGCGAAGTTTATGTGATCGAGGCGAAGTCCAGTTACAGCGATCCACGTAACCTTTACTTCGACACTGAAACTGGCCTCCTCATTCGTACGCTGATCGAGGAAAGCTCCCCTTTAGGTTCCATCCTGGATCAGATTGATTTCTCTGACTACCGGAGTGTGGACGGTGTTAAGTTGCCGTTCCTGATCCGTCGCACCAGCCAGTGGGAAAACTCAGTCATGAGAATCATCGCGGTCAAACATAACGTCTCTATTAGTGATGTTAGGTTTGACATGCCAACGCAATGACGAAGGGTAAACTATGGCGATAAAGAGGGCGGCGGCAATCATATTCTTTTTGGCTCTGGCGTCATACTCACCCAGCTTGCGAGTCTTCACACAAGAGCCCGCGCTCACTGCGACTGAAAAGTCCTACCTTCAAGCCAGCAAGATACTCGCATCCGGTATCGAGGCACTCGGAGGGTTAGCAAACTTGCAGGCCATAAGTAGCGTGACGCGCGACTTCAGCGGTGTACGGACTGATAAAGGGCAGGGCATCAGTCCCTTAGAGCCAACAGCCATTACACGGAAAGAAAAGAACATACGGGATCTCCGCAAATTGAGAAGCTTCGATAGCACGGCAGGGACGCTCGTCGGCGGACAACCGTTTCACTCAGACAGAGTAGTTTCGCAAACGGCAATCTTTACGGCGAACAGGATTGACCGCACAGTCCTATCCAGCGATGTTTCCTCCTACCCGCAGGCAAGTGCTGCGGCTTTGCGGCGACATCCGGAAAGCCTTCTGTTGGCTGTTCTCAACCGAAAAGAAACGTTGCGCTGGATGGGTGAGCAGAACTACGAAGGGCGCCCGCATCAGATCATTTCTTTCACAGATACTGACGGAACCGAACTTAGCCTCTACTTCGATGCGCAGACTCACCTGCTCACCAAGTCAGAGTTCTTGCGCGATCATGTGGTACTTGGCGATGTAGTGAGCGAAATTGTCTACAGGGATTACCGGCCTGTTGGTAAGTTGAAGTTGCCATATGAATATATTGATAAGCTGGGCGGTGTCATTTTGCAGAAGAGCCAGATCACGTCGCTTATGCTTGACGAGCCCGTGTCCGACGCACTTTTCGAGCAGCCGAAAGATCTCAGTGTTTTGAAACAAGGTGCGTTCACGCCGGTAATCAAGAAAATCGGCGATGGCGTCTACGCCCTCCTCGGTCTCTACAACTGCGTTTTCGTTGACTTCAATGATTTCGTGCTGGTGTTAGAAGCGGGAGTCAATAGCCGCTACACCGAAGGGATCATTAAACAGATCAAAGCGACGGTGCCGGACAAACCCGTGCGCTATCTCATCCCGACACATTTCCATTACGATCACATTGGCGGCATTCGAAGTTTCATCATGGAAGGAACATCCATCGTCACCTTGCCGCGAACCAAAGAGGTCATCGAGAAGATGGCGCGCAGCACGCGCACTCTGCGACCTGATGCCCTCTCGCGTGCTCCGCGTGAACCGGTGTTCGAGATCTTTAAAGGCAAGCGCGTGTTTGACGACGGCGTTCGCAGGGTTGAGCTTTACGACATCTCGCCGAATCCACATGTAGGGGAAATGATCATCGCCTATCTGCCAAAAGAAAAGATATTGTTTGAAGCTGATATGTTGGATCTGGATGTGCCCGAAGGGCAGCCAGGCCACGCAGGCGACGATACGGTTGCTCTTTTGGAAAGAGTTCGACAGCTTGGCCTAAAGATCGATCTAATCATCCCGGTACATGGCCGCCTGGGTACCATGGCCGACTTGGAGGCAACCGTAGCAACGCGGAATAACAAAGACTCGAGTCGGAAGAACTAAGATCGATCGGATATGAAAGACGTCTGGGAAACACTTTCCACACAGGCTTTATGCCTATCGTGCCTCGCAGGCTGAGGGATCAGTTAATTACAGATGCGTTTCAGGCCCACAGTCATCATCTGCTTTGTCCTGAGCGTACTCAACGTTTCCGGACAGCAAGCACCCGTTACGACCATGGAGTCTATCGACTCAAAAAAGACGAGCCTGCCTGCCAAGCCCACGCTTGCCCTTCCCGAGGAAAAGGCAAAGGCCGTCAGCATCCGATGGTTCGAGACGCCACCAGTCATCGATGGCCAACTGGAAGAAGGAGAGTGGTCTCAAGCGGCGACATTGAAGAATTTTTACCAGATCGATCCTGGCGATAACATCGCACCTTCGCGCGAGACAATCACGTTCCTCGGCTACGACGCACGCAACCTTTACATTGCCATCCGCGCCTACGACGACCCTGCCAAAATACGCGCGACAGTGGCAAAGCGTGATGTGGTCTCTGACGATGACAATATCCGGATCTATCTCGATACTTTCAACGATCAGAACAAAGCTTACCTTCTGGTTTTCAACCCGCTCGGCGTGCAGGCCGATGCGACTTTTACCGAGGACAAAGGGGAAGACTACAGCGTCGATGTTGTAATGGAGTCGAAGGGCAAATTGACTTCCGAGGGCTATACGGTGGAGGTAGCCATCCCTTTCCGGTCTCTGCGCTACCGCGCCGGTGTTGGACGAATGTGGGGCATACACGTCCAACGCCAAATTAAGCACCTAAACGACGAGCTTGACTCGTGGATGCCCATCTCGCGTGACAAGACCGGAACATTGAACCAGATGGGACACATCACGGGTCTCGATAAACTTTCAGGCGAGCGCACCCTGGAGCTGATTCCGAGCATCACGGTGTCGGAATCCGGGAACCGGGTGCCTACGCTCTCGACGTTGGATCTGATCAACAACCCGACGTTGCGCGATCCGGGACGATTCGTTAACGAGCCGGCCGGAATGGACCTGGGCCTGACCATGAGGTACGGAATCACTTCTACTGCCAGTCTCGACCTCGCGATCAATCCGGATTTTGCGCAGGTCGAAGCAGATCAGTTAGTGATCACAGCCAACCAGCGCTTCCCAATCTTCTTTCAGGAGAAACGTCCATTTTTCCTTGAAGGCATCGAGATCTTCCAAACGCCGCTCAATACTGTCCACACGCGGACGATCATAGATCCAGACGTCGCCGTCAAACTCACTGGTAAGAGCAAACGCCATACATACGGTCTCATTCTGGCGAGTGACGCTGCGCCGGGCAGTTTCAGCGAGAACGAAAAGAACGACCCAATCATCGCGCCGGGCATCGAGAGATTCGTCGGCAAGAATGCTTATGTTGGTGTGATGCGACTCAGGCGTGACCTCGGCGGCGATTCGAGCATCGGGCTGGTCGGCACTGCTTACAGCTTTATTGACAGACATAATTATCTGGGTGGCTTCGATGGTCGCAACCGTATTAACGCCCAAACAGTGCTGACTTATCAGCTTCTGGGCACGACATCGAGGCAATTCTTCTTAGACCCTGATCTGGGTCGTAATATCTACCGCACCGGCAATGCCCTCGGTTACTCCTTCAACTGGAGTAGCATCGGCCGTCACTTCGGCTACACCTTGAGCGGGGAAGGATTTAGCCGAGACTATCGGGCTAATGTTGGTTTCACTCGCCGCGTTAACACAAATCTCGAATCTTTAAACCTGCAATACAAATCAGAGCCAAAGCCGAAAGCGACGCTCATTTCGTGGAACGTGTCGAACCGCTCCTCGATCCGTTTCGACTTTCAGGGACGGCTTCAGGTCTGGGACCAATCACCGCAGTTGTCGCTTAACTTCAGTCGTCAAACATACCTTGTGCTCTACGGCTTCTTCGGACGCGAACGTCTATTCGAGGAGGAGTTTGGTCCCAAACGAACCGGAACGCGACAAGGTGCCTTCGCTGGGCCCAGTGCTGAAAGGGGAGCTAACTACAAGGCTATTGGTTTCTCATTCGGCATGCGACCGAGCAAGACATATTCGTTCGACGTGGACTCTTATTACTCGCCAGGAATTTTCGATTTTGATTTTGGAGCTGGCCCACGCTTTCCGCGTGTGAGTCCGGCCGCGCTTGCAGATCCCGATGCGCCGCTTGATCCAGGGCCCGGCAACAAGTGGTCGGGCCGTTTGTCGTTCGCTTACCAGCCGAGCGACAGTTTGCGCATCACCTTTGATTACACTAAGACACGACTGCTTCGCCAGGACACAAAGCGCATCGCCTTCGACGACAATATCTACTCCACTCGCGGCACGTATCAATTCACGCGTTTCACGTTTGTGCGTGCGCGCATCGACTACGATACGCTGACGCTACGCGCCCTGGGGCAGTTACTCTTCGGTTGGACTCCAAACCCTGGCACCTCTTTCTACGTTGGCTACAACGACGATCTGAATCGCAACAGTTTCAATCCTTTCACGGGTCAACCCGAACCAGGACTTCAACGCAACACTCGCACGTTTTTTATCAAGATGACTTACTTGTTCAGACGGAGTTTTTAACATCATGAGTAAGCCAGAAGGAGCATTTCGAGAGATGAACAAAGGTTGGACGCATAAGAAAGCTGAGTCAGCTGATTCGCCGGAAGCTGCGGTCCATCAAGTACCGTGGATTGAAGCTCAGGCATGGTGCAACTTCGTTTTAATGGAGCCCAAAGTTTTGCCTAAAGGCACGTCCATCGAGAATGCGGGCGCCCGACCCGAAGCGCCGCCGCGCAGGGACGATAAGGATGGCCCATACCCTACCTGGACCAAGTCCAACCGCTGCGCTTTCCGTTTCGAGATCGCAGGGGAGGGAAGACGCATGCGGATCAAGGAGTTCCTTTATGATTGGGCTCCTCCCGCCTTTGATCATCCGTGCCTCTGGTTAAGCCGGACGCAGGCGTTCCAGATCGGTGACGACATGGGGTGGCTCGGAATCGACTTCAAGAAGCTCCCGGGCGCTTCGAGCACCCTTGATCGTACCTCGATCGAAATGTCTGTGCTTGAAGGAAACTTCACCGCTGATGAGATCCAGGCTTTATATCGCAGCTTAGAGCCGGTGGACGCTGGAGCGCGCGAGCAAATTCTGAGGACACCCCTCGCAGATCTTTCTTATCAGAGCCGTCACCGCGAACCTGCGATCGCTGTGCCCGTCGGTTACTGGGCTCACAAACGCAAGCCACCCGAAGTTGTTTCCTTCTCATTCCGTGCGGAAGATGCTCCTCGCGGATTACCAGCTGAGAACATCGTGCCTCCCGCCTCATATGGTTACCGTCTCGACAGCGTGTTTGTGTACGGTGATCTTCAACAACCGCAGGAAGTTGACTTTGCCTACGAACAGAACGGACGACCGGGTCATTACTTAAGAGTGCTGGCCTCGCCATCCACAGCCGATAACGGAATACAGTATCCACCTAAACTGGATCGGCAGCCATGTTCGAGCGAAGTGCTGAACACCGGCGGACAGGACGTTTACTACGCCTTTCATGAGAGAGAAAAGTTTGGCCCACACGAAGCGGTCTTCCAGAAGGACGGCCTGAACGTTATGTTGATTGTTAAGCCATCGCCTCAAACAGATCGCGCCTGGTTTATCAAGCTACTCGAACAGATGATTTCCGGTTGATTGTCCCGAGACAGGAAAGGAGGTTAGTTATGCTAACTGTTGAGAGATTCCGAATAGCGTTGGAAGAGTTCCCGACCCCACCGTCTGTATACGATTTGCCGAAGGAAGAATTCGATGCCATGTTGCTCAACTTGAAGGAGGCGCTCGCTGAAGTCGAGTCCGAATCCGAGGGAGCCAAAGTTCTGAAAGCAGGTTTGCGTCATCCTGTTTGGCAGGTACGTTCCGCTACTTTGGAGGCTGCTGCTCAGTGGTATCCATTGCCGGCGGCAGAAGAAACGATTCTCAATGGCACGCACGATAGTGTCGACGTGGTTGCATTTCAAGCCATTAGACTTTGCGGGCAGCTCCGCATACGTAACGCGCTGACGCATCTCTCAAGGATTTCCGGTTGGCCCAGCAGTTTCAGCAGGCCCGGCTACCTGCGCAAGCCTGTGGGCATCGGGGCGGCATTGACGAAGCAGGCGATGATGAACATTCTCGGCTCTGAGGTACACCAGGAGCTCGTTGAGCTGGAGGCCGAATACATGCGGCCGTTCGAGGAGCTCAAAAGCGAAGTTAGACCGAAACCGGACACGTCCAGGATGGTCCTCATACCGGGTGGTCCATGCATCATCGGCACCTACGATCGTAAAGACTTCACCTTCGAGTATCACGATTATGTACCCGAACGGACCGTCGATGTTCCCGCTTTCTACATCGACCAAAGACCAGTTACTAACCGCGAGTACCTCCGATTCGCGCACGCTATCGGTCGTTACAATCACATCTGTTGTCATCAGGACGAGCGGCCCGACAAGGACCATTGGCCGAGTCACATTCTGGATCCGAGATTCGGCGGCGATGATATGCCCGTGACCGGAATTGATTGGTACGACGCGTACGCGTATGCGACCTGGGTAGGAAAGAAGCTACCGAGCGAGACTCAATGGGAGAAAGCTGCTCGCGGCGTTGACGGACGCGATTATCCGTGGGGCAACGAGTGGCGTCCGGAGTTGGCGAACTACGCGGAGAGCGCCTGGGGCGAAAAGATTGAAGACCTCGCGCATTGGGAGAATCTTCTGCGCACTATCTCTAAAGACATTCCAGCCGCACCCGTGTGGCCAGTCAACAGCCGGCCTGAAGGCAACAGCCCTTATGGTGTGGCCGATATGGCGGGAAACGTCTGGGAGTGGACCGCCACGAACTTTATCACGCGTGAACCAGTGGATCCGTTCTTCAAAGGGCGCGACATTCTCTCGTTTACCAATCGTGCGGCAGCGTTTCCGGTTATCAGAGGCGGATGCTGGACCTCTTTGCCGGAAATGCTACGTACCTTCTATCGCGGTAAGGATCTCATCACTGATCGACACTTTGAGATTGGCTTCCGTTGCGTAGTTGAAGCATAGTTGGCTTGCAGGCTAGCCCTCAACCACTTTCGGCCAAACCGGCGAGGTGTTAAGCGGTGGCGTTTCAGAATCCGTAATGGTTGATTCTGTCCGAACTCTCCAGCAAGCTCTCGACGTAGCGCATGAAGTAGCGTGGTTCTGTATAGAGAGAATCAACCAGTCTCGAGTTGCCGACCCAGTATCCCCAACTGTGGCCATAGGGCAGGTCCGCATGCATAAAGCGCAGGAATGTCCGTTCGGCTATCCAGAACGAATCGGACTCCGGCGGTCCATCGCTACGCTGAATTTCCCAGGTCCCCTTGCTGAAATCGATCTTCCACTGAAGATCATCGTAACCGGTGATGCGTAAGCTTGTGCGGCGTCCCAGTTCGATCGACTGCATGAAGTAAGGCGTCGCGGTGAGAGCTGTGGCGAGCCGGTGGTCCACCTCGTCGATCACTTCCTGGTGTTCTGACGCTGACACTGGTTCGCCAATCTTCGCCGGTTCGAATGGTGGCATCGCCGTCTCCGGATCTTCCAGGTCAAATTCTGCGCACATGGTCTTGAAGTATTCGAGGTTGTCCCACGAATCACCCGATCCCTTTACCCCATAGCCCTTGCCGAGTTCGATCAGATCGCCCGGTCCCCAGATGTGCATCTCCGTTCCAAATTGAGTTCCAATCCGGTGACCATCAAGCACGGTCAGAGGAAAAATTCTGCGATTCATCCAATCGCACGCAGGTTCAAGCGGCGTGGTGTCCTTTACGATGCGCCAGCCGAAGGCGCCGGGTATGACTGCGCTTCCCTTAAACGCCGTCAGATAGTTTTTGAAAGTCTTCTCCGCCATCGCCGTCCGGCCTTCTATGTCATCTTTTTCGCTGCGATTGCGGAAGCAAGCGTCGGTCGAGATCGAATGGATGGGAAGAATTGCCAGATCGATATGATTATCTTTCTCCTCCAGCCACTTGAGTGTGGTGGGATGAAGCATCGAATCGCCCGCTACGAGTAAACTCGAGCTGCCGTCTGAAATAACATAAGTCATCTCTGGAAAACTCACCGCGGAAGGTAAGGCAAGGACCGACATCGCACCGAATTGAAGTTTTTCCAGAGGGCGCACTGCCTTGATGTATTGGAACCCAAGGCGTCTAAGCAGCCACGGCATGACAAAAGAACCGGCACCCGGGTTCGTCACAGTGCGCAGCGGATCGGTGGCCGGATAGATAATGATGGCATCGCGGTTCAACCGGTCCAGACTCGGCACATGACAGTGATCGTAATGATGATGTGACAGCAGAACCGCATCCACGCGAGGAGGAATAGTCTCCTCAAGCAAAGGCGGATAATGCTCCCAGAAGCGATCAAGACTATCGGTTAACCATGGGTCGACAATTAAACGCACCCCACCCGATTCCATCACGATTGTGGCATGCCCGACGTTTGTAACCTGCATAGATACCTCCTATCCGCCAACGGATGTGTTGTCGCGAGAGTCCGTCTGTCGACGCGCCACCGCCACGAGGCGGCTCGCGTTCTGATCGTATTTAGCGCCTGCGAGGTTCCCTTGAATGATCGGATTGAAACCGCAGGACTCTAAAAGCAGACGCAGCTCGGCTCCGGAGTAAGGCCGGTGCGACATCACGAACTCCCGCCGCGTGCCGTTCTCCAACGCGATCCAAAGATCCTCAACCCATGACCAATCCTTTGTCACAGTCCGTTTCAGAAGCAACAGCTTGCCATCCTGCTCAAACCATGTGCGCTCGACGAAAGTGCGCGCCAAAACCTCCTTGCCATTCATATCCATGATAAGAAGACCATCCTCACGCAACGAACGATAAGCATTTTCAATCACCTTGCGATCGTCCGCCGGGTCTTCGAAAAACCCGAAGGAGGTGGAGAGATTAATGATCGCATCGAATGAACCAGGACGAGCAAACTGTCGCATGTCGTCACAAACGAACTCGATCTCCAGATTCTCCGTTTTAGCCTGCGTTCGCGCCTGGTCCAGATAGTAGGCAGTGCGATCAAGCGCCGTGACTCGGAAACCACGCCGCACCAGTTCCAGTGCATGCCTGCCTGGACCGCAACACAAATCAAGCACTGCCGCACCAGTGGGCAGAAAGTTAGCGAGTTGGTCCACGTCGCTTCGGGCGCGCGTCCAGGCGGGCTCGCCAAACATGATCTGCGGTGCGAACGTGCACCAGAAATCGTCGTCTTCGTGCCATGGGGTCCGTTCACTCATTGGCTGCGAAGGTGAGATCAAGAAATTGTTTGAACCACTCGTGGTCACTCCCGGGGTGAGGCTTGGCCATGAGCATAACGACGGTATCGTGTTTCTGAAAGATTACCTCGTGCTGTCCGAAGCGCTCGTCGAGAAAGGCATGTGGCACCTCGTGGCCGCGCACGTGCAGAACGTCAGTCGAGCAGGGTTGCCGATCAACTTCGAGCGGATAAGTGGGTGCGTTAGGCGCTCCCTGAGGCCAGGTCAACACTCGGACGTAGTGTCCCGCCGGTTCCTGCTTTTCGTAAATCCATTCGATTTCCTGTGGCTGCTCCTGGTCTCCGAAAGCGATCGCCGAATCGAGCATGAAACCGTATTCGGAAGGCAGACTCAGCTGCAATTTCAGCCACGAAGCCGGAATATCCGCCGCGCGAACGGGAATCGTGTTAAGTGTTGCCGGGCGACGGCGGTGGTTCCAATAACCCATTGGGACCGTCACGATGAGATCGCTGTAACGACCCCAGTAACAGAGGTCCGCAATCGGCGTCTTGAGTATTTGCTCATGCGCAGACGGAACAGCGGCCCGAAACGCGCGACAGATCTCGATCAGTTCCTCGTCCGAAAAGTCACCTGTCTCAACAGCACCTTCAATCATCGTGCGGTGAAGGTGCAGCGAAAATGCTTTGAGGTCGCGAAAGTCTTCGCCGATCCAGCCGATGTCGTTGCCCACGACAAAAGCCGCCGGCTGGTGTAACCAGAAGCTTGGATGATCATAGGCCGGTGGTCCAAGATCGTAGAGCAGTTGCTTTACATGAAGTTGGCGAATGCCGTCGGAGATCGTGCAACGAACAGTGGCGCGGTTCGAGTAGTTGTGCTCGAATCGCCCGGTCATATCCATACCGGGATAGCGGCCAGGTGGAGCCTCTGGTCGCACCTCCAGCTTCTCTACTCGCAAACTATCAGGTAACTCAACTGGACGCATCAAGGCAAAGTTGCACCACTCCTGCGCCTCATCCCAATCCATGTGGCGGATCTTTGCTTCCTCATGTTCAATGGAGGGAGCGATACGCCATTTCCAGGGTTCGTTCATGTTCTTGAATCGACAAACTTTAGCGCTTGAGGACGAGCCCTTGCCCCGTTGGCAGTTCCAGCACTGAATGATTTCTGTCACGCATGAATGTGTCAGCGACGTCCTTCTGTGCACGGAAGACAAGTTTTCCGTAATCGTCCAAAAGGATGAAGCCACCTGTGCTTACGCGATCAAAGAAGAACTCGAGTGTGCCGAGCTCTGCCTGGGCACAATTCAAGTCGATATGCAGGAGACTGACTTTCGCGGGAGCAGATTCCTCGAGTATGTCAGGCAGCACGCCCTTCACGATCCTGACGTTCTCAAAATCTTTGAATCTCGTCTTACATACTTCATAGACCTCAAGATGCTGTTCGAAAAAGCGATTCTTTTTTAGCTCCTCAGCGGTCGCGTATTTGTCTGAGAGCCCGCTGAAGGTGTCGTATATGTAATAGCTCTTTGACGTTCGCTGCAGGTCCACATAAGCGGCCACGACGGCGGCACTGAACCCGTCGAAAGCTCCGCATTCAACATAATCGCCGGGAATGTTGAGCACGGAGGCGGCTGACCATGTCAGCGTATGTAGTCGCCACAGCTTACTTCTGGCCTGCTCACGGAGAGCAGCGGACTTAATAAATGGGAGAGCTTTTTCGACCGCTGTTATTAGCTTCTCATCCTCGAGGAAGCTTGCATTGCGCCGCATCGTGATGAGGTCATCTGACGCGTACAGGGGGACAAAAATTCGCGCGAGCCTTCCCAGACAGTCATCAAAGATAGCCTGGTCTTCAGAAGAGTTAATTCCATAAAACATTGTGTAGTGCCTCTATTCTTACGGGCGCAGCATCGCAGAACTATGAAAGCCGGTTTCATGGATTAAGTGCGATGAGATGCGGCGAGGTATCTCTTTAACAAACTTCACTGAGGAGCGCCCGCAAATCTTACTATGATAGATTGGTAGGCGCAATGGTGATGTTGGCGCAGTATAATGATTGAAGTTCAGGCAAGATCTTAAGTGCAGAGGTCAACGCTCACGATGATCTTCACCTCGCTAGGACCCAGTGCTGTGAAAGTTAGCCGGCTCTGTCTTGGCACGATGAATTTTGGCCCAATGACGAACGAGGCCGATAGTCATGCGATCATGGATAAGGCAGAGGAGTTGGGCTTCAACTTCATCGACACGGCCGACATGTACGGACGAGCAAGAGGTGACGGGCTGACTGAACAGATCGTTGGGAACTGGCTCGCGGGCCGCAAGGTGAGGCGCGAACACGTTGTCTTAGCGACGAAGGTTTATGCTCAAATGGGCGATGGCCCCAACGAACGCGGACTTTCGGCGTATCACATCCGGCGCGCTTGTGAAGCGAGCCTCAGGCGTTTACGAACAGACTATATCGATCTTTACCAGTTGCACCATGTCGATCGCTCAACAACCTGGGAAGAAATCTGTGAGGCGCTCGAGGTACTCGTCCGCGACGGCAAGGTTATATACCTTGGCAGCAGCAACTTCCCAGCCTGGCAGATCGCTACCGGGAATCAAATTGCGGCGCGGCGCACGATGTTGGGATTAGTAAGCGAACAGAGTCGTTACAATCTTCAGACGCGCACGGTTGAACTTGAAGTGCTGCCAGTTTGCCGCGCGTACGGCATGGGTTTTCTGCCGTGGGCGCCGCTCGGTGGCGGGATTCTCTCGGGCGTGCTTGAAAGAGGCGGTAGTGGTCGCACGGCCAGTCAGAAAACGCAAGCATTGATAAATAAGCATCGCCAACCAATAGAGCGTTACGAAAATCTCTGCCGACAAATCGGCGAAACACCCGCGACCGTTGCCTTGGCGTGGTTGCTTAGTAACCCGATCGTGACCTCTCTCGTCCTCGGCCCTCGTACGCTTGAACAACTCACAAGTTCTCTCCGAGCGCTTGAGATCAAACTGGATGAGTCGACTCTCAAAGCGCTGGACGAAATCTGGCCTGGCCCCGGTGGCGAAGCTCCCGAAGCCTATGCATGGTAGGCAATCGATTTAGCCACACTGAAGCGTGATCTCAGACCTGTTCTTTTTCAGCCTCAGGGCCTAGCTCAGTGATCAGTTCTTCCTGTAACAACTGCCTCCGATGAAGTGCTGCATATGTGCCATAACGCGCGAGGAGTTCGTCATGCGATCCCTGCTCGACAATACTTCCGCCGTCGAGGACGCAAATCATGTCAGCTTCGCGTGTTGTCGACGTGCGATGCGAAACGATGACGCACGTGCGGTTGCACATCACTTCGCGGAGTCCGTCAAGAATCTGCTTCTCGGTGTAGGTATCGACTGAAGAGAGCGCGTCGTCGAGAATCAAAATCTGCGCCTGGCGCAGGATTGCGCGCGCAATCGCTGTACGTTGCTTCTGCCCACCAGACAACGCGATGCCGCGCTCTCCCACGAGCGTCTCGAAGCCGTCAGGAAATCCCCGTACGTCTTCCGTCATGCCGGCAATTTCCGCCGCCCATTCAATATTAGCAAGGCTCGCACTTTCGCTTCCGAACGCAATATTTTCCGCGATCGTGCCGCTGAAGAGAAGCGTTTCCTGTGGCACATAACCGATGCTATTGCGCAACTGCACAAGGGGATAATCTTGTATGGGTACGCCATCGATGAAAACAGAGTTTGGCGGCGATTCAAGCAGGCGTGGCAGTAAGTTCATAAGCGTTGACTTACCACTTCCCGTTGGTCCAACGATAGCTACAGTCTGACCCGCCTTAATCGTTAGATTTATATTGTGCAGCACCGGCGCCGAGTCTTCTCCATAAGAAAAGTCAAGATTGCGGAACTCGATGTGGCCAGACACTGAGGCCTGCGACTTAACGCCCGTGCGATCACTGATAGCCGGCTTGATAGCCAGGATAGTGTTAAGACGTTTGAGACTCGCAGTGCCGCGCTGGTAGAGATTAATTAGGTCGCCAAGAACGATGAGGGCCCAAATCAGTCCAGTCAGGTACAAGTTCAATTCTACAAACTGTCCGATTGTGATAGTGCCGCGCATTACAAGTATACCGCCGTAGAAGAGGGCTACTAGGTAACTAATTTGAACAAACAATTGAACTACAGGCTGCATCAATGACGACGTGCGGATGAGACCGAGATTCAGCTTCCTGTAACGACGATTCATCTTCTCGAAGGTGGCAGCCTCCGCATTCTCCTGCGCGTAGGCGCGCACGAGCCGGACGGCGGTGAAGTTTTCCTGCACGCGGGCTGAGATCTCAGAAAAGAATTCCTGGATCGTTCTAAAGCGAGTGTGCACCCGATGGCCGAGATATTTGACCGCCAAAGAAAGGAATGGCGTTGTGACGAAGAGCAGCAATGTTGTGCGCACACTGATATGAAGCATTAGGGCCAGAGTGATGACAACGATGAATCCCATCCTTAGTGAGTACATGATTAGTGGACCTGTAAGTTGTCGCACGGCAATGACGTCGTTAATCATGTGCGCCATCAGCTCACCGGTCCGGTGAGACTGAAAAAAGGAGAGCGGCTGATGTTGCAGATGCGCGTAAAGATCGTGGTGAAGATCGGCCTCGATATGGATTGCCATGCCCGTCAGGAAACGTCGCTGTAAGAAGAGCATGAGACCGCTGAGGAGACTCAGAGAAATTATTAGCAAGGCATAGTTGGTGAGTGTTCGCCAGGAGGCTTGACGCAACAGATTCTCGATGGCGCGACCGACCATGAAAGGAACCAGCATTGCTAGAGTGGTGGATATAGACGTGCATAGAACGCCCATGACAAGGGCTTTCTTATAGCGCTTGAGATAAGGCAACAGTGTGAGAAGGTGGCGCATTACCAGATTAAGAAATGAGTGTCGGAGACGTCGGCGGACGGAGTTAATTATTCTATCTCACTTCGCCAGAAGTCTATAAGAGTTTTCCGTAAGTAATGCTCTGAATTGTTCTTCTCTGTACAGACCTCTGCGCCTGTCTTTGTGGTCTTTTCCTCCGGGTGACACCTCCAGAGGCGCTGGAACATCCTTGTCCTTTGCCTCTCTTGTTGAGTTCAACCGCAATAAATGCGTTCTACAAATTACCCAAGCAGACTCTTGAAAATGAAAGATGCGGAAAGATGAGGACTCACCTTGCGATACCAAGCACGACCCATTTTGCTTTGACGACTGAACACGTCGATAAAATACTGCGTGGTATCGTCTGGTAGAAAGAGGTAAGAGGGTATGCTGAGGATTTTAAGTCCGTTTGATGGCATCTTGTCTCGCGCGGAATTTCTTCTCTTAGCGTCAATTTGTCGAATCGGGGATTCAATTAGTCATCGCAGCGGTTCAGACCGGAATGCAGGTAGCCGCGAGAAGGTGGACGAGTTCTGCCAGTGCGAGTGAGAGGATTCACGAGGGCGTGGTGACGCGCGAATAAGTAAGGTGCTTCAGTACAAGGCCCCCGAGCATGTAGAAAGTTTTGTGTAAATGATCATCGACGGCCAACTGGGTTAGGGTTGGCAGGGAGACCTCACAAAAGGGCTCAAAAAGTTTGGTGAATCGTTCATGCCCTTTGTGCTACTTTGTGGTTTAAAGGCGCCCTTGTTCTAATTCTGCGACAGCATCATAATTGAGCGCGCACCATAGGCAGCGAAACCAAGACGCGATCATGACTTCCCAAATTACTTTGCGAGCCCAGGCCATTCGCCACGCTCCGGCGTTGCGCCCTGCGGTACTAACCGCCGCAGTTTCCGTCAGTTACTACCTCACCGCAGTTATCGGTTTTGGGTTTGCCCTCCAGCCAGGTTCCGTTTCCGCACTCTGGATGCCCAACTCAATTCTGCTTGCAGGGTTATTACTGACGCCGAAACGTTGGTGGTGGCTTGTAATCCTCGCCGTCTTACCGGCGCATCTTGCCTCCGAGTTGTCCAGCGGTGTTCCTACGGCAATGGTCCTGTCGT
>Ga0126311_10000592_pt1 | contig 16934 bp, 13 predicted proteins | sample Plot61_FD_92539 | JGI IMG/M metagenome (GOLD analysis project Ga0126311, IMG submission 92539) | Serpentine soil microbial communities from UC McLaughlin Reserve, CA, USA - Plot61 | ecosystem: Environmental > Terrestrial > Soil > Grasslands | place: USA: UC McLaughlin Reserve, Lake County... | reverse complement strand
TTGTTAGCACCGTTATCGCTGGCATCAGACATTTTTTCCGACATATGCCACTTTTTCAGTATCTCTTAAATTGGTTGGTTGAGAGTATAACTGTACTTAGTTCTGAAACCTTTCGAAGGAACTAACAAGCTAATATTCAGAGTCGTTCACTGTTGTCAGTTTCAAATGTCCGATATTGCATGAAAGCAAAATGCGCATCAAATACCGAGGAGAAGGAGGAGGGCACTAACATTTTGGCATAAGAGAGAGCGAGTCTGCAGGATTTGCACCGCAATTAGGGCACGCCAGCTTTGGCTTTGCAAATGCAATAAATGCATCTCTACCCTCCATCGGAATTATTCCATAGCTATAGGCCAAAAGCTCCCTGTCTGTGAAATTCTTGTCAGAGTCTATGAATTGCTGCTGATCATTTGAAGCAACAATGATATCATTCCCGCCGCCCCTATTCGCAGTTATATTATCAATATCTGCAAGAACTTCATTCATCCTCTGGTCTCTTTTTGAGTCCGGTGCAACGTTGTCTTCTAGTGGTTCACCAATCCATACATCAAAGTATTGGGGCAGAACCTGTGCATTGCAGCTAATACACTTCTGATCCTCAAAAAACTCCTTGATGATTCTTTTCCACTCGCCGTCGTCAGGCTTTCTAAAGTTGTATGTTGTAGGGGCAACTCGATCAGGGAAATATGGCCTATGGCGCCCATAATCTCTGCTTCTTGGCCGCACGAAATCGTCATAGCTCCTGCTAGTTCCGCCACCGGGGTCAAGCTCAATTTCCTCTCGAGAAAAGATGCTCTGAGACAAGTCTTTTATCAAGTCCGCGGTCCTTTCGGTAGTGGCCAAGGTCGGCGGATTGACGGTCTTGTCTGGCTGGGACGTTCCTGGTGTTAGGGTAGATCTAGGAGGCGACGGATAAAATATCTCCGGTGATGAGAGGCTATGGCCCCCTGCAATCTGCTGCAAGGCTAAAGAAGCTAGCCATTTCAAGTCGTCAAAGTCAACTTTGACTCGATAGTTTGCAGTCAACTCGTCTTCTCGTATAAGGGAAAGATATTCAAGAGTGAGCATGAATTCAGCAAATGCCATGTGTCTTACAAGGTATTTCGTCAGACCCATTTCAGAGCCTAGCTGACCGTATGCATCAAAGAATTCCTTTGATGTAAATGAAAATGGCAATAGATCAATAGCTTGAGCGGGCCGATCAGCTGGTATACCTTTGTTAGTGCTAGTGCTGTAGGTTCGTGCCAAGTGGAATAGCACAATGATTGCAAATTGCACACCAAGTGGAGATTTCTCAATGAATGACTGTAGCGTATCTCTATTGTTGACAATAGTGATTACATTGTCACTATCAACATTTGTGACAGGCTGGTCATGACCACTAGAAATTCCTGCTCGTGAAGGACTAGGTTTATCCTGCTCAATATTGTTGGCAGCAGCATTGATATCATTGGTCTTTTCTACTTTGGACAATTAACGAAGAATTGTGCATCTTAGTATAATAATGGTTTCAACACATGCGACGGATTGTTCGTAACGTTAATCGATGTCAGTAAATAAAATATCCATTAGGTTTATTATATTACCAAAGCTAGACCCATCGGTTGCACTGCTTGTAAAAATAGTTCCTCATTTTCCAGCCCGTTATCCCTCCACGCTAGATATACATTATCAGTAGATGCTGCAACGGGGGTGGCAAACGGGTCTGAAAGAGCCACACTAGGCGGTAAGTCCACATCTCCTTCCATCTCTTGTATGGAGAGATGTGGTTTTTTTCCAAATTGGCTCCTTTGTCGAGGCGTGCTCTGAATAGTGTTTGGAAGCCACTTCGAAACCCGTCATTCCAAACTGCGTACATACATTGTTGGCATCCTTGAGGGGCCGCCGTAAGACAATTTGTTTGCTTTGCATAAGCTAAATGCTTAAAAATTATATAGACTGATTTCATAAAGCAAATTAATTGCATAATTCTTCTTGGTATGAATCATCGTTACTCTCTGATGGTGATGTACTGTTTGCCACGGGAATCACCTTAAAGACTGTACCGGATCCGTCAAATTCTGGATAATATTCCTTTATTGCTGCTAGATACAAGTAACCATCAGAACTTGTCTCAATATCCGTAATACTACCGAAGCCATGGGCTATTATCGATTGTTCCTCCTCAATAGGGTTATTTGCAATCTTGTCGGCAAGTGAACCACACAAGAAAAGTTCTGTCCTATCTTCGTTTAATTCAAACCTGTATAAGTTTTCATCAGCTATGCTTGCTACAAACATATCATTCTTGTATTGTTCTCCTAGTTTGTCTGAATTGAAAATCTCTATATCTGTAACTCCGACAGTGACATTCCATACGAATTCTGGATCGCTATAAACTCCTCTGATGGTACTCTTATTTGAAAGAGTATCTGCTAATTCACTAAAGTTAAAATTTCCACGATTTTTAACCAAACCCTGAATGGCGGTCCATCCACTATTAAATCCCTGCTCAACCAGATTTATCTCATCGAAGATATCTTCGCCATTTTCAGTGTCCCAAACACGACCTGTCACCGGATCTATATCCAGCCCAAAACTGTTGCGTATCCCATAAGCATAAAATTTAGCTAACGATGGATCGTCTCCAAAAGGATTTCCCTGAGCTGGTTCGCCATCTGTTGTTATCCTATAAATGACGGAAGTACCGTTAGCATTATCGCCATCCTTATCATTTTGGGCCCTAGTTGCGGTTCTTGAGGTATCCCCCACAATCAAATACAGGTTATTATCAGGTCCAATCAACATTTTTCCTCCCTGATGCATGGCAGAGAATGTGGCTGGCAAAGACAGAAGTAGCTTTGGATTTATTAGCTTTGTACCATTTGGAGCCATTTCATATCTGTAAAGCCTATTTCCAATAACTTCATTTTCTAGTAGTTCTTCACAAACGTCACCGGTGTCTTTTGTTCTTGATCCTGTAAAGTATAAGAAGACATAAGTTCTTGTTGGATTTGATGGTTGTTCAAGATTTGTTGTTATTGGTCCTGCTCTTTTCGTACCGTTAGTACTTAGATCGTCATTATCATTGACAATGGAAGGATCATTTCCTTGAAAATCTTTTGCAACTGCAATTCCGAGCATCCCCCTCTCGCCCCTGGTTGCAACGTTTACGTCAAGTAGAGGCTCTTTTATCACGCTTCCATTAACGAACCTTTTCACTGTGCCTTTATTCTTCTCTAAAATCAGGATATCGTCTGGACCCAAAAATGCCATTGATGTAGGCAAATCGAGTCCTTCAAAGACTGGCTCAAATACAATATCTTTATTTATCTTAGTTACTGCTGCTGTTTCGTTTATCCGTGGCAATTCCTGTGTGCTATTGGACTGAAAATAGTTTGAGAAATCTTTGCTATGTATTACAAGAGCACCGGTCTCTTGCGTAAACACAATTGCGCCTCCTTGAAAGTAGTGAATGGCCCCTTTTCCTTTCGCCAGGGGCATCTCATCTGTTATGGGATAGCCTAAAAAGCTCCGTTCCAATCCTATACTTTTCCACTTCTCAAATATAGATCCATGAATTTCATGTGCTCCTATTAAGGGAATCGAGTATATTGCTCCACCTTCAAAGACGTTAAGAGTTGCATCCTTCTCTGGAGTATACATTTCATCCGTAAGAGGAAATCCTAAAAAGCTCCGTTCCAATCCAAGTTCCTTCCATTTATTGTAAATATCGCCATGGACTTCATGCGGCCCAGCATCGCGTTTCCAGTAAATCGCACCCTCTTTAAAATTCTGATAATATTTAGCATCTGCTTCACTTGACCTATTCTGCACGGTAGTATCAGTACCAATTTTGTAAGAACCAGTGTCGATACTATTGTTTTCTTGATGGCTTTCATCTGAGATTTCTGTAATATTGGAAGTAGGGTTTCCTAAAGACGCCTCTCGATTTTTGTGCGTGATATTCATAATCAAACTTATGTAAGGAAGCGACCCTGGGATACAAGCATCCTCTATTACGTTTCCTAATTGTAATTGCTGTGGCGTTTGGGCGTAAACTCGTTTTAAAAAACCTAGTGATGTTTCGAAAATTTCTGAGGCGTTAGTCATATGAATAATATTCGCGGGCTGAAGAAGTACAATTACAATTATTGCTAATGCTAATCTTGAGAGAAGCATATTAGAATAAAAATCCGCCACAGTTTAGACAAACTCATTCACGCATATACTATATATATCTATATATATTCCCTCAGGTTTTTGAACTGCTAGCCATTCTTTTCTAGTCAGTCCCTGTAAGTAATTCGTTTTGAAAGTAAAGAAGAATGCAATAGCGATAACTATAACTCTGAAGGGGCGGACTAGCAACACCATAAAAGTGTGGATACCCAAAACACACACCTAATCTGGTAATGGGTCGTAATCATAATATTACCGTAGGAAAATTCTTTGCCTTTACAGTCATCTTTATTCTGACTTCAAATATTTTTTTATAAACTTCAGTATATTTAACGAGCAAGGAAAATGTTACATCAAGCGGCTGCATAGCTAATGGTAGGTTATCGGAGTTAGCTTCAACCATCAGTTTGTGTTAACATGTACAAATTAGGAAGATAGCAAACTAATGACTGTGACATTATTGTGTGTCCTTTAGCGAGATGACGGAAAGAGAACCGAACGTAGAGGCTCACAGTCAATTATTCGCCAAGATAGTTACAAGGCCACAAAAGCTCTGGGCTCATTTTTGTCAAAGGAACGTATTATGACAAACACAAAGCACAGATTAACCATCACCATTGGGCAATTGCTCCAGAACACACCTTTTTGGAGACTTTGCCGACGCCAACCAAAAAAGATCATAAAAAGAGGATGTTAGCCAGCTTTACTAACTTTCTGACCGCCGACTGTAGACTTTTAGTTAGAAACGATACTATAGATCTGCTGCTTTTAGTCATCAATACGATTGCAGATGTGCTTGTCTTAAGATCTGCCGGCCCTCATGTAAATAGGCCAAACCACCTTTCTTTTGTGCCAAGTATTTTTCTCGCCCCATGCCGCGGCAAGATTATGATAGACTTCTTTAATAGGATCAGCGTTATTCTTTTGAATATATTTTTGAACACTTGACCAGGTATACACATAGCAAAGTAGTTCTGACAGACTCCAATCCAATTCTATCTGAAAAGCTGGCGTGTCTATCTCTTGAAAGGGAAATGGTATACCTTTATATTTATTTTCTACGATTTTTCTTTCTTTTGGCCAATAGGAGCCTAGAATATCTTCGTATAATAAATGGGTTATATTGTCAATTTCTGGAGACACTGAATGAACACCATAAGCCCATGCTGCTATAACACCGCCGACACTACCGTCGTCACCATCCCTCCTGAGCACCCTTTTTGCTTCTTTATAGAAATCATCTAAATTAAACCAATGAAGTGCCTGAGCAATGGTGATGAGATCAACGCTATTATCGGCAAGACTGGTCCCTTCAGCAGGAAATACTTCGTATTGAATGTTGTCTCTATGCTGCGCATTTTCAATTTGCTCTTTGCTTGCATCACTGGCTATTACCTGCTCGAAGTATTCAGAAAGGATCACCGCGGCCTGGCCATTGCCAGTTGCACAATCCCAAGCAAGATTCCTATGTTGTATGAGTCCCACGAGAAACTCAAATAGTGACTTAGGATACTTAGGTCTGGAACTCGCATATTCTTTCGAATTGCTGGAAAAATGGTCTTTGAATTTTGTTAGCTTCAAATTAGCATAATAGCTGCAATAAAGAACTATAATTAATTATCTACGTAATAGAAACTGATCTGCTCAATGGAAAGCCCAGAGCTATACATGCATATATTGACTCTATTAACTGAATAAAGTACAAAATAGCAAAGAACTGAGATCAAGCTAGCGTTTGAATAAGAGAGTGAATAGTCAAATTCAATTTTCTCTCAAATTGAATAAAGCGCAACAATATAGCCGCAGCAGCATTAACCTTGGTCTTCCTAGCCTTTTCCTCGCCTCTTATACTCTTCCATGTAGCAGTCATGCGCCGCGCTTATGCTTCCATTATTGATTAAACTAGCTTGTTTCTGTATGCCCAAAGATGAATATAGCTCTTTGGCAAAGAAACAACAAGAGGCACAATATGCACACAGTATTGAAAGTATAATTTACCATGGTAGTATGAATTATATTATATGACTGAAGGAGAAGAACATGACGGACATAAGAATCCCGTTCCAGCAGTTGATTTTATCATCTCAAGGGATAATGACTCAAAGATACTTCTTGTCAGGCGAAAGAATGATCCCTTTAGGGGCATGTTATCAATTCCTGGCGGTTTTGTAAACGAGAGAGAAACAGTAGAAGACGCCATGAAGAGGGAGGCTAAAGAAGAAACCTCTCTGATTGTAGAGCCAATTGCAATATTAGGCGTATATTCAGACCCCCAGAGAGATCCTAGGATGCACACTATTTCCATTACTTTCGTTACAACAATAGTTCAGGGCAACGAATATGCACGTGATGACGCAGCAGCTCTGCAATGGGTTAACGTTGAAGGTGAACTTGATACTCTGATACAATCAAAGCAAATTGCATTTGACCATCCAAAGATCCTGGGCGACTACAAGAAATGGATAAAGGCTGCTCAGGGTTCAGTTGAGAGCGGCAAACCTACCTTTTGGTCAACTAAGAAGGAAAAAACAAAAGAAGCTTTGCAAACAAAGCCAACAGAAGATAAATAATAGGTGCAATACAATGTTATGATTAACAAGCAAATAGATATCCTGAGTAGTTATATCATGCATGTAGAACGATCATCTATCATACCCGGTAGGCAAAACTCAGTGCAACCAAAAAGGTATTGCATTCCAAGTTTCTGCAGAAGCAATCAAAGAAACCCTGGATTGGAAAGAATAACTGCCGCAACAAAGGACCTAGTCAACGTTGAATTTAATCTTGCGGGGAGAATTAGAGATAAAGAGCTATTGGATCAACTCCAAGAATTGCCTAACGTGAAGTATAAACGCCTTATGCAGTACAGTTAGGCTCTAGCTTTAGAAGCAAATTCTGACGTTATGGTTGTATTATATAATCTAGAGTATTCTTCTGCTCAGTTAACAAGCCCGAACAACATTTTTGAACCAATGATGCTTGGACTGTCCGTTATCGCTACCATGGAACGAAGATTAGTTAATGAGGAGTTTGGTTGTGGTATTGTAGTAATTACAAGAACACTGATCAAATAAAACTAGCAATAGTTTGTCTAGAGATAATATCGAGTTATGCGGATGGTTGGGTAAAATGGCCTAAAAGCATTTCTGCAGGAATATAATTGGACATATATGTAACACATTTTATACAAAATTCACGACGAAATGCTTATAAGGTGAAATATTAGGTCATTGTCGTTATCTTATTTGGAAATTATATCCCTCATATGCATATTTCTCGGCATATATGTCAAAGAATATTATTCTTATACATATTGAGACCTTTAAATGAGATCCTATTCAAAAAATTTTATTTACAAGGTTATCTCTCTACAAAAATATATAATGGTGATTCTCTAAGTATTCGGGGCTAAAAATTGGCTAGTAGCCAGAGATCTACCTATAAAGCAACACGTGTAACGAAAGCTAGCCTTGTATCACAGGCTATAAAGGCATACAAGAGGAAAGGTCTTTACTACGTCGTTCGATTTGGTGCTACGACTATTTTTCGGTATCTTTTAGCTTGGTATTATAGAAAATTCAGATCTTCAGAAAGGTTTAGATTTCAAGGAGATACTTACCGCTATCTTTTTCATCCATATGTTACTACATGGAGAAATGAGAGAGCAGCTGTAATTCCTATCATTTGGGATATTATAAGAAAAAGTCGTGAGCAAGACAAGAGAATCCTTGAAGTAGGCAATGTGCTTTCTTATTATTTCAAAGTAGACCATGATATATTAGACAAATATGAAATCATGGATGGGGTAATTAACGAAGACGTAGTTGATTTTAACCCTTTAAACAGATACAATGTAATTATAAGTATTTTCACTCTGTCGAGTGTTGGATGGTATGAAGATATAGAGGCCCGCCGGACTGGAACCAACTCTACTTGGGTTTCTCCCCGAGATCCTAACAAAATTTTACGCGCCATCAATAATTTTAATAGGCTTCTTGCCCCCGGTGGGCAAATAGTTGTTGTTCATGATTTGGGATACAATCCTGTAATGGATAAGCTGCTGAAAAGTGGCGAATTGCGATTTGATAAGCACTATTACTTAAAACGGATCTCTGGCTATAGATGGAAGGAAGTTGATGGACTGGATCTCAATGAGGTAAAATATGATAAATCTATTCCGAGCGCTAATGAAGTGCTCATCGGTGTAATTAACAAAAGCTAACGCCGAAGTTATCAAAGCGCTCAAGTACGCTTACGGTGAAAACCAAGACTACAGCAAAGAGATAACCGGCCTGAAGTCACAGAAGTTAAACCCTGTATAGTGGATTGACATCCTTCCTGTTTCGTTCATGACAGAGCAAGGTGAAATGTAAGTCCATGCCAAACTTGTGCTAGACCGTGAAGTCTTGGCCGTTGCTCTTGTATTTTCTAAACTCATAGTTGCCTTAAGAAACTCCATATCCTAAAGATCGCGAGTTGAACAAGCAGGTAATCAGCCATGAAGACTTGATGGACTTCGCTTGAGTCTGAAGCATTTCCTTATTTCAAATGGAGGATAAAAGGATGAGGTAAATGTAATGATTTCATCAGCGGAGATATCGACATAATTGTATTATGTACTTCATCATATTGGAAGAGCCGGCGGCTGCTATGTCTATATACAAATCAGATAGCTTCGCTTCTGACTGCGAATTTATTACCCTTTTGTAAACCTTCTACCTTGACCATCATCTATTCAAGTTGTGAAAAATGCGTTCAACCAGTTGCTCAGAGCGGTACAGCACGGAATTGAGATAAACAATATTAGACGAAGCTTCAAACATGCACAGTATACAAGAGCAAGATACGAGATGTAAAGCCTAGTAAGGTAAAATATCATCAACCTTCTCCTTGTTTGGCAAATACAGTTTAATATTGATGTTCTTTATTATTTTATGCTATATTTTTGCTAGTATGCGACATAAGTCTGAAAATAATCCGATTAAAGTGATTCAATTGGGAAATTTTATCTATGTGTTCTACATAACCGTTGATGAGAATTGACCTCTTACAAAAATCAACAACTCGAGGAGTGTTAGGAAAAGCAAACATGACTGGGAGCATTAAACAAATGGATACAATAGGAAACGCTTCATCGGGGGAATCAGAATGCTCCAGCCAAGAAAATGGCAGTTTGATGCTAGAAAAACCATCAGATATGAATACCTTAGTGACAATAGTTATTCCTACACTCAATGAACAGGAAGCGATAGGTAAGGTATTGGATGAATTATTTTCCAGAGGTCTAAAGAATATACTTATTATTGATGGCTGCTCTTCAGACGGCACATTAGATACTGCTAAGAAGTATCCTATATCGGTAATTACTCAGAATGGCAAAGGCAAAGCAGGTGCGCTAAAAACAGCCTTTGAAAAGGTGAAGACACCTTATATGATAGTTATGGATGGCGACTTTACTTATGATCCATCTTGCATTGATCGAATCTTAGAACATATGCAGTCATATGACCAAATAATCGGCGCGCGAAACCTAGACGACCAAAAAAATATCAGTGCCCTTCATAAATTTGGAAATAAATTAATAACCAAGACATTCAATGCACTTATGGGGACCAGTTTATCTGATGTTTGCTCTGGCATGTATTCCATTAGGACTGAAATTGCGAAGGCTATGGATCTATCAAGTACGGGTTTTGACGTAGAGGCCGAAATAGCAGCTCAGATAGCATCCTCTGGAAGGATAACAGACGTTCCAGTAAATTATAGGCAGCGAATCGGAAAACAAAAATTATCTACTTGGAAGCATGGATTCAAAATATTAAGCACTATACTAAAACTTGGAATCATACGACGATTGACGGTGCAGAGATTAGAATAATACTGATGACTTACTAGTGATCCGTCATTGGCATATCTCAAAGACGTCAACAACAGTAATTTGTTGCCAACGATGTGGGAAATAACCTATCATTCTATGGATTTGTAATTGTTCTTAGGGTTCTATGACTGCATATGCAAATCTGAAATGTATTGCTGCAAGGTACAACAGTATCAGGCTCTTATGTATGGGAAATCAGGTCGCTGATAAAGCGAAAATCCAGATTTTATTAAAGCTGCTTTGCTAATTGCCGTCACAGTTTGATGTATTCATATTGTTTCCAGGTTCGCTTATAAAGAGTCATGCATAAAATGATTGGAATTACCTTGCTGGAAGGTAAAATGTTATGATTTCAACTATTTGCAGGCAGTTTTATATTTAATAAGAATCTGATCAAACTCTTAAGTTAGAAGCAGCATTCTTGGCTGGTAGACTTCAAAGTCATGAGAGAAACTGAGTTAATTGATGTTTCTGATAGGCGATTACCTATTGAAATAAATAAAATAGTCCTCAATAAGGCATTTGAAAACGCCAAGGCACTGAGTTCCAGACTAATTGCTATCGTGATTGGTACAAAACCTGATTTTTATAAACAAGCTCCTTTAATTAGAGAGGTCATCGACAATGAGATCCCAGCCATTGTAATTGACACAGGTCAACATTTTGATGATCTTCTCGGCTTTGGGATAAAAGAATTCTCTATCAATGACCATGTGGCCTGTAACCTGAAGATACGTGGAGATTTAGTAGAGAAAGCGAGTGACTTGATAATAAAGTTTGCAAAATTTGGCAGAATCTGTAAGATCCGATTTCCCAGTGTTAGAGTTCTGCCAATAGTCCATGGCGACACTCTTGTTGCCGGCATCGCTCCTCTGGCTTGGGTTTTTGGACTTGGCCAAAAAGTCGCTCAAAATGAAGCGGGACTGCGTTCTATGGCTCCAGTTGCAATAAAGGACCTGCGAGTTAATTCTGAGCCATCTCATCAAGATATAGAATCTTTTGCAGACCATCAGTTTAATGGAAAATGGTTCTTAGCTAGGGAGGAGCCATATCCTGAGCAAATAGATACATGGATATGTTCCGCTGGTACTAAGTATTTTTTTGCCCCAACCGAACTTAACAAGAAAAATCTGATCAGGGAGGGCTATCCTGAGGATTCTATTCACGTAGTAGGAAATTCCATAGTTGATGCAATTAATTTGAAACGCAGAGAGAAACCGCACCAAAATATTTTTGATCTTTATCCGCGAGCAGAGATTGGGGAGTGGATACGAGTTGACATACATCGTCGGGAAAACCTAACCAAGGTTAGGTTCTCTGCAATAATAAATGGCATGGCAGACCTTGTAAAACTTGGATACAAAGTATTGTTTATAAAATTGAATGCCACCCAGTACGCATTGGATGCTTATGGGCTTGGTACAAAATTGGACAAACTTGCCGATCTTTACCCTGATAATTTCATCCAAACTCGTTTGTGGAAAGAATATGGTCATGTCATTGAATTTTTAGATAGTGGCCACTGTTGGGCCGAACTCACAGACTCTGGATCAATGCAAGAAGAACTCATGTATTTTCCCAATGTCTTATCTTTGACTGTGAGGCTAAATACTGATAGACCAGAAACTATATTCCAGGCCAAGGGCAATATTCTTGTGCCTCCAATAAACCATGTATGGATTACACAATTTGTAAAGGCAGCTAGATCTGAAAGGTTAGGCGCACTATTGAAAAATAAGAGGCCCATGTATGGTCAGCCTGGACAAGTATCGAAAAATATTACAAAAATAATTAAGGATCGTATCAGTAAGGAGGATGATAATCCATGGTTTCACCATCGGTTAAAGTTGTGGAAAGGTTGTGACGACCTAGAATATCTTTGAATATATTGATTGATGCCTGACCTGCGCCAAGGCTCCAGTCTCGAGATCTCTATTGAAAGGGACAATTCCGGCAGGACAAAGACTAGGAACTTTACCTGGCTAACTATTAGAAAAATATCTCCTCAATATCTCTCTCCAGCATCTCCTCTGGCTTCAGAGGGCAGCATTGAGAATGGGCACAAGAGCCAAAAGAATGGCTCCAGCGAAACCATCATCAAATATCTGGAAGACACAATCCATATAGTTGTTATCCTACAGTTAATGATGTCAGGACATAGTCATAGTGACATCATGCAACAACTGAATTTGCGGACAGGGACTTACTATCGCTATCTTGCCGAGGCGGGCTATTGCGAGGACAGGCAGCAGTTATTCAAGAAGAAATACAACAGGAAAGATGAATCTGACAAATTGGCAATGGAGATGGTAGGCCTAAGAGATCGCCTTACAGAAGGTTACAGGCGAGCAGTTGCAATCGCAACTTCAAAAGATAGCACACTGTGCGTCAAAAGATCCAGACTGAAAAAGCGGCAGTATAGTTTGCTGTTGGAGGACTGCAGATGACACACCATGGCACTTTGATAATGTATATGCTGCTCAAAGAACACGACATGTCCTATGTTAACAATCATCTAGCGTGCAAGACCCTGACTTGGCACTTGGGCTTTTACTGCAGAATAGAAAAATAAGATTACCATGCCATTTCCCTGGTCAGAATTACTTGACCGTGTCCTCAACAGAATATCGCTAGCGATATACTCCACTAAGTCCAAAAGCATTACGCTTTTATGTATTCCTCTGGAACATAGCCCATCGATGACCCTTTGAGATAGAGTGGAATTTTTTTATCATTCAACCATCCTGACTATGGCTGAATGCTGAGAGTACGCCTTTACAAAACGATCTAACAAACGATGAGGATAATCTCTTCGCGAATGAATAACAAGTGAAGGCTCAAAGGTGTCACTAGGGGGACATACTTGCTAACTGTTGAAACACCTTTACCTAGCAGTTGCAATAATAAGCGCAGCAGCAATAGCGTTTGCAATCTTATTTTATGCAACTCCTCTCATCACACTACTCGATCCTATCGAATGTCGAAGAATTGCTGCCGATAAAAATAGATGGGAATTTTGTGGTACGGTGCCATTTCCGGTTATGACAATGGTGGTATCAGGAGAAAACGCAACCGGCGTCATTGACTATGAAGGCCAGTTTGGCAATCGCTTTGGAATGGATTGTGCGTCCCTATGTAGGGACTGTAACAACAACTGTACTAGACTGTCAGTTTCTATATTTTCATATGCAACAGCCTGTTACTAAACATTTGATATTGTTTATATTGGCACACCACATACAGAGTTGTACTCGGGTCAATACATAGCCATGTTTCTAGTAGGTCATGCAGTGGTTGCGTTTCTTATTGCCTATATTGTTTGCAGGATTTTTAAGATTAACCAAGGGGTCTCGTTTGCCCTTGCCATGGTTATTGGCATAATTCCTGATATTGATGTTGTAACGCAGTCTTTGGGAATTATGGCCCACAAGACATTTACTCATAGCTTAATAGTATCTGCTGCAATAGGAAGTTCTATCTTTATTGTTACTAGACTGGGGTTTAAGCAGACTTTTGCAGCTGCAATGATCTACTCACTAGCATATGTTCAACATATTATTGATGATATGGTGGTTGGCACACTGAATATCCTATATCCAATTGGTAATCTTCCGGTAGGTATTGGAATTGCTTATGGATCGCTTACTCATGAAATAATTGAAATTTTATTGCTCGCAGTTGCTGCATCGATTATCGTGGGCAAGTCATTTAGGAATTTTGGTAATAGCCCACATGTTGGTATGGCGACATCCTCATTGTTTCGGTTTTCAATAACTGATAAAATCAGTTATATCATTCTGATTGTATCGCTGCTATCTTCTTTTGGTTATCTATTATATGAGATGAAGTCTCTACCGCGCCTTATTTTAGAGACAGATTTAGAGATAGCTCTGTTTGTACTGCTTCATCTTGCCGCTTTGCTGTGGGTATTTTTCATGATACTGGCTGCCAGGCAAGATACTGCTAGCTTCAAGAGAAGTTTAATATCAGACAAGCACTAGTATCATGCATTAACTTGTTTTTATATGGTGATTGTATATGCTTGCCTAGATCTTTACGTATTATTGCGATCGGAATAGGTTCACTTATCGTTATAGTATTAATACTACCGTCTCTGGGACAAAATGTTACAGCAGCAGACTGTACAACATTGCCTGTTTCTCAATACAAGGCGGTAAATCTTATAGATAAGAGAGTGATGGCTATAGAAGCGCGCGATTGGCTAAGCTTCACAACACCATCCATGTATGATAGATTGAATGAAATTGAATCCACAGGACTTAATGCTATTCGCGTACCTGTATTCTGGGAGGCTTACATTGTGAATCCAACTGCATTTGTCAGTGGCCTTGAAGAGATTTCAACAACCGCAGATCAGCTTGGTATATGCGTAGTCTATGACTTTCATCAAAGCCATACAGGCAGCCATTTTGACTACTGGGCTGGAGGCTTTCCTTCATTTCTTACAGGCTCCTATTCTGCAGATAGAAATGGTGAATTAGCATTCTGGGCTAATTACTATGACAACAACATTTCATACGAAGGTATCAAAATATGGGACCTGCACTTTAATTTCATAAGGGATGTGATCATAAAGCATGTTGATAGTCATCCAAGTACGGCCGGCTATGAGATTCTAAATGAACCTGCGGTTAATGACTGTAATCAGTTTGCCAAGCTAGGGGATGTCCACACATACATAGGTAATAAGATAAGGTCGGTGACACTAAGGCCCATTTACTTCGATAGAGCAGAAAATCAGAGTTGTCCACACTGGAATTATGAACCTTACGATATATTGGTCGTACCAAGAGATGTATCCAATATTGTCTTTGCACCTCACATATACATAACAGGTTTGCCAACAACAGTGACATATCTTATATCGCTATCGCAAAAATGGCAGGCAGGAATACCTATCTTTATAGGCGAATGGGGACAGCATCCGCCAAATGATGTAGTGACTCAGGACGTGGTCAATAACTATTTGCGGGCTTTCAGGAGTACCAACGTTGGATGGGCGTATTATTCGTGGGATCCAATCTTTTCCTTTGCCATTAAAGACCAATCGTACCAGGATACAATCTACAAAGGGTACTTGCAGAATGGAATTAAATCGTTCTATGGGAATTGACAAAATACTCTACATATTCTGTTAATAAATTCGGATGAGACTCAGAGGCATGGCAAATCTGGCCAGATTGCGCATATATGCATTAGTCTAGTTCTCTGCTTTTATCTCTTATTTTTGTCATAATTGGCCAAGTAGAATCATTCATAGTAAACGAACTACGTAATTTAATTATTAGTGTTAATGATTACAACAGGAACTCACTAGTTTTTCCTGAGATCGTCGTATACTTTTACAAGATTTTTAACTACCTTTTCATCGCTGTATTCGCTTAAGACATCTTTGCATCTGTCCGATAGGGCAAGTGATTTCTGATTGTCATTTAAAATCAACATCATCTTTTTCATCAGATCCTCATAGTCTCGATCTCTAAAAGCTACTCCGGCATCTTTGATTACCTCTTTGCATCCTCCGGTGTCTGCTACCAGACAGGGGATATGGTATCGCATTGCTTCAAGTAATGAAATACCAAACGCCTCAGTGCCTGCAATAGAAGGATATACAAAGAGATCTGCAATCGAATAGTAGTACCAAAGGTCCTCATCACACACAAATCCTGTTATGATAACTTTGCTTTCAATACTTAGATTCTTGATTAAAGATCTATACTCATTTAGTTCCTTTCCGGTACCAACAAGAATCAATCTTAAATCATGATATTGGCTAGATGCTTTATGAAAAGCCCTTATCAAGATGTCCACCCCTTTTACAGATACCATCCTTCCGACATAGAGAACATTCCTATATTCATGTGACCTTCTGACACCATTCCCAATCTTATCAATATCAATCGAATTTGGAATGACAATAATCCTATCCTCATTATATCCACGCTTAATGTATTCTTGTCTCACGTATTCGGTGACTGCAATATATTTATCGACTTTTTTAGTAAGCGAGGTCAATAAGGGGTAAATTCCTGCATAAGGCATAGAAAGAAATTTTTCGCTTGTACTGCGGGAGAAATCACTGAGACAAGAATATCGACACAAGAGATCACATTTCTTGTAAATCGCAGTTGAGGTAGGACAATAGCCGGCAAAATTTTCCAAAGTGGCTATAACAGGATTTCTACCCCATGTCATCCTATAGAGGCCCCCACCTGCTAAGGGATGGACATTGTATATATGGTATAACTGAGTTTCTTTTTCATTTTTCCTTAACGCTTGTACTGCTGCTAATGATAGCGAAAGCCCTTTAGCTGTGTGTGTTATGACATCATATCTAATGACCTTTACACCATTTATGATCTCCTCTTTTTTCCCTCCTTTCCTATCAAAGGAAATTACTGTTACACTTAGTCCTGTCTTGACAAGGCCTTCTGCTCTTCTCATGGCCTGTACTTCAGCTCCACCAACGTTATTAGGAAAATAATATTCTCCAAGCATTATAACATCTGCCATCATATTCACAGCTTTTGACGCACGGGTTAATAATCATTATCTGTGCGTATTACTTGGTTGCCATAGCCGCACCATCCTTCATCGACGCTTAAGTATTAGCCATTCACTTTCAGTTCTCTAATTACGCCTCAGGCTCTTCTATCCTTTTGCAATCTTCTTTTTTTAAATTCATTTGGTACATCCTCTACAGTAATTACAGTAATGACTGAAGGATCGGCTACAACCTTGTGACCTCGCCTTCTAATCAATACCAGCTCTTCTGTGTCTTCAGCCATCGAATTAACATCAACAGGCTCTACTAATGACATTTTAAAAGCACATAAGCATGAAGAATTTCCGATAATAGTACTATCCATGTTTG
>Ga0126311_10000591_pt1 | contig 16940 bp, 12 predicted proteins | sample Plot61_FD_92539 | JGI IMG/M metagenome (GOLD analysis project Ga0126311, IMG submission 92539) | Serpentine soil microbial communities from UC McLaughlin Reserve, CA, USA - Plot61 | ecosystem: Environmental > Terrestrial > Soil > Grasslands | place: USA: UC McLaughlin Reserve, Lake County... | reverse complement strand
CCGGCGCCCGAGGAACAGGAGATCCTTCAGGCCGCGGAGCTCGAGCGACGTGGGATCCGGCGGTGTCATCGCAAGGATCGGCTTGACGAACCGCGCCATCTCGACCATCGCGCGGCCGTACTCGTCGTAGGCTTCCGCGTCCACCTTCGAGTGTCGCGCGATCGCCCGACGGGTCCGGGCGTGATCGTTCACCCGCCACAGGTGATCGCCGTTCGGCATCGGCGTGAACGTGCCGTCGAGTGGAAGAATTTCGAGTCCATGGCGCGGCAAATCGAGCTCGCGAATAATCTCAGGTCGCAGTAATGAAACGACATACGAACAGACAGAAAACTTAAATCCGGGAAACACCTCTTCGGTGACGGCGGCCCCACCCAGCACGTGCCTGCGCTCCAACACCAGCACCTTTTTCCCCGCGCGCGCGAGATAAGCGGCATTCACCAGACCGTTATGCCCGCCCCCGATCACGACGACGTCGTATTTGCTGTTCATGCGTTTTGTGTTCGGATTTAAGCTACCGAAAAGAAGCTGTCTTGCTGCAAGCGCGCTAGCATACTTATAATCGCTCGCCCTGACAAACACGGACCAGTTATCATGTGAATGATGTTGAATGCTGGGGTTCTTACATTCCAGGAGTTTGCCATGCGCGAGCCTTTGCCTTTGGCGACACTTCATGAGGCTGTGCTCGAGTTCCTGCGCGGGCGCGACGATGTTGTTGTGTTTGGCGCGACCGCCGTGAATGCGTATGTGCCGGAGCCTCGCATGACGCAGGACATCGATTTGATGTCGACGCGTGCTGCAGAACTCGCCGAAGAAATGCGCAAGTCTCTGAGTGAACGCTTCCATATCGCTGTACGCGTGCGAGTGATCGGTGAAGGTAAGGGATATCGTGTGTTTCAGATTCGGAAGGAAGGCAATCGACACCTGGTCGACATTAGGCCTGTAACATCTCTGCCGGCTTCCCAAGCAATCGAAGGTGTTGCGATTGTTTCACCGTCTGAACTTATCGCGTTGAAGGTCGCGTCATATCACCTTCGTCGCGACAAAGCGAAAGCTTTTTTAGACAGGCGTGATTTAGCATTGTTGCTGTTCGCTTTCCCCGAACTCAAGAGTGAATCAGGTGCGGTGAAAGACTCGTTGAAGGCGCTTGGCGTTTCTGAAGCAGTGATGGATTCATGGCGCGAACTGGTTGCTGAAGAAATTCGAGAGTCTACTGATGAGGAAAAATTTGATTCGTTTTCAACCTAGCTTTTCTTTTTAGCCCTTACATGCCTATCGGAACCGCTTTTCACGAACGCACGTTCCCGCTCTGCGAGAGCTTAAGCTATCGCGAGTGGTCTGGTTACTATGCCGTCAGCTCCTATGAGCCGCATCACGAACATGAGTACAACGCGATTCGGAATGCGGCGGCGTTGATCGATATCTCGCCACTGTTCAAATACCGGCTCACGGGTAAAGATGCGACGCGACTCGTCGATCGCATCATCACGCGCGATATGCGCAAAGTTGCAGTGGGCCAGGTGGTCTATACGCCCTGGTGTGACGAGCGTGGGAAAGTGATTGATGACGGCACGGTTTCTCGTCTCGAGGAAAATACTTATCGCTGGACCGCGGCCGATCCGAGCCTGCGGTGGTTTACGCAGAACGCCGCCGGCATGGACGTTCACATCGAAGACATCTCCGAAAGCGTTTCCGCACTCGCTCTGCAAGGACCAACCTCAGGCCGTTTGCTGAAGAGTCTCGTTGAAGATGCTGACATCGCAAACTTGAAATACTTTCGCGTGACGAAAGGCAGTATCGCAGGCGTGCCCGTCGAGATTTCGCGCACGGGATACACGGGCGATCTCGGTTATGAGATTTGGATCGCGTCGGACAAAGCCATTCGCGCGTGGGATGCGTTGATGGAAGCGGGCCGCGCCTTTGATATTCATCCCGCCGGAATGCTTGCGCTCGACGTGGCTCGAGTCGAAGCAGGGTTGTTGCTGATCGAGGTCGATTTCAATAGCAGCAAGAAGGCGCTGGTTGACGAGCAACGCTACTCGCCTTACGAGATGGGCCTTGGTCGTCTCGTAAACCTCGATAAGAATCGTTTCGTGGGTCAGGCGGCTTTGATCGAAGAACACACACGCGGGCACGCGCGCGAGATTGTCGGTCTGGAGATCGACTGGCCGCAAGTGGAATCAATCTACGAAGCGGTCGGTCTGCCGCCTGCTGTTTCGCCGATGGCCTCGCGAGTCGCCGTGCCGGTTTACAAAGAAGGCATTCAAGTCGGAAAAGCGACAACGACCACGTGGTCGCCAACACTGAAGCGAATGATTGCGCTCGCGACCGTCGCTCGCGGTTACACTCGTCCGGGCACACGTTTGCAGTTCGAGATCACAGTCGAAGCCGTCAGGCATCAGGTGCGGGCCACAGTCGCGAAGACGCCGTTCTTCAATCCGAAACGCAAGACAGCAACACCGATCGCATGAACTCGCAACTCAAGCAGATCGTGGGGCAGTACGAGCCGGATCTTCCTCTCGAGTACGCCTCGACCATCCCAGCCTCGTGGTACACCAGCAAAGATTTTTACGGACTCGAACTGAAAGCCGTCTTCGCGCGATCGTGGCAACTCGCCGGACGCGTGGACCAGGTGCGGGAGCCGGGGAATTACGTGGTGACCGACATCGCGGGCGAGCCGATCGTGATTGTTCGCGGAAACGATGGTGTCTTGCGTGCTTTCTTCAACGTTTGCCGCCATCACGCCGCGGCTGTGATGACGGAGCCGCAAGGCAAAGCTGCGCAACTTCGTTGTCCATATCACGGCTGGACGTATTCGCTCGAAGGCGAGCTGAAAGGCACACCCGACTTTTCAGGTGTCTGCAGCTTCGATCGAACTGAGAACGGTCTCGTGCCGGTGGAATTTGGCGAGTGGGAGAACTGGCTATTCGTCAAACTGGGTCACGGACCATCGCTAAAGGAGTTTCTCGGTGCTGATTTGATCGCGCAAACCAGTCAACTGCAACTAACCGATCTGCACTGGTTCGAACGGCGTCATTACAGTTTCGACTGCAACTGGAAGGTGTTCGTCGATAACTATCTCGACGGCGGCTATCACGTACCGTACCTGCACAAAGCACTGGACAGCGTGCTTGATTACGGCAAATACATGATCGAGAACGGCGCGCGACATTGTTTGCAATGGAGCCCGATCGTAAGCGAAGGCGCAGACGCGCAAACGGGCGCCGTGAGAAGGGGCGACCGCGCGCTATACTACTGGATCTATCCCAACTTCATGATCAACTGGTACGACGGCGTGATGGATACGAACCTCGTCGTGCCGCGCGGTGTGGACCAGACCGAGGTGATCTTCGACTTCTATTTTCCGGATGTGGTCAGTGAAGAGGCGCGGCAAAAGAACCTCGCGAGCGTGGCGGTGGGCCAGCGCATTCAGGACGAGGACGTTGCGATTTGTAAGTCAGTGCAGCGTGGGTTGAGCTCGCGCGCTTACGACAGCGGCCGGCTGTCGGTTCGGCGTGAAGCGGGTGAGCATCTGTTTCATCGTTTGCTGCATGCGGATGTGAGCAGATGAAGAGTCACGGCCATCTGCTGCGCGTACTCGGCGTTGGATTCGGCTTGGCCGTGATTATCGGAAATACAATCGGCGCGGGGATCTTTCGCGGGCCGGGCACGATCGCCGGGCAGTTACCAGCGCCCGCGCCGTTTCTGCTTGTATGGTTGGCGGGAGGAGTTTATGCGCTGCTGGGAGCGATTTCGTTAGCCGAGTTGGGGACGATGATTCCGCGCTCGGGCGGTCAATATGTTTTCGCGCGTTATGCACTCGGTGAGTACGCAGGCTTCGTTGTCGGGTGGAGTGATTGGATCTCTTCGTGTGGTTCGACTGCCGCAGTATCACTCTTGATCGGCACGTTCAGTGGCGCTCTGTTTCCCGCGCTCGAAGGAAAAGCCGCAGTAATAGCAGCCGTAGTGGCAATCTTTTTCGCGCTGTTGCAGTGGCGTGGAATTGTTTGGGGCAGCAATACTCAAAACTTCACCAGCTTAATTAAGGCACTCGCTTTCCTCGCGTTGATCGCTGCCGGTTTTATCTTTGGTGGCAAGGGCGCGCTGACAACCTCTTCATCTAACGCAACTGCCGCAGTCACGCTTTCCGCAATTATCGTTTCACTTCAATCTGCGATTTACACGTACGACGGTTGGGCCGGAGTGATTTATTTCTCCGAAGAGGTAAAGCATTCGGCACGCGATATTCCTCGTTCGCTCTTCGGCGGCGTGCTCCTGATAACTGCCATCTACCTGCTGGTTAACGTATCGCTACTCTACGTCTTACCGATGTTGCAAATCGCCGGTAAAGAATTTGCTGCCGGTGAAGCAGCGAATGTGATCTTCGGTGCGCACGGCGATACGATCTTTCGCTGTTTGACGATTGCCTCAATGCTGAGCGCGATCAACGCGCTGCACTTGATGGCGACGCGCGTTGTTTTCGCGATGAGCCGCGACGGCCTCTTCACTACAAAAGCTGCGATGGTCAACGAAGGCGGCACGCCCGCTGTCTCGCTTTTACTGAGCACGCTTGTCGCCCTCCTGTTCATCGTCTTCGGACAACGATTCGATCGCGTCATTACAGTGCTGGCGTTTTTCTTCGTCGCCAACTACATCCTTTCGTTTATTTCACTCTTCGTTTTGCGCCGTCGCGAGCCGGACAAGCCGCGGCCTTATCGCGCCTGGGGCTATCCGTTTACGACTGCACTGGCTCTGCTCTGCTCAGTGCTATTTCTCGCTGGGGCGATCCTCGCCGACACGAGCAACAGTGTGTACGCGTTGTTGCTGCTGGCGGTGAGTTATCCGGTCTTTCGGCTGATGAAATCTGTGTAATCTGTGGATGGCAGTTAAGCCATCACGCGACAACCCTCGTTGTCGACTTCGAGAACTCTCGTCGTCGCTTCGATTCCGCGGCCTTCAAAACAACTCGCAACGCGAGCGCCGATCTCGTCGTCGTTATCATTGACTAAGGCAACAATACTTGGACCAGCGCCGCTCAAGGCGATGCCGAGGAGACCTTGCATTCGCGGGATCGCAAGCGCTTCACGAAGACCGGGCACGAGTGATTCTCGCTGGGGCTGGTGTAAACGATCGCGCATCGCCTCCCAGAGAATGTCGTAACGCTGCTGCGCAATAGCTGCGATGAAGAGCGCGCTTCGTTGCAGGTTGTGTACGGCGTCGTGGCGAGTGACAGTGCGCGGCAATGCTGCCCGTGCGACGTGTGTGGGTAGTTGCGAATGCGGTGAGACGACGACGACGCGAACCTCTTGCGGCCAAACGAATTTAGCTGAGACGACTGCGGCGTCGTCACAAGTGCAGCTTGCAATGAAACCACCGTATACGGAGGCGGCGACATTATCCGGATGGCCTTCAAACTCAGTCGCGTAATTCAGAACCGACTGATCTGAGATCTCGTGACCTGTGATGAGACTGCCGAGTTTGATTCCGGCAACGATGGCTGCGGCGCTGCTTCCTAAACCACTCGCAAGCGGTATTTCGTTGTGAACGCGCAGATCGACGGGAGGTAACGTAACGCCTTCGCGCCGCGTGGCAAAAGCCATTGCGCGATAGATGAGGTTTGCGGCGTTGCGTGGCAGCGCTTCGTTTTCTTTCGCGCCGGTATTGATGACGCTACACGGCTCCGCGGGATCGGGAACCGCAGTGGCGTCAAGGGTTAGATATAACTTTAGTGCGAGACCAAAGCAATCGAAGCCTGGTCCAAGGTTGGAAGTTGATGCTGGAACACGTAGCTTCACACGGATAACACGGATTTAATTGCGCTGATTGACGCGGATGTGCGAATCGGGACGTTGGCGAAATTGCCAGCGATGCGCACGCTGTCGGGGGCGATCAAAGAATCGGTGTGGTAGTTCATTACGTAGTCGGTGTCCTTTAATAGATGACCAGTTAACACAGCGACTACCGTTTCGTCTTGCTTTATCACGCCATCGCTCACGAGTTTGCGAATTCCCGCGACGGTCGTCGCCGACGCCGGCTCGCAACCGATTCCATCACGTCCAATCACCGCTTTCGCATCCGCAATCTCCTGCTCGGTCACCGTCAAAACTGCTCCACCCGTCTCACTAACTGCCCGCCACGCTTTCGGCCACGACACCGGCGCGCCGATCTTGATCGCCGAGGCCAACGTCTTCGGATGCTCCTCGTTCACAAAAGCAGTGTGATCGTCCTCGGCATAGAAGCGCGCAAATGGCGCGGCACCCGCGGCTTGGACCACCGTTATCCGCGGCATGCGATCGATCAGCCCGCTTTGCAACAACTCGCGAAACCCTTTTCCAAACGCCGAACTGTTCCCGAGATTCCCTCCGGGCAACACCAGATGATCGGGAACACGCCATTCAAGCTGCTCCGCGAGCTCAAACGCAACCGTCTTCTGGCCTTCAATGCGAAACGGATTGATCGAATTCACAAGATAAACTGAACCGTCTTGCGAAAGCTCGCGAATCACGTTCATGCAAACGTCGAAGTTGCCCTCGATCTCCAACACCTTCGCGCCGTAGTCCAACGCCTGCGCGAGCTTCGCATTACTCACCTGACCGCCGGGAACGACGATCGCGCAGGCTACGCCGGCGCGCGCAGCATAAGCCGCCAGGCTCGCCGCCGTATTCCCCGTACTGGCGCAAGCGACGAATCGCGCACCGAGTTGGCATGCCTGCGTGACGGCGACAGTCATGCCCGTGTCTTTGAATGATCCGGTGGGATTACAACCCTGATGCTTGAGTTTTAACTGAGGAAGGTGACAGTAATCAGCAGATAGAGGCGCGTCGTAAAGCGGCGTATTTCCCTCGACCAAAGAAACTATCTCAATATCGTCTGGAAACGGAAGGAACTCTCGAAAACGCCAGACGCCGCTACGATCGCGCGCATCGAGCGACAACTTTCTCTCGCGCCACAGCTCACGTAACAAGCCCGTCTCAATCGCTTCGCTACGATCGATATCGAGCAAACCGCCGCACTGCGAACAAACATAAAGGCGCGCATCAAGATCGAATTCAGCACTACAAGCAATACAACGCTGAATATAGGTCATATACGACCTATAACACGTTTTTAGAAGCTGAACCTAATCTGCGCGTCGATGCGACGATTGTAAGCAGTCGGCCCCTGGCCAAAACCACCAAAGCCCGACGTCGCAGTCGATTGCCCAAAGAATCCCGATCCGAGGTTACCGACCGGATTCGCGAAATTCACATGATTCAAAATGTTCTGAAAATTCAGTGAGAACGTCAGGTTGTAGCGACCGTTGCTGCCGCCGCCACCAAATCCACCGCCACCTGGACCACCACCGCCCGGCCCACCAAAACCACCGCGCGCTGGTCCACCACCGCCTGGTCCACCCGGACCTCTGCCCGCCATGCCGCCACCCATCATCGTCGCGCGCTGGCCATCGCGCTGGCCATCCTGGCGATTCTGCTGGTTAGCGTTTGCGCTACGTCCTTCGGAACCAAAGCTCCACGTCTTGCTTACGCGCACGTTAACGGACGTCGATCCCGGTCCCTGGCCAAAGTTGCGCGGAATCATCACGTCGCCCGGCGCGAAGTTGAGTTTGAAATTGCCGAATGGAGTGCACCTGATATTTGGATCGTCACAATTCGCGCCGGCAGGTGCGAACGCCGGACGCTCCTGGTTGAAAGTGTCGCCATTGAGATCTCGCCCGAGCGTGATGTTGAACGGCCGGCCTGACTGAATAATCACGAACGGATTCAACGTAATTCCCCAGGGCGCGCGGAAGTTGCCGGTCATCACGAAACGATGCCTGATATCGCCGGAGGCTCGGCCGTAATCGATGCTCAAGTTGTATGGATCGGCAGGAATCGAGCCGGTGCCATCGGTATCGCTGTTCGCTTTCGCTAACACGTAGTACGCGTTCATCGTGGCGTTCCGGTGGAAACGGCTGTTGACGTTAACGATGAACTGGTTCTGGTTGTAACGCCCGCTCGAGTTGTATTCGAAGACGTTGCAACGCGTCGCGGGATTGATGTCGGGCGGAATAAAATCCGCGCAATTCAACGGCCTGACGCCGCTGTCAACCACACCCGGAATGAACGTGCCGGGCAGCGGTGCGTTAAGCGGCCTGGTACGCAGCACGTGCAATGTGCGAAGGTTGATGTAGCTGGCCGCAACCGTGAGATTGTGCGGCAACTGCCGCTCAACACTGAACACTCCCTGCAACATGTACGGCGCTTGCAGTCCTTGCCCCAACCTGTAAACCGTCCCGGGAACTGAAAACGCAATCAACTGCTCGGGTGTCGGAATCAGCGGAAAGAAATCAGGATTCAGAACCGTGAATTGTTGCTGGTTGACGCCGTTCAGACGCTCGGCCGTCATCGTGAGATTCTCGCTGATGCGCTCGTAAAAAATTCCGTAGCCACCGCGAAGCACCGTCTTCGATTGTTGCCCACCCGGCTGCCATGCAAAACCAACGCGTGGCGCGAAGTTAAAATTGCTGTCGATGTTTTGCTGGTTCTCGTAACGCAGGCCCAGGCTCAGTGTGAAATTAGGTCGCAGCTTCCAGTCGTCCTGGACGTAGCCGCCAAAATCCCACTGACTGACTTTCGACTCAGGATTGCCGGACGCCAAGGTAAACTGAGTTGCGCCACCGCCGAGCAGACGGATTTGAGCGCCAGTCAATCCTTGCTCCAGGCCAATCACTGTCCGTTGATATCGCTCGATACTTGTAAGATCAGTGAATGGTCCAACACCGCCGCCAAAGAACCTGAAAGTACCGCCGAAGTTCTGCGGCGAAAACTGCGTGATGTCTACCGAACGAACGCGAACGCCGGCTTTCAGCGCATGATTGCGAAGTGCGAACGAAGTGTTGTTGGTGAGCTCCCAGTTATTCGTGTCAGTGTGAGACTGGCCCACCTGTGATCCGCCACCGGTGAATGCGTCCTGGACTTCGAGTGTGGGAATCGAGTTGTCGGCGTTCTGCGCCGCGGTCTGATGTTCAAACTGAAAGCGCGTTTCGTTGACGATTGTCTTGTTGATGATTGCAGTTTCGGTGAACTGGATGTTGTTCTCCGTGCTCTCCGTGTCGTACGCGCGCGACGGTAGTGAAAACCCGCCAATGCCGATGATGCGTGTGTTCTTGGTGTAACTGTAACGAGCGATCAGCGTATGGTTCTGGTTGATCTGGTAATCGACTCTGGGGCTGAAAGATGTGCGCCGGCTTGGAATAGGAGCGGTGGCGCCGAAATCGACAATGTTGTTATTCGCATCCAGCACCTGGGCCACGATTAATGCTTCGTCGTCAACGTCGCGCTTGTCGAAATCGATGAAGAACGATGCTTTCTTTTTCGAAAGTGGTCCACCGAAGTTTCCGCCATACTGGCGCGTTTGAATCGGCGGCCGTTTGGAAGATAGTGAAAACGGATTGCGAGAATTCAGCGCGTCGTCGTTGAAGTTAAACGAAGCCTGACCGCGAAAACGATCGGTGCCCGGGCGAGTCAGAATCTCGATACGACCAAAACCGAGGCGATCGTATTCGGCTGAAAACGGGTTGGAGTTGATACGGATCTCGCGAATCGAAGCGCGCGGTGGTAAACGGCCGCCGGTGAAACCGTCAACGAAGATCTGTCCGCCGTTTGGTCCCGCGGATGGACCGGCTAACGCCTGCAACGCTGCTGCCAGATCGTCTGGATCATCAGGCAGTGCGTCGATGTCATCACCTTTCAAAACTACAGCGCCGGCGTTGTTCTCAGGTTCAGTGTTCAACTCACGATTGTCTGCGGCAACCGTTACGTTCTGTTCTTCAATCGCGACTTTCAGAGTGATGTCGAGTTGCACAGGCTTGCTGGCGGTGATTTCGACATCGGGAGTTTCAGTCATTGCAAAACCGACGTTGATTGCACGCACGGTATACTTGCCGGGAGCGAGGCCGTTAATGGTGTAGGAGCCGGAATTGTTTGTGACCACTGACTTCTCAACTCCCGCGCTATCGATCACCGTCACGCTCGCGCCAACGATCGCGCCGCCTAACTCGTCCAGCACCTGTCCCCGCAAAGAACCCGCGCGCTGTTGTGCAACCACAAGTCCCGCGAGACTCGCGCAGAGTGTGATCGCTAAGACGATTTTCTTCATTTACCGAAGCTCCTTCGAACGACTTTTTCTATTTGGCGCGGACAGAGAGCGTTACGCCGGTTAAGCGCCGGATTGTACCGAAACTGGTCGTAAAGAATCTGTCAACGGATTGTAAAGTTTTGTCAGTTCTGTGATGACACTTCTTTACGGACGAAAATGGACGATTCATGTAGGATCTTCGCCGGCTTGCCTTAGAGTCGCCTTATGTCTTTCAATCTTGCCGAGAAGCAGCCAATGGAACGCGTCCTTGTAATTGACGACGATGTCGGCCTTTGCGAGCTGGTCGGTGAGTATCTACAGCCCGAAGGCTACACCGTGGAAGCGATCCATAACGGCGAGCGCGGCATCGATCGCGCGCTTTCAGACGAACACGACCTCGTCGTGCTCGACGTGATGTTGCCGGGCACAAACGGTTTCGATGTGCTGCGACGCATTCGTGCTCGCTCGCGCATTCCAGTCTTGATGTTAACTGCCCGCGGCGACGACGTTGATCGTATCGTCGGTCTCGAGATCGGCGCGGACGATTATCTACCAAAGCCTTTTAATCCTCGTGAACTTGTAGCTCGGATTCGCGCGGTATTGCGGCGCGCCCAGCCCGTTGAATCAACTACTTCAGCGCGTGAAACAATTCGTGTCGGCGACATCGAAATGGATAGCAACACGCGTAATGTCCGCCGCTCGGGCGAAGTAGTTGAACTCACCGGTGTCGAATACGATCTACTGGAAATCCTGCTGCGCAACGCGGGACAGATCGTGAAGCGAGAAGATCTGGTTAAGGACGTGTTGGGTCGTGAACTCTCACCGTTCGATCGCAGCATCGATATGCACGTTAGTAACCTGCGCAAAAAGTTGGGCCATCAACTGAACGGTCTCGAAAGAATCAAGACCATTCGTGGGGTCGGCTACATTTATGGCGCAGCGTCTGAGAAGTCGGAATGAGATTTCCATTTCGCAGCTTATATCTGAAGATCTTCATCTGGTTCTGGCTGGCGATGATCATTATCAACGTCGTGCTGTTTGCGGCGTTTGCACTCACGCGTCCGACGCCGACCAGGCGATCGTGGCGCGACCTCGCGCAAACGGGACCAAACTCACAGAAGGCCGCTGAGATCTACGAGCAATCAGGAACAGGCGCATTGAGTGCGGCGCTTCAGGCGACAGAAAAATCTTCAGGTGTAAGTGCGACCTTCTTTGACGTAACCGGACAAGAGCTTTCCGGTCGAGCGGTTCCCGCGAAAGCTGAGGAGCTGAGCGCGAAGGCGGCGGAAACTCGCGATATCGAATTCAATTTCGATGTGGAAGGCACTCTTGTCGCGCGACCCGTTGTGAGCCCGAAGGGCCAGCTATATATCTACGTCGCTCACATTCCTCGTCCACCGTTTCAACCGACTTTTCAAACCTTAGGTTTAAGATTGCTGGTCGTGCTCGTGATTGGCGGTATTTTTTGTTACTGGCTGGCGCGGTATCTCACGACGCCGGTGCTCAAACTTCGCACCACGACAAACGAGCTTGCCGAGGGAAATCTCGGTGCGCGTGTCGCGACGAATCTCGTGAAGCGACGTGATGAAGTGGGCCAACTCGGCCGCGATTTCAACGTGATGGCCGAGCGGCTGGAGTCGATGGTGAAAGCGCAACAGCGACTGCTCGGCGACATTTCGCACGAGTTGCGTTCGCCGCTCGCGCGACTCGGAGTCGCGCTCGGTTTGGCGAGACAGCGTTCGGGTGCGGAAGCCAACGGCGCGCTCGATCGTATCGAACGCGAGTCAGACAATCTCAACGAGATGATCAGCCAGTTATTGACGTTGACGCGACTTGAAAGCGGCACTGCTAGCCGTAAGCGAACGCAGGTCGATCTCGCCGCACTTGTGCGTGAGGTTGCGGACGATGCTGATTTCGAAGCGCGCAGTGTGAACCGTTCGGTGCAAGTGGTTTCGAGTGACGACTGTTCGATCAATGGTGTTGAAGAACTGTTGCGCAGTGCGGTTGAGAATGTGGTGCGTAATGCGGTGCGCTACACGCCCGAGGGCACGGCGGTTGAAGTGGCGCTTCACAAACAGAATGGCGGAGGGGACAACTTCGCGGTGATCAGCGTGAGAGATCGTGGCAAGGGCGTGCCGGAAGAGGCGCTCGAGAGGATCTTTCGTCCGTTCTATCGCACTGAAGATGCGCGCGATCGTCAGAGTGGTGGCGGCACGGGGCTCGGTCTCGCGATTACGGAACGCGCCGTGCGCATGCATGGCGGATCGGTACAAGCCGTGAATGCGGCGGATGGTGGCTTAGCCGTTGAGATGAGATTGGGTTTATCCACAGATTACACAGATTGATTTCTGCGTCGCCTCCTGCGTGCCAACTCCATCTCTACAAATCTCACCACCAGGATCCAGATCAACGCCGCAGCAAACCCCGCGATGACATCAGTCGTGTGATGGACGCCGAGATAGATCCTCGATAAACCAATCAACACGAACATCAACGTGCAAACAGTCCATGTAATCACTCGCACGCACTTCGACTTCACTCGCGCCGCCAGGATCGCAGCAAGCGCACCAAAGAAACACGCGCTCGTAAGTGAGTGGCCACTGGGAAAGCTGTAAGTCTCAGGCGCCGTGAGATTGAAAAACGGGACTGGCCGCGGACGTTTGAAAGTGAGTTTGAGAGTTATATTCAACAGGCCCGCGCCGATCATCGTGATCGCGAAGAGCTTTGCCTCGCGCCCCCACTTCAACATCGCAAAGCGAACCACAACGATGATCGTCCCGATTGCCAGCGCCACCGTGGAACCTATGAAAGACACCCCGCGCATGATCGTGGTGAGTGCTGGTGAGGCAAGTTGATGAACTGCGGCTCGGGTAGCCTCGTCGAAGTGGCGCGTCTCACCCTCGAGCGCTTCCCCCGCCAGCCACCCAAAGAAAATCAGCGTGGCAATCGCAGCGGTTAGACCAAGCAACAGCGATAGACTAAGAAACTTTTGGGATCCGCGTTTATCTGCGTTCATCTGCGGCGGCTTGTTTTCTTGCTCGATTTCTTACGCGGTCTTTTCGAGGGTTTCTTTGTCGCAAGTTGGTCGTGGGTGCGGACGCGGTCCCAGAGGCGGTGACGGGTATGATACTGCTCGATTTTATGCGCGGGCGTGGCGCCGATCGTATCCGAGAGATCGCTGATCTGCTTCAGCACCGGAGCATTCGCGCCCGTCCTGGTCAGGTCCTTGTGTAACTGGTCCAACTCTTTCACTGCCGCCTGCGGTCGCTCCAACGCCACCAGACAATCCACGCGCTGGCTGACGAGTTGTCGATAACTGAGATTCAAAGACTTCTCTCGCGTCTTTCGATACAGATCGACAGCAGCCTCAGTCAGCTTAAGCGCCTCCCGAGGCTCAGCTTTATAAGCCTGGCTAAGCTTCAGATATTCATCTTTTTTGACGACCTCGAAAAACGGCTGCGTGAGACCATTCGCAACCGTCATCGAGAGTTTCGCTCCCAACAAACTCTTCTTGTGCTTCTCGCTCATCTCGCGCAGCAGGTCAAAACCCTTCTCGAGGTGTTGCGAACGCGAGCCGTCGAGGTAAATGTTCATTCCAACTTCGTAAGAGAAATAATCCTGCGCGGTCAGATCGAGATCGCGTGTCATCGGCGTCCCCACGCGTAAACGATGCACGTTCGAAGGTATCAGAATATCACCAGCACCCTGGTACAACGCACGCACGTGATACTCGCCCGGCACGTCAAAATAAAATCCATAGCGCCCATAACTGATCAACACTTCTTCGCTGTAACGATCCGGTCCCGGCTGCTGATCGAACGCCAAAGGTGTCAACTCTTTCGTGTGCGTCGGCGACAGTTTGCACATCACCGGCGAGTACTCGAGTATGCGACCGTCAGGCCGGCGAATGTAAATCACAACTCCGCCGTATTCCGGACTCAAACGCGTGTCTAACTTAACCGGCAAATCAGTAAACAAATTCCGCAAGCGCAATTCGATCGACACCGGCTCCATGAACTCGAAAAACTCTTTCGAGCGAACCAGCAACTCGACCGGTTGTTCACCTTCAACACTCGCCATCGCTCCAGGAGGCGCCGCCAGATGCTCCGCGCCCGGCGGTGCTTCGAGATGCCCGCCCGAACCCCACGGATCTCCACCCATGATCACCGCGGAACGATTGCCGTGACGCAGGTGGACCAACTCTTCATCGTCAAACCGGAATTCAAAGTGAGACCAGAAGCTGTCTGGTCCATTTGTACTGTCGTAGCGCCAGTCGTAGTTCATCCACGACAACGCATCGGGACGATTCTTGTCCCACGAATGCAGAAAGTTGAACGCGTGACCCGCTTCATGAACCCACGTATAAAGAAACTGCCGCATCGACGCGGCTTGCGCATCGTTAGCCGGTTGTCCCTGAATTAGATCGTTGAACCACTCGTGTTTGCGAAAGACAGCGAAGCCCTGTCGTTCGGGAGCCTTGCCTGCCCCATCGAATGCCGCCGCGATATCAAACATGATTCCGCCGATCGAATCGTCTTCATACGTTCCAGCCAGCAAACCCCACATCTCCCACTTGGGCCATGGACCAGCGATCTGGCTGAAGTAAGTCTCCATCGCGTTGTGTAGTTCCGCGTCAGACCACGTTTCGAAATCCGGATTGCTGTCGTCGACGACGCTGTGCTTCTGTCGAATATTTACGACGACGCCCGCTTCGCGATATGCCTCTTCGATCGTCAGTACACGTTGCGGCAGCGCGGCAGGTTTGATTGGATGTGCGCTCGTATCCCAATTAGGCAACAGCGGGTCCGCGTTTACAGACTTACAAATATCAATTTCCAGATTCAACGTTCGAAACGCGTCCGACTTCTTCGTGCAGTTGTAGACAGCAGACTGGCCGCCCGCTCGTGTGAAAGTCGCAATGCACGTCGGTGTAACCCCGTCCTGCGGTTCCGCCATCGTGATCTTGAGCGTGTTCGCCGGATGAATTCCTTTCCAGAACGTAACCTTGCCGGTGATCTCAATCTTGCCGTTAAGTTTTTTGACCTTCGGCTCGTTGACGATCCACGACTCGCGATAAACGCGCGTCACCTTCGGTGGACTACCCGGCACGTTGATTTTGTTTACCTGGTAGAAATCACCGCTCACACGTTTCATGACCGGTGAGTTTGCGTAACGTTTGTCGACGTCGATACGAAGGTCGAGGAATCCGAGACCGTTGGTGGGTGCGGTCATCTCACCGTCGTATTGTCCGCTTATGTTCATGGGTTTTAGGCGTAACCGAATCGTTTTCCGGAGGTGATGATCTCGATCTCTCCGTTACGAATCGATATTCCGAGGTTTGGAGTGTCAACAGAGAACGTTTTCGAAAGGTTCTGAGTTGGGATTCTTATCTCGACGTCGAGCGTTCCGGCAGGCACCTCGAGTTCAGTGGAGAGAGCGAGACCAAGCTGGCGCCTGGACGTCACTCCCTCCGCTTCAATCCGCTTTCTGCCGTTGATGTAAAGCTCAACGTGGTCTTTGTTAAAGCCGTCCTGTAAATCGACCCGCATCTCTATTGCTCGACCAGCTCGATCTGGCCAACTACCGGACGCGAGTTCGCTTCAACTTCGTCGGCGGGCGCAATGGTCAACGTTGGCGTCGCCGTGAGTCGTCCTTCCGACACCAAACGCTTCGCTAAATCGGTGATGTCAAAACTGAAGAACTTCTGCGGTGACGCGGCGGCAGTGCCATGACCACCGTGCGGCACAGCATCGAAGAAGTGAATGCTGCCGATCTTGTTTGCCTCAGCATCCGCTCCGCCAACATCCCCCGGCAACTCGAGAAAGACATTGAACAACGTTCCCGGCGGCGCCTGCGCGCTCAGGTTTCTTATAACGAGGAACAAGCGGCGGTTGCCGCTTAGATTTCTGACGCGCGTAACCAGGTCACCCAAACCTGCGGCCGCACTCGGCGGGGCAACCAACTGTGCCCTCACAGGAGTAGTGCCCAGTTGAACTGCTGCTGCCACACGCGCACGTGTTCGCGGTGGACCAGCGGCCGCACTTCCCGGTGGACAAGTGGGAACCGGAGCCAGCTCTTCGTAGCGATAGTGAAGCGGCATGATTTTGTTGAAATTTTTGACTTGCGCCACCACTTTCACGCCATTCTCGTCCGCGAATGTGAAAGTCTTGTTGAGCCAGGTATTGGAGATGGGATTTTTGCGACCCGCATCGTTCCAACTCGCCCACAGTCGATCGATGTTGCAGTGATGCAGCCAGAAGATCGGATCGTTTGCGGCCCACGGCACTTGTCCCATTCCGAGCGCATTACCAACGAGCACGTGAATGGTGCCGTGCAGGTTGAAGTCGAGGTTCGCATTAAACCCCTGCAATGCACCAACTGGTGAATACGAACACTGCGCGAGCGAGTTGAGGTTCAAGACGCCCGGACTGCTCGCGTCGATCGGATTACCGGCGTTCACCGCTGCTCGTCGATTTGGCCTGAACAAAGGATTAGTCGCGTTCGCCGGATTGATGAATTTATTCGGGAGCCGCGGGCCTGACGGCGACGACGAGTTAGTGTAGTCCCAATACGGCAGCGCGAAACTCGCGTTGCCGCTGACCTTCTGAATGATTCGTTCGAAGAAGAAGAGATACATTCGATGCCAGGGCAGGAAGAAGTCTTCGACGTCTCCCGGATGGTGCGCCTGGCACGTATCCCATGTTTGAGTCGCGAGTGTTTTTCGCACGCTTGGACTTGGATATACGCGCGTGAGTTCGGCAGCCTTGGTGCGATCGCCTCTGACGCCGTGTGTGTACCACTGAAACAGCCAGCCGATGGGATTCTGT
>Ga0126311_10000590_pt1 | contig 16949 bp, 9 predicted proteins | sample Plot61_FD_92539 | JGI IMG/M metagenome (GOLD analysis project Ga0126311, IMG submission 92539) | Serpentine soil microbial communities from UC McLaughlin Reserve, CA, USA - Plot61 | ecosystem: Environmental > Terrestrial > Soil > Grasslands | place: USA: UC McLaughlin Reserve, Lake County... | reverse complement strand
CAGCAGGTAATCCTCGACCATAACAAGAAGCCGCGAAACTTTCGCAAGCTCGAAACGGCTAATCACAGCGCGGAAGGCTACAATCCACTCTGCGGCGATCAACTGACTATCTACCTCAATCTCGAAGACGATACGGTGAAGGAAGTGGGATTTGAAGGATCGGGCTGCGCGATCTCGAAAGCGGCGGCGAGCATGATGACGCAGGCGGTCAAAGGGAAGAGCAAGGAGCAGGCTGAGCACCTGTTTCAGGAGTTCCACTCGATGGTGACGGGTGAGCTCAACGAAGAAACTGAGGAAAACAGTCTCGGCAACTTGAAGATCTTCGCGGGCGTGCGCGAGTTTCCCGTGCGCGTCAAATGCGCCACCCTCGCCTGGCACACCCTCCACGCCGCGCTCAATAAAGCAGAGCAAGTCTCGACGGAATAATTAGCCGCGGATAAACGCGGGTAACATACTTCTTCACCGCATCCCTATTACTCACGACAACTTTGCCTTCTGACCTGCTACCGAATCCCGCCTGATTTATCGATTTACGATAATTACCTTGACTATATTCGATAAATCATTTATTGATATTCGATATGTAGGTCGGAGGTGAATATGTCAAAACCAATCTCGTCATCCGCTGCGCTGCCCATTACGCACGTCCTGCTGCGAATCCTCGTAATCGTGAACTGGGTGGGCGGCGCCGCGATTCTCGCTCTGCTGATTGTGTCGCCGAACGAGCGATGGATCATGAGCGCTTTCAAACTCTCTCCTTCGCCTGACGCAGAGCGGCTGGTGATGGGCCTGCGCGCGGTCGCGGTGCTCGGTCTCGCCACGATTCCACTCAATTATGTAATCCTGAAGCGGCTACTCGCGATCGTTGAAACGGTTCGCGAAGGCGATCCATTCGTCGCCGCGAACGCATCCCGTTTGCATGCGATTGCCTGGATGTTGCTCGCACTGCAAATTTTCAGCATCGTCATCGGCGCGATCGGCAAAGCCGTTTCCACTCCGGCGCATCCGCTCCATCTCGACGCCGGCTTTTCGATCAACGGTTGGCTCGCCGTCCTGCTCACGTTCCTGCTGGCCCGTGTGTTCGCGGAAGGTGCCCGCATGCGCGAAGATCTCGAAGGGACGGTGTAAACATGGCCATCGCCGTCAAGCTCGACGACATACTCCATGATCGGCGGATGACACTGACCGAGCTCGCGGATCAGATCGGAATGGCACTGGCCAATCTCTCGATCCTCAAGACCGGCAAGGCGCGCGCAATCCGCTTCTCGACGCTCGATGCGATCTGCAAGGTGCTCTCGTGCCAGCCTGGCGACATTCTCCAGTTTGAGCCTGAGCAAGCAGAACGCCAGCGACCTGCAGCGGCGAGCAAACGGAAGGCAAGCTGATGACACAACCAACAAGGATGATTCAAATGAAACCTAACGCTATGCTGACCACCGCGTCACTGCTCTCGATCCTCTTTTTTACGTTTCACCTGGCGGACGACATCGTCCGCGGGATCGAGCCGGGTAAGCTTGCAAACCTCACTGCCGTGCCCATCTTTGTCGTCTGGTTGTACGGAATCACCGTGCTCGCTGAACGCCGGTCGGGGTTAATCGTCGCTTTCCTCGGAGGGCTCTTTTCGTTAGTGGTCCCCCTCGCGCACATGAGGGGAAAGGGCGTCGGCCTCAGCAGCAGCCTCGCCCATTCCAGCGGACACTTCTTCTTCGTCTGGACGGTGATCGCGATGGGCGTGACCGGGCTCTTTTCGGTGATTCTCTCAGCGCGCGGACTGTGGAGCCTGCCCTGGCGCCGCAGGGCCTCGAAAATTTGAAGGTTCCAGCTAGAGTCAGAACCGGGAGGGGTAGCGACCGGGGCGCGAGACCAATCGAGCCGAATGGTTGATCCTGCGCACGGTTCCGATCGCTACCGCTCCCGGTTCTCGTATTTAGTGTCTACTGCGACTCAGTATCTCAGGCGCCACTGTCAGTTCAGCGGTGGTTGTTCCTACCAGGACATTGCCGATGTACGCCTCCAGGGTCAACACATATGGTCCAGTGCATGATGTCTTCTGAATTTGGAATGGCGTGCTGGCCGTCTTTGTCGTCTCGGCATTGATCTGTAATGGTCCAATCTGCTCGACGACGCCGCTATCACATGGACCCCTATAGCGCACCACAAATGAGACTGTCAGTCGTTCTTTAGTCGTGTTGGTGTACACGATATCCACCTTGGCCGTCTTGCCACGGTTCGATGGGTTCGGCGACACACTCAGCGAAAATGTCAAACGACCGTCGATGAGAGTGAACGTCGTCGTGGCTGTGCTCGTGTTTCCGGCGGCATCCGTCGCCTTGATCGTGATCGTATGCGTGCCGACTCCAACGACCGTGCCTGCAAGCGGGCTCTGTGTGATCGTGACTGGTCCACAGTTGTCACTCGCCGTTGTTCCTGCGACGACATTGGGAATCATCGCCTGACCACTGCTGTTTGCGGTGACGCTGGTTGGCGCCGGGGCGGTTATCGTCGGGGCTGTGTTATCGATTACTCTGACCGTCTGAGTAGCGGTCGACGAGTTTCCAGCAACATCTGTCGCGGTGTACGTGATCGTAGTCGTTCCAACCGGGAAGACATTGCCCGACGGCACGCCGCTGCGCGTAAGGCTGACGCTGCCGGCGTTGTCGGTTGCCGTAGCGGTTCCAAGTTGTGTTGCTGTGACAACTGCGCCGCACGTCGTCGCACCGGCGTCCGTGTTCACGCTTACGTTTGCAGGGGCGTTGATAACCGGCGCGACTGTGTCGTTGACCGTGATCGAGACTGTTGCCGCCGAGCTCGTCAACGGAGCCGCACTGCCGTCGCCAGCGTCACGCACGGTGAACTGGAAGCTATCCGGACCGCTGTAGTTCGCGTTTGGTGTGTAGGTCCGGTTAGCGCCGGTGCCCGAGAGGCTGCCGTGCGCCGGAGTGACCGTCACTTCGAACACGAGATCCGCATTCAGCGTTTCCAGATCGTTGCCAGTCAATGTAATCGCAACCGGAGTGTTGCTGTTGGTCGTCACTGACTGGCTGTTTGCTGATGGCGCGTCGTTGATCGCATTCACTGTGACGTTAACAACGCCGGTTGCACACTGCGGATCGGGCGACCCGTTCGTGTTGCCGTTATCGCAAACCTGGTATTCGAAACTCGCCGCACCGTTGAAATTCGCCTCAGGCGTGTAAGTCACGATTCCATTCGACAACGAAACACTCCCGTGTGTGCCCGCTGTTGGTGAAACACTCGTCACCGTCAGCAACTGCAAGCTCTCGTTCGCCGGGCCTGTGCTGTCGTTGCTTGCGAAATCAACAGCGGAGAGATCCACATGCGAGTCCTCGTCCGTGCTTGCCGCATCGTCAGTCGCGACCGGAGCATCGTTGACTTCGGTGACCGTGATGTTCACGGTCGAGGTATTCGAATCGTGACTGCCGTCGTTGACTCTGAACGTGAAGCTGTCCGCGCCATTGAAGTCCTCTGCTGGCGTGTAGGTAAAAGTCGGCCCGCTGCCTGCGAGGACGCCGTGGCTTGGCGGCGTCACGATTGTGTAAGTAAACGTCGGAGTAGCACTCGCACTCACAGCATTCAACATGATGTCAGCGGGCACATCTTCGGCCGTAGTGGCAAACTGGTTGTCCGTTCCCGGCGGATTGTTTCCGTTGACACCTGCTTCGATCGAATTCTCGACGATGTCTGGCACGTTTGCGAAGAAGTCGTAACCGGTCAGTGCTTCGACGGCATCGACAGTGGTCAGGTAAGCATGCCAATCGCTGTTGATGCTGTTGTCGTTTGGCATGATCACAGCGATCGTTCTCGTTGCCGCACTGACGCGTGAGACATCGTTGTCGCCAAGTGGCAGCACAAGCGCGACTTTCCACGTGTAAGCCGGAACGGTCACGTGACCATTCGCGATCGTGTTTGCTGGTCCATTGTCACCCGAACCACCGACACCCGCCGGGCCAGCGACGATGTAAACCTCGTTCGCGGGCAATAGCGTGCGCAGGAAGCTTTCGAGATCGGCCCACGGACCCTGATTGTTGTCCGGCGCCTGCGGGATCATGTTCGACATCAGGAACGTTTCCTGATTGAGCGGTATCGAAGCCGGATTGTCGCGATCGGCGTTCGGTGTCATGTGACCGCGATCGAAACCCGACGCGAAATAGTCGGTCGACTGCACGCGATACCAATCGGGCGAAACCGCCGGGTCAGCACGGAATGTGTCGGTGCGCGTCAGGTTGCCGGTCCAATCGTTCTCGAGATGCCAGCTCACCCAGTTCGGCGTGCCTTTGTCTTTGTTGTAAGACAGGCTGAACGACGGTTTCTCCATCAGGTAATTGTTGCCCTGCTGTAGATCGGCAACTGCATTCGTCGGATTGCCAAACGCGAGATGAACGCTCGGCGCATGCGGCGCGGGCGCGCCCGCAGCCACGACCGTGAATGTCCACGAATGATCCGCAAAGAGCGTGTCGCTGTTCGGTGCGCTGTCGTCGAGATCCTGGTCGTGTACGTTTGCATGGAAGATCGTGACCGTGCACTGTTCACCAAACTGGAAGCGGGTGTTCGGCGTGATATGGAAACCTTTCGAGCTGTTATAAGAAGCAACAGTCGCGCTGTTGTGCTGGCCTGTGTTGGCGCAGGTGATGTCGAACCAGTTTCCGATCACGTCAACTGGTTCACTGAAATCGACCGTCACGGTTGCGTCGTAAGGTGCGTTGAAACCATCAGAGATTGGCTCAGTGCCTGCGACCCATGGGCCAAGCTCAACGATCGGCGCAGTCCGACGTGGGTTCGGCGCGCCTGTTTGGAAGTCGTCACCGTTTTGATTTGTGTCCTGAACGCCGTTCAGCTTTCTGAACAATGCGGTCGTGTTGCTCGGCGCTGGCGCGCGTGCACCACCCTCGAAACAGCTCGCGCTCGAACCGTAACCGAGGAAGTCGACGATGTCCGGATCAATGCCGTTCGGACAACTGCCGCTCAGCGAGACCGAGTTGCTGACGAGCGCGATCTTGCCGGTCGTCGCACTCATGTTGATGTCGCCCGTGATGTTCGCACTCACGGGCAGCGAAGCGCCATTAGCGCCACCCGATGCGAGTTGGACGAGGAAATACTCACCCGGAGCGATCGTGCCGCCCAGCGGTTGTTTGTTGGTCCAGCTCGTGCCCGTCGCCGAAGCGTACTGCAATGACCATCCAGCGAGATTGAAAGAGATGCCGGTCGGGTTGTAGATCTCGATGTAATCGTTTGTGAATGTCGCGCCGGAGTTGCCGCCGCCACCGTAAAGCTGGCTGATGACGAGGTGGTCTACCGGTGGCGGTGGTTGCTGCACAGTCAAACTAATCGAGCCGTTAGCTGAACGAGCTTCGTTATCAGTGACAGTGAAGGGAAGTGACTTTGATCCAGGCGTCGTGAGCGATGCGACAGTCGCGGTGTACGTGAAAACGTTATTGCCTGCGACTGCGTCGCCGCCGTTAATGCCATCATCGAAGAACTGCTGAGTCGCTGAGCCGCCGATTAAGGACAGGTCCGCGGTGACACTTAATCCGGTGCTCGTCGGATCGCTTCCGGGTGTCACTGAGACAGTGAGCGTCGAAGTTTCGCCGGGTAAAACTGAATTCGGATTCGCAGTACCAGTCGTTGTCGGGTTAGTCGGAGTCGCGTTTCCGAGTCCCAAGACCGAGACGTTGTCGATCGCGAGCGCCTGGGCGTTTGTAGTCGTCGTTCCCGAGACGACTGAATAGTTCCACGCGAGATAAATGTTTGCGCCATTCGGAACTGAAACGTTGATCGTCCGGTTCGTGACAGAGACGGTAGCGCCGGGAGCTGTGGCGAAACCACTGTTGTCAGCGTCAGCCGGGAAGGCGGTGAAGAAGTTTGGTCCAGCATTGGTCCATGAGGAACCGTCAAGTGAGTAAAAGAGCTGGTAACGGAAACCCGAGGGGTTCGATCCGTTGCGATACTTCTCAACGTCGTAAGAGACTTGCAAACCAGAGAGTGCGCTGCCCGTGTTGTTAATAAACTGAGCGTAAAGGTTGCCGCTCATGGTCGCTGTTCCCGACGAGATGAATCCAGGTGCGCGATCGGCATCACCTAAAGTGGTTGTGCCCGCGCCGAAGTTATAACTGCCGTTCGCCGCGTTGGTGGCAACGTTTGCGCCACCGACGCGAGCAGTTTGCGTGCTGCCTGAAGAGAAGGAGCCAAGTGTCCTGACCGCTGCGATCGTGTCCTGACGAAAGTCTGCCGGCAGGTTTGAGGGCGCCGGGTTCGTCAGCGGAATGCCCATGCTGGTGAAGTTCTGGGTGTAGGGAATCGAAGTCGAAAGAGAGATTGCTGCAAACGCGACGTAGACTGATGCGAGTGCGATCACTGTTACGGTCGCGATAATGCGCCACGTTCTGACGAGAGTTGGACGGTTGGTTTTCTGCTGGCGGGTTTGTCGCAGCGGCAGTCGACTTGGACGATCGAACATATAGGTATCCTCCCAAAACACTCGTGACAGTCGTCGCAAAAATTGAGAGGTACCGGTCCTGATCGAACACCGGCCGGTAAGGGCCAGTTCAAGCTTTAGCAGAGCTTCGGAGGGCGGGTCAATAACGAAAAAAGCCTTTATTTCTTTAATGACGGGATTCGGGTCAAGGTGACGACGATCGGTCACATAGGCAGAGGGAGATCGGTCTTTCTGCTGGCAAAAGTAGACAGGATTACAAGATTGACATGATTGACAAGATGAATCCTGCCAATCATGAAAATCCTGTAATCCTGTCTAAAAATCGTTACCCTTACTTAACCTGAAACTCCACCGAGTGCAGCACCGGATCGTCTCCGGCCGTGAAGTAGAGCTTGTAGGTTCCCGTGCTTAGCCCGGTCGTCTTCAGGTTGAAAATGTAAGAACCATTATCAAACCGGAAGTTGTTATCCGCATTCGCACTGCCGGTAGTTATCACGTCACCCATCGACGAAGTCGAGACCTGCTGGATGTTCACTGCACTAACAACCGTGCCCGCTGACGACACGTTGTTGCCGTTAACATCGCATAGCTGGATCTTGATCGGGTAAGTGGCCCCACTCTTCACTGCCTTCGTCGGATCGTACAGCAGGCAGATGTTGAAGCTCACCGACAACGTCGCGGTATCGCTGCTCGGCGCGATGAGCGTGCCGCCGCTAAACTCACCAGTGAGCGTGAGCGCCTGCGGCGTCGTTCCACCCGGCAGGATGTAATTCGCCGTTGTAACACCACCCGAGACGTTCCCCACGACAGGCGAACCAACAACAAGGTTCGCTGCATTTCGAACAGTGAAGGTGACCGTTCCTTCGTTCACTGTTCCAGCGGCTGTCGTGACGTTTGCCGACAAGGCGATCGTCTGATTAGACGGGCTGAATATTGCGGCTGTGTCAGAGACTGTCGTCGTGGTCGCTGCGTTCGGGAATTTGTAGTACGAGACCGGCATGTCGTGGTCGGAATTTCGCTCCGGCCTCGCAGTGTTGTTTGCGAACAACGACCCCGGAACTTCAGGGAAATCGGAGTTGTTGCGCGCGATGGCGTAACGCTGCAAGTAAGACGCGGCGACCGTGTTGATGATGTGGTGGTCGAGTGCTTGCGGCGTACCTTCGAAGATGAAGCTGTAACGCTGGTCCGCAGGCAAGCTGTCCGTCAGGTTGATGAAGTCCGGTGTTACCAGATCCGGGCTCGCGTCAACGACCACCTGATCGTCCGCCGTCGGCGTACCTTTGATCGTCGCGATCGGATCGGTGTAGCCGTCGTTAAACTGGTACGCGTTGTAATCGCCGATCGACATGACGGGAACTCCCGGATTGTCTGTCTGCAAGCCTTGCAGCAGATCCGCCAGGAACTCACCCTGCGCCTTTCGCTTCGCACGAACGCGTGGTCCGTCACCGGTCGCGAGCTCAATGTCGATGAACGACCGCGTGTGATTGACAACGATGATCACCGGACGTGGGTTGAGCGTCCCAGCATCAACGGTGGCACGCAACACAAGCGGCGGTCGATCGTTGAGCAACGCCGGATTGCCGTTAGGATCGATGAAGGTGTTGCAGTTAGCCGGCAGACCGTTGCAGCCGGGCTTCTCGATCTGCGTCACGCTGTTGATCTGCACGCGCGACGTTTTCACGAGGAAACCGACGTCCTGATCAGCATCGCCGCTTGTCCCGTCAGCTTCGATCAGATGCGCTTCGTAGTGAACTCCCGAGATTGCCTCGATCTCGGCTGCCAGCGCTTGTAGACCAGACAGCTCGAAGATCTCGATCGTTCCGATGACATCAGGCAGGTGCAGCACGTCGCGAATCGCGAGGGCTGCTTTCTGTCGCTGCGTGGCGTTGTTGTTGAAGTTCTCGATGTTGTAACCGGCGACAGTGAACTCTCCTGCTGCTGGCGTCGGCACGGGCACCGCACTCATGTTTGCCGACGTCGATGGTGGTGTTTCGGGAGCGATCTTGTAATCGTCGAACGTGAAATCCAACGGTCCCGTGACGTTCGATAAAGTCACGTTCGAAGTGACTGAGATCGGCGACGCACCAGCCAACCCGTCGCTGTCGATCATGATCCGCTCCGGATTCAGATCCCAGATCGGGATACAGCAGTCGGGAACGTTTGTCGTCGGGTCGGGCGGAACCGGCTGTCCAAATTCGATGCCCGGCTCGCGTAACGGTCGCGCGACGCCCTGGAGCACCGTGAACGTCTCGCCAAACTCATTTGTTGGCGCCACGGCTACGAGACTGTCAGCGTGCAGTCGCATCGCTTCGAAACGCTCGAGTTGATCGGGCGTACCCGCAGCATTGAGAATCGTTGTCGTCAATACAATTGGCGCAGGAAGCGTATTGCCCGAAGACGTGACAGTGACGTCGCCAGGCAAGGTGCTTTCGATCTGTGTCAGATTGAAGAACTCTGTCGCGGTACCAAGTATTCCCACCGCATCTCCAACTGCGACTGCCGGTGAGCTTGAAGTGAAGACAAAGACTCCTTCAGAAGTTGCGGCATCCATGTCGTAGTTGGCTTCAACGTTTTGCAGGAAGAAGCCATTGTTCTTGCGCGCAGTAACGATGCCGCTTGTGCTGATAAACTGTCCTGAGTAAGGCGTCGTGGCGCCATCGCCCTGGATCTGGTTGATGTTGACTGAAATAGCAGTGCAACTGTTTGTTGCCGACGCGGTGTTGCGTGGGCTTGGTGCGCTGATTGAAAAATCGATGTTGTTGTTATCGGAGTCGAAACAGCCACCACGCTTGCGAAGCGCTGCGGTGGTGTTGCTCGTTGCGCCAGTTGGGCCAACGCCTTCGAAACAACTCGCTGTTGCGCCATAGCCGACAAGGTCGACTGCGCACGACACGCATGAACCGGTGAACGCAGTCGTCGAGCTTGACAGTGCGACCTTGCCGGCGCCTGCTGCCATTGCGATCGTGCCCGTTGCGTCGGCTGCGGGTAACGCGACACCACACGGAAGGCCGCTACATCCGGCGCCGGTATCTTCTTTCACGAGATAGTAGCCACCGGGAGCGATCGTTCCCGTCAACGGCGTGACTTGCCACGCGCCCGTGCCCGTCGCCGATTGATACTGCACAGACCAGCCCGCGAGATTTACGGGTGTGACGCCCTGATTGAAGAGCTCGATGAAATCACTCTGGAACGGAGCGCCGGCATTACCGCCGCCACCGTAAACCTGGCTGATCACGACGTCGCCCGGCGCAGGCGGACAATCGTCGTTGTTGATCGTGCCGACACCCTGACCATCGTTAAGCGTCGCGCCGGTGACGTTGCTGACATTGACGAAGAAAGTCTCGTTCGGCTCAAACGACATGTCGCCGTTTACTGTTACTTCGAACGTGTAGCTTGTCTGGCCCGACGGAATGTTCTGGGCTAACAAAGTCTTCGCAATGTAATCGTTATCGGCCGTTGTCGCCGTGTTGTCTTGTGTGGCGATGTCGAACGTGACGCCGCTTGGACCAGCAGGCGCAGACAAGCTGACGGTGAACGAAGCAGTCGTGGTGCCCGCGTCACCTTCTGTGACTGTCGCGTCGCCGACCGAGATATTGACTCCGCCGCCGCCGTGCGCTGTGACTGAAAGATCGTCAACAGCCAGGCCGTGATCATTGTTCGCGTGATCAATATCGCGCCAGCGCAGCCAGACTTCCTGACCAGGCGCAACAGTCAAGGTGATCGTCGACGATTTCGCTGTGCGATTAGCGGCTGCATTGCCGTCTAAAGCCGCCGCAGTCACGGTGCCAAACACGGGACTCGTGAAGTCCAGCGCATCGTGATCGAGCCAGCCGGTCGAAGGTGTGTTGATTGCGGTGATGACGCCCACGTTCGCGACCTGGTATTGAAAGTCAGCGGTTTGAGCGATGGATGGCGAAGCCGTGCTCGAGCCGCCAGTGCGCCACTGCTCACCGTTGTAGTTGACGTCGAGTGAAGTGATCGTATTGCCGGTGTTGTTTACAAAGCGTGCGCCAAAGAAGATTATTCCGGTGCTGCCCGAGCCGACGTCGCCGAGTGCGCGGTCAGTAACTGGATTCGTCCCTGCGACGCCGAAGCTGTAGAGCGCGCCTGCGTTTGAGGATCCAGTGCCCGTGTTGTAAGTCGTTCGCGATGAGTACCAACCGGGAATGGTCCCGTTGTCCGCCCAGGCGATGCCCGTTCCTGTCGAAGCAAGCGTGTCGAAGTTTTCTGTGAGCGGTGATTCTAACGTTATGATGCTGCCGTTATTGGTCAGCGCAGAAGAAGGCGACGCGATGAATGATATCGCGATAAAAGTTAGAGAGAACAGTACGAGCGCAACGAACGCACGAATACTTCGGATCGGGTGAAGGGGGCTAATCAAGCGCATAGAATCTTCCTTTGAGTCTAAATTTAACCAACTCCGCACATTATTTTGAGAGGAATACCGGAGGAACAGTGAGGGCCGGTAGGTAAAATGTGTGAGCCTTTTATCAGTTCTGTATGGACGGGTCAAGTTAACGGGCGTTTCGAGCGATCTCGAGGGGATAAATTCTTGAGTTGTTAACACGAGGTACAGTTATAACTGCGAGTGCAACTGTAGGGGCGGCCCTCCGTGGCCGCCCCAGCTTCGAAACACAATGTGGGACCTGGGGCGGCCACGGAGGGCCGCCCCTACAATTGCGCTGGTTGATGGCTCGCCATCAGCCATGCATAATGCGTGTCACGGAGGAATCGCTTCTTACTTTGCTTATCCAGTCGATTGAACTGCGCGAGATTCGCCTGCCTCTCGTTCACTTTTTCGAAACAAGCTTTGGTCGGACTACTGAACGCCGCATCATACTCGCCCGCGTGATTGATGCAGACGGTAGCGAAGGATGGGGAGAATGCACGGCGGGGGAAGGGCCGTTTTATAGCAACGAATGGACGGAAACTGCCTGGACGACGTTGACCGAGTTTTTCGCGCCGATGATGTTGCGCAAAGAGTTTGAGAGCGCCGCTCATGCGTCCAAACTGATGAAGCCTGTGCGGGGTCATCGCATGGCGAAGGCGACGCTCGAGACTGCGTGCTGGGACCTCGAAGCAAAGAATGCGGGCGTGCCTTTGTGGAAACATCTCGGCGGCACTCGTTCCGAGATCGCGTGCGGTGTTTCAATCGGTATTCAGGACACTCCCGACGCCCTCATCGAAAAGATTCGGAAAGAAGTTGACGCGGGTTACCAGCGCATCAAGATCAAGATCAAACCCGGTTGGGATCTTAAGATCGTTGAGCGCGTGCGCAAAGAATTTCCCGACATCCGCCTGATGGGCGATGCCAACTCGGCTTACAAACTCTCCGACGTGCCGCTCTTCCAGCAACTCGACCAATTTAATCTCATGATGCTGGAACAACCACTCGCACACGATGACATTTTCGATCACTCCGTATTGCAACGTCAGATTCGAACGCCTGTTTGTCTCGACGAGTCGATCCGGTCGGCTGAAGATGCGACTCACGCGATCACGCTGGAGTCGTGCCGGATAATTAACGTGAAGCTCGGTCGTGTCGGCGGTCACGCCGAAGCAAAGCGCGTCGAACGAGTCACGTGCGACAACGAGATCCCGGTGTGGTGCGGTGGCATGCTCGAATCGGGAATCGGACGCGCACACAACATCGCGATGTCGACGCTCGCAAATTTCACTTTACCCGGCGACGTGTCGGCGAGCGCTCGCTACTGGGAAGAAGACATTATCGAGCCGCCCGTGATGGTCAGCGAGCGAGGGACGATCAAAGCACCCGAGGCGCCGGGCATCGGCTTCAACATCAACCTGAAACGCATCGACACGCTGACAGTTCGCAAAGAGACGATTAAATGAGTGCGCCACTTGCACGTCAAATACTTAATGCTTTGCAGACGCGGCAGGCCGAGGTCGAGTCGTTTATCCAATCGTTGATTGAAGTCGAGTCGCCTTCGGGCGACGTGGAAGGCAGTCGCGCTGTCGTCGATCTGCTGGTCCAGGCGGCGAGCCGGCTCGCGTGCGTCGACGCGATCGATCGTGTAGATGTGCCTGACTTCGGACAGCATCTCGTAATCAGAGCGTTTCAAAGACAGAACGAACAGCAGATCCTGATGGTCGGACATACAGACACGGTCCACTCGCGCGGCTCGTTGAGTGAACGTCCGTGGCGGCGCGAAGCGGGGAAGATTTATGGACCCGGCATCTTTGACATGAAAGCAAACTGCGCGCTCGCGATCGAAGTGCTGCGTTCGCTAGACGAGTTGCAGGCGACACCGGCGCACGGTGTGACACTGGTTTTGACGTGCGACGAAGAGGTCGGAAGTTTGTCGGGCTGGCCGTTCGTCGAGAAAGCTGCTAAAGCACAGCCGGTGCGGTGTGCGTTTGTGATGGAGCCGCCCGCATCGGGTGGTCGAGTAAAAACGAGTCGCAAAGGCACCGGCATCTTCGCGATTAAAGTCGAAGGAAAAGCGGCGCACGCCGGACTCGAGCCTGAAAAAGGTGCGAGTGCGATTCTCGAGCTGGCCCGTCAGACGGAACAACTGCACTCGATCAATCTTTCCGGATCGGGAATCACGCTTAACGTCGGTGTGGTTCGTGGAGGCACGCGATCAAATGTCGTCGCCGCCGAGGCGCAGGGAGAGATCGATGTGCGCTTTTCCACGATGGCGGAGTCGTTGGAGATTGAACGCATACTCTCAACTCTTAAGCCGATTGACGAACGCACGAAAGTCTTCGTCTCTGGTGGCATCAACCGGCCGCCCATGGAGCGCACAGCCGCAGTCGTTGCGCTGTTTGAAAAGGCGCGCGCGATTGCAGCGGATCTCGATTTCGATCTCGGTGAAGCACAAGTTGGTGGCGCGTCTGACGGAAACTTCCTCGCTGCGATGGGTATTCCGGTGCTCGATGGCCTGGGAATCAGCGGCGACGGCGCACACGCAGTTCACGAACACATCGAAGCCGGCGACATCGCACGCCGCGGCGCACTCATCGGCGGCCTCCTGATGTCGATTTAAAATGCTAATCGCAACCTGGAACGTAAACTCAGTCCTCGCTCGCCTGCCGCACGTCATGCGCTGGCTCGACTCCGTGCAACCAGACGTTGTCTGCATGCAGGAGACAAAGTGCACGGATGACAAATTTCCCACGCTGCTTTTTCAGGAGCGCGGTTACCAGTGCCAGCTCTTCGGACAGCAGTCGTACAACGGCGTAGCGATCCTTACGCGTGAGACATGCGACACGCGACATCGTGGGTATCCCGATGATGATGCAACCGCGCAGTCGCGACTAATCACGACCAATGTTAACGGCATCGACATCGTCAACGTTTACATTCCCAACGGGCAGGCGGTTGGATCGGAGAAGTATGCGTTCAAGCTCACATGGATGCAGCGGCTGCACGAATTCTTCGCGAGCCACTACGATCCGACGACCCCGGTGTTGTTGTGTGGTGACTTCAACGTCGCGCCTGATGAACGCGACGTTCACGACGTGCGACTATGGCAGGGACGCATCATGTTCAGCGAGGGCGAGCACGCCGCGTTGCAGCATATAAAAGACTGGGGCTTCACTGATTCGTTTCGTCTGCACACTGACGCTGGCGGACATTTCACCTGGTGGGACTACCGCGCCGGCGCGTTTCGACGCAACCTCGGACTGCGCATCGATCACGTTTGGATCAGTGAGCCACTCGTAGCGAGAAGTGTTCGTACGTGGATCGATCTTGAACCAAGGAAGTGGGAAAGACCTTCCGATCACGCACCCGTTCTCGCGGAGTTTATTTAACACCCGGACCGTTTATCCTATCCTGTAACAATCCAACGGCCAGGCGTAATCCATTCTGCCTCGGCTGAAACTTCCAGTGTCCGCCACTCTATTCTAAGAAAATCCACTGCTCTCTTTCGGGGATTACGCAGCACTTCGATAACTTGATATTGGTTGGAAATGTTGTGCTCCAACTCAATAGAATTAACGCCCGCGCTACCGGCACCGCAAACAACGAGTTTAGAGCTATCAACGCTACTATTGGACACGTTCTTTATTACTGTTTCCCGAATCTGCGGTTTGTGTTTGTGACCATGTAGAATGAGATCGAAGTTCAGCTTTTCTAGTTGTCTTTCAACGATTCCCGAATCGCGAATGATCGAAAGGTCGATATCAACCTGAGATGTCTCATCCTTCTGAATGAACTCTGGAAATGGGTGTAAGTGATGGTGGAACATCGCTACCCGAATGCCATCAGTCGACGGATTGAATTCCTCGAGCAGCGCTTCAACGACGCGCAGTTGACGACCACCTATTACTCCATAATGATTTTGATCGGTCTCATACACACAAGAATTTAATCCTAGGATCGTCAACTTCAGGTCAGGATCATAGTGCGTGCTCACGATTTCCCAAGGCTCTGGCCGTCTACTGTTGATTCGTAGATCCCAGGAAATCTTTGGGTGTTTTGCTCTGAAGAGTCCCTCCCCATAGAACGTTTCTAGAAACACGATATAGTTGTCGAATCGGTATTGCGGATTGACCGCAGCAAGTTTCCAATCAACATCGTGGTTCCCCGGCACCAAATGAACTCGGCTTCGACTGATGCTCAATCCGTCGCATACTTCAGTCAGAAACTCATGGGCAAGTTGAAATTCCTCTTTTGTTGCCGTGTAGGTAATGTCACCTGAGATCAACAAGTGTACTCTGCTGCGATCATGTGTGAAGTGAGCCTTTCTTGCTGCAAATTCGTCAATAATGTGCTGGCTTAACTTTTTCGAATACTCTCCATCGTGAAATCGATGCATGTCTCTTGTCTTTCCGTCTTTCGTGATTCCCCCAAAGTGTAAATCAGAAAGATGGAGTAGCACTGGAAGTTCGTCCTCTGACGGGTCCTGTGAGTAATCCTCCGTTACTTCGCGTACTTCTACTGTCTCATGGGCAACCGATCGTATCCAATCAGCTAGCTGATTTGCCGCTTCTGGTTTGAAACCAACGCTAGCAAATAGCTCAAGTTGATCAGCCGCCGAACGTAAACTCTTTGGTGATGCCGCTAGTTTCTTCGCCGCTGCGAAGTGCGTTTTTGCCAACTGGAAATCATCAAGTACGAAACACGCTTCTCCTAGTACAACTTCCTGCCATTCATCTTGAGGGCTTACACTCTCTTTAAGAATTTTCTCTTTTAGCTTGTGATAGAGAGAACGTCCCGCCGTTGCAGTTTGCGGTTCAAGGAAAATCTGCATAGCAGCCTGGTTCACAAGAATATACAGGTTGTTTGGCGAGACTGTCGCTCCTCTCGAATAGTACTTAGCCGCTTGCTCGTAGTCTGCTTTCCTCTTGAATACTCCAGCTATCATCCCTAACGTTTCCGGATCATCAGGGTTCAGAGACAAAGCGTCCTCGAAGGACTCTATTGCTTTGTCTGCATAATCCGATCCAAGCTTGCTAAGGTGCCAACCCAATTCACGATGTAACTCAAAATCATTGGGACGAAGGTTGACAGCCATTTTGAGAACTTCGATCGACTGTGCCCATTCATCAAAATCAGAAAGGCGCCTCGCCAACGTCAGCAATGTAAACGGAGGTAGCGGTGACAAATTGCGGGACCAGCGCCATACAGCTATGAGCTGCTCGCGATTCTGGGCTCGTTGAATTCTTCCCTGAAGCTCCTGCTCAAACGCAGCGCGGTCAGTCTTCGGGCTCGCAACTGCGGCGATTTGTTCCAAAAAGTTTCGAATCGGGTTTTCTGATATCTCTGTTTTCTGTAACGAAAGAGCATCAGTCAGAATTTTGGTCGAGCGTTTTAATTGTTCCGGTAATAGGCCATAGAAGAAGACTCGCTGAGTTGCAAGGTCAAATGGAATCTGCGATCCCTCTAAAGCTATCAGTATGGTGCTGCCAGTCGATATAGCTTGCCTGACGCCAAGTTCGTAATACACGTTTGCATTTGGCACGCTTATATCGGCTAACACTAGATCAGCCTCAAGGAGTTCCTTCAAGTACTGGTTAGTAATTGAACCTGGTTCAACTAGTTCATCGATGCGAACCGCCTTAAATCTTGCAGCTTTTGCGGCCGGGCGAATTAAATTATTGTAAACAAAATCGAAATCGATCGATTCGGCATCGTGTAGCCTATCAGGCTTTCTTACGCCAAAGGGCATGATTACGAATAATCGGCTCATGGGAGTCAAGAGGAAGAACGACCAACGATCTATGTCTTAGCATGAAGAAGGCACCTGAGTTTGCCTTCTTGAGCAAAACCCTGGATCGAGAATCGCACGCTGAAAGAATGTTTTCAAGCGTGCGGGGGGTGAGTTAATTAGACGTCAACTCGGCGGTCTTTTCGGTGATGTCTTTCTGTGCCCACTCGTTATCGCGGCTCGTTTCCCCAGCCTTCGATCGTTTAGCCGCCTTCATGCGCTGAACGAGCTCCATGTGCGTCGAGAAGTACGGCAAACTCTTGCCGACAATCTCCTCGATCGAGTTGAAGCCTTTATCGACCATGAACTTCTCCACACCT
>Ga0126311_10000589_pt1 | contig 16958 bp, 19 predicted proteins | sample Plot61_FD_92539 | JGI IMG/M metagenome (GOLD analysis project Ga0126311, IMG submission 92539) | Serpentine soil microbial communities from UC McLaughlin Reserve, CA, USA - Plot61 | ecosystem: Environmental > Terrestrial > Soil > Grasslands | place: USA: UC McLaughlin Reserve, Lake County... | reverse complement strand
GCGCGACCTGGGTGGACAAGGCGGCGTTCCGCGAGGGCAACCTGGTCTGGGGCCGGGTGGTCCCAGACATCCCCGACTTCTGCCGCGAACTCATCGCCGCCCTGGCCGAGGAGTAGGGGTATAGTCAACACACCAATCGATACACCAATAGCGCGAAAGGCGAGGGGTAGAGACGGTCCTTGCGTGGTACGTGCGTGCGAAATCTTGACCGATTTGGCGGGACTCAATGGAATTTCATCACCAATTCATCGTCCTCTGCAATAGTCTTCGACTAACGCTTGAGCTAGCGAGAGAAAGAGGTGCCTCATGAGCGAAGTCCCGGAGTCGAAGACGGTTCAGTTGATATATGAACACATCAAAGACGCTCCTGACAAGCAGTTCGAAACCGTAAAATCTTTAGACGACAAGATGGTCAAGATTTTCACAGTAGCTGGTGTGGTGATTGGGCTTGCAGGGCTGTCGAGTAAAGGCTTGAAAGTTGACTCGACCCCTAATATCCTGCTTGTCGGTGCCCTCATAGCGTTCGTCGCAACAGCGGCATTCGCCTTTTACCATCTGTGGCCTGTTAGCATTAGACTAAGTCGACATGCTGGAACGCTCTGGCATAATTCTCATCTGTTAACAAGTGACCAAGTAAGGCAGCAGCTAATTAGTAGCATCTCTGCGGCGAACGCCCACAATGAGGAAATCCTGAAGAAAAAATCAACAGTGCAGACCTACGCCCTTGTTACGACCTCTCTAGAAGTGATTATGGTCGGAGTTGCGATCGTCGTTTCTCGTCTTGGATCATAGATAACCCGTCCAGCATCGTGCAATGGTCAGTACGGGGGGCAGCAACGTTTAGTCAGGTGTCGGTGCCTCCACCCCAAAGTGCCGTTGAGTCGTAGGAAAGGGTGCGCTGGGAAGAGTGGCAATGTTACACTACCTTAGGCTAGCTAGGAAATTAGGGAGATGGGAAGAGATCGGGAACCGCAGGGAGACCCACCACCGTTGCCGGAGGAGTCTGTCCGCTATAACAGGCCGCCCCCAACTATACCGCCTGCGAGCGAACCAGCACCACCAGCGGGACCGTTACCTTCAATCCTACAAGAAGATCAGAAGAGCCTTCCCTACGCATTCTACGTCGTAGTGGTCGCTCTTACCCTAGCTTCGATTGTTTTCGTTATCACCATGCTGGCCTTTAGGAACGTATTCACGGAAGCCGCGCTGGTAACCACAGCATTAAGCACATTGTTCGGCATTTTCGGCACTGTGGTGGGCGCTTATTTCGGGATCAAGTCGAGCAGTGATACTTTCGACAAAGCGCGCAACGACGTTGCCGAGTCTAACGAAAGAGCGAACCGCGCCCTCGCGGCATTACCTTCCGATGAAGGTAAGAAGGTTATGGGCATAAGGCCCTGACCCGAAAGCAGAATCCGGGTTGGAGCCACTTTAGGACAACCCCTCTCCACAGCTGCGAGTCCCGCCGTATTCCTATCACTTGATCAAACGCTCCTTCAATGCAATTGATAAGGTGCTGAGGCTTTACGCACGCCCGTCAGCGGGATCGTCCCCTAGCGTGTCCTGCATCGCCCTCGCGGCGGCGTCTCCCATTCCCGGTATGACGTGGGAGTAGGTGTCAAGCGTGATCGACACGCTCGAGTGCCCTAGCGTCTCGCTCACTATCTTAGGGTGCACACCCTTCGTGAGCAGCAGCGTCGCGCACGTGTGCCTAAGATCGTGGAAGCGTATGTCGGGTAGCCCCGCTCTCCCAAGGAGCGGCTTCCAGTGCTTGTCGTGCAGGTTGTCGCGCCGGACGGGGGTACCCCGCCTGGTGCAGAACACGAGGCCCAGGGTATTCCACCCGTGTCCTCTGGCAGCGCCTTCGCTTTCTTGACGTGCCCAGTGCCGTTCTAGCGCCTCCACCGCCGAGGCCGTGAGCCGTATCTGACGGCGGCTCCCCTTCGTCTTGGGCTCCGTAAGGTGCGGGCCGCCCTTGGCGAGGGTCAGGGTCCTCCGCACCCGCACGACCCCCGCTTGGAGATCCCAGTCTTCCCACGCGAGCCCGAGGAGCTCGCCCTGCCTCATGCCGGTCGTGACGGCGAGGACGTAGAGCGCCTCCAGCCTGTTGCCCCGGGCCGCCTGGAGTAGGGTGCGGGCCTGCACGGGGGAGAGGGGCCTCATCTCGGGTGTGACCACCCTCGGCGGGTCGGCCTCTGCCGCTGCGTTGCGCGGGACGAGGCCCCACCTCACGGCCTGCTTGAGCGCCCTGTGGAGGGTGGTGTGGATGTATTTGACCGTCTTCGGCGCGGGGCCATCGTCGAGCTTCTGGCGGTATAGGCCCTGCACGTGTGCGGGGGTGATGGCGCTGAGCTTCGTGCTGCCGAGGGTGGGACAGACGTGCAGCCTCACGAGCGAGGCGTAGCTCTGATAGGTGTTTACCTTTACGCTGCCCCGGACGGAGTCTTCGAGCCACCGCGCGAGGTACTCCCCTACGGTGAGGCCTTCGGAGTCGTAGGCGATGCCCCGGTCACGAGCGGCGAGGGCCTCGGTGAGCTTCCTGCGGGCCTCCTCGTGGCTCTTCGCGTAAATGACCTTGCGCTTGCGCCCGGAGGGCGTCTGGACGGTGTAGCGGGCCATCCAGGAGCCGTCCTTGCGCCTGGATACGCCCCCCTCGCCATTGGCACGACGTTGCTTAGCCATCACGTTCCTCCTCTGGCAATGTCTCCTCGCTGATGAGGCCATGTCGAACAGCAAACGCTCGCTGCTCGGCCGTGCTCCGATCAGACCTCAGAAGAACGTCGCCCTTCTTGATCTGGGCCACCAGCTCCGATCGGAGTCGAGCATCGTGCCCTGGCAAGAACGCGCCGCCCTTTGTGGTTCCGCCACAGGAGCAGAGGCAGGGGCGTGGGGCACGGCTCTTCCGCGGAGCGCGCTCCGTGGCCTCGTCCTGACCGCTGCTGGCCTGGCCGGTATCGTCCGGCCCCCGGTCGCGCCCGAGTTCTCGCGCCTCGGCGAGCGTGATTTTGCCTTCGTGGACAGCTTTGTGGGACTCGCGGTTGATCTCACGCCGCGCCAACGCCATGTCCGCGGCCTTCTTCGTGTTGCCGTGCACCTTCGTGCCCGTCATCCTTCGTCACCTTCCTCATCGCTGAACAACCGCGCGACCTCATCTGGCCCGAGGATTCCAACTGCTTCGTGCCAGCTTTCAGACCACTGCAGGTCCTCCTCTCCATCGCCGTAGCAGATCTCTACGGGTGCGCCTCGCTCGAAGAACACGGCCACTCCATAGCGCTCGCTGTCAGACGCCTCGATGACATGCGGCTCCTCTGCATCAATCTCCCACCCTGCACGCTCAAGCGCAGCGAGTAAGCTTGCACGGGTATCAGAGGTGGGTAATGGGTCCGTGCCAATCAAGGGAATCCTCCTTCGGGATCATGTGAGAGCTGTATGCTACATGATGATTATATCACAAAAAGCATTTCCTGTCAATATGAGCAGCAGTCGTTGCTGGCGTCGAGATAAGACATGATGAGTAGATGTCAACAGCCAGCATGTCTGAGGCTGGAATGCGTGCTTCCTTTGCGCGACTTTGCATCTGACCGACGTGTCACATGGCTAGGCACGGAAGCTGGGGCGGAGAGGCGTGACGCTTGACACTACTCGAACCGAACCTAAGTGATCCAGAGTCAGTAGAGGCGTCTTACGCTTGGCATCACCCCGTTCGCAGTATCGGCTTAGGTAAGGTGATTATACGCTGTTCGTGTTAGTAGCGGTTCGCTGAACACCGTCTCCTGACGCCTCGGTTGCTGCCAGCGTTGCTGCCAAAGCTCGGAATATGTGGATCTGCAGAAGCTACCCTTGTTCAGGAACCCAGACTCCGTAAGAGTCGTAGGCGAACAACCCGTAGCGACCATGGTTTGCTCAGATGAGCCTAAAGGTCACGGAGTATTTCTCGCCGTCGTTCAACTTGTATGTCAACCGGCGACAGGTATCGGACCAATCTTCGTCTGTGTTCCAAGCGTAGGTGTAGTGGTTAGGATCGCTGTCATATCGTAGATTACTGCTTTCGATTGTATTGCCCGACCTCTGCGAGCCGCAATTAATGGTTTTTGAAACCGGATAGCCCTTTGCGAAGATATCCGCTCCTTTATACCCTTCTACGCCGAACGGCAGAATTACAGCATCACCTGCTTCCACGGTGTACACGGCGGAGGGGTCTTCGATCGGATCGAGAAAACGGAAGTCATAGATGACACGGTAGGTGCGGGTCTCGGGAGTTGCCTCATTGCCGCTTTCGTCTGTGGCTCTCACAGTGAACGTCTTCTCGCCGATCGAGGATGTGTTCAGGCTGTTGCCATCAGATACTGGACCCTCGCATGAGCCTACTCCCGAGCCGTCATCGGTGCAGTCGTAGTCCGCCTCGACACCTCGATGCAGGGTGTACTCAACATTGTTGGCGGGTGTGGTGATGGTGATCTCGGGAGCTTTCTTGTCTACCTTAATGCCGTCAAACGGCCCGATCGTTGTGCAGTTGCCTGCCACATCGCAAACCTCGTTCTTACTAGTCTGGGCGTCGTTCGTCTCGGTATCCTCAGGAACGTTGGTAGACAATGTGAATTCCTCGTCGTCGGAGTCAGCAAGGCCCGACACTTCGTCTTTTGCCGTGCACCGTACACTAACGTCTTTATCGGCCCAGCGGTCGCCGGGTTTTTCACAATGGTGGTGGGGCGCAGTTTGATCTAGTTTGATTATCAAGTGCTTCTTATCTGTGGTGTTGCCCACCTTATCCTTCGCAGAGTAGCGGACCTTAATCTCGCCTTCGGCAGCGACCTCACTCTCACCTCCGGCGGCGGCGGTGAATGACACCTTTGGTTTCGGAATGGTATCAGCGGCGATTTCCTGCCCACCCTTCGTAGCGAAGTATGTAATATCCCTTACACCTGAACCACCGTGATCGGTGGCGGAAAGCGTTACCTTCACATCCCTGTTCGTCCACTCGCCTGGCTTGTAGGCGCCTCGACCCACAACTTTGGAGCCAGCGTCGGTAGTCGGAGGCTTGGCGTCCATCTTCAGTCTCTTTTTTGCTTTCACTACATCATCGCTGTAGGGGTCGGGATCGACTTCTTCACCATCGACACCAGCATTGAAGGCGTACACCTCGTCCTTAGCGTCACTTGTTGGAGCGACCACCACCTTGACTTTCGCGGTGTCGGGTCTGCCCAGTCCCTTCACGGGTCTGCCCAGTTCCTTCACTAACGGGCAGGTCTTGTCGATGTTCTCATTGTTGCCTTGGGTCTCGGGGGTTTGACACTTCAGCTTCTCCCCATCTTGGTAGGCGTCGATGAAGCGCATGCTGGGCGGCACGTAGATGTCGAGGGCTACGTTCGTAGCTCTTGAGGGTCCAAAGTTTTTCACTTCTACGGTATAAGTGAAACGCTTGCCTACCCAATAGAAGTGCTTATCGCCGAGGTCTATACCCAGGTCCAAGTCGGCCTTGTCTAATGGACTCTCAAAGACCCTGACGTTGGTGACTTCGTTCCCGGGGGCAATCACGAAACTGTGTATTCCCGGACGAGGATCGCGATCCCTGCTCGAAGTGTCGATGACGTGCCAGTAGCCGTCGGAGTGACCTAACAGCAAACCGTCTCGTATTTCTTGACCAGGTGTATTCATCTCCACGTGGGGCAGATCAGGGTCCTGGTTCAGCGCGTCTTGTAGGAACACGATGAAGAACGCAGTGAGGACACTACCAAGATATGCGACCAATAGACCCTTGAAAATCCACTTTTCCTTTACGCCTCTCAGGAGGAGCGACCTTTCTGCACCTGTGGTAGCGCGTACTTGCTCATCATCGGTACTTTGCGATCTTCCCTGAAAGTTGTAGTAGCTGCGGAGTATTAGCTCTCCTCCTGTCAACCCCAAAAGAGCAGCTATAGCAACAAATAACCCCCAATAGATAAGGCTTGCTCTTTCAGTTACGTACGCGTAACCTACTACCGACAGTGCGCCTACTAGCGGCAGTATCAAGATGGTAAGCGCAATAGGAAGTGATAGCTCCCTACGAAGCACCGATGAAAGCTGGCTATTGAGTACTAATAACTGCTTGCGAAGTGCCGAGGGCAGCTTCCTAAGAAGCGCCAATACCCGGCGTGGGAGGGAGACGTTCTCTTGATCAATGGGTCCACCACTGTCCTGTTTTTCCTCTTGCCGCACCCGATTTCCGCATCTAACAATGAGCGTACGACCCACTATCGACGCGATAAACAAGCTAACCACGAGGGGCACCAACAAAACCTTGGCGCCCTGCCCCGTGATTACCGACGCGGGAATCAGAGACGTTGCATACCAAGCTGTGGAAAAGTCGAATGGATAAAACATGTCTATTTGAAGTACGTAGAATAGGAACCCGACGGGAAACAACAAGACGGCCGGAATACCGATGTACGTGGCGAGCAGCTGGCCGATGTCCAGGAAGGAGATTGGGGCTCCTTCTGCGCTAGCGTTGGGTGCTGTCGGTCCCCTGAATTCGCTGATATCGCGGTGGTAATCTCTACCAGAAGAGGGGCGCTCGGGACTGATCGCTCCGTTATCTTCTTTGCCTTTAAGCCAATCTTCGTACTTACGTCCATCCGGGATGGTGGTGCCTTCGAGGGATCGGCAGGTAAGTAGCTGTTCTTTAGTGATAATTGCACCGCTGAGGTTCGCACCGCTGAGGTTCGCACTATCCAAATCGGCTTCCTCCAGATGGGCCTCTCCCAAATTGGCCCATCCTATGTTGGCTCCTCCCAGGTAAGCTCCCATTAGGTTGGTTTCGAGCAGATCCGTCCCGCCTAGGTTTGCTCCTCTCAAATCGGCGAGTCTGAGATCGGCCCCTATTAAGCTGGCGTCGCGCAAACTGATTTCCCTTAGGTCGGCCGTGGCCAAGCTTGCATGATTCATCGAGAGGCCAGGGCTATCCTTGTTAATCAGCCCCAGTTCGTAAATCAGTGTCAGAGGTCGCCTCTTGTGATCTTTGTCTAGCCCTAGGAGAATCTCTGTCGTTAACGCCTGCGCTAATCTGCGTTCTTCCGAGTATGGGAAAGTATCACGAAGTCGTTTATCGACCATCAGGTTGATCATCCGATCGAGGTACGCTTGTAGCGCTGCCTCCTGCGAGGCAGCGCTCGCCCCCATCGACTCGTGGTCATTCTGCACTTGTTCGCTCATCCGCTGAGGTTCTCTTTGCAGTCGTTTATTCTGTTCATCGTGTTCGCTAGTGCTCGCTGGTGGCTACTTCACAATCGACAGCAAAATCGTGACATCTGCCCACAACGGCTTTTGCAAATCCAAGTATGACATGTGGCGATGAATCGCGAATGAATTGACGCTAAATCATGACAAACCGCAAAAAGTCTGAGAGGGGACCGTACCCACGCAGTGCTGCGGCGATGTTACCGGTTATCTTAATCTTGCGGTACTCAGCAAGGGAAGAGTTCTCGACAGTGCTCCTACCTACCATCAGAAGTCAGGCCACAGAGAATCGTCTCCGGCTGCGTGGGCTTCAATCATGCTCGCCCACGAGCCGGCCAACTTCTTCTCGGCCCTCTGGTAGGCGCTGGCGATGCTCGATCTGTTGGCGAAGCGCTGATCGGGGTGCCGCTTGTTCCACTCCGCGCGAAGCTTATCCCACGCTTTGCTTCCTTGGGCGTTGGCGTGCTCCGTGACGAATCGGAACACCTCGAGGGCCTTCTCCTTGAGCTCGCCGCTATCGGAGCGTTGCTGCGCCACGCGGCGGACTTGAAGCATTATCATCTTTGACACCCACGGCATGAAAGTCAGGGTGAAGGTCCCGCGCGCCTCGTCGTGGAAGAGCCTTACAGGCTCAACTTTCGGCGCCTCACCCGTGAGCACGAACCAGGCGGCATCCCCAGGATCCCATGGGTAGGTAGTGGCGAGGCGGCGACCGAGGTCACCTAGGCTTCCTCCCTCGTGGTCTCTTATGAACTCCATGGCTCCTGCCTCATAGGGGTAGCGGTAATTGGCTGCTGCCCTCAAGAGGTCGACCGCGTCTCCACCTGGGAGGGGATAATCCGGTAGGCGGTACGGGTAGACAACGGACTCGTCGGGATCAACGTCGCCTGCTACCAAGTCCCTAAGGTTCTGCACGTCCGTCAGCTGCCCCGGGTGGTATACGGGGTCTATGCGCGGGAGATCGTATTCTGAGTCTATCTCGCTTTGGAGGAATGCCCTCACCGGCTCCGGCTCGTCCGCGGGAAGTGGGCTGCCACCCAAGACCCGCTCCCGGAACCGACGCACTTCGGGCCAGAGAAGGGCCTGCTTGGCTAGATGGAGTGAGAGGGCTTCGGCATGCTCATGGTCGCCCTTGCCAAGCGTGAGTTCCACGTACGCCTGCCCGCTTCGCTTTGGCGGTGCGGAACGGCCCAGATGCCTAATGTAGTCCTCCCTGTCTTTCAGAAGCACCTGAACCTCCTCAATTACGTCATCCAAGCGCATTTTTCCCTCGTAATACTCTTTGAGGTAACGTCTTCTCTCAAGCGCTAGATATATTGGCGGACTGGTGGCCGCGTCACCAAGCTCCTTAAGTCCGGCTTCCAGCTTCTGCTTCCTAATATTTCGTTCTACCTCAGTCATCTCTGCCTCGCTCGCAGTTTTGCTCGCCAAAAATGCGACCGTAGGATACCCCAGAAGCGTAGACAAAGGAGGTGAGGATGACCAACAAGGTACATGCAGAGTGGCTTCCCGTCGCGGAGGTGCAGCAGATCCTCGGCATCGGCAGGACCAAGGCCTATGAACTCGTTGCGACCGGGGAGGTCGACGCTGCGCGCATCGGCAGGGCGGTTCGGATCAAGCGAGCTTCGCTCGAGGCGTACACGGAGCGTAATCGATACGTGCCAGGTTGGAGATAGGAGGGTGAAGCAATGACTGTAGACGAGATCCGGACGGCCATCAGTAGAGCTATGTGGGAACTGAGGATGGAGATTCTTTTCGGTGCCCCGGGGGAAGACCCGCTTATCGGGGATGGGCCGGACGAAGCCACCAAGAACATAAGCATTTGCGCGTGGCCATCTGTTTGGAACGTACCTGACCCCAAATTCGACCTCTACGACGCCGATCGTAACGTAACCGTGTGGACGCGCCAGATACCGACGCCGGGGCAGGCGGCAAAGCTCTTAGCTGAGCACGGCGTCACTGGCACATCCAGCACGGTCGGTCCAGAGGGTAGCACCGTTGACATAGTGGAAGTAGACGGAGCGCTGAGTAGTGGGGCGGTGCGCGAAGCATCGCTGCACCATAAACAAGAAGGGAAGACATGAGTATGGAGGAAGCGAACAAGACTTCAGGGGAACGGTTAACGGCTACCCTACGTCTAGGAGATCCCAGAGGACTTCACTGCCGGGTATCAGCGCTGTTGGCCCACCGGCTGCGTGTTGAGGCCCCAAGCGCCGAGGTTACCTTGCATACCCCAGAGGGGAAGCAGACCGACCCAAAGATGCCACTGCAAACTATGAACATCAGCGCTCGGCACAGCCGTGTGGTCACGGTCGAGGCGACAGGGGAGGATGCTGCGAAGGCTATGGAGATAATTCGAAGTGTGGTAGAGCACGAACCCCTAAGCCGCGAAGAGGTGATCGAAGCGATCCCCGAAGGGGTGGGCGGCGAAATAGAGGAGATCCGGGCACAACAGCAGTCTCAACTCAACTGGGAATCTTGGGCGGATCTACGTGAGCAGGATGCGAACGATCTGTGGGAGTGGAAGCAGCCCGGCGAATGGTTGTGGGAGCTTATCGGCCCTGAGCAACTCGGTTACGGTCCTGAGCACGAAGACGAGGAGGTGTAGCGTCTCCTGGCCCGGTAGTAGCGGGCTGTAAAGCCTGTTACAGACGGAAACATACTAAGTATGTTATACTGATAGTATCATAACGATAGCACCAGAGGAGGCAACGGATGGAGAAAGTGCGACTGGACGAAGTCGTGCAAATGCACGGGTTCAGGAGGACCTGCCACGAGGCGGGAGTCAGCCTCACCACCCTCGACGCCGCAATCAAGGGCACGCGCGTCCCCAAGGAGGAGACGGCCGGTAAGGTTGCGAAGGCGCTAGGCGTCAGCGTAGACGAGATCGCGTGGCCTTTGGGATACGGAGAGCGGCTGCCGGGGGGCGTCCTGCGACTTCACGGACAGGTAGTCGAAATGCCTGGGGCGGCTCTACAGGGATCCGTACAGGTGGGTGAGAGCTAATAGGCAAAGCAAAGGCCCGCTTCCTTGTCGGAGGAGGCGGACCCAGAAAGGAGAGGACCACATGCACGATGATCACAACTCTCCAAAAGAGATTGTATCACAAGAAGCAATATGCGTCAATGGCGAGATTCTGAGGTGTGTTCAGTGCGACGAACCGATCCGGGACTTGCAGCGCTGCTTGGTCGCTGAGACCGGGGGCAAAAAGCACAAGGTACACGAGCAGTGCGCCGAGCAGTTCAACGCAGCCAGAGATCACGCCCTCTTTTGGTATGGACCCTCGGCCGAAGAGCTTCTGAATGGAAGCCTTCCCATAGCGTTTTGGAGGGGCCTAGACCACGTCATGCTGGTGCGGCGCAGACGCCAGGGAGGGTTGTAACCGTGGAGACGTCACAACGGCAGAGCGCCCTGCTGAATTCAGCACTCTCCTATATGGGGCGTGGCTGGGGGATCATAGATTTGCCTCCGGGCACCAAGAACCCAGGACGCCCCGGGTGGCAGAACGAGCGCTACGATGAGGAAACCATTCGTCGCCGCGTCTACAGCGGCCGGCGCAACCTGAGCGTGTTGCTCGGTGAGCCGTCAGGCGGCCTCGTGGACGTGGACCTCGACTGCCCTGAGGCGCGGATGCTCGCAGGCCGCTTCCTGCCGCCGACCGGCGCTTGCTTCGGTCGTGCGAGCAGCCCACGCTCGCACCTGCTTTATGTCGTAGACCCAATACCAGAGTACGAGCGGTTCGTGGACCCGGAGGCACCAGACGAGGACCGGGCAACGCTCCTAGAACTTAGGAGCGGAGGGCAACACACCATCTTTCCACCCTCTACGCACCCATCGGGCGAAACCGTGGAGTGGGAGGAGGAAGGGGAACCGGCAAGTCTCGCGGGTGACGAGCTTCTAGGCGCGGTTAGCAAGCTAGCGGCGGCGTCGCTGCTGGCAAGGCACTGGAACCCGACGGGAAAGCGCCACGAGCAGAGCCTGGCGCTTGCAGGAGGGCTTCTGTGCGGCGGGTTTACAGAAGAGGAGGCCGCAAGATTCGTCGAGTGTGTGGCTTGGGCAGCTGGCGACGAAGAGTGGCGGACGCGGTCAAAGGATGTTGCTACGACCGCCAACAAGTTGGAGAAGGGACAACCGGTGGTCGGTTGGCCCAAGCTCGGCAGGCTGATGGGCCAGGAAGTGGTCGGTCGGCTTCGCGAGTGGCTCGGCATGGACGGGGCGGGGGGCTACAAGCCGACCGACGACGAACTAAGCGACCGCTGGCTTGCGAGGAGGGCCGACGAACGCGCCTACGGTCTCGGGACCTGGATGCGCTACGGAGAAGGGCTGTGGCAACCCCTTGCCGAGGCGGTCGTACAGCGTGAGATCATGGACATCTTGCGGGTAGCGAAGGCCGAGAAGATTCGGCCCACGGCGAGCCTCCTGAGGAGCGTGGAGACACTCTCTCGGATATCCCTTACTGTACCGGATGAGGATTGGGACGCCGACCCCGACGTGCTCGTATGCGCCAACGGCACTCTGCACATACCGACCGGCGATCTGCGCGAGCACGACCCGGAGCACCACGCGACCAGCGCCGTCCCCTACGAGTACGACCCTTCCGCTGAGGCTCCCACCTGGGAGCGTTTCCTCAGGGAGGTGGCGGGCGAGGAGGTTGCGCCCTTCTTGCAGGAGTTCGCCGGCTACGCCCTCACCACAGACACCTCCCACGAGCTGGCCCTCTGGCTGTACGGCCCTCCGGGAGGCGGACGCAGCACCTTCCTGGCCGGGCTCGGGGCGATGCTCGGTCCCCGGGCAGGCCTACTTGGGCTTTCCGAGATCCAGCGAAACCGCTTCGCCCTCGCGGACATCCCGGGCAAGACGCTACTGACGGCCACCGAGCAGCCCGCAGGATACCTGAGAACCAGCCACGTCCTGAACGCCCTGATCTCCGGCGAGCCCATACAGATGGAGAAGAAGTACCGCGACCCGTTCGTGCTCGTTCCGCGAGCCAAGATAGCGTGGGCGATGAACGAGCTACCGAGGGTGGGGAGCGCGAGCGACGGCCTCTTTCGGCGGGTGAAGGTGCTCCACTTCGAGGGCATCCCCGAAGGAGAGCGGGACCCGGCGGTGAAGAGCGCCATCGAGGGAGAGGGTGCGGGCATCCTCAACTGGGCGCTCTTGGGGCTGGAGCGTCTGCGTGAGAGAGGCCGCTTCGAGGTTCCCGATGCGGTGAAAGAGGCGACCGCCCACTGGCAGGAGACTAACGACGTCCCCGCGCTCTTTGTCGCCGAGGTGTGCACAGTCGACGAAGGAAAACGTACCACTGGGGGAAATCTGTACTTCGAATACACGTCATGGTGCGAAAAGAATGGGCACAAGCCCAAGTCCTCGACGAGCGTGTCAGAGGACTGGCAGCGGCTGGGCTTCGAGCGAAAACGCATCCAGGGCAAGACCTATTATGTGGGTCTCTCCGTGCCCATGGACGACCGGGGGTCCCCGTCCTTTTAATAGCTGTGAAGGTGCGCTCTGCTAGGAGGTTCGACCAGGTGACGACCGCCTCCACGGGCTGCTACCCGCCCAACGCCAGGGCTGCTACCCCGGCTGACGAGCGTCTGGACATTGCTACGCGGGGGGTAGCAACTACCCCCCGCGCGGGTAGCAGCCTGGTAGCAGCCCCCGAAACCAGCTGCTACCCCACGAGCCCCGTCAGGACGCGGCGGAGGACCCGTGAGTAGCAGCAGTAGCAACTACCGAGAAATCTGGCCTAAGAGAGGGTGTTCGTGGGGGTGGAGCGCTCGGAGGGCGCGGGGAGAGGGGGTATGGCCAGCAGTTGCTACAGCTGCTACCCGGCTGCGAAATTGTGCCATATATGTAGACTCCATGCGCGAAAAGGAAAGGGAGGGTATGTCCAAGCGGAGCAAATACCTAGGTAGAGGAGGTGCCAGTTGACTGAGAGGTGCACGGCGATCAAAAGGGACGGCAGCCGCTGCGCGAAGGACGCGGAGCCCGGCAAGGACCGCTGCTGGTCGCACGATCCAGCCAACGAGGAGGAGCGTAGGCGCATCGCATCCAGGGGAGGGAAGGCCAGCACGACAGTACTCGCAGAAAGGAGGGGTCCCGCCGCACAGGAGATCCGCGAGCTCAAGGACGAGCTGCGCACCCTCGCCCGGAACGTGAAGGAGGGCGAGGTGCCCCCGCCCGTGGGCACGGCGCTCAACCAGATCTACAACACGCTCCTTCGGGCGATGGACCAGGAGCGGGGCACCCGCGAGACCGGAGAACTGGAGGCTCGTCTCGCTGCCCTTGAGGAGCGGGCCGCTCTCAGGCGTGGAGCTGGTGTGTCTTGAGCGATTTGTCGAACCGCCTTAGCAGGCTAGAGCGGAAGTTCGTTCACGAACCTGCCGTTGCGGAGTACTTGGATGCTAGCAACCGCGAGCAGACTCGCGCCCTACACGTGCTCGCGAAGCGGCTCGCCCCGCACGGCTTCGACGGCGACTACCTGTTCACGGAAGCGAACCGGCGGATGCTAGCCGAGGACACGGCGCAACAGCAGGCGAAGGACCGAGAGGTAATCAATGCCTGGCGCAGGGCTCAAGGTATCGATCCAGAGACGGAGGTAGAAGGGGCGAAGGAGAAGCTGCTGGCGAAGCTCGAAGGCCGCGGCGATAAGTCGCGGAGTCAACGAGAGTGAGATGACCTTGTGCCAGCGATGGAAGTGCGAGGCTACGACACGGGAGCCGTGAAGGCGGTCTTGAGATAAGAGTAGAAGAGTAGCCACGCTTGAGTTACTTACCGGGACTCCTTAGTTTCTTGATCTTGCAAGGACGTCTGCTGAGGACGTCGACGCCGTGACTCTTGATGGTTTGAGGAAGTCTTGGACTCTTTACTCTCTGACGAAGAACGCCCCCATTCCGCAATTGTACTAACTAGGTCGCCACGCTTCTCAGCTTTTGTTGCTGCATCATCGAGAGATCCGCAAATGCCGTTCGCGAGCAAAAAACGCTGCGTCTGCTCCAAGCTACGACGATAGTCGGCCAGCTGTTCCGTCGCTTTGCCATATAGATAGAAGTTCAGGCCTGCTATCATCTCGACTACTGCCCCCGCTATGATGCTCACGGCGGCGACTTCCGTATCTCCGCTTACTACTATGAATCCTACGGCCGCTAGGAAAAATAGGAGACCTACGCCAGCGGCGATCAGTGCCCAATCAAAGCTCCTTTTGGACTGCTGGAGGACGACAGTATAGTAATAAACGAGAGCATTGACCGACGCTGCAGATACTTTCTGGGGCTCCTCAATGTTTGCCTCGCCGAGTTGGTGCGCGGCATCGACGAGACCGCCAACCGCTGCCTTTTGTGATTCAGGAAGTGCCTGAACGGCTGCTGACTCCACCTCTGAGCTCCTTTCGCCATCTGCTCGTCATATGTACTCGTGCCCTAACCCTTCTAGTCGGATAATTGTAGTTGGGACAATGAATCGGGAATGAATCGGCAACGAATCGGCGATGAATTAGTGATGAAGCTCACCTACAGGTTCGGGAACTAGCCCGGCGGATGCGCTTAGAGCAGTGTCTATCCTAGGAACTCCGTGGCGAAATCTCCGAAGTACATCGGAACTACGTAGGGGCCACAGAGGACATCTTCGATTGTCCAGGCTGACCGGCCGACGAGATAGCTCGGGACCACGCTATCGGAGATGCTCGCTGAGGTGGAGCGAGAGGTTAAAACGTCTGGCGATAGGCAGTCGGCGGTAGTCGAGGAATCCGACGTCGCAGAGTTACGAGTCGGCGACTGTCGTTCTCTCTTCCAGTGCCTCAAATATCACGGCCGCTGTTCGCTTGGTACTGCCGCGAAGAGATCCGGTCGGTGAGCCCTGAGGTTGCAGTCGGCGACCTCCCAGCCGTGCCTATAGATGAGGTCGAACTCGCGCTCACTCATCTTCTGTAGCGTGGTAGAGAACCTGGCCGCCACCCGCGCCTCCTCGTCCGGCATGCACCCGGACACCACTCGCTCGATAACGTCTTCCGGTACTCTTGCTTCTGAGAGCGCTTCTCTGACGGTCTTGGCCATGAGGAGATACACGCCGGACCTGGGATCGCGCCCGAAGTGGTCGAAGATCGTCCTTGTCCTGAGGCTCCTGACCTGGTCCATGGCGATGGAGAGCAACCTACGGGCTTGTTGAACGATGCGGTAGCGTTTCCCGATATCGAGCGCTGTGGAAGCGTCGCTGACCACGAGGAAGTTGTAGCCTTGCCTGAGGCCCTTGCCGACCTTGAAGAGTGCCTCAACGCCCAGATTGTCGTACACACCACCGTCCCATAAGTGCACTCGTCGACGTTTGGGATTATGGGGCCGGGTTACGCTGGTCGAGCCATCCTCAAAGCGCCACCAGCTGTAGTCGGCCGTATCAAGGGACAAGAAACCTATTAACAGCGGAAAGCCGGCAGACGCCGCAATCGCGTCCGCTATCGGCACTGGCGGGTTGGACACGTACCCGAACTCGTAATCCCCCATCCTGTGCCTCGTGAAGCGCCAGTTCTTCCCAGTTTCGTAGGAGGTGGCATTAACTATCCACCGTGGCGTTTCCGGCAGATTTTTCATGACTCCTTCCACACTCCAGCGACGCTGGAGAACCTCGGAGAGCACGTTGGCCCACCGTCCCGGTGAGATTAGGCGCCATGGTCTACGCAAGAGCCCGGTGACGGCGGCGCGCTGTATGTCCACGGTGGTTATATCAAGCGCCTGGCCTCGGGCAGGACGGTCTGCGAGTAAGTCGCGCTAGAAGGCCAACTGTTCCCGGACAAGGTGTAAACAAGTCCCGTTCCCAAACTGCCTCCCGACACTGTGGAGACGAACGTCACCCGCTCCAGCGCATCGCTTGCGGCGAGCCTGCCCAGCACCCCGAGGTGGAAGACTGCCGCGCGCATACCACCGCCGGACAGGGCCAGCCCTATCTCCAGCTCCGACCTGTCCTGTTTGCTCACAACGATCGGGCAGAGGTCAGTCAACCTTGACTGTTATGAACGGAGTGCCGCTCTGGTTACAGCCGAAATCTACGACGACCACCCCATCCTTCCGCGTCGTTACGCACTTCCGCACCTCGCTCCCGCCGCTGCGCTTATGAACTTTCCACCCTTTCGTCTTCGCGGCGTAGAGCCCGGTTGCGCTCGAGTTCCCCGAGGGGCCGTCCGATATGATCGTGAGGTACGGCGTGATGTGCGCAAACAGCGCTTCTGAGAAGCCCGCCTTACGCCCGTGGTGGGGCGCCAGTAGCACATCCGTGCCGCGGATAGCGTCGCGGAAATCCTTCCTGCCTAGCAGCTCGTCCCACGATGGGGATTCGTTGTCCCCGGGGATCAGCATCTTACAACTCTCGTAGGTTACTACCGTCACCACGCTGCGATTGTTGAGGTTGGAAGCGGGACACTGTGTCGGCTCAAACGTCCGGATTTCGACACCCCCGTTATTCGCCGGCTCGAACGGATTCAAGGCCGGAGGAACCGGCTTACTGTACCTACGGTCGATCTCCAGATACTTGTCGATGAACCGATCGTTCGTGTTGTCAGCCCGAATGTCAGATTCAGATAGATGATCGGGGCGCTCCAAGGTGCGTGGATGTAGTGAGTCGAAGTTAAAAACGTCGTCTAGGTGATCGCGATGTGGGTGGGTGATGATCACGCCATCTATCTGTGAAACGCCCCAACTATCTCTCAAATGAAGCAGCGGGCTGAATTGAGGGTTGCCGTCACCAAGTTTGCCGGTCCCTAG
>Ga0126311_10000588_pt1 | contig 16987 bp, 13 predicted proteins | sample Plot61_FD_92539 | JGI IMG/M metagenome (GOLD analysis project Ga0126311, IMG submission 92539) | Serpentine soil microbial communities from UC McLaughlin Reserve, CA, USA - Plot61 | ecosystem: Environmental > Terrestrial > Soil > Grasslands | place: USA: UC McLaughlin Reserve, Lake County... | reverse complement strand
TTGCCAACCATCACGTCAGTGCGACGGCCGCTACGCAGTCCATCCTCCTTGTGCTGCTGAATGGTGAAGTATGAGGAGACGAACCCATCGTACGGATCGCGAATGATGGTCACGGTGTGCGCGGGCACTGCATCGATCAGATCGACCAGCTCATCCTTATAATCGTAGTGCTGATGAAAGATCGTCCCGTCCGGAAAGTTGTCGCCTTCCACCCACGCCTTGAGGTGGTGGAACAGTGGTCGCTTCGGCGTCTCATGTTTAGTGAGAGGACGCAGCTCGTAGATGTGGCCAAGAAGGCACTTCAGCCAGACATTTCCGGCCTTCGGCGGCCCCGCGATCATGATCCTCACCCGGTCGCGCTCCTCATGTGCTCGTTCGACGTCAAGCTGGCTCAGCCTCGACAGTCTTGAGATTCCGCGCCACGGTCTCGGCTCGAGAGGGCCGTTGCAGGCGAGCGATACGCGGGTTTTCGCTCGGGCGATAGCGGAGTGTAGCAAAAGTGCTGACAGCGGCGGCAATGGGGCCATCGACTAGACTGGTTATGAGATTGGAGTCAGTTGACTGGGAGTTTGTGTGCGGCTCGTCCTCTTTCATCGCAAATACCGCCGGTTTCATGGTGGGCACCTCAAAGTCTGGCACTACTTCAACCACGTTCTGGCCGCGCCGGGGTTCGACGCCTGCGTTCACTTCGATGTCAACTCGGCGTGGGACGATAGCAATCCCTGGACCGAGACGCCGGATCGCATCATCGCCTCAATCGAGTGCGTAAATCCCGACGTGCTTTTCGTGGCCGGGCGTGACTGGCAGCGGCTGGACGAGTGGGGGCTGCTCGATCGCGGGATACCGATTCTCAACTTCATCCAGCATGTGCGGCACGCGGCGGATTGGAGCATCCAGTCCGACTATCTCGATCGAAAGGCGATCAGGCTTTGCGTCAGTCAAGAGGTGGCCGACGCGGTAGAGGCGGCCGGGAGTCGCGGGCCGACAGTCGTCATCCCCAACGGCGTGGACGTGCCCATCGTCGATTCTCACGCTCCAGACGCGAGACCCGTCGATCTGCTCATCGCCGGCTTGAAGCAACCGGTTCTGGCGGCTCGCGCCGCCCAGCGACTGGCTGCGCCGGGTCGGTCGGTCGAGGTGCTCACCGAGCACGTGTCGCGTGATGATTTTCTCGACTCGATGCGGCGGGCTCGTGTGACGTTGTTCTTGCCAAATGAGGAGGAGGGGTTTTATCTCCCCGCCCTGGAGGGGATGGCGCTGGGAACGATCGTGGTCTGCCCGGACTGCGTCGGCAACCGGTCCTTTTGCCTCCCAGGTGTCAACGCGTTCCGGCCTGCGTTCCGATTCGACGACCTGGTGTTGGACGCAGAGCGTGCGCTCACGCTGGAGGCATCAGCGGCGGAGACACTACGGTGCAGCGGGATTGAAACCGCACGCAGTCATAGCCTCGACGCCGAGCGTAAGAGGTTCCACCAGGTGCTTACCGATCTTGATGCCCTTTGGGCGAGCTCATAAGCGGATCAGCACCCTCGGCCGCGACTCGACCTACCGCACCGGGTAGCCGAGTTCCGTGATCATGTCGGCGTATGCCTCACGGAAGGCGTCGAGGTGGTGTTGGGTGAGCTGTCGCACCGAGTCGCCAACGGTCGCCGCGCGAACGTGCTTATTGCCCCCTTTTGTGCGTTGGCGCATACGGTCGGCTCGGCAGTAGTCAATCGCGGTTTGTAATCTGTCGTCGCTGACGGGCGCGATCTGCGCGGTGGCGCGCCGTAGCGCGGCGAGAGGGTCCTCGCTGAGATCCTCGTAGCGTAAGACCACAGCCCGACCGCAACCGGCCCAGTCCCGCGCCTTTTGCAGGTTGTTCGCGTAGCCGCCTCGTCGCAAGAACTCCACGATCGCCGGATCATCCAGCGACTTGCCCATGAGCTCCGTGAACTTGCGTCCCTTCTGATTCTTCTCGGCCGCGTGCTGTTGCAACGTGTAGTAGGTTGATACGAACGCGTCATAAGGGTCGCGAACGATGGTAACCAGCCGTGCAGGTACGGCGTCCAGTGCGTCGGCGATCTCCGGGGCGAAATCGTAGTGCTGGTGGAAGATGGTTCCGTCGGGAAATCGAGCATCCGCCAGCCAAGTTCTCAGTGACGGTAGATCGGCGCTTGCCGGCGTCTCAAATGAGCGCAGCCAGCGCAATCCATACGCTCGGCCGAGCAGGCACTTCAGCCACATGTTGCCGGTCTTCGGCGGACCGGCGATCACGATCCTCACCGTCCCGACACCATCCGCGCTGCTTCAGACCGGTTCATAACCGAGTTTCCGGACGTCATCGCCATATCGCTGGCGCAGGATGGACAGTTGCCCGTCCGCCAGGCGTTCACGCCAGGCTCCGGCAGGCACCGGCGGCATGCGCCGCCCGAGTACCGGGCTGCTCCAGATCAAGTTTTCCGCCGGACAGGTCTCGACGGCGCGCGCAATCTGGTTTTCATCGAGATGGCCGAGAGTCCCCGCAAGGTCAGCGAGAGCCTCGGACGGAGCTGCTTCCAGCAGCTCGAAGCGCACGAGTGGCACGCCGCTGTCATGCCATCCCTTCAGCCACTCGATCTCGTCGGCAAAGCCGTCGATCGCATATTCCATAACCACCGGATCACCGAGATCCCGGCCAGCCAAGAACTCCCAAGGATCCGACTCTCGCAGCCGGCGTCCCTTCTTGCTCGTCCGGCGCTGGGCGATCTCATGGATCGAAACGAGCAAGTCAAAAGGGTGTCGCAGAACCGCGATGACCGAAACCCCGTGGTCCGCCAAGAGCGCCAACAGCTCGGGCGAGTGCTGGAACGACGTGTGGGCCACCCAGCGATCGGGAAAGCTTTCGAACCACGGACCGATCGCCGTGATATCGGATCCATCCGGCGCGTCCCGCGAGCCGATCAGCGCGAGCCCATATGCGGTGGCAACCAGGCACCGTAACTGGGCGTTGCCTGTTTTCCGGGGGGAGGCAATCAGCACGCGCATAAAGGAGCCGTAGCCCCGCGGGTCAGACCTGGTACCCGAATTGCTGCAGCACGTCACCGAAGGCGCTGTTGGCGACGGACTGCAATTCGGGGGATAGAGAGGATTTCCACCGGCCGAGCGAGGTCGAGACGTCGCTACTCGTCAGGTGTCGCTTCATCTCGGGATTTTCGGCCGATGCCCGGTCGATCATGCCGTCAACCGTCGCGCTCGATGCATCGAGCGCGAGATAGGTCAAGACACCATGCAGGGTCTCCGCGGGCCGGGTGATCAGGTCCTCATAGCGGATTAGATGCGCGCGATCCTTTCGCTTCGGCCAGGAGCGGCTGAGATTGCGAATCGTGCTGTTGCGCAGGAAGTTGGCGAAGTCGGCGTCGGTTTCGATGTGCGCGGGCCCAAAGGCACGCCGCCCGAATTTCTGGTTGAAGGCGAGCATGGAGCTGTAGACGTCGCGAAAATCGCGAACCAGGAAGATCTCTTTCGCCTTTGGGTAGAGCTCCCAAACCAGCCAGGGGAGATTGTCGGCGCGGTGCTTCTCAGCCATGTATTTGACATTGGATTGGCCTTGGCCGGCCGCGATACGCAGGTACGTTTCCTCCGCGCTGCGCTGGCAGAATCGAGCGAGATCCTCCACGTAGTCGCGTCCCATCCATTCGCCAAGACCGGGCGTCACCGCTATTGGCTCGGGGTAGAACGGGTTGTAGCCGATCCACTGCTTGTTGGTCTGGAAGTGATCAGCCTGGGCAGAGTGGTACGGGTCTCGCGGTTCAGCGAGCGTCTTGAGCATGTGCCACCAGTAGCGGGCTGTGCGCAGCTCATACGGGTGCCAACGATGGACGACGATCTCGGGATGCTCAGAGAGGAGGCGCATCGTCCAGGTCGTGCCGGCGCGACCCATCGTCGTGAGCATGAGCGGCTGCAATCGCGGCTCGAACCCTGATTGGACCGGTTCGTGGCGAAGCGCGACACTGCCGAGGCGCGATCTGGTGCCATCGGCGAGCACGGCGCGCAGCTGGAGATTGGACCCCGGCTCGAGCCCGATCACACTCACGCAGGTGCGAAAGCCGCTCGTTCCGGAACCCGGAGAGTTGGGGTAGTCGCGAGCGACGTCAGGTCTCTGCTGATCGAGGGGTGCCTTGCGAATGACGACACCACCCTGGTGAATTTCGATCTCCTGGACTGGCTGGCCGATTCCGAGGACCCATCCCGCGAACTCGACGTCGTAGACATTGCGACCGCCGATGCAGGGAGCATCAATCGCAAACGCCTGAATCTTGCCGGGGTGGGGCGCTCCAAGTTCGATATCGTCGATTTCGACCAGCGCCATGAAGCTGGCTTCCCTTTCTGGTTTCTGGTTCTTGCTGACACGCCGCCAGACTCTCCGCATTGCAGAGGATGGCGACCCTTCGATGCGCCGTGAGAAACTCAACTCAAGACCCGGCAACCGTGACAGACGAAAGAGAGATGTGTCAAGGGGTTGACAGGCGTCGATCACTCAAGGTCGTAGTCCCAGCCAGGGTCCCAGCCGAGCATATCCGCCAATCGAGCATTCAACGGGGTAAAGTGCCGCGACAACCGGAGACGGATCGCGGGGTCGAGGGGAGGGCCGGAGGTCCGGTTGTGCGCCGAGAATGTGATAGGTGCCTCAGGGCTGATACCCAGGAACTGCGCTACTACAGCGAACGACTCGGCAGTTTTCTCATACAGGTCTTCGCTGCGGATGACCAGAATCTGCTCTCTCGGGAAGACGCCTAACCACCGCTCGAGCTGCCGTGCATATTCGCCCCTCGCCGTGTAGCTGGCGCGCTTGTGAGGGTTGCTTGCGTACGCGGGGTCGCGCGCCAGCCGTGCTTCTTCGCCCTCCAGCCGCTCCGGTTCGGCGTCGAGGGCGGCGGCGAAGTCCAACGTCTCGTCGCCACGGGCGCGCTCCAAGAGGTAATGCGAGTACGCCCGGTCGACCGGGTTGCGCAGCAACACGATCAATCTTGTTGCCGGTGCGACCTCCCACAATCGCTGCGGCGCCAGCGGGTGAAAGAGCGCATAGGGCGTAGCTTCACCAGTGATAACGTCCGGCGGGAGCTCTGCTGGAAACAGCCCGAGGTACCAGTCGAGACCACGCTGGTAGCGGTCGGTAACGAAATGTAACTCCTTCGTCCCCGGGGTCACCACTTGCGGATGGGCACTCAGGTAGGCGTGCAGCGACGTTGTGCCGCCGCGTTGCGTGCCGATGATGACGAAATCTGGCGCCGTAATTATTCGGTTCCCAGGACTTGGGATGTTCGGCTCCGCAGTGACTTGCCCCCCGATCTGGGCGATTCTGACGCCTCTCCCATTGGCCAGAATTCCGTCGACGTCTATTCGCCAGATGTGCTCACCAGGGTCGATCGGCGCCCACGCCGAAAATCCGGAGGAACACGCATCTTGATGCCCTGGGTAGTCCGCCGCCACGTCCGGGCGCCGCACTCCGAGCGGATAGAGGGCACTTTGATGACCCGGGCTTGAGATACGTACCCCCTGGAGCGGTTCATCTCGCCCGATGATCCAGCCGTTGACCTCTAGCCCGAGACCACGGGATCGGTCCCCGGGCCGGGGCTGATCAATAGCAAACGCGGTGACAGCCGCCGGGTCTGGAGAATGGAGGTCGAGCGAATCCACCTCCATCCAGGTGGTGCAGTCGTATCGAGAACCGGCACTCACGTGGTTGGCGTGGGAGCCGGTACGGCGCGGTGGCGCTCCCAGCAGATGCCCCATTTCTCCTCGAACCGACCCTGATTCAGTTTCACCAGCCGCATGTACTCGCCGCTCGGCAACAGTTTGCCGATCGACGCGTGGTAGGCGTGGTGGACGTAGACCTCGGGAGTCCAGGCAACGTGTAGTCCCGCTGCCTTGGCGCGCAAGGCGTAGTCCTCGTCCTCAAACATCCCGACCTCATACCGCTCGTCCAGCGGGCCGAGGCGCTCGTACGTGTCGCGGCGAAACGCAACGCAGAACATCATTGGCATGCGGATGGGTAGGCGCTCGCCATCGTGCCGCTCACCCTGGGAGCGCGCCACTGCCTGGAATTCGCCATACGTCTGGTACGGGATATCGATCTGCGCCTCGTTGCAACTTCGATTCGTCGCGGGGCCGATCAAGCCGATAGCGGGATCGTCAAGATGTCGGGCCAGTCGCGTGAGCCAGCCGCGGGGAACGACGGTGTCGTTGTTCAACAGGACGAAGATTTCTCCTGTAGCAGCGGCCAAACCCTGGTTATTTCCCGGTCCGAAACCCGCGTTGTGGTCGTTCAGGATCATCTTGACGAAAGGAATGGAGCCGGCTAGCCGTTTGAGCTCCTCGACCGTGCCGTCGGACGACGCGTTGTCGACGACGATCACCTCGTAGTTCGGGTACTCCGTGTTTTCGAGAACACTGGCCAGACACATTCGCGAAAAGGCCAGATTGTCGTGCGTGAGGATAACAACGCTGGCTCGTGGCCACGATGCCCGTATTGCCTTGTCGATCACCGCCCAACGTGTAGGCCAGGGCATGTCTCGCGGCAAGGTGATTGCTCTCGCATCATGACCTTTGACATCGGCATTTGAGTCGAAGGTGATCCGTACATCGGCCTCGTCCCTCAGCGAGACCGGCGCGTCAGATGAAACGGCGATGCGCCATCCCCAGCGTCGGCGCACCTCGCGGGCGATCCCGGCATCGAGCGTCGGGGGAGCGAAGAAGACGGCGGCCTCGATCGCTTCTGACTGGCGAAGGGAGGCGAGTGTATCGCGAAGCGTATGGTGGTCTCCGGATCGTGCCGGTGGCATGGCGATGCGGTAGAGGGTTGGCGCCGCGGGTAACCGACGAGAGGAGTGTTCGCCGAGATGGAAGACGCGATGCTCGTGTCGGGCGAACTCAGCGGTGAGGCGTGTTGTCCGTTCATCATCTGAAGAATCAGAGACGACGATCACGTCGTAGTGACCTAGTCGGGGCGGGATCGGCGTCGACAACGCCCGTGCCATTGTGGGTTCGGGCAGCTCCGGCTCCCGGGCACGATCGCGAGCCGCGATCACCAGGTCATCTGTCAGTAACGGAGCCGCGGTTGGCGCCGAGCGACGACGACCGCAATTGCAACCTGGGTGGGGTGCTTCGGCGGCCGAATCAGCGGACCGCAAGTGAAGCGCCAGCGACCCCAACTCGCGCTCAGACCGCACTCGTCGCCTCCATGTTGAGGCGGGCGTCTTCGCCCTGACGCGTCAGATTCGGGCTGTAATAGGGGTCGTGGTCGATGATGTGCCCCCATCGCTCCCGCAGAAACTCGATTTCATGCGGGTGAGCGATGATTACCTTGGTTACCGACTCGTGGTGGTGCAAGGTAGCGTGTGGTGTGTAGAGAACCTCGTAGCCGGCATCGCGAGCCCGCAGGCAGAAATCGGTATCGTTGAACGCAACGGGCAGATTGACCTCATCCAGCCCGCCGATTGCCTCGAACACGTTGCAATCGATGACAGCGCAGGCGAAGGTCACCGCGCTGACATTGCGGACCACGTCGGGTAGGTCGAAGAAACCGGGGTCGTCTCCTGGCAGCCGCTTGAAGACGTGCACCGAGCCGCCGAATGGACCGAGCACCACGCCGGCATGCTGAATGGTGTTGTCCGGGTAGAGGAGCTTGGCGCCTACGATTCCGACGTCTGGTCGTTGGGCAAGCTCGACCATGGCGCGCAGCCAATCGGGATCGATCGCGGTGATGTCGTCGTTGAGCATGAGAACGAACGGCGTCGTGACGTGGGGAATCGCCGAGTTCACCAAGGCGGAATAATTGAAAGGTGCGAGGGGGTTGGCCAGGCGGCGCAAGCCCGGAAACCGCGGCGAGAGCTCTTCGACGAGGTGCTTGACCGCGTTGCCCTTTGAGTTATCGACCAGCAGAATCTCGAGGTTCGGATAATCGGTCCGCTCGAGGAGATCGGCCAAGCAGGGACGAAGCATGTCGAGCTTGCCACCCGTCGGAATGACTGCGGTCACCGCGGGAGGGTCAGGTAAGGCGTAGCGCACTCGCCACGTTCCGGGGTGGAGCCCACGCTCCACAACCCCGTCCACCTTGCGTCTCGTCAGTGCATCTTCGAGCGCCTGGCGTTCTGACTCTTGCCAGTCCGAAGCGTGCCAAGACTCGCCGGGATCAGGAGCGGTCGCGATTGTGGTCACCAAAATATCTGGCGCATGATGCACGTGGTGCGAACACTCGGTCACCCGCAACGCGAGGTCATAGACCTCGGCCCCGGTCACCTCGTGCCGCAGACCGCCCGCCTCGACTAGCGCCTGCCGGTGAAAGACCACCAACGGTCCAAGATAATTCATCGACAGCAGCAGGTCGGGGGACCAGTCCGGTTTGAAGAACGGGTTCCACCGCTCCATGGTCTCGGGGTCGATGCGGTCGTCATCGCTGTAGATCAGGCAAGTTTCCGGGTTCGCCGTCGCCGCGCGAGCAACGCTCGAGATCGCGTGTGGAGAGAGAATGATTCCGGACGGAAGAAAAGTGATCCAGTCGGCCGAGCTCTCTGTGATTGCCGAGTTCACCGCGGCGATGACGGAGTCATCGCCGCCCTCGCGGTATGAAATCCGGCCGTCCTCGCGTGCCAGGCGCCGTGCATATTCCCGTGCGGCACGGCTCACATTACCGCTGTCCACGAGCGATAGGCGCCAATTCTGGTGTGTCTGGGCCTGCATCGAGGTGGCAATCGCCTCGACGGCATCTTCACAACCGCCGTCAAGGGCAACGATAGCTTCGCAAGAGAAATCAGTCAGCGGCTGAGCGAGCTCGGCGGGAGCCTTGGCGTTGTCGGCCGCTCGCCGCTCGAGCCAGGCGCGATAGTGGCGATTGATGACCGGAAGCCCACCATCGACGGTTCCGGCGGCCTCGACTTCAATGCGCGTCGGCATCTTGAGGTGCCGGCCGTCGTTCGCCGTGACCAGCACCAGGAGCTCGTGGCTTCCTTCAGTCAGCCCAAACAGGGGGACCGTTCCGGAAAATCCGCAATGGTCGGCGTCCGCATACTGGCGGCGTCGCTTGGCGATATCCGGGCGGAGCACGCGGTGATCGATGCGCCCGCGGGCTTCTCCGTCAACGAAAGCCTCAATTCGCTCGATGCCCGACGGTGCAAGCACCCAACCGGAGACGATGATGGCTTCCCGCGGGATGAAGATTGCACCACGGTGGGGTTGGTCAAGGCGACCAATGACCCGACCCGTTTCAAACGCGTGATTATCGACCTCGAACGTCGTCGTCAGCTCGGCCTGCGCCCCGTTGGATGCCGTGATGCGGATGGTCGACTCGTGCATGCCGTCGGGCAGATCGCCGACGCTGATCTCGCCGAGAAAGCCGCAACTAGCCCCGGCGGGAAAGCCAGGATAGAGCGCCGCCGCGTCGGGCCGCGGATCGCCATACGGCACGATTCCCCGCGAGACACCGTTGATCAGCACCTCGATGGTGGCATCGCCCGCTTCGGTCAGGGTCCAGCCTGAGACGGTCAGCACGCCGTCAGTAATGACCTCGGGGATGCGGCCTGGCGACTCGACCATGCCGACGATGCGGTGTGGCAGTGGCGGTTGGGCTGCACTTGACGACTCCTCGGCCGGACTGTTGGAGGCGGCACTCACCGGTTCAGTTTGGGTCATTCCCCCGTTGCTCGCAGAAAGATCAGAGTCCGATCCCGATTCTACTGCTGCAGACTGCTTCATCTGGATTTCGGCAAGGCGACGTTCCGCTTCGACGGCGTGGGCCTCTGCCTCCTGGACCCGGACATTGAGCACGATGTTGTTACGAAGAAGGATCATCACCTGCCGGGCCCGGTCGTATAGCAACCGGTCGGCGAGGCGATCGTTCTCGCCAACCGTCACCCCCGCCAGCAAGGGCGATACCGACAGCCGGATGGGATAGCGGGCGCCATACTGCGCCGACAGGAGCCCATCTTGCCAGTAGTAGCGATAATCATCAGGGGTGATCTTGTCGCGCCAACGGGTTGCGAAGAGCTCTTGATTGGCGCGTTCGGCGTCCGAGACGAGGTTGCGCGTCGCGGACTCGAAATGATAGACAACGCTCTCCGCACAGTAGTGGACCTCAAAGCCGGCCTCGCCGGCGCGCAGGCAGTAGTCGACATCTTCCCAGCCATTCTGAAAAGCCGTATCGAGTCCGCCGAGTTCCTCCCACGGCCCACGGCGAAAGAGTGCGCACGCCGCGGTGACGACCTGGAAGCGGCGGGAGACCGACGTGGCCGGATGGTCGGCGGGAAACCCCGCATATATGTGGTGCGGACGGGCGTCGAGCCCGATGGCGACCCCAGCGTGCTGAATGGTGTCGTTCGGGAAGAGAAGCTTGGCCCCGACCACCGCCGCGGCTGGATGCTGGACGGCATAGTTCACGAGCGCCGAGAGCCAACCAGGGGTGGGAACGGTATCGTTGTTCAAGAGGACTACGAATTCGCCGGCCGCAGACGCGACTCCCACGTTGCAAGCTCCGGCGAAACCGAGCCCGGTCTCATTGCGAATGACGAGAACGCGATCGCTGTACCGTGCAAGCAGAGATGGGGTCATGTCGGTCGAGCCGTCATCGACGACGACAAGCTGCCGAGCGATCCCGTCCTCGGGTTCGGCGAGGAGCGCATCGAGGCATTGCCGGGTGATCGTCGCCTTGTTGTGCACCGGGATGACAATCGAAGCGGTCAGCCTGCGCTGAAGGTCCGTCCGCCCCGGCTGCGTCAGGTCAGCGGTGGTCATCGTAAAGGAAAACGTCCGACTGGCTGTCAGCCGTCCACTGCGCAACGGTGAGCCCATTGCGGTCCTTATCGGTCATCAGCGCCGTTCTGTGGGCGATTGCCTGGAACTGATCGGCAAGCTCGGGACGACAAAGGGACCAGTCGATGTCGCCGGCCACCGGTGAGATGCCGGCTTCATTGCCGGGGCTGTACTCCCCGGAGCAGAAGTATTCGATCACCGTATCGGCAGGAAATGTATTGCCATGGGCGAATCCGGGTGGCACCCAGATCCATTCGGCGTAATCCTCGTCGCCCTGGACCGGCATGTCGTGGGCGATGATCCTGCCATACGTCGGCGATCCCTTGCGGACATCGAGGACGACGTCGATCATGTGGCCGCGGATGGTGCGCACGAGTTTGCCCATGTACGGATTCCATTGAAAGTGCAACCCGCGAACGGTTCCCGCGCGGGAGTAACTCTCGTTTGCCTGGACGAAGCGGACGCCGCGCATGAAGGGCAGGGAAGCGCTGGACTTGAAATCGCTGAAGCGATACTGTTCGCTGAAATACCCCCGGTTGTCAGGAAAGCGCGCGAAACGAATGACCTTCACTTCGGGAATGGCCAAATCGAAGACGTCCAGGATCTTCACACATCGCTCCCGATTATTGAGTGTCGGCTATCAGCCTATCCTCGTCCTTGCCGTCTAGCAGTCTTGCCGTGACAAGTCCCTTGGCATGCAGATACTGTTCTAGGGCAGCGCGCCACGGCCGCAACGGCGGGACACCGGCCTCCGCCAGCCGCTCGCTAGCGAGCGCGGAGTAGGACGGGCGTCTAGCACGCCGTTCACCTGTGACCGTCGTCGTGGGCTCCATGTTGACCGCGATGCCGGCGATATCGAACGTCGCCTGGGCGAACTCATACCATGAGCACTCACCCTCGTTCGTGAGGTGAAAAAGCCCGAGCGCCTCCTGTTCCATCAATGACTGAGTCGCTTCGGCTAGGTCGCGCGTGTAGGTCGGCGAAAGGGCTTGGTCGGTGACGACTTTGACCCAGCCATCGCTCCGCCCTTTGGATACCATCAGTTCCGGGAAGGTCCAACCCTTGCGGCTCGTGGCCGTGCCGTAGAGACCGGCCGACCGGATGACCAGATGCCGCGGATTGGCGTTCATGACCAGCTGTTCACCGGCGAGTTTCGACACGCCGTAGGCGTTGCGGGGCTCCGCCTTGCTCGATTCCGTGTGCGGGTCATGCCGAGCACGGCCCTCACCGTCAAAGACATAATCGGTGGAGAAGAAGACCACCCCAGCGCCGATTTCGGTCGCCGCCCGGGCCACATTGCCGGCGCCGACGGCATTGACCGCGAAGGCAAGCGCCGGGTTCAGCTCACAGTCATCCACGCGATGGAACGCGGCGGTATTGATTACCCAGTCCGGTCGCTGCTCGCGCACGATGCGTGACACGCCAATGCCGTCCGTGACGTCGACATCAGCGTGCGTGAGCCCGATGGCTTTGTCGCCGAAGGTGCTCATGAGATCGTGGCCGAGTTGACCTGAGGAGCCAAAGACCAGCGTCTTCACGCGGGCACTCCGGCCAGCACGGTCTCCTTGAGCCAGCGAATGTTGAAGAAGCGAGGATCCTTATCCGGTTCGAGCCCGAAATCACCGCGCTCGAGCGCATCCCAGATGGTGATGACAGCTTCGGCGGCGCCTCGGTCCGGGCTAAACCCCAGAGTGCGCTGAATCTTTTCGCCGCTTACGTAATACGACCGGGCTCCCGCGTTGGTCGAGCGGTCACGCTTGACCCGGACTTCGACGCCGTACTGTTGCTCGATCACCTCGGCGACCCAGTGCGCCAGCTCAAGGACTCGGTAGTTTTTGTGGACGAGGTTGAACGCTTCGCCGCGGATCTTATCGACTGGCGCCGAAAGGAGATGGATATAGGCGTCGGCAGCGTCGCGAATGTGGAGCAGAGGCCGCCACGCCTCGCCATGCCCGTGGACGGTAAGTTGCTGGTTCTTCCAGGCGTGGAGAGTGAACACATTGACGACCAAGTCGAATCGCATCCGTGGTCCGAGCCCGAAGATCGTGCCCTTGCGGAGCAGCACCGGCACGAAGAGGGGATTCTGGTCGGCGATGCGAAGCAACTCGACCTCCGCCAGCCGCTTGGTCTTGCTGTAATTTGCGGTTGGGGCAATCGGCATGTCCTCGGTCATCGCCGTGACGTTCGCTTCATCCGCGGTGGTAGGAGCGTAATAGACCGAACACGTCGAGGCGAAGAGATAGCGCATCGCCTTATCGTCGCGCCGGGACTTCGCCGCGGCCAGCTCCGCGAGCTGGCGGGTGGCGTAGACGTTACTCTCGCTGTTCAGCTCGGGGGCGAAATCGGCGGTCGGGTCGTTCGAGAGTCCGGCCAGATGAATGATGGCGTCGACGTCTTCCAGCCACGCCGATTCGGGATGCCGGAGATCACCTTCGATGACGTCGAGCCGCTCATGTGGTGGAAAGGGATTGCCGAACCAGAGCGTGTCGACTACCCGCACCCGCTCGCCGAGCGCGAGCAGCTCGCGCACGAGGACGCTGCCGACGTAGCCCGCCCCACCCGTAACCAGAATCATCCAGTCCCCCCTCTTCCCTAACGTGAACCGGCGGGGCGCGTGCAATCCCCGCGGGATCGCTCGGCCTCAGTATCGTTCAGGCGGGAACTTGACCCTGCCGTGACTCTAGGACGTAGATCGTGCCGATCCCCCGCTCGCGGGCGACGACGGTGTATCGCTCTTCTAGGTGGCGCTCGAGCTCGGGGTGGGTGGCCAGCCAGGGCAACGCTGGGCTCGGCACCAGCAAGAACTCCGCGCCAGCGTCGCGCAGTGTCTCGAGCTGGGCAATCGCCTCGTTTCCACGTACGTCAGTGTAGTCGGCTGTGACGCCACGGGCCGACCGCGGAAACGACTCGGTCGCACGATCGCCGAGCAGCAACATCGCCTCGTCGCCGTACGTGGTCACGAGGATGCGCGCGCCGGATGGCACATGCGACTCGACGAACTGTCGTACTTGGCCTACCAGCTTACGATGGTAAATCGACGCTGGAGCGTTCGGCACGTACCGACTGAGGACGGCGCCGAGGGTTGCCATAATCTCCGAGTCTCGTTGCAATTGCACTGCCTGCAGATCGGTCAACATCGAGCGCAGATCCCGCTCATGAATCTCGGCGATCTGCAGGTCGCGCTCGCTTTCGGCGAGACGTTCGGTCAGCCTAGCCACTTCGTCGCGACACCGCTCCAGTTCGGACTCAGTGCCGGCAAGCTGCTTCCGTTGTGTGCCAAGCATGTGATCACGACGGGCGATGAGCGCGTTGCGCTCGATCAGCCGACTGTCCCGCTCGGCAATCTTACCGTCCAGCTCGGCCCGCAGAGCTTCGTGATTCTGTAGCGCAAGCTCGAGCTCCGCGATGCGGGCCTCGCGATCCGCGAGCGCGGCACTGAAATCGGCGTTGGTTCGTTTGAGAAGCTCGTTTTCGACTCGGAGGAGATCGACGTGCCCAATGCTACGGGCGATTGGAGATTGTTCTCTCGTCGTGGCGGCAGGAGGCGTGGGGTTGCTGCCGGCCGCTTCAGCGTCGGCTTCCAGCCATCCGGCCTCACGGCACAGACGCAGGTAAAGGTCGGTCACCTCAGCCGGAAATCCGTGCTTTTCCAGATCGCGAACAGTCTTACGATGGTGACGCAGCGCCGGAATCGCCGCCGTCTTTAGTCCCTGCAGGTCCTGGTCTTGATGTAGCCCGACGAATTGCAGCACCCGCGCAATTTCCCGGTCGGGGTCCAGAAAGTAGGAATCGTAGTGGGTTACCAGGCGCTCATCCCGCGACGTGTCCCGCAGGACGCGCTCGGCGTAGATCTGCCAAAGGGTCGATCCAAGTGCCGTCGAAAACGCGTTGCGCCGGTGGAGCGATGTGACGACCTCGAGTGGGTTTCGCACGACGGCGATTGTCCGCAAAGGACCGAACGCGCCGCGCCAGAACGGCAGCGTCAGGCTCGTGCGCGGGTCTTTCCAACCCCAGGGGAGCCGCTCCTGCAGTGGTGCTGCCATGTGCCGGGCACGCGCTCGAAATGGATCGAGCGCTTCATCGTCCCAGTCGAATCCAGCTGCCGGGGGACAATCCCATCCCGCGCCCGCGACATTGAGCACCTCGTCATTTAACCTGACGAATCCCAGGTGCTCATAGAAGCCCTCCGGGTTTTCTGCTGCGGGTGGCATGAGATCACCCTCATCGCCGAGATTCAGCCCAGCCTGTTGCAACAGCTTAGCCACCATCGAGGTGCCGGAACGATGCATGCCGACAATCGCGACAGGCCGGGACTGCGGGCTCTTGTTCGCGCCGAGAGCGAAATTCTCAGACGCGTCGAACGTCGTGTCGCTGCCGGTTCGATCCACGCGCACCTCTAGCCCACGTCTCCGGCTCGCCATCGTTCGGGTGGCGAGTAATGAATGATTCGGTAATCCGAGCGGGGTCCGTATTACGGGGATCAACTAGCCGCGAGACTTGCCAGCTCCCGTGCGATATGGTCCAGTCCGTCGAAGGGCAACGTCGGACCAGAAGGGCCGGTGCGAGTCAGCTCCCGGTCGATCGCATCCCAAAGCGCCGAGGCGTCCAGCGGGTCGGGACCGACGACCGTTGCCAGCCCCAGGCGCGCGAATCCCTCGGCCCGCAGAACCTGCTCTTCTGACCCAGGCACCCGGGGCATCACTATCGGCCGCTTGCCAAAGTACACCGCCTCGGCAATCGAATTGTAGCCTCCCATGCAAACGACGGCATCGGCGACCTGGACCATGGCGGCGAAATCTGGGTCGAAATCGACAACAACCACGTTTGGCAGCCCGTCAATCATGTCCATGATCTCGTCCCGATCCTGTTGCGGAATGAGCGGTCCGGTCACCACGTAGGATTGCACGGGCCGACGCGAGCAGTGGCGCAGACCCGCCAGATACGTGCGCAGGAACAAGCCGCCGTCGCCACCACCGCCGACAGAGACGGCGACTAAGGGCAGGTTGCCAGCTCCCACCTCCGCGCGAACCTGTGCCGGTGACCGGCGGGGGCGCAACGGTGCGAGATAGCCGCAAAAGCGCGTGCGTGAGGCAGCACGCTCCGACATCCCGTAGGTCGCGATCGGATCGAAGACGCGCCGATCACCGTAGACGAGGATCCGGTCATACGCCTCGTCGAGCAGGGGATAGACCCCTTCATTCTTCCAGATGGATCGTGTCTGTTCTGGTCCGAACGTGATGTCGCGCATGAGCAATGCCAACGACGCTGCCGGGTCACGCCGACTCAGCCAGTCGATGGACGGCGCGAGCTCGCGGAACAGCCCAGCAGGAGCGTGATCAATCACTACCAGGTGCGGGTCGAACGCCTGCATGGTCGCCAGCGCGAGCGCCGTGCGGAAGCGGATGGTGCTGTTATGAGAGCCCGTGTATCCCTCTGTCGGTGGCAGCGACGCATAGAGATCCCGCTTCGGCATGGCAGGAAGCTTGACGTAATCAAGATTGTCGGGAAGCGCGAAGGCGCTGGTATGTAGCGACCCGGTGAGCAGGAGCAGGCTGTCCTGCTGGCGCAGCTTCGCATAAGCACTCGCGATTCCGAGCGTGATGCGGAGATGGCCGAGACCGGTTCCGTCATGGCTATAAAACAGCACCCGCCGGCCGGCGGGTGACGAGTCTGTCATTCGGGAGCCCCGGCGGGGCGCAACTGAGCGTGATCGGCGAACGGCATAAGCGCATCATACAAACAAAGCGGGGAGGGCATTGCCCTCCCCGCTTCTCTGTTCCAGGTTGCGAGACTAGCTCGCCAACAGCAACGCCCTAGCTGACGAAGGCGAGGTTGTAGTCACCACCGGAGGCGTCCGCGATCGCGGTGCCGCCGTTTGCGGAGATGCTCAGCTGGGTCGAGTTGGCGACAGTACCGCCGTCTACGCCCACCGGGCCGCCCCAAGTGTCGCCCACGCCGATCGCGTTGCCGGCATTGCCGCCGCTGTTTACGTCGCCGATGGCGACCGCGCCGCCATTGGCGGAAGCGGTGGCAACGCCACCGTTACCAGCAGAGGCGGTATCTGTGAACTGCATGACGTTATGCCCTCCCTTGTGCCCACCTTAGGCCACTCAACCCGACCCTGAGCCGCAATGTCAGCCGGTCCGCAGCTGTCATCCTTCCTGCGACCCACGAGCAAGTTACCACCGGTTGGGGGGGCATGTCAATGGGGATGTACGAAAAC
>Ga0126311_10000587_pt1 | contig 17015 bp, 18 predicted proteins | sample Plot61_FD_92539 | JGI IMG/M metagenome (GOLD analysis project Ga0126311, IMG submission 92539) | Serpentine soil microbial communities from UC McLaughlin Reserve, CA, USA - Plot61 | ecosystem: Environmental > Terrestrial > Soil > Grasslands | place: USA: UC McLaughlin Reserve, Lake County... | reverse complement strand
CTTGCCCGCCTCGACGGCTTTCAAGATGGTGATGATTTGCGTCTCGCTGAATTTGCTCTTTCGCATTCGGCCTCCTGGCGTCATACTCGCCCGGAAACCTCTACTTTTCAATGGCCCGGTTTTGGGGGAGGGTTACACGCCGAAACGTAAACCGCTCTCCATTTCTTCTACAGCTCGCTTCGGATCTCCACCAACTACACTCGGAGCGTTGAGGTCGACCAGACCGAGCACCATGTACGCACTGCCGTCCTGATATCCCTCGTTCAGGCCCAGCACCGTTTGCATCTCGTTCCGTATGTCGTTCACGGTTGACAGTCCCTGGATCGTGGAATGCTCAGCGGCGCCGCCGTAATTGGCGCCCAGCCAGAAATGGCCATCGGGTTTTTCGTTCTGCAGTTGGACCGCAGTTTTACCGGCGTCAATACCAGCTTGAAATGCATCGTCGCGCTCTTTCGAATTGTCGGTGTGCATTGCGAGATAGTAGTTGAACTTCGACAGTTTCCACGCGGCATCGTAGCTCCCCGGGTCTTTGGTTAGCGCCTGTCGCAGTGAAACTATCGCGCGCCGGAGTTGCATTAGATCTTCTCGTTGACCATAGAGTTGGTCCGCGCTGGCGATGTCTTCCGCCGCAGATGCACTGTCTGCCACCGGTGATTCCTTAGGCGTGCCCTCGTTACAAGACGTTGCGATCAATAACAAGCAGATCAATATTGGGCCATTAATGTATGGATTAATTTTGGTCATGTTGGATCAGATGCGGGCCAAGGTCGTGGAGTTCGTCGCGCGTCAGACTCTGATCCATCCGTCCGCGGTGTGTTTGAATTGTTCGACTGTCGAAACGGCGAACGACGTCGTCGACGCATTCCACGCAAACTTTTCCACCGTTATCGCCGGATAAGCAATGCGAAGCACGTTGAACGAGTTTACTTCGCCTCGCTCCCTCGTCGAAGTGGCCGTACCCGCTTGTACGACCAGCGCGGAGTGGCCCTTAATGTTGTAGCGCTTGGTGTGGCCCGTGTGACTGATGTGCAAGTGGCCGGCGAGAAACAAGTCGGCGCCGCACTCTGCCAGCCCCGCCATGGCCATTTTCGCTCTTCCAACGAGGTCTCGCTCATCATGGCCTTCCGGTAAATCAAACGGATGATGAGTCACGACCACCTTTACCAGTCCATTTCGCAACGAACAGAACTTGTCTCGCAAACGACTAACCTGAGTTTCGTTGATGCGTCCGCCTTTGAAGACCAACGACCGCGCAGTATTCACGCCGGCGATCGCCACCTCCTCATCCTCATAAAGTGGCTGAAGATCATCGGTGATGTAGCGCTTGTATTTGGTTAACGGCTCGAGAAAGCGGGCAAAGAGATTATGAAGAGGAATGTCATGGTTCCCCGGCACCACTATCTGCGGCTTCGGCAACGCATCGAGAAAGGAACGCGCTTGCTGGAATTGATACGACCGCGCGCGCTGTGTGAGGTCGCCGGAGATCGCCACGAGATGCGGTGCAACTTCTTTAACAACCGTTAGCAAAGGATCCAACAGCGACGGATTCACGCGTCCGAAGTGCAAGTCAGAAAGATGAACTATGGTTCGCATCAGTCACTTTCCGCGGGCACAATCACTCGCAACGCACGCGGCCGAACGCGGTACTCGAGCGGCGGCTCCATCACCGTAATCTCTCCATCAAAAGCAACTCGCAGTCGCTTGTGGGCAGTTTGTATTTTCACCTCGTTTGACCGCAACTCCAAAAAATCCCGGTCGTTTCGCAGTCGTCCGAACACCGCGCGCAATGCCAGAACTATCAATCGCAAACGACCGGTCCGGTGTGTTATGTAAATGCTCAGCACGCCTTTATCGAGCCGCTCGCGCAAACCGATGTTCAATAAATCCATTGCATACTCATTGTTCCCGACAAACACAAACGGAGTTTTCGTTTCGAGCAGTTCGTTGTTAACACGGAGTCGAACGTCGAGCAATGGATACCGGCGAAATGCCTGAATCGTGGCCCAAAAGAACGCGGGCCATTTTCCAAAGCCGAGTCGCTGCCGCTTCTGTCGCTCGCGAACGATTATTGGATATAAACCCAAACTCGAGTTATTGAGAAATATCCGATCGTTCACGGCGGCCACATCAACCTCAGTAGTAAACCCGTCGACAATTGTTTGCGCCGCTGCTTCCAGTTCGAGCGGAATTTTCAGGTCCTGCGCGAAATGGTTAAGAGTTCCGAGCGGCAACACTCCCAGAATCTTGTCGGTATCGATAATCGCCGACGTTACTGAACTGATTGTGCCGTCGCCTCCCCCGGCCACGATTGTTTTATAAGGACCACGAGCAGCATCTCGCACCAGTTCATCTACTTCAGCACCGCTTTCGGCGATCGATATGTCTACGTCGATATCACTTTTCTTAAAGATAGCCGCCAGACGCTCGGCTGCTTTGTTATTGTCGCCGGGACCGGCGCCGGCGGAGATGATGATCTTGACTGGCGTGATAGACATTGAAGATGCATCTTACTAAACACTATCGTCGCAACAGTACGCTGCGGCACCAAGTCTGAAGTAATGTTTCCTTATAGTTGAGGGATTCCCCGAGCTGAATGCCAGACGCGGGCAATCTCACAAAGCGATCGCTCGTGATCAATTCGATAGACAATTCGATAGGGCCGGAAGACGATCTCGCGAATGTTGTCATTTCTGTATTCAGGAACGACGCGACCGGAATCCGGAAAGTCGATAAGGCGGTCCATTTCCGAGATCAGCTCGTAACCAAACGACATTGCCCGATTCGGATTGTCGCGCGCGATGAAGACGACAATGTTGTGAAGATCGTCTCGTGCAGCGGGAGACCAGATTAGTTTGTAAGCCATGAGGCTAACTGTCTTTTGACTTCGTCGTGAGGAATACCTACACCACTATCGAGTTGGTCGAGACCTTTCTGCACCCCAGCCATGAACTCAATACGCTCGGCAATCTCCTCTAGGGAGCAGTCGTCCGGTAGCGCTCGAATGGTTTCAAGTACGATTTCTTTCTCCGTCATGACCTAATTATGAGATTAACAAAGCCGCCGGTCAACACACTTCAATCTTTATTGTTTGCCACTACGCTTTTCCTCAGCGCCCTTTTGCTGTTCTGGATTCAATTAACAATCGCGAAGATGCTGTTGCCTCGACTCGGTGGGACGCCGGCAGTGTGGAACACCTGCATGCTCTTTTTTCAGATACTGCTACTCGCGGGATACTCCTATGTGCTGGTTACAACTTCGTGGCTGGAGGTGCGCAAGCAGGCAGTCGTGCACAGCGTTCTCCTCCTGCTATCGTGTCTTTACTTGCCGCTTACGCTCACCGGCAATGTCGGCAACATATCCGACCAACATTATCCGGCTCTGTGGCTCTTCGCTTACCTGCTCAGTGCGATCGGTTTGCCGATCTTTCTTATTTCAACTACCAGTCCGTTACTTCAGAAGTGGTTTACACACACTGGCCACGAAGATCCTTACTTCCTGTTTGCTGTTAGTAACGCAGGCAGTCTCCTCGCGTTAATCAGTTATCCAATATTACTGGAGCCCAATCTCAAACTGTCTCGTCAGACTTACCTCTGGGCTGTGAGCTACGTCGTGTTTCTGGTGTTGAGCGTGGGTTGTATGCTTGTGTTGTGGAAGTCGTCACGGGCCGAGCGACTCCCCGAAACTGAAAACATTCAGAAGCCGCCTCTTTCGCTCAAGCAGCGTCTCTACTGGATTCTGTTAGCCTTTGTTCCTTCGAGCTTGCTGTTCGGTGTCACGACTTACATCACCACTGAAATCGCGCCTACACCTTTGCTATGGACCATTCCGCTCGCGCTTTACCTCGTGACATTTGTGCTCGCGTTCGCGGGCAGACACTTGCTCCCCGCGCCGATAGCGAACCCCGCGCTTGGTGCCCTCGCGCTGCTCTTAACATTGGTGCTTGCGGCGAACGCAACTGAGCCGACCACGGCTATAGTCCTCCTGCATCTCTGTTTCTTTTTCGTGGCTGCAACGATCTGTCACAACAAGTTGGCCGCTGATAGACCATCCGCGGCGCGACTCGCTGACTTCTACTTGTGTGTCGCTACCGGCGGAATGCTCGGCGGACTCTTCAACACCCTGATAGCTCCGGTTACATTCAACACGATCATCGAGTATCCATTGGCGATCGTGTTGGCATGCCTCGTCGTGGGTGAAAACAATCAAAACGATTCTTCAGTTGACCGTTTGTTTGATGTTATTTGGCCGGCGATTATAGCCGCACTCACTGTGGCATTGGTTTTCATCGTCAAGGGATCGGATCTGAGCCCGGTTGTGGCTGTAGCGATTATTTTTGGCGCTCCGCTGGTAATCATCAATCACCGGTTTCGGACTCGGCCAATTCGGTTTGCCCTCGCTCTGGGCGCGGTGATGCTCGGCAGCGTTGTCTACTCCGAAACACAAAACCGCACGTTGCACGTTGAGCGGAATTTCTTTGGAACCTTAAGCGTGAAGTTGGACCACCAAAGCGATACTCGTATTCTTTATCACGGCAACACCATACACGGCCGCCAGTTTATCAATCCGGTTTATCAGACCGAGCCTCTTTCATACTTTCATCGCGAAGGGCCACTGGGACAGATCTTCGACGCGTTCAACTCGAATGCTGCATCACCGAATGTCGCAGTTGTCGGACTCGGAACTGGATCGATGGCCTGCTATTCGTTTGCGGGTCAGCGTTGGACCTTTTACGAAATCAATCCCGCAGTTGTCCGCCTGGCCCAGACGCCGGAGTATTTCACTTACCTGGAAAAATGCGCGGCTGCTGACACGGACATAGTCGTAGGTGACGCGCGTCTTAAATTGCAGAATGCACCGGACCAGTTTTATGGTCTAATCGTTCTCGATGCTTTTAACTCCGATGCTATTCCTGTTCATCTACTGACGCAGGAAGCCGTCGACCTTTACATGTCGAAACTGGCAACTGGCGGGATGCTCGCATTTCATATTTCCAATCGGAGCCTGCGACTCGATGGTGTGCTTGCAGATCTCGCTAAACACAACGGTGCGATGAGCCTGAGTTTTGCTGACGGAGAGTTTGACCCGGTCAGAGGCAAGGATCCTTCCGAGTGGCTGGTCATGGCGCGTAACTCACCTGCTTTTGATACCCTGGCCCAAAACCCTCGCTGGCGAGTGGTCCATGGAAGAACAGACTCGGACGTGTGGACCGATGATTTCTCAAATATCCTGCGCGTCTTCAGGTGGTACTAAACGTGAAAATTGCTGCGTTCTGTTTGCTGCTCGTTGTACTTAGCCTGCAACTGTTCTTTTCGGTGCGAAGAGAGTCTCAAACGTGGGATGAAGGGAATCACATCTTCGCGGGATATCGATCATGGACGCATGCGGATTACGGGCTGAATCCGGAACATCCGCCGCTGCTGAAAATGCTCGCGACCACGCCTTTATTATGGTCGCAGCCGAAGTCTCCTGCGCTCGAAGAACGCTTCTTTAAAGAGGACGCGTTTCTTCGCGGCAAGGAATTCCTCTACCAGAACGGTCCTGACAAAATTCTCGCGCGCAGGCGTACGGCCGCTGCAACTCTGACACTGCTAACGGCGTTAGTTGTCTTTTTCGGAACGAGGGAGATGTTTGGAACCGGCGCCGCTTTCATTGCGCTCACGTTGGTGACTTTCGATCCAAACCTCCTGGCCCACGGAGCATTGATTACAACTGACGTAGGACTCGCCTGCTTCATGTTTCTCAGTGTTTACATGTTCTACCGTTCATGAAGTCTCCGTCTGCTTTACGGCTGATCGCAACGGGAGCAGCAGTCGGGCTTGTACTCGCGGTCAAGCATACCGGTCTGCTGGTCCTTCCAATTCTGTTCTTACTCGTGCTTTGTGAGGTCGTCTTTAAAAAGAGCACACTGAAGCTCTTCGGTTCGTTGGCGCTCATCGCGCTGATCGGATGGGTGGTCCTGTGGTCCACTTATAGATTTCGTTACGACGCACGGCCAATACAGACGCAACTTGCGCTCGGAGACATTCTTCGCCAAATGGGCCAACCTCAACAGGCCCGCACCAGTTATGAAAAAGCACTCGAGCTCGCGAAGACAATCGAGCCCGAGTTTCAGGTTCGTTCGCTTCCCGATATCGAGCAGCGGCTCCAGTCACTCGCGGGTGCCGAGCGTTAGCACGCGAGGTTGCACTTGGACGAGGTCAGTACCACCTGCGAAGCGGGTGGGTCAACCAATCGCATCCAAAATCACTAGCAATATCGCACTCCAATCATCGACCCACCCGCTATCGCAGGTGGTACTGACCTCCTCCAAATGAGACGCATTAGCTCTTACTCGTCCTCGTCCCTGAGCGAAGCCACGTCGATCGAGAGGCGGTACTTCACGTCGGATTTCGCCAAACGGTCGTAGGCTTCGTTGATCTTCTGAATCGGAATGACTTCGACGTCAGCGGTGATGTTGTGTTCGCCGCAGAAGTCGAGCATCTCCTGTGTCTCGCGTATCCCACCAATCGTTGATCCAGACAAACTGTGACGCTTGCCGATTAATGAAAACGCCGCGACGTTCAATGGCTCGGGCGGTGCGCCGACGAGAGTGATGTTGCCGTCGCGCGCAAGCAGGCTGAGATAACTATTGATGTCGTGCTGCGCCGACACTGTATCGAGGATGAAGTCAAAAGTGCCTGCGTGCTTCTCCATCTCGGCTGTGTTGCGCGACACGATCACTTCGTCAGCGCCCAGGCGGAGCGCGTCTTCTTTCTTGTCAGGCGAAGTAGTAAAGACTGAGACGTGGGCTCCGAGTGCGTGTGCAAACTTGACGCCCATGTGGCCCAACCCGCCGAGACCGACCACGCCGGCTTTCTTGCCTTTCGTCACGCCCCAGTGACGAATCGGCGAGTAAGTCGTGATGCCTGCGCATAGAAGCGGCGCAACGCCGGCGAGATCAAGATTCGAAGGAACGCGGAGTACAAAGTGTTCGTCAACTACGATGCTCTCTGAGTAGCCGCCAAACGTAAGGCCGCCAAGATGCTCGTCCGGCGAGTTGTAAGTAAGAATCCTGTTCGGACAAAACTGTTCGTAGTCGGCTTTGCACTCGTTGCACGTGAGATCAGCATCAACCATACAACCGACACCCACTAGATCGCCGGGTTTGTGCTTCGTGACTGCCGAGCCGACATCCGTAACGCGCCCGACGATCTCGTGGCCGGGGACAAGCGGATACACCGTGGGCATGAACTCGTTCCACTCGTCTCGCACGGCATGGAGATCCGAGTGGCAGATACCGCAGAAGAGAATCTCGATTCGCACGTCGCGTTCGGTTGGTTCGCGCCGCGGAACCGCGCTGATTGCGAGTGGCGCCGTCTGACTGGCGGCGGCATAGGCTTTCGATTTGTACATGAATTCAAAAACTCCTTTATTAATGCGTTACACGCATGGTGCGCGTGATTCGTCGCAGAAACGTGGCAGGAGTTATCTGAAATTCTTGTCAAGGGATGCGCCGGCAATGGTTATGTTTCCGACGTTCGGCGGACCTTCGTAGCCGCGATAGATCTCAACCAGAATGATTGCGACGCGCGGCTCGAGCGGACTCTTGAGATATCCAAGCACCCCAACGTAGAGTGGCATCGCTTCGGAATACTTCTCGTCGAGCACGGTTTTCTTGCCGTTCTGACGCGAAGTAAGCTCGACTCGCGCACGGGCGACGTCGCCGTAAATGCGATCCTCTTTACTCACAGTCTTTCGTTCAACGCTGAGGTTTGTCGTGACGCGATCGGTTTTGTAAATGATAGGGAACGGCAGAACACGTGCTATTCGCTGCGGCTCGATCTTATTTTCGTTAAGCTTGCTTGAGAAGAGTTTGCGATTCGCAGTCCAGAGTGCAGTTAACGTTTTGGGCTTTTTGGAGTTTTCTGCATCGTCCTCACTGCTGTAATCAAACTGCCACAGCACCGTGTCGTTCTTAAGATCAACAATCATCAGCTTTCCGAAATAGCAGCCGCACGCTTCGTCAACCGGCTCGACGTAATAGGCAAACTTTCCGTCTTTGGACCACCCAACGGGATAAAAGTTTTCGACTTCGAAGTTGCCTCCGATTGAATTGCGATTGTAATCGCTACGATTCACCGTGAGTTTTACTGCGACAGGGTTTTTGAAAGTTGTTTCCTGCGAGTTCGCAGGCCAGGCCATCAACACGACGGCAATTAGAGACAGGACACAGTTGATCAATTTCATACACTCGCTTTTACACTCACCAGCCCGTCTCGAACAAGCCGCGCTTAACCCTATAGAGGTATCACCTCGTTATCCGATTGCGGGATGTGAACGCTCGGTCAAATCCTAATAATCACACCCAACAAGCAGACAAACGACAAAACATAAAGCCCCGAGGGAGGATAACTATGACCCAAACCAGTGCTGCACAACCGGCAACTGACAAAAATGCGATTCGACCTTTTCAGGTCAACTTTCCGGAAGCGGAACTTACCGATTTGCGCAGGCGCATTAATGCGACGAGATGGCCCGAAAAGGAAACAGTCGCGGATCATTCGCAGGGCGTGCCGCTCGCGACGATGCAGAAACTCACGAGTTATTGGGCCACGGCTTACGACTGGAGTAAGTGTGAGGCGAAACTGAAATCGCTGCCGCACTTCGTCACGGAGATCGATGGGCTCGACATTCACTTCATTCACGTGCGTTCGAAACATGATGATGCGTTGCCGCTCATCGTTACGCACGGATGGCCCGGCTCAGTCATCGAGCAACTCAAGATCATCGAACCACTCACTAACCCGACAGCAAATGGCGGGGACGCTTCAGACGCGTTTCATCTGGTGATTCCGTCGATGCCCGGCTACGGCTTTTCAGGCAAGCCCACGGCAACCGGCTGGGATCCACTCCGTATTGCACGCGCGTGGACAGTGCTGATGAAGCGTCTCGGATACAACAAGTTTGTGGCGCAGGGTGGCGATTGGGGCGCGCTGATCGTCCAACTGATGGGCGTCGAGGCGCCTCCGGAATTGGCCGCTATTCACACCAACATGCCCGGAGCAGTTCCACCCGAAATTGACAAACTCGCCTTTGTCGGCGCGCCATCGCCGCCGGATCTTTCAGCCGACGAGAGGTACGCGTACGATCAGCTCAGCTTTTTCTACACGAAAGATCTTGCTTACGCTCAGGAGATGGGCACTCGCCCACAGACACTTTATGGGATTGCAGATTCGCCTGCCGGTCTGGCTGCATGGATACTGGACCATGATGCGCGCAATCTCGCGCTCATCGCACGCGTCTTTGACGGTGAGGACGAAGGTCTCACGCGAGATGACATCCTTGACAATATTACGTTCTACTGGCTGACGAACACCGGCGTCTCTTCGGCCCGGCTGTACTGGGAAAACAAGTCTGCATTCTTCACGCCGAAGAACGTAACCATCCCGGTTGCCGTGAGCGTCTTTCGGGAGGAGCTATACGCAGCTCCGCAGAATTGGGTGGAAAAAGCATTTCCGAAACTCATTTTCTTCAACAAGCACGACAAGGGCGGGCACTTCGCAGCCTGGGAACAACCGGAAGCTTTGACGGCCGACTTGCGCGCGGCGTTCAAATCAGTTCGGTAACAACTGTAGGGGCGGCCTCTGTGGCCGCCCGTCGAGGGGGCGTAATCAGGTGTCAGATCAAAACCGGCGGCGCTTTATTACCAATGCTGCCATGAGCTTTGCCGCGGCACAGCTAACGTTAACGGGTTGGACCAAAGCTCAGACACACACGAATCCTTCTTTTGGCCCAATCAAGCAGATCGATGCGGGACTGCTGAACGTTGGCTATGTCGAAGCTGGTCCAACTAACGGTCGTCCCGTCATTCTTCTGCATGGTTGGCCCTATGACATTTACAGTTATGTCGACGTCGCGCCACTACTGGCGGCGAAAGGTTATCGCGTGATCGTTCCGTACCTGCGCGGCTACGGGACGACGCAGTTTCTATCAACCAACACATTGCGCAACGCCCAGCAGTCGGCGCTTGCAGTCGACGTCATTGCGCTGATGGACGCGCTGAAGATCGAGAAGGCCGTCATCGGCGGTTTTGACTGGGGAGCACGCACGGTCAACATCGTTGCAGCGCTTTGGCCGGAACGTTGTAAAGCGATGGTGTCAGTCAGTGGTTATCTAATCGGCAGTCAGGCGGCGAACAGAAATCCGTTACCGCCGAAAGCTGAACTCGAATGGTGGTACCAGTTTTACTTCGCCACCGAACGTGGCCGGGCCGGTTACGAAAAGTACCGGCACGACTTTAACAAGCTCATATGGCAACTCGCTTCACCGAAGTGGAATTTCGATGACGCCACATTCGATCGCAGTGCGGCATCATTCGACAACGCCGATCACGTTCAGATCGTGATCCATAATTACCGCTGGCGGCTTGGCGCGGCTGAAGGTGAGCGGCAGTATGATGACCTCGAGAGGCGGCTGGCTCAGGGTCCTGTGATCAACGTGCCGACGATCACGCTTGAAGGCGATGCGAACGGAGCACCGCATCCGGACGCAAGTGTTTATGCAAAGAAATTCTCGGGAAAGTATTCGCACCGGGTGATCAAGGGCGGTGTCGGTCATAACCTGCCGCAAGAGGCGCCGCAGGCGTTTGCTGATGCGGTCATTGAAGTGGATAGTTATTAAGGGGTGACAAGATGAAAGTAGCGCAGATAAGTAGAGCAGGTGGGGATTGGGAACTGGTTGAGCGCGATGTGCCGGAGCCTGGCGCCGGGCAAGTGCGCGTGAAAGTTGAAGCATGCGGCATTTGCCACAGCGATGTGCTTGTGAAAGAAGGCTTGTGGCCGGGACTTCAGTATCCGCGCGTGCCTGGTCATGAAATTGGCGGACGCATCGATGCGGTCGGCGACGACGTGAGCGCCTGGAGTGTGGGTCAACGCGTCGGTGTTGGTTGGCATGGTGGGCATGATTTCGTGTGTGAGCAGTGTCGTCGTGGTGACTTCGCGATGTGCGTCAATCGCAAAGTTACGGGCATTGATTTCGATGGTGGCTACGCTGAGTACATGATTGCGCCGGCAACTACGCTGGCCGCAATTCCTGACGAAGTTCCGGCGGAAGAAGCAGGGCCGTTCATGTGTGCCGGCGTGACGGTTTACAACGCGCTGCGAAACTCCGGCGCTCGTGCGGGAGACGTAGTCTCAGTTCACGGTATCGGTGGACTGGGCCATCTCGGCGTTCAGTACGCGCGACAGATGGGCTTTGAGACTGTTGCGATTAATCGTGGTAACGACAAGCAACAGCTTGCGCAAGAGTTGGGCGCGCATCACTATATCGATGCGACTGCGAGCGATGTCGCGGGAGAGTTACAGAAGCTTGGCGGCGCGCGTGTAATCCTGGCGACCGCGCCGAACGCCTCCGCGATTTCGCCGTTAGTCGATGGTTTATCGCCGAACGGGCTGTTGCTTGTTCCCGCAGCGCCGGCTGAGCCGCTTTCGATCAATGTGTTTTCGTTGATTATGCGTCGCAGTGCCGTCTCTGGTTGGTACTCAGGCACCGCGCGGGACTCACAAGACACGATGGAATTCAGCGCCTTGAGCGGTGTTCATCCAATGATCGAAAAATACTCCCTCGATCGTGTGGCCGAAGCTTACGAACAAATGCACAGCGGCAAGGTGCGGTTCCGCGTTGTGCTGACGATGGGCGGCCAATAGCAGCGCCTTCGGTGCTTTGTTTGATGGTTCGACGAACTTTTCAAACAGACAGCTCAACGATGTGTGCCTTGATCTTCTTACCGTTCACGTTCAGGTGGGCCAGGGTGACGGGCAACGTAAACCTTCTCGGCCCGGCGCTGCCAGGATTTACGTAGAGAACACCTCGTTGCTCTTCAACTGATGGCTTGTGCGAATGGCCACTCACGACCACTTGAAAGCCGGCGCCTGAAGGGCTGATGTCAATCTCTTTGACGTCATGTACCATGTAGATTGATACGTCACCGACTTCCACCACTTCCCAATCAGGAAGCGACTCGGCCCAGTCGCCCTTGTCATTGTTACCACGCACCGCGACGACTGGCGCGATCTCGTTCAAGGTGTCGAGTACCTGCTGGTTTCCAACGTCGCCCGCATGAAGAATCATCTCCACGCCGGCGAGTGCCTCGATCGCCTGCGGACGCACCAGCCCGTGAGTGTCGGAAATGATTCCGATTAGTTTGCGAGTGGCGTTAACCATCAATCATTTCTACCATGCACATCACGGGGGATGCTAACCTAAAGAACGGTGACTATACGTTGCTTGGTGAAAGGTAAGCATCAGTGATTAAGAATAGATCAAAGCACCTTCTCAGTTTGGCAATCGCGGTGGTGTTCATCAGTTGGACCAGCGTGCTTCCGGCGCAGTCTCCAAAAACTGCCGAGGAATACAACAACCGCGGGCTCGATCGGCAGAATAGCGGCGATCTTGAGGGCGCCATTGCTGACTACACGAAGGCAATCTCCCTGAAGGGAAACGCAATCGCGATGGCCACTAGCTACAACAATCGCGCGAATGCCTACATGGCTAAAAACGATTTCGCCGCAGCCGTTGCCGACTACGGCAGTGCGATTCAGCTTCAACCGGAGAATTTCGAAAACTATTATAACCGCGGCATCGCGTTGTATAACAAAGGAGATCTCGACGCGGCTTTTGCTGATTTCAATAAAGCGATTGAACTCGGGCCGAAATTCTCGAACGCGTACAACGACCGCGGGAACGTCCGGATCAGTAAAGGTGACGCCGAGGGAGCCATTGCCGATTATTCAGCAGCGATCGCGCTATCGCCGAAGAGTGTGTCTTACTACTACAACCGCGGCATTGCACTGCAAAACCAACATCAGACTGACGCGGCAATCAAGGACTTTTCCGACGCGTTGACGTTGAGTCCCGACTTCTACAAAGCGAACATTAGTCGCGCGGTTGCACTGTTGGGAAAAGGAGATCTGGACGGAGCTATCGCCGATTACACGCGTGCGCTTCAGTTTGAACCAAATGACGCCTCACTTTATTACGGACGAGGCGCGACAAGACAAAAGAAAAACGATTTACAGGGCGCACTTGCCGATTACACTAAAACAATCGAACTCGATCAGCGTCACGCGTTGGCATATGCGAATCGCGGCGTGGTCAAGGTGCTGCTGAAACAGTCAGACTACGTCCCGGATTTTGAGACCGCATTCCGGCTCGATCCCTCGTTGAAAGCGAGTTACATAAAGTTTTACGAAAACCGTCGCAGACCTTAACTCGCCGCGTCTACAAAATATTTGACTCAACTCGGTTCCGGGTTGTAGTCTTTGCGACTCGATCATCTTCACCTCAGAAGAGATAAGCTCCCATGATACATATTGAACGAAAGCCCGAACTCCCATCGCTCAGCCTGGAATCGGTTCAAAAAGCGCGGAAAGAAGCGGCAAAGTTTTTCGACCCCGCACATGCAGACGACCGCCGCCAGAAACACCATAAATTTCTTCCGCTGACCACACGTGTGCAAGGCTTCAAAGAACAGCTACATGCGGCGTTCAATAGTAAGTGTGCGTTTTGTGAAAGCTATATCAAGCTAACTGACTTCAGTTGTATGGATCGATATCGACCGAAGTCGGGAGCAATTGGCCTCGACGGATCTCCCAGTGCCGATCACTACTGGTGGCTCGCTTATGAATGGTCGAATCTTTATCTCGTCTGCCTCGCTTGCAACAAGATACGCGGCGATCGGTTTCCAGTTGGAAAGACAAGAGTCGCGCCCCGAACCACCGGCGAGGAACTACTAAAAGAAGACCCGTTGTTACTGGACCCTTGTTACGATTTTCCCGAAGACCATCTTGTATTCGACGAAAAAGGACTTGTCGCCAGCGACGCTCAAAAAGGTCAAATCACAATCGAGATCCTGGCGTTGAATCGGACTCCGCTTGTCAACGCGCGAAAAGAAGTAGTGGAGTCAATGAAGGCGGAGTGGCAGGAAGCAGTGGCCCTGGGTGTAAAAGGATTTACACCCGAGTTCCTTCACGACATTGCGGACGAACGACTCTCGTTTCTGGGGTTGCGTCATCAATGTCTTCAAGTCTGGAGCAATGAATTACTAAAGACTAAACCCCGGTTGAAAAAGGCTCTCGAACCGTTTCTTTCTTTCCGTACCGGCGTCAAGCACCGGATCGTAAAGCCTTCCGCTCAGGCGGAAAAAGAGGTGCTACGAAAAACTTTTCAGCACTTTAAGGAATACCAGGTTCGTCAGGAAAAGTATTCAGTTGAAAAAGAATCGGAGAAGGAGAGCTATTACCTGAAGTCTCGTTTTATCGAACGTCTCGAGATTCGAAATTTCAAAGTCATACAGGATCTAACGCTCGACTTTCCTGTCGACCTTCAGGAACAAGGCTCGTGGCTTTTGCTCCTGGGTGAGAATGGCACCGGGAAGTCGACAGTTTTGACTGCACTGACGCTGGCTTTGATGGGCGATGAGCAACGTCGCAAGTTTCTTCTGCAACACAAACTCAAAGCCGGAAACTTCGTCAGGTATGGTTCTCAGACGGGGTATGTCAAAGTTCGCCTTACCGGAACTACCGAACCGATCGTGATGGAGTTCAATAAAGGTTCCACGCACTTCACGACTAATTCCAAAGAGCCGAAGGTGTTCCTGCTTGGGTACGGCGCAACGAGATTGTTGCCGCGCTCCTCCGCCAAGCTAACGAACAGCATTTCAGCCGGTCTTGCCGCAAGAGTGGACAATTTATTTGATCCCTTCATGCCCCTGAACGACGCTGAGCATTGGTTGTACGGTCTACCACCCGGCGAATTCGATTCCATCGCTCGCGGTCTGAAACAACTGTTGCTGTTAGACAAAGAAAATCTGATTAAAGACCCGAAGAAGAAGGGCGCCATAATCGTAAAGGGCCACCGCTCGCAGGTTCCGCTCGACGAAATGAGCGCGGGTTACCAGTCGGTGGTAGCGTTGACTGCTGACGTTATGAGCGTGCTGCGGCTACGCTGGGAAACTATGGAAGCCGCCGAGGGAGTGGTGCTTGTCGACGAAATCGACGCCCACTTGCATCCGCGTTGGAAGATGCAAATCATTTCAAGGCTGAGACAGACCTTTCCGCGTTTACAATTTTTAGTGACTAGTCATGATCCACTGTCTCTCCGCGGACTTCATGCGGGAGAAGTGGTCGTCATGAAGCGCGATCAGCACGGCAAACCATTTGCCATTGACGATCTTCCTGCACCTGATTCGTTGCGCGTCGATCAAATTCTTACCTCGGAATTCTTTGGTCTCAACAGTACGGTTGAGCCTGACATAGATGAGGCTTTCGATAACTATTACAAGCTACTAGCTATTCGCAAACCGACCGCAAAACAGAAAGCTGATATCGAGCGGCTAAAGTCGCAACTGAATGTGTCACAGCAACTCGGCACTACCCGGCGTGAGCGCGTAATGCTCGAGGCGGTGGACACGTTTCTTGCCGAGCACGATGCGATACCGGACACGGATCGACGTGCGTCATTGAAGAGAGAAACACGACAGAAGATCGTTGACCTTTGGAAGAATACCCAGCCCGCAGGGGAGGGAACCTCATGATTCTAGTAAATCGAAACACAATACCGGCGCCCGAAGAACTCAGTGATCTCGCGACGAGCCCGGGCGCAAAAGAGCGGAAGAAGACTGAAGCCTTCTTCGCCATTGCCGGAAACGAAAGTAAGTCTTATGACAAGTTCAAGGCTTACAAGATAGCGGCTGTAGTTCAGGCGTTGAATACTTTGTTCAACGCAAAGTGCGCGTATTGTGAAAGTGACATCGGCGCTACTCAGCCGACCGATGTCGAGCACTTTCGACCCAAGGGTGGCTACATAGTTCGCAATAAGACGACTAACGAAGACGAATTCACACGGCCTGGTTATCACTGGCTCGCGGCGCGTTGGGAGAACCTTGTGCCTTCCTGTATCGACTGCAATCGCGAGCGAACACAGGAATTCCCCGACGGGAGATTCGGCAAAGTCGGGAAGGCCAATAAGTTTCCTTTAGCGAGTGAACGAACGCGAGCAAAAAAGAGCGGCGATGAAAAGCGAGAAAAACCGCTGTTGCTCGATCCCTGTTTCGATAAACCGGAAGAACATCTGGAATTCACTAAAGACGGAATCATCAGGCCATCGCTGCAAAACAACAGAGAGAGCCGGAGGGGAAAAATCTCGATCGAAGTTTATGGACTGGCAAGAAAGGGACTCGTACGACGCCGCGCAAATTGGGCTTTCATGGTCATGGGAACTATAGAACGTTTGGAGAGACTCGAGAGTCAGCTCGACGCCCACCCTGGAACCACGTTTCTTGAACAAATGATCGCAGACGAGATCAGCCTGCTCAAGCGCTACGTTCAACCGTCGAGCGAGTACTCAGGCATGGCGCTTCAACTTATCAAAACGCATTACGGCCCAATCCCAACTTGAACCGGGGGCGGGAACTATTGAGCTTGCAAGTTGGCCCTACATACGACATCATAAGCGTCGTTAACCCTTCTCTCGCGCATTGACGGTGATGCGCCCGCGCACAAAACGATTAGCGCCGGACGTTTGGATGGTTCGAGAGCAGGTTTGTTTCACATAACGAAGCCGCTCCCTTGAGAGCATCCGAACCTGATTCTTCGAACGCTGCCGTTCGCCGAAGCCAAATCCGATTCGCAGCTTCTTTTCATTTCCATACGGAGGAAAAGGTATTTCTCTATGTCAAAGAAACTTTATGTTGGAAACCTCGCCTTCCAAACTACCAGTCAGGATTTGCAGGAGTTGTTTGCTCAGGCCGGCACAGTTGAATCAGCGAGCGTGATTGAAGACCGCGACACGGGACAATCGAAAGGTTTTGCTTTCGTCGAAATGTCTACGGACGAAGAAGCGGCTTCGGCGATTGAGCAATTCAACGGTAAGGAAGTCGCCGGTCGGATGTTGAAGGTCAACGAAGCCCGGCCACGCGAGAGTCGTGGCGCTGGCGGCGGCGGACGTGGCTTCGGTGGTAATCGCGGCGGCGGCGGCGG
>Ga0126311_10000586_pt1 | contig 17030 bp, 17 predicted proteins | sample Plot61_FD_92539 | JGI IMG/M metagenome (GOLD analysis project Ga0126311, IMG submission 92539) | Serpentine soil microbial communities from UC McLaughlin Reserve, CA, USA - Plot61 | ecosystem: Environmental > Terrestrial > Soil > Grasslands | place: USA: UC McLaughlin Reserve, Lake County... | reverse complement strand
GCTGGTTGTTGTTCTTCTTCTGCTGTTTCAGTAACATTTCTTCCTTCTGTTGTTAACTCATCAGTTATTGCTGGTTGTTGTTCTTCTTCTGCTGTTTCAGTAACATTAGAATCAACTTTAGTATTATTAATAAAAGTTAGGACATCCCGGGTTGGTAACTCTGACGTAGATAATATACTATCATCAACATTTTGGTCTTCAGTTGTATTCGAGGTCATTTCCGTTTCATTGGTTCCTATGTTCGTTTCCCAATCTTGGTACATATCTTGAGCTATAAATATTTGTTCCAAGCGCGTATCATCAAATTTATTCTTAATCTTTGAGGAATTAAATGAATTAATGTTATTATTGTCAGAAATGAGAGTATCATTTTTTATTATTTCTTCTACGATACTCTTTATAGGATCAGTGAATGAATTATTAGAAGAAATAATTTTTAATTCTATGAGAGCTGAATCAGTGATATTGTCAAATGGCAATTCTTTAATTTCTCTTATTGTCAAAGGAGGTAACCTATCTCTGTCTTTCTCTTCTCCTCCATCCTTCTCCTCTTCCTCTGTAACTCCTAATCCTACAGGAGGAATATCATTTATTGATATACCATCAATTGGTGGAGCTTTTGGAATTCTTTCCGATTCAGGAGGGGGAATAAACGGGGCTTCCGCACCCTTGAAAGATTTGTCTGAAGGTTGAGCGAAAGCTATGGAAAAAATCTGCATATCCATTGAAGGTACAGCTAACGTAACAATTAATATTGCTATAAAAAAGAATTTCAGTTTCATTTGTTTATCTGATCCATAACAAACATATCATTAATATAAATAATACTTGAACCAATAAATAAAATCTAACCGATAAAATATTAGAAGAAAAATTGATGAACGAAATTTTTATTAAAATACTTCACAGTTTTTAGATTTTGTATCTCCTTCAAATTTATCATAGTCTAATATTATGTCAAATCCTTTGCCACAATGAAATTCATCAGCGCCAGTTCCTCCTATCAAAACATCTTTCCCAGATTTTGCCCAGAGAATGTCGTCCCCGGACCCTCCTATGAGTAAATCTCGTCCTTGTCCTCCATCAATCCAGTCCTGACCACTATTGCCCTCTATTCTATCATCATCTTTTTCGCCATAGATTATATCATCGTCTTTGTTACCTTGAATAACATCATCACCATTATAGCCCAAAATATTATCATTACCAGAATTTCCTTGAATCAGATCACTGCCTGTATATCCGTCAATATAGTCACTACCTTTGTTTCCTTCTAGTCGATCGCTTCCAGATTCACCATAGATTTGATCTTTACCACTATTGCCTTCTATTATATCTCGTCCTTCGCCTCCATTAATATAATCTGATGCACTTCTTCCCCATAATCTATCCCTTTCACCTAATCCAAATAAGCTATCCTTTTTGCTCGTTCCTTTTATTTCGTCTTCTTCAGCTGTTCCAACAATAACAGCAGCAAAGACAGGTACCGAGTTATTAGGATCGATAAAATTCCCTATAATAAGGAAAAGTACCACTACCAAAAAGAAGAACATAATATATTTCATTTATTAGGATCTAGAATTCTTCACAAAATATAAATATATACTTACAAAATTTACAATTTTAACATTAGTGTGTAATCATGTTATTACTTTGTAAAAAACCAAAAAAGGATTTTCAAACTATCCTTCTAAAAATTAAAAAGTTATTGTTGAAAAAGGTTTTTCTTCTAAATTTTGTTTTCTTTAACAACGACTGTATTTATCTCTTCTATTTTTTTCTCTTTCACTAGTAAGTCTGAAGCCTCTTGAATAGTAAACCCCTGATGAACTATAGATCTAACAGCTTTTAGCATTGCCACTGGGTGGTCTGATTGCCAAATGTTTCTTCCCATATCAACCCCTGAGGCACCATCATTAATCGCATTAAATGTTAATTCCAATACATCTTTCTCTTTTGCTAGTTTTTTTCCACCAGCAATAATCACTGGGACTGGACATCCTTCAATTACTTTTTCAAAATTCTCACAATAATATGTTTTGACGACATGAGCACCGAGTTCCCCAGCTATTCTAGATGCTAATCCTAGATATCGAGCATCTCTTACCATTTCTTTTCCAACAGCTGTCACCGCTAGGATGGGAATACCATATCTTTCTCCATTGTCCACTAGAGTAGCAAGATTAGCCAATGTTTGATGTTCATACTTTGATCCTACAAATATAGATAATGCTAGACACGAAACATTTAGCCTTATTGCATCTTCAAATGATGTTATAATCGATTCATTTGATAAGTCATTACCAATTATACTGGTCGCCCCTGAAACTCTCAACACAATAGGCACATCCGAAATAGGAGGTAAGGAGGTTCGTAAAACTCCTCTTGTTAGCATAATTGAATCTATATGTGGAAGTAAAGGTTGTATGGTCTTTTGAGGAACTTCCAATTTTTCGGTAGGCCCCAAAAAGTAACCATGATCCACAGCTAACATTACACAACGTCCATTCTTTGGTCTTATTATTTTTGAGAGTCTATTTGCCATTCCCCAATCCATGATTGATATCAACTCAAAATTCTTTAACTATTTATATTTTTTTTATTAGAGGCTTTACGTAGTAATGATGACTTTCATACAATCTTTAGCTTTATGAGCACAAAAAAAAGCAGTAGGCGATTCTTCGAGTGTATATTTGTGAGTAATAAGAAAGTCTAAATCAATTTTTCTCTCTGCCAGTAAGTTCAATGCTTGATTAGTTTCAAGTTCAGATGCTGCGTAACTTGGTATAATACTTAATTCATTAGAATAGAGTTTACTAGCTGGCAAAGGAAATTTAGAATCTTTAGTTGGCACTCCAAACAAAAGGATATATCCACCTTTCCTAGTCATTTCAAACGCATTAGATAATGCAGTTAAGCTGCTTGTTGCAACTATAGATATGTCTACTCCTCTACATTGAGTACTGTCTCTAATAATTTTGGAATAATTTGCTGTGTGAGCATTTAGAGAGTAAGTTTCGGAAATGAATTTTTGTGAAAATTCTAGTCTAAAATCGTTAATATCTACTAAAAATACCTGTCCTGCTCCTGCTAGTTTAGCCAAAGTAAGTAGCATAATTCCAGCAGGTCCGGCCCCAAAAATGACCATATCATCTCCTTTTTGGAAGGGTATTTTATTAAGGGCTCGTAAGCAACAAGCTAAAGGCTCGATTAAAGATGCTTGTTCATAAGTAATTGAATCTGGCAATCTTAATACACCACCACGTTCAACATTCCAAGCAGGTACTATGAACTTATCAGATAAGCCACAAGGATTAATATTGCTTTTTTGATAATATTCGCACATTGTATTATTTCCATGTCTACAATAATGACATGAATTACAACTAACATGGTGATGAACAAATACTCGATCTCCTTTCTTAATTCCTTTGACCTTATTTCCTATTGCTAAAACTTGGCCTGCAGGTTCATGTCCAAGTCTTCCGGAAGTCATACCATATTGTCCATAAATCTTTTCTAAATCAGAACCACAAATGCCGCACGCTTTCATTTTTACAAGAATATCCCCTTCCGATTCAAAGTTCAGGCTGGTATCGTCTAGCTCGTAAACTTGAATTACTCCTTGCGATACTATTTTCACTGATTTCACAGAATTATTATTTATATGAGGGATTATAAAATCTGTTAAGGATTGTTATATTTTTTTGGCTTTCGTTCAAAAATTCCTTTACATCCTTCACAACAAAAATAATATTTTTTGTTATCATACTCGAAGGAAATTGCTAATCCTTCATCCATTTCTATTCCACAAACAGGATCAACTGGCATAATTGAACACAATTATTTTTTATAATTATTTATATATTTCTATACATGCATATATATGCCCACAATGTTCTCTCAATAGTATAATATTAAATTATATTGTTTCCTATAATATTATATTCTATTATATTTATTGTCAAATATTATGTGACAGTAATAAGGGAATAAATGTGAGTTTAAAGTTTGGCTTCTAAGGAATTTAAAGATTCTAGTTTATTTATAAGATTTTTTTTTAACAGTTAAGAAAACGATTTCATTGCTGCGGAAGAATATTAAATAGATTGCTGATTTGAAAGGAGTACAAAGTTTGTAGACCTATTTACTTTGTGCGTATTGAGTAACCATATTCTTATTATACTAAAACATTTATTTTGTCCAAATTGTTAATAACCTTTTACAAGAAATATATTATGCTACCATTGAATTGATATGAGTAATGTCATATCCTTGTTTAGAAGTTGTATGTGGTAATTGTGGAAGCACAATTAATAGAATGATAAATCTTAAATCAATAAAAGATAGTATTCGTATTTCTAGTGGACGATGCAATAAATGCGGAATTTCTCTTAATCCGTCAGATTTTTTGTTGAATACTGTCAAACAATAACTTGTATCATACCAATAATTATTTTTTTAGAAAAACTCTTTAGATATTTTTATAATTACCCTTTAATTATAACATATAAATTATTTATTTATTAATTATTGCAATTAAGTAACTTAATATAAAACATATACCTATTATTCTAGAGAATATAATTGTATTGGAAATTGCTTTAACTAAATCTTCTACTTTATCATAATTTTTCAGCAATTTTGAAGATCGGATAGCAAAAGGTAAGGAAATAAAGGTTATAAATGTGTAGATTGGTAAATATTGAATTATGATTCCAATGGTTATTAAAGAATATATGAAGCCAATGAGGAATGGGAATGTTTTAGATCCTTTATCTTTTCCCAATAAAATAACTAATGTCTTTCTACCTTTTTCTTTATCGGCATCAAAATCGGGAAAGGATGCGATAAATAAAACAATAGAAGATAATGTTCCAATTATTATTCCTAGAAAAATAATTGGCAAGTCTAGCAAATTAACCTGTACATAACACGTACCAATCACCACTAATGCTCCTTTAACTGCTACCAGGATTTCTCCTAAACCCATATTTACAATAGTAGTAGAATAAAAATAAATTGACAGAGTCGCAACTGCTAAAATAACCGCAATTATGAAGCCACTGTGCAGAACAAAGTATCCTCCGATTGATAGTCCTATCACCATACAAAGTAATCCTGCTCTATATACTATGGGTGGATCAAGTTTTTTCTCTGGTAATACTCCGGTTCCTCCACTAAATCTAGTTCTCTTAGTGGTTGTATCAATTCCTCGCTTATAATCCCAATAGTCATTAAATATATCAACGCTAGCATGTAAAAAAATTACTCCTATATAGGTCAATATTGCATCAATTACATTGAAATGCGTGTTAGTAAGGTAGGTATATAATAAACCATTAGTAATAGCTATAATTGAAGCCAAAAGAAATTTAATTCTTATAATTCTAAGCCATACTGAAACAATCAACCTAAAACTTACATTAATTTTCTACAATCGTTTATAATTGATTCTAATAATCTTCAGATTACAAAGGAGTAGGAATTTAAATATTTAAAATAAAGAACCTCAGCGATCATTTGATTGATGTAATAATATATCGATTTTTACATAAAAAGGGAATTTTGATCTTGGGATATAATTTTACTTTAAACTTATTGATATTTCACTTTCTATGGAAAATGTAAAAAAATAGTGAAAATATAAATTATCTTATCTCGATCTCACACATGATTAATGTCTATACTCTTTACAGTAGATAAAGCAAATACTATTTTACCAAAAGTTAAAAAGAGATTTGATGAAATATTATGCTGTAAAAATAATGTGATGGATATTCAAGAGGAACTACAGAATCTTTCAGATTCTAATTGCTCGTTTGAAAAATTCATAAAGAAAAAGCAAGAACTTAATCATGCTGTCACTTCTTTATATAACATGATCCAAGAATTAGAAGACATGGGGATAATGATAAAAAGTGTTGATGAAGGTCTCCTCGATTTTCCCTCCATCCGAGATGATGAGGAAATTTGGTTATGTTGGAAATTTGGAGAAAATCAGGTAAAATTTTGGCACCGTAAGGAGGAAGGCTTTATGGGTAGAAAACCCATTCCCCAAGAAGGTTTTGAATATGTTGATGATTTTGCAGACCTCAGATAAGTAATTGATTAACAGGTTACCTTATGGGCTGAGAAGCAACGAATAGTCTAATTACCTGTTTTAAATGTAGAAATACGAATTGATATTGAATCTTGAATAAGGAGTAAAGTTAATGATTTCAAAATACCCTAAGGAAAAGTAATTTAATATTAAAATTGTTATTTGAATACATAATTTACATCTTATTGAATTACTTATACTATTTAAGAAATCAGATTTAGCAATTCAGTATGATAAAATATATCTACTGTTCTTTATTAGTAAATGCAGATTATACAAAATGAAAAAGATTTATTTCAACATCATGGTCAATTCTCCTCATTTAATATTTCTATCTCCGCTTTAAAAAAAGCCATGAAATCAGTTGATCCAGTCGTTTTAATAAATAGGGCTATTGATCTCAAAGATAACAAAGTACTTGTAGTTAGAGACGTCCATGAGGTCAAATACTATTTTGATTTAAAAGACTATGAATCTTTTCATATTTTTGGGGCGGGAAAAGCAACTGCAAGAATGGCTAAATCTTTAATGGAGAACCTAAATATAGAAATTTCCTCTGGAGCGATCACTATACCCTATAATGAAAGGATTTTGCCTGATAAGCTAATAGTAATAGAAGCTGGTCATCCTATTCCAGATGAAAATAGTATACGTGGAACCAAACAAATAATTGATCTATTAAAAAAAATTCAAAATAAATCTTTAATATTTGTGCTTATATCTGGCGGTTCCTCTTCACTATTGTGTTGTCCTTTAGATGGATTAAAACTTAAATCTAAACAACACATTACCAAGCAATTACTAGAGTCTGGAGCATCTATAAAAGAAATTAATACAGTTAGAAAACATTTATCAAAAATCAAAGGTGGTAGGCTTCCAAAATATGTTACTAATAAAGCTAAGATAATCACTCTGATTGTATCAGATGTTGTTGGTGATGATCTAAGTACTATTGGATCAGGACCTACGGTTGGAGATAATTCAACCTTTGCAAATTGTAGAGAGATATTGGAAAAATACAAATTATGGTATTCAAATAACGATGAATATACCGCAGATATTTTAAATGTCAAGAAAGTAATAGAAGATGGCAATAATGGAATTATTGAAGAGACTCCAGCCATCAATGATAAACTTTACAAAAATGTAAGTAATATTTTGATTGGAAATAATGAAATTGCTTGTAAAAGCGCAATGAGAGAATTACAAAACATTGGAATAAAAACGAAGTATTTAGGGTCAAATATCAATTCTGAAGCTAGGGTTTTTGGAAAAGAATTAGCTCAATTGCTTAAATTTCATCGAACAACATCCTTTATCAATAGAGATGGAACTGATTCTTTTGCATACATAATGGGAGGAGAAACCGTAGTAAATTTGTCTACAAGTAAGAATTTAAATAATAAGCTTAATGGCAAAGGAGGAAGAAATCAAGAAGCAATAGTTTCTTCTATCAATTATCTTCAAGACATTCAAAACTTGGATGATTTCGTTATAATATGTTGTGGAACAGACGGGATAGATGGCAATTCTGAATCTGCAGGAGGTTTAGTATCTCCTTCAACCTTAGAATATATTAACAGAGCAAAAATCAATGTAAACTCCTTCTTGAATTCTCATGATAGTGAAACATTACTGAAAAAAGTCTATTCCCATCTTAGAACTGGCAGAACTGGAACAAATGTAAATGATATAGCAATCATTTGTAAGCAGTGACGAAGAATTTAATTGAACTCTACATTATAATAAAATTAACCATTAATTAGAAAATTTCATGAACCTCTTCAAAGAAGTGACCTAATAATGATACCTTTTTTCAATGTAACCATTGGTGAGTCGGATGGAAATGAGGCTACAAAACTTCTAATATAAATAAAAATTTTTTTATTTGTCATTTTGTTCTCTAATAGTAATTTCTCCAGAATATATTCTTTCTAATAACTTATCCTCTCGTTCGAGGATTAGGCCTCCACAATTATCTATATCCTTTACAACGCCACTATATTTTTTCAAGCCTTCGTGGTAAACAATTATTCTTTTTCCTAATGTATTGCTAAGTTTTTTGTATATTCCGAGAATTTTTTTATGATACCTTTCGTGCTCGACTAAGGACAAATAAAAGTCTATTTTTCCTAACAATTGTTTCATTAGAATAAAACGATCAATATTTTTTACTTTAATTTCGTTATGTATTGATGTTACTCTTATAGGTAATATATTGTTAGAAGCAACGGATAAATTTATTTTTGGTATATCAATATCTATATTAATTCCTATACCAATGATTAAATAGTCGTTTTTACTATTATTTGTATTAGTATCTATTAAAATTCCTCCCAGTTTTTTATCATTTATTAAAATATCATTAGGCCATTTTATATAAGTTTTTAACTGAAAAATATCATATATAGCTTCACATACAGAAATTGCTGAAATTACAGAAATCATGTTAATTTTAGCAAATTCAATTCTAGGTTTAATAATTAAAGACATCCATAATCCCCCCATCGGAGACACCCATTTTTTTTTACCGCGGCCTATTCCTTCCTCTTGTTCATCAGCCAATATGACAGTTCCATGTTCATTATTAATATTGCTTTCAGCTAAGGAAATAGCGAGTTGCTGAGTTGACCTTATTTTTTTATAGTGATAAATTTGTTTACCAATTCCAAGGTCTTCCAAACCTAAATCGATTTTGTGATAAGTATCATCCATGTCAATATAAATAAAAACATAACGATATAGTAATTTATAATAAAATGTAGTTAAATAAACATACAAGAGAAAACAGAAATGCCAAAGTATTTTGTTTCATTGTAAGCTTGCGACCCACTTAAACAATTAATAGATTGTACCGTCTCGCATCTCCTATACTAAAATATCTTGATTTCGTGATTCATGAATAGCCAATGTAGTTTGGACCTATACTAAAGAAAATCTAACTTAAGATTTTAAAAACGTCTAAGTATTTGAGAAAAATAGCATACATTTCGATATCAATTGATTCTTAAAATTAGCGTAGTCAAATTAGTATAGCATACTCACAAAAATATCATTTTAGAGCGATTTATTTTTTACTTGACCGGTAATATTTCCTATCGGGTTTAAATTTTTTACAGGTACAATTTTCGATTAGACATTTCATTTTATCAATTTTAGCATCTTTATCATGATCAATTTTTTGGTGTTTGCATCTTAAACATTTAACAAATGTATCTGAATCTATTTCCAAATTAAAGCATCATCATCCAACAATAGAGAACAATAACTAATATATTTCTATAAAGATTCTCAAATTATTGTACTGTTTAGTTTACCTGCCTGTAGGTGATACTCCTCTAAACAATGAAGAAAGATTGTTTAATATGACTTTTCAAAATATACATATTGCAAACATTATTAGTATAAAATTCATTATTACAATCCTTTAAAATTTCCTAGAAGCATAATAAGCCTAACGTTCTTATAAGAAAAAAGCAATAATTAATTATGAGAAAAGTAATTGAAACTATAAGAAAATCAAATACTGCAAAAAATAGTGATGAACGTATTATAATTGACAATAATAACAATAAACATTTAGAATTCTTTATGAATGGTAGTTGGAGACATAGCCACAAATGTAAAACTGTTGTAAATAGTCAATGTATCAAGAAACAATGAAACATTTCTAATATGATCACTTCTACTTATAATACAAATAAAAGATAATTATTATTGATATAATAAAATTTGCCTAGTATTATTGGTAAAACGAGTCTTAAAATATTAGCTTCAAATTATTCCTGTTTTTATAATTGCTAGTGAATGGTGTGGGTAGTGTACTTGTTGGATTCTAACCTATTTTTCGCTCTTATTTTACGAAAACACAAATATTTATAATAATTATTATTTATTTTTACTATTCTTGGAAATATCTTAAAATTTTATTAAAAACATAAAAGTGAATATATAATAGATGAATTTTTTTACAATAATTATTTAACATGGAAATGCATTCATTCATATTATCTTATATTTCACTAATTCTATGAGTAATACTAGTAATGAACAATATGGCGAAAATAATGATCAACGAAATTTTACTAATAAACCGGTAGAATTAGGAAAGGAATATAACGTACAAATAACTGAAACCAGTTATAAAGGCGATGGTGTTGCACGAGTTCAGGGTTTTGTGATCTTTGTTAAAGATGGTAAAGTTGGAAATGATGTAAAAATTAAAATTACCAGCATTGGTAACAGATTTGCCAAAGCCGATCTTGTTTAAAGAAAATATTCCTCTATAAAATCCTATTTTATCACTAACCGATATATGATGTTAAGATAATATAACGTTATAATTTATGCCACTTTCATTTCTGACGATATTCCTAAGTTTTGTCTCGGTTGTGCAACCCTCTTTAATGCGTTTATTATTATATTAAATCTACCTTATTCTTTTGTACCTAATGAAATTTGTTTCCAATGAAAGGTGCAAGAGAACAATTATAATATCGAGAAAAGCATTATAAAAGAGGAAAGCAAAAATTATTTTATCTTTATAATAAATTCATCCGTTATTAGTTATTAAAGGTTAGTAATAAAATATCTTATTTGGTTATGATTTAATAGGCTCTTTGTTATGGTGATTTTTGTAAAGGACCGTTTTCAGGTAAGGATTAATAGATAATTTCGAAACTTAATAATAATAAGTCTAAATTTTGGATGATTCTATACTATCAATAGCTAATAAATTAAAATGTCGCAATAATCAAACTTCTCTCGAAATAATCAAAAAACAACTCATTATATCAGTTTATTTGCAAAAACTACAAAATATTAAATTTATTTTTTTACCGCAACTTTGGTTATCAAATTTTTAATTACCTTTTCATTGAACTGTACTTTGTATTTTCTGCTACGCGGTCTCGTTCGTAAACGATAGCCACAGCAAGGACACCATAACCCTTCCCATTTTATAAAAATTTGACATACTTGGCAACGTTTCTGTCCGATTATGTAACGTTGTCCACTCTTCGGTTTTAATGCTTTATGTCGTGCACATATTCCCTTACATGGCATTTTATGTTATTTCCATTATTTTTTTTTTGTTTAGAGGAGGTAGTTTTAACAAATTATGATTGTTTTACTACATTATATCTTATTAAATCTAGCTATAATTCAATAATGTTAAAATAATCTAGTATAACATTTGAGCATATTTATATTAATTGTAACTGATTCGGTAAATGGTGCGAAGTATACATCTTTACAGTATTAAATAAATAATTCAGGTGAATTATTAAAGAAAATTTTCTTTATTTCTAAAAGTCAATGATAAAGTCAATTACCTCTGATTATTCTAATATATTTTTTTAAAGATTACAATATATATTTAAATGAACAATGAAATATAGATAGAAATGAATATTCTTTTTGGTAGAGAGACTTCCTTGGAAAACTTTTCTTCTAAAGAATTAAATCTCTCCATTCATATTAATTATAACATTTATGCTATAGTACCTTTGACTTATTGTGGCATGTCAGTAGAACACCCTTTTTCGTTCGAATTAATCCAAACAGAAAATAATAACGATAAATCAAATGAGCAAAAAATTGTATTAGCTGATGTCAAATATAGTGGAGACAATATAGTAAGAGAAGACAAAGGTGAAATAGTATTTCGCATTCCTTTGGGAAGAAAATCGAGTTGAAAAAAGTATGTTATGCCAGTTGATCTACTTCAGTTTAAAGTAAACATGAAAAAAGTTTATTTGGTAACTGTTCAAATAGAGGGAATGGTTAGCCAATTAAAGAATATAGTATTTGAAGATGAGTCCTCGTGTAACATGTTCATAGATAAGTTGAAATCACAGTCGCCAAGCAAAAATCGATATTTATGTTATAAATGGAAAATACCCTTAATTACAAATGAAGATTATAACAATCTTAATGAAAAGGAAATTTTAGAAATTTCACAAGATTAAAGTCATGTTTTGTGACAATTTCTAGGAAATGTCAATTTAAATTGCAATATTGTTTGTTTAAAAATATCTAAATCACTTTGATTGTAATAAGAGAAAGAGAAGATCATTTTAAATCCATTATTCATAAAAATGAAATATAGTCGTTTTTTGCACAACTTTAATCACATAGACTTAAATTTTTAAAAATTGAATCAGTACATAGAAGTTATGTTAAAATTGAATAATTCATTATCTCTTTTTCAACTAAAGAAATTAAATAATTTTCATTTAAAAAAACTAAATACTAACAAAAATCCATTTGAAATTTATTCAGACATTTTTAATTTTTTTGATTCTACTTTTATATTTGAATCTCTATCTGGACCTAAAGAATTGGCTGAGACCTCTATTATAGGATTTAACCCAAATTTCACGGTACAATGTAATTCAAAAAATTTTATTATTTTTAATCGAAATAAAAAAATAGTAAAAATACTTAAGGTAAGTGAACCATTATCACAATTACGATCTATCCTTCCAAAAATATATCCACCTAATATTGATTATAGGTATATTGGTGGAGCAGTAGGTTACATCAGTTATGAGGCCATTAGATTTTGGGAAAGATTACCTGCTTCGAAGAAAAAAATACTTAACTTTCCCTTGCTTGAGTTTGGAATTTTCACAGATGGAATACTCTATGACCATCAAGAAAACCAACCATATTATTTTTTTTCCGGGACGCAATCACAAATAGAAAATATTAATAAAATATTAAACTTGAATAATTACACCTTTAAAAATAATAGAGATCAGAAGAATAAGAATAGTACTCCTAAACAAATATTTAATTTGCACAATATTCGCTGTACTCTTCCACAAAGAAACCTTAGTAAATCACAATTTATACAAATGGTAAAGAAGGCTCAACGATATATTTATGATGGTGATATCTTTCAAGTAGTCTTATCAAAGAACTTTAAATTTAATATAGAAGGAAACCCTCTTAATGTTTATTCATCATTACGAAAAATAAATCCATCTCCATATATGTATCTCTATAAAATTGGCAAACGATGTATAATAGGCTCCAGTCCCGAAATGCTTCTTAGAGTTACCGGAAAAGTAATTGAGACCTTTCCTATTGCTGGAACTAGACCAATAGGTAAAAATGAGGAAGAAACCACTAAACTTGGAGAGGATTTATTAAAAGATGAAAAGGAATTAGCTGAACATACTATGTTAGTTGACCTTGCAAGGAATGATGTAGGTCGTGTTTCTGATTATGGTACGGTAAAAGTCAAATCGTTGATGGCAATTAAACGTTTTAGCCACGTTCAACACATAGTATCACATGTTGTTGGACACTTATCAAATAATTTCGATGTTTTTGATGCTTTAAAAGCCCTATTTCCGGCTGGTACGGTTTCGGGAGCACCCAAAGTTAGGGCAATGGAAATAATAAATGAATTGGAAAAAGAAAGAAGAGAACCTTATGCTGGTGCCCTAGGTTACTTTTCATTCAATGGATGCTGTGATTTTGCTATAACCATAAGATCAATTTTCATACATGGAAAGCAAGGATATATACAATCTGGTGCTGGAATAGTAATGGATTCTATTCCCTTGAATGAATGGGAAGAAACTGAAAGAAAAGCAGACGCTATGATCTCTGTTTTAAAAAATACAAATAATCATAAGCGGAAAGTAAGCAGTTCTAAAAATAAAATGAAGAGTTTAAAATAAACATTATTGTTTCTCTTGTTGTTCATTCTAACACTAATGAGGAATTATTGATAAATTTTCTTGGGAGGATTGGAAAATCTGTTTTTAGTATTCATATGATATTCCATCGATATTGATGAATCCTTTTGTCTCCCGGTCAAAATCCCAACAACAATATCATCTTTTTTCATAATATCTTGTTCTCTTAATTTTTTTATTCCTGCCGGAACTGCTCCAGAGGCAAGTTCACAGTCAAATCCATTAAGTCCTACAATTGACATTCCCTCCATCATTTCACTGTCATTCACCTGGATTACCAATCCGTTAGTATACCATAAAGCTCTTAAGCCTTTAACAATGTTTGAAGGCTTGCCAATTTGAATTGCAGTAGCCCTAGTTTTAGGAAGGATATTTTTATCCTTCTTGTATTGATAATATCTTTGAATTTTATTAATATCTGGTTTACCTCCATTCCAGTGTAGTTTTGTATTTTCAAACTCTCCATTAACAAGCTCATATAAAGTATTTGCTCCTTCTGCATTTACAACTGCAATTCTGGGAATTTTTTGGATCCATCCCCATTCATATAATTCTATTAATGCTTTTCCACAACTAGATATATTTCCTAATGCACCACCTGGATAAACGATCCAATCAGGAGGGTTCCATTCTAAATGCTCTAGTGCTCGATAAATAATAGTTTTCTGGCCTTCTATTCTAAACGGATTAATAGAGTTTACTGTATAACCATTTGAAGTTTTTGAATATTCTAAAGACGATTGTAGTGCATCATCAAAATTTCCATCTACTTGAATAACTTGAGCCCCAAATTGAAAGGCCTGTCCTAATTTACCTGGAGCTATTTCTCCTTTTGGAATAAAAACATCACATTCCATATTTTCATTGGAAGCATACATGGCTGCTGATGCGGATGTGTTCCCTGTGGATGCGCAAATCAGTGTTTTAATTTTGAGCATCTTTGCATGAGTTACAGCAGAGGACATACCATTGTCTTTGAAAGACCCACTTGGATTGTATCCTTCTGGTTGCAGAAAAAGATTTTCATGAGGCAGATCTACAAAATCTGCAACTTTTGACATATTATATGGTTTAGATAACCTTCCTTCTGCGCCATCCAGGGAAACAAGAACTTCTGAACATTCAGTGATATTCTCAGTATCTATTTCAGGAAAATTTAATAATTCTCTAAACCTCCATACCCCACTTTCATTATAAATATTTCGATTGGGATTCCTTCTTTGGTAAAATACCTCGATTAAGTCATAATCAGGTTTTTCTGAATAAAGAACATCCAGAAAGGAGCCACAGGAACATTGATAATTATTATTTTGTATTTCATAAGTCAAACCACAAGATGGATTTATACACTTTTTTTGAGCATGATTCATTCGAATGAATCATTAATATTATCTTATTTATATTATTGTTGTATGTTTTTAATCTAGCCTTTCAATTATTTTTATTCTATATTTATTTAAAAATGCTAAAGTTATAACTACTCAGTAATATAACAAAACTGTCGTAAAAGCTTGTAATTAGGTGAAAGATATTTTTAAGTTATATGCTATTTTTTTCCTTTTTTCTCATAGATTCTGAGAATTTGTTGAATCGCACCATCCATATCCTCTTCACGAATCTCAGGAGAGACAGACCTTTTTAAGAGGTTATTTATGGTTGTAGATATTTCAGTACTGACTTCGTCAAAACTGTCCATATCACTATAGCTTTGCTGATATAACCGTTTAAGTTTCAGAGCATTGAGTTGAGTTTGATCATTAAGCATAATACTGTATTCTCTATTATTGACTTTTATCTTTTTTTCTTCCATAAGATCATACCCTCTCTGAAGCATTTAAAAAACTTTTGTAAAATTTTTCTTTTCAGTCCATAAGCAATAATCTGATATACCGTATTACCTTTATTCAAACAAACGATACAGTAGTTTCCATGGGAATTATAAAAATTTGAGATTCAAAATAATTGAAATATATTTTCCTTTCCATTATTAATTTAGGCCGATAAAACTTAACCATTGCATGGGATTTTCTAAAAGCGCATCCAATTACGAATTTCTGTTAATCTAAGAAGAACCTTATAACATTTATCTTACTTTGACATCTCTATTTTTAAAAATGAAAGACGATTTATCACCGTATGAAATTTCATATTGTAATAAACTTTATTCTATGCTAAAAGAGATTATAACAAAAGAGAAAGCTAGGGGCCTTTTACTATCCGGTGGTTTGGATAGTAGCATCATCGCTAGTTTTCAAAAACCCGAATATACATTTACGGTTACTCTCGACGGTTCCTATGCGTCGGACATTGAATATGCTAGATTAGTTGCAAATCAATATGGCTCAAATCATATTACAATAAAAATAAAAACTATGGAATTGCTAAAAATTGAAGAAAAAATAATAGAATTATTCCGAACTTTTGATCCCATTTTTATTCGTAACGCTAGCGTGATTTTTGCTGCAGTACAAAAAGCTAATGAACTAGGCGTCGTCACTCTACTAACAGGAGATGGCGGAGATGAATTATTTGCTGGATATAACTATCTTAAAAGGTTTTTTAATGATACCAAAAAATTAGAGACAGAAGTCAAAAGATTATGGGATATAATGCACTTTCCATCAGTGACAATAGGTAATTTTTTTAATGTTAAGATAACTTCACCATATCTTGATGAAAAATTTATGAAATTTGCAAAATCTATAGATATATCAATGAAAATAGGTCAGTATCAGAATAAATTATGGGGCAAGTTTATCTTGAGAAAGTGTTTTGAAAAATGGCAACATCTAGAAAAACCTGCTTGGAGAGAAAAGGAAGCTCAAGAAGAAGGCTCAGGATTTTCCAAAATAATAAATTATTTTGAAAATCAATTCTTTACTAATAAAGAATTTTTAGATGAAATTCAAAGAATCAAAGAGATGGAAAGTGTTAATATTCGTAACAAGGAACATTTATTTTATTATATAACTTATAGAAAATACTTTCCCCCACCACGATCACAAAAAAGTTTAATAGAAGAAAGAATATGTCCTGATTGTAATGGTAGTTTTAGGTGGAATGGGAAATTTTGTCGAATATGTGGAGCCTATCCCGTCAATCCTATTATTCCTAAGGGATAAAAATTAAGTATTTATATTTAGTAACATAATTTTCTCTTACTTTTTATTTAATTTTTATTGAAGTTTTGAATAATATTAAAATGAGTATATCAT
>Ga0126311_10000584_pt1 | contig 17081 bp, 10 predicted proteins | sample Plot61_FD_92539 | JGI IMG/M metagenome (GOLD analysis project Ga0126311, IMG submission 92539) | Serpentine soil microbial communities from UC McLaughlin Reserve, CA, USA - Plot61 | ecosystem: Environmental > Terrestrial > Soil > Grasslands | place: USA: UC McLaughlin Reserve, Lake County... | reverse complement strand
CGCGAGCAGGAGCTGGCCGCTGTAGACCAGCCCGCGCGTCGCTGCAAGGTTCTGGAGCATCCGCTCGGGGTAGACGACGAGCGTGTCGAGGAGCGAGGCGGCCTTGGCGAGCATGTAGTCCAGGGTTATCGAGGCGTCGGGCAGCACGACGCGCTCGGCCGAAGAGTGCGAGATGTCGCGCTCGTGCCAGAGCGCAACGTCTTCGAGCCCCACGACCGCGTAGCCTCGCGCGAGCCGCGCCATCCCGCACAGGCGCTCGGAGAGAATCGGGTTGCGCTTGTGCGGCATCGCCGAAGAGCCCTTCTGCCCCTTCTTGAAACGCTCCTCCGCCTCGCGCACTTCGGTGCGCTGCCAGTGTCGAACCTGAAGCGCGAACTTCTCGATTGACGCGGCGATGATTGCCGCCGTCGTCAGGTACTCCGCGTAAACGTCGCGCTGTATGACCTGCGTCGAGACGGGCGCCGCCTTCAGGCCGAGACGCGCGCAGACGCGCTCTTCGACCTCCGGGTCTAAGTGCGCGAACGCGCCGACCGCGCCGCTTATCTTCCCCGTAGAGACGGCCTCGCGCGCGCGTTCGAGCCGGGCGCGGTTGCGGCGCATCTCGTCGTACCAGAGCGCGAAGGTTAGCCCGAACGCGGTCGGCTCGGCGTGGACGCCGTGCGTACGGCCCGCCTGCGGCGTGTCGCGGAACTCGAAGGCCCGGCGCTTGAGCACGCCCATCAGCGCGTCCGTCTTGTCGAGGAGAAGTCCGCACGCGTCGCGCAGCAGGAGCGCGTTCGCCGTGTCCACCACGTCCGACGAAGTGAGTCCGTAATGCACGAAGCGCGAGGACTCCCCGATGCTCTCGGCGAGCGCGGTGGTGAAGGCGATAACGTCGTGGTCTGTCGTCTTCTCTATCTCGCGTATGCGCTCGACGGTGAACGACGCGCGCGCCTTTATCTCCTCGACGGCCTCGGCGGGAATCGTACCCATCTCGGCGTGGACTTCGCAGACGGCTATCTCCACGTCGAGCCACTTCTGAAACTTGTTGCGCTCGGACCAGAGCGCGCCCATCTCGGGCAGCGTGTAGCGTTCTATCATCTCGTTTAAAGGTTCGGCACCGGCGCGTCGAGGGCGCGCGCGATTGTCTCCTCAAGCCCGCCGCCGTCGCCCTCGTGCCTGTACGCGTAGTAGGTTTCGAGTTGACTCTTCCACAGCGCCTTCGGCGCGCGTCACGCCTCGCGCCTCACCGCATACTTCTTCAGATTGAGCGTGAAGTCGTCGCCCGACTCCCCGCAGACGGTAAGGTACTTCCTGGCCTCGTCGTACTCGACCCGGTACTGCTGCTCGACAGTCCTGTGCGCCTTGTCCGAGACGGCCGAGATATATTTGCCCGCCGCCGCCTTGCAGCGCGCGTCCCGTGCCGTCCGCCGTGACTGTTGGGGCCGCGCGCCCGCGGCGGCGCAGAGGATGGGGAGGAGGATGCAGGGCAGAGTCAGACGAACGGCGGTTCTCATATTCGTCTCCTTCGAGTCCACGTTCTACGAGCGCGCGGCCCCGTCGCGTACGGAAGCGCGGCTCACCTCAGAGCGTCCGACGTGACCTTGTAGCCCGCGAGCAGCCACTCGCCCCCGCGCTCGACGAGCGTGAAGCGCTCCATCGCCGAGCCGCGCTCGAAGCGCGTCTGGTAAGTAAGCTCAAGCGTGTGGCCCGAGAGCGGCGGGCTCGCGCTCTGCTGCTCCTTGCCGGTGTGCAGGGCGCGGTTCTCGACCTTGCCCAGGCGCTCGCGCACGCGCGAGAGCATGCGCGCGTTCTCGTCCGCGGAGACGGACGCGCGCCACTCCCCCGCGGCCTCCTCGTAGACCTTCGCGTCGCGCCCCGCCGCGATGTCGTCCGTCACGCGCTCGACGGCCGACTGCGCGCCCGCGGGCACGGCGTGTCTTTCTTCGACAGAGCAGCCCGCGAGGAGGGCAAAGAACAGAACCGCGAGCGGCAGCGAGCGGGTCAGCGTTACGACATAGCGCGTGTGCGGCGTAACGCTGACCCGCTCGCTGCCGCTCGCGGTTCTGTCTCTGCCTTCCCTCACAGCTCTATCCAGGGCGTCGGCTCTTTGTGGTGCGAGAGCGTTATCTCGGTCGAGGGCCGGAAGAGGCCGCCGCGCTCGCGCAGCGCGGACTCGGCCGTGAACTTCGCGAGGTCGGGGTTGTTGGCGCGCTGCGAGAGGTGCGAGAGCACCACGTGCGCGGCCGAGCCGTCGAACTCGTCGCGAAGCCAGACGGCAACGTCCTCGTTCGAAAGGTGGCCCGTGCGCGACAGTATCCGCTGCTTCAACTCCCACGGGTAGACCTCACACGCCTTCAGCATGTCGCGGCTGTGGTTCGACTCGATGACGATGGCCGCGCAGCCGCGCAGGCGTTCGGAGACGAGCGTCGTCACGCAGCCGAAGTCCATCAACGTCGCGACCCGCACGCCCTCGTGCGTCGCGACGAAGCCGAAGTTGTCGGCCGCGTCGTGCGGGACTGTGAAGGGGTGGAAGTCTATCTCGCCGATGCGGAAGTCGTTGCTCGAAGAGATCTCGACGGTGCGGTCGCGCAAACTCTCGGCGCGCTTCTTCGGCTCGTCGTTCGTGCGCGCCTTCTCGCGTATGTAGGCGTCGCGCGTCTCGCCGGAGATGTAGACGGGGCACGCGAGCGTCTTCAAGAGCACGCGCAGGCCGCCCGCGTGGTCGGAGTGCTCGTGCGTGATTATGACGCCGTCGAGACGCCCCGCGTCCTCGCCCACGAGCGCGAGTCTGCGCGCCGTCTCCTTCGCGCTCAAGCCCGCGTCCACGAGCACGCGCGTACCCCCCGCGCAGATGAGCACGGAGTTCCCCGTCGAGCCGCTTCCGAGTACGGTTACTCTCATCTATTAAGTGATGAGTGATGAGTGACAAGGGGTGAGGCAACACGCCTCTTACGCTCTTTCTCATCACCCATCACTCATCACTCCTTATTTCCCTCAGCGCGCCAGACCGTGCCGTCGGCGAACTCGACGCGCGTGACGCGAACCTTCTGCACGCCCTCGCCTATGTGGCGCGTGCTCTCCTCGGGCTTGACGTAGACCTCCTTCGCGACGGTCTGCGAAGAGCCGGCGGCGACCTGCTGCTTTGCCTGAAGGTGGTAGCGCTTTAGTTCCTTCCCGCCCTCGCGCTCGACGAAGAGGTGATCCCACTCGATTGATTTGACGGCCTTCGCGCCGGAGTTCCTGAGCGTCAGCTTCGACACGTACTTGAAGACGTAGCGCCTGTTCCGCTTGACGCTCGTGGTCATGCCCGTCCTGCCGCTGTCCACTATCTCGACGGGCATGTACCCCTCGTAGCGCCAGTCGAAGCCGGTCACGTCCACGCCCGGAGCGCCTACGCGCACGTCCGTATCGTAGGCGCGCGCCGGGGCGGCGAACGCCACGGCGCAGAGCAGGAGGATTGCTGGGAGCGTCTTCTTCATCTTCGTCACCCCGGACGGGCGCGCGTTTATTTACGAGGGGTCAGGGTCGGCGCGTCCGAGACTTAGATGCAGACTTCAGACTTCGAGTCGGGCGCGGTCAACCTTAAAGCCGTTGAGGTCGCCCAGAGCGCCGACGGCGAGCGCGTCCGTGCGGAAGAACTCGCTCGCCACGCGCAGGAGGTCTTCCGGCGTGACGCGCTCTATGCGCTCGATGACCTGCTCGGGCGCGATGCGCCGGCCGTGAACTATCTCCTGCCGCGCGAGCGTGCCCGCGCGCGCGCTCGTCGATTCGAGGCCGAGGAGGATTGAGGAGACGGCCTGGTCTTTCACGAGCCTCAACTCTTCCTCGCCGACGGGCTCGCGCAGAACCCTGCGCACCTCGACGAGCGAAAGCTCAAGCACCTCGTCCAACTGCTCGGGAGAAGTGCCCGCGTAGATTTGAAAGACGCCCGCGTCCGTGTAGTGACTGCCGACGGCCCCGACCGAGTAGGCCAGGCCGCGCTCCTCGCGCACGCGCTGCCAAAGGCGCGAGCTGGTGCCGCCGCCTATGACGGAGCTTAGGAGGCTCGCCGCGTATCGGTCTTCGTCGCGCGCGGAGGGGAACGGCGACGCGAGTATCAGGTGCGCCTGCTCAAGCTCCTTCTTGCGTCGTATGAGTATCGGCGCCGCGGGGCTCGGCGGCTCGTCCGCGCTCTCGTCCCGCGCGCCGCGCGCTGTCGTTGCGTCGTGGCCGAAGGCGGTCGCGGCGAGGTCTACGAGTCGCGCGTGCTCGACGTTGCCAGCGGCCGCTATGACGAGGTTGCGCGGAGCGTAAGCGTGCGCGTGAAACTCGGACGTGCGCGCGCTCCCGAAGGTCGAGACGGTCTCGGCCGTGCCTTCGATGGGTCGCCCGAGCGGGTGGCCGTGGAAGTATGCGGCGCTGAAGATTTCGGCGAGGAACTCGTCGGGCGTGTCCTCGACCATCTTCATCTCTTCGATGATGACCTTCTGCTCGCGACGGAGTTCCTCGTCGTCGAAGCGTGGCCGCGCGAGCATGTCGGAGAGGAGGTCGAAGGCCGAAGCGAGGGCCGTGTCCACGACCTTGAGGGCGAAGCCCGTCATCTCGTGCGTCGTGTAGGCGTCGAAGTGGCCCCCCAGACGGTCGCTCTCGACGGCGATGTCGAGCGCGGTGCGGCGCTCGGTGCCTTTGAAGACGGCGTGTTCTATGAAGTGGCAGATGCCGTTCCAGTCCGGCGTCTCGTGGCGCGAGCCGCGCCTGACCCAGACGCCGACCGTGCACGAGCGCAAGGCGGGCATCTGCTCGGTCAAAACCGTTAGACCGTTGGGGAAGCGCGTGACCTGAACCTGCTCGACCATTACTCGCGGATTGCTTTCGGAAAACTCTCGGGCGGGACTCGCCGCGGCTGAGACTAAAGTTAACCCCCGTTTGACCGGGCATCGTAACACGCGCCCCGAGGGCGGGCAAACCAACGCGCCCCGAACGGGCATCACAAGCGAAAGGCAGGGCGCCGATACGGCTTTTGGCCGTTAGCCGTTGGCTTTTAGCTTTGACAGTTTGCGGGCGGCGAGTGCCGGAAACGGCCGCGCGGGCCGCGGGGCGGAAAGCCAACAGCCAAAAGCCGACAGCTAACAGCCGACACATGCTTGACACCGCCGGGAACGTGGCGGAAAATGCTCTCTCCGCCGCATAAGCGGGTAGGACACGCAAGGGGTTTTCCTATAGAGAGTGTCGCTCGTTGTGACGCCGGGATCGCAAGCCGCAACACCCAGACAGCTTCGACCCTCGCCCGGACGCCGCCCTGGACACAGTAAAAGTTAAGGGCTCGCTTCGGGGGCGTCGGCCCGCGCGAAAGTTCGGCGCCGCGCGTCGCCTGTAGCGCCCGGAGGTTTTTGCTGCGATGAGAAGATTCAACTGGCGCACGGTTCCGCTGCTGCTGCTCGCCTTCGGCGCGTTCGCGTCGTCGTCGGGCGCGCTCGCGTCAACGCTCTCGGCGGGCGAACGCCGCACGGGTCTGGGCACTATCAGCGGGAGCGTCCTCGACAGCCGCGGCAACCCGGTCTCGGGCGCGCTCGTTAAAATCCTGCGCGACGGCTTCAACGAGGTCGTCAAGGAGACGAAGAGCGGCTCGGACGGCACGTTCGCCGCGCGCGTCACGCCGGGGCGCTACCTCGTGCGCGCGCTCGCCGAAGGGTTCACGCCCGCCACGTTCACCTCCGTGCAGGTCGGCCCTTCGGCCGAGCTAGTCTACCGCTTCAACCTACAGCCCGCGGGCGAAGGCAAGACGCTTCCCGAAAGACGCCCCGACCGCAACGACCCGAAGTGGCGCATACGCGCCTCTCAGTCGCGCCGCTCCATCTTCAACGCCGACGGCGTCGAGGACGAGACCGTCCGCAGGGTAATCGAGGCCGCGGAGGAAGAAGAGGCCGCGCGCGCCGAAGTGGAAGACGACGCGATGGCCTCCGCGCCCGCGTCGGCCGAAGAGCGGCGCGGCGGGCGCACGCGCACGCAAGGCTACGTCGAGACCTTCTTCGCGAACTCGTCGGTGCCGGGCGTCCGCTCGTACGCCGGAGTCAACTTCGCGGTCGCCACCCCCGTCAGCCGCGGGCTGAACATAATCTTCTCGGGGCAGGCGGGCGAGTTCGAGCGCATGGAGGCCACCGCGCGACTGCGCGCGGGCGCGCGCCACCGCCTGAGCGCGACCGTCGGCGGCGCCCGGTTCCCGCTCGCGACGCGCGCGGGAGACGAAGCGCGGCCCGGTTTCGACCGGAAGCTCGGGCAGGTGTCGGTGCGCGCGGTTGACGAGTGGGTCGTGCGCGACGGCGTCGTGCTCGTCGTGGGACTCGACTACTCGAAGTTCACGGGCGCGGGCGGCGCGCACGCGCTAAGCCCCCGACTCGGCGCGGCCTTCGACGCCAACGCGCGCACGCGCGTACACATAGCCTTCGCGCCGGGCTCAGACCCCGCCGCGCGCGCCGAGGGCGTTGACTTCGAGGACGGCCAGATAGTCTTCAAGGAGAACGAAGGTCAGCCCGTCGCGTTCGTGGACGGGCAGGCCGTGATGGAGCGCAGCCACCGCTTAGAGTTCGGCGTCGAGCGCATACTCGACGAGAGTTCTTCGGTCGAGGCGACGGCCTTCTTCGACACCTTCTCGGGCCGCGGCGTCGGGCTCATGAGCGTGCCCGCGGAAGGGTTGACTCCCGGCGGCAGCGCCGCGCTCTTAGACATCGCGAACCAGCAGGGCGGCGCGCGCGGCCTCCGTGTCGTCTACACGCGCCGCGTGAGCACGCACCTTAAGGCTTCGGCCGGTTACGCCTTCGGCCGCGGGCAGCAGCTCTCTCCCGAAGGCATCGACGCGCCCGACCAGCTCTTCCAGAACTCCTTCTTCCAGACGGCCGCCGCCTCGCTCGACGCGAGCGTCTTCGACGGCACGCGCGTCCGAACCGTCCTGCGCTTCTCGCCGCGCGCGTCGGTCTTCGCGATAGACCCGTTCGCGGGCCAGCTCGCGGTCTACGACCCCAGTCTGAGCATACTCGTCACGCAGGAGCTTCCGAGCTTCGGCCTGCCCGTGCGCGCGCAGGCGACCATCGACGCGCGCAACCTGCTCGACTACGCCTCGCGCGCCGAAGGCGAAGACGGCTCGACGCTCTCGGTCGGCGCGCTGCGGCGCAGTTTACGCGGCGGGATTTCGTTGAGGTTCTGAAGAGGTGACCGCGCGCGCCGACTGGGGCGCGCGTCGAAGCCGAAACTGTTGGAGAGGGCGAAAGCCCCCGCGCTCCCGCAAAAGCCGGAAAGCGCGGGGCTTTCGTGTATTGAGCCCCGATTCAGAATTTCGGACAGCCTCCGAAAATTCGGATAGGGGTGGACGGCGCGAAACGGGCGCGCGTCCCCGCGCGCGACGCGACCGCGGCCGCTCAAACCGCACGAAGCACAGGCGATGCGGGCCGAGCCGCGCGGGGGCTTCCGACGGCGGGGGCGGAACGACGGCGGGCGGCTAAGTTGGAATACTGCTTGCTTCAAAACTTTTGATTTAACGCGGGCTTCCGCAACGTGGAGCCCGCGGGGCAGGGGCCGGGAAGCCAGTCGCGGCCCTCCTCAAAAGTTTTAAACGTAGGCCAGAGTTGAGAGTGTAAAGGTTCGATGAAGAGTTCCGTGCTGACGACGAAGGGCTGGGCGCTGCTGATAGTGGCGGCCGTGCTCGTCGCTGCCGGCACGCTCAACTTCGCGCAGCGCCTCACGCACACGCCCCCGCCGACGGACGGCGTCGAGTGGGTTGACACGGCGGACGGAGTCGTCGCCGCGAACGTTCAGCCCGACTCGGCCGCGGGGCGTCAGGGCGTCTTCGGCATCATGCCGGGCGACCGAATCATCGCCGTCGTCGCGCAGGAGAAGCCCGACCCCGTCGTCTACTCCGCCAACGACGTGCAGATGTACCTCGAAGAGGCCGGAGTCCACGGGAGCATCCGCTACCTCATGGAGCGGCCTTCGAACCCCGAGGAGACGCGCTTCTACTACTCTTACATCGAAGACCTTCTGCCCGCGCCCGTGTGGACGACGGCGAACGTCTTAGTCAACTTCGTCGGCGTCGTCTACCTGCTCGTCGGGCTCTTCGTCTTCTTCAAGCAGGGCGGCCGCGCGCCCTTCTCTCTGCACTTCACGACGCTCTGCCTCGTCGCCTTCGTCTGCCACTTCTACAAGCCCTACGGGGCCAACGAGGACTTAGACCTCGCCGTCTACTTCCTCAACAACGCCGCGCTCGTACTCTTCGCCCCCATCTTCCTGCACTTCTGCGCGCTCTACCCCGTGCGCTACCGCCTGTCGGAGCGAAGGCCGTGGCTCGTATACCTGCTTTACGCGCCCGCCGTCGTGCTCGTCGCGCTAGACGCCTCGTCGCTGCTGCCCGCCGTCTCGCACAGGTTCGACTGGGTCTCGGCGCTCTTCCCGTCGTCGTTCGTCGCGTGGCTGCGGTGGGCCGAGGTCGCGTGCCTGACGGCGGCGCTCGTCGCGGGCGCGGCGCTCTTAGTCTACCGCTTCGCTAAGAGCGAGTCGGCGATAGTTCGTCAGCAGTTGAAGTGGGTCGTGTGGGGCTCTGCGCTCGCGATAACGCCGTTCACACTCTTCTACGCGGCCGGGTATCTATTCGGCAGCGGCGCGGCCGAGACGCTTTTGAGCGAGACGGCGCGGCGTTACCTGACGGGCGCGGCCATACTCCCGCTCGCGCTGATACCTCTGACGTTCGGCAACTCGGTCGTGCGCTACCGGCTGATGGACGTTGACATGGTCGTGCGCCGCACGGCCGTCTACGTGCTGACGACCCTGGCCGTGTCGCTGATGATAGGCTCGGTCGTCTACATCGCGGGGCTCTACGCCTTCGGCGGCGAGGTCATCACGCCCGGCGTCGTCTCGATGCGCGTCATCATCGCGGTCGCGGCGATGGCGGTGATAGTGATGACGGCGGCGCCCCTCAAGAACTTCCTGCAAGAGCGAATAGACCGCTTCTTCTACGGCGAGAGCTACGACCTGCGCGCCGGGCTCCTGGACTTCGGCCGCACGCTCTCCGCGACCACCTCGCTCGAACCGCTGCTCGACGCGCTCGTCAGCCGCTTGCAGCAGGTTTTGGGGGTCGAGCGCATAGCCATCTTCATCGAAGACGTGCGCTCGCCGGGCGGCTACGGCGTCGCGCGCGCCGTCGGCCTCTCGAACGAAATCATCGTCCCGCCCGACTTCCGCGAGATGATTCGCGTGCGCTCGGCCGAGGACGGCATCGTGCGCGCGGACGGGCTCGACATGCCGCCCGAGACGCACGGCTTCGTGCGCCGCACGCTCCACTACTACGTCCCGTGCGTCGTGCGCGGCCGCATGGTGGCCGTCATAGGCTTGGGGCGCTCGACGGGCGGCGCTCTGCTTTCGAGCGAAGATTTGGAGATACTGCGGACGGTCTCGGGCTACGTCGCCGTCGCGATCGAGAACAGCCTCCTCTACCAGGAGCAGAAGGAGCGCGCCGAAGAGCTGGCGATGCTCAAGGAGTTCAACGAGTCCATCGTCGAGTCGATCAACGTCGGCATACTCGCCGCCGACTCCGAGGGGCGCGTCACGGGCTGCAACTCAGCGCTCGAACAGATACTGGGCTTGCGCCGCGACGAGGCGACGGGGCTGCTCGTCGAAGACCTCTTCGCCGAAGACTTCGCGGAGACTTTAAGACAAGTCCTCGGCGGCGCGGGCTGGGGCCTCTCCGAGATACGCAACATCTACAAGCTGCACACGGCGACGCGCCGCGGACGCACGCTCATACTAAACATCGCGCTCGCGCCTTTGAAGCGCGCGAACTCGGACGAGCCCGGCGGCGTGCTCGTCGTCCTCGAAGACGTGACGGGCCGCGTGCGGCTCGAAGAGCAGTTGCAGCAGCGCGAGAAGCTGTCTTCCATCGGCCTGCTCGCGGCGGGCGTCGCGCACGAGATAAACACGCCGCTCACGGGCGTCTCGTCCTACACGCAGATGCTCCTCGGCATGCTCGCCGACACGGACCCGAAGCACGCGCTCCTGCAAAAGATTCGTCGGCAGACCGAGCGCGCCACCGGCATCGTCAACAACCTTCTGAACTTCTCGCGCACGGGCAACGTAACAGAGTTCGCCGAGGTCGATTTGAACCGCGTGCTCGAAGACACGATGCAACTCCTTGAGCCCCAGTTCCGGCAGAGCCGCGTCGAGATAGCGCGCGAGTATTCGGAAGAACTCCCGCGCGTGCAGGGGAACGCGGGCAAGCTGCAACAGGTCTTCACGAACCTTCTGCTGAACGCACGCGACGCGATTCCCGACGGCGGACGCATAACGCTCCGCACGTCAGCGGACGAGCGCGACATGGTCAACGTCGAAGTGCTCGACACGGGGATAGGCATCGCGCCCGAGAACGTCGCGCGCATCTACGACCCGTTCTTCACGACGAAGGGAGTCGGGCGCGGCACGGGCCTCGGCCTCGCGGTCTCCTACGGCATCGTGCAGGAGCACTCGGGCCACATCGCCGTCGAGAGCGCGCCGGGCCGCGGGACGACCTTCCGCATCACGCTCCCGACCTCGGGCGCGCGCGCGCGTTTGCAGGCCGCGAGCGACTAGAAAAACTTCTCCCCGCCGCCCCGGCGGCTTGTTGTATATTCCCACGCGGGCCGCGGCCGATTTTCGCCGCCGGGCCCACTTTCCGATGCTTTCGAATCCGCACGACCGGACGCGCTCCGGCCGCCTCTCGAAGCCCCAATGATTTCCGACGGCTACAAGGCCGCCGAGGCCGACGCCGACGACGGAGGTTTCCGATGTATTCCCCCCCCTCTCACGCACTCCGCAGTGCCCCCCGCAAACTCTTTAACTTCGCGCTCGCACTTTCACTCGCCGCCGTCTCGCTCGCGATGATGACGCGGGAGGCGCGCGCGCAGTCCAACGCGTTCCGCAACTTCGAGGGGACGCAGGTTCACCCGCTCGCGCTGACGCCCGACGGCACGCGCCTGCTCGCGGTCAACACGCCCGCCGCCTCGCTCTCCGTCTTCCAGCTAACGCCGGGCGGCCCCGTGCTGACGGCGGAGATTCCCGTCGGCTTCGAGCCGGTGAGCGTCGCCGCGCGCAACGACCGCGAGGCTTGGGTCGTCAACTGGCTCTCGGACTCCGTGAGCATCGTAGACCTCGCCACGGGCAACGTCGTGCGCACCATCGAAGTGGGCGACGAGCCGACCGACGTAATCTTCGCGGGGCCGGGCCGCGCGAATGCCTTCGTGTGCGTGTCGGGCGGCGCGTCGCTCTTTACGAATTTCAACACCAACACGCTGGGCCGCGGGCAGGTGGTCGTCTTCGACGCGGCCAACCCGGCGGCGGGGCAGTCCGTGATTGAAATCTTCGGCAAGCAGCCGCGCGCGCTGGCCCGCAGCGCCGACGGCTCGCGCGTCTTCGTCTCGGTCTTCGAGTCGGGCAACCAGACGACCGTCGTCCCCGAGACGGTCGTCTCGGCCAACGGCGGGCTGCCGCCGCCCTCAATCCCCGTGACCGCGGGCGGCACGCCGCCCGCCACGTCGCTCATCGTCAAGTGGAACGGCTCGCAGTGGATTGACGAGATGAGCAGGAACTGGACTTCGTTCATACCTTACACGCTGGCCGACATAGACCTGGCCGTGATAGACGCCTCGGGCGCGGGCCTGCCCACGGCGAGCAACATCACGGCGCGCGTGCGCGGCCTCGGGACGCACATGGGCAACATGGTCTTCGACCCCGTCTCGCAGCGCCTACTCGTCGTCAACCTCGAAGACATCAACAGCGTGCGCTTCGAGCCCGTCATACGCGGGCGCTTTCAGGCGAGCCGCGTCTCCGTGCTGAACGCGCCCGCGGGCACCGCGCCCACACTCGCCTCGGTCTCGAACCTCAACGCGCACGTCAACGAGGCCAACGCGGCGGGCACGGACGCCGAGCGCGCGCTCTCGCTCGCGCTGCCCGCCGACATCGCGCGCTCCTCGGACGGCACCGTGTACGTCGCCGCGACCAGTTCGGCCAAGGTCGGCGCGCTCGACGCCTCGGGCGTGGTGCAGACGCGCATCAGCGTCGGCAACGGGCCGACGGGGCTCGCGGTTGACGACGCGCGCGGACGCCTGTACGTCCTCAACCGCTTCGACCAGACCTTGAGCGTCGTTGACACGGCCTCGAAGATGCAGACGGCCGTCGTGCCCGTCGGCTTCGACATAGAGCCCCCGGCCGTGCGCAACGGCCGGCGCTTCCTCTACGACGCCGCGAGCTTCTCCGCGCACGGGACGGTCTCGTGCGCGAGTTGCCACCCGAACGGCCACCGCGACGGGCTCGCGTGGGACTTGGGCAACCCGCAGGGCGCGGCCGACGTTGTCAACACCATACTCGGCCAGGTGTCAGACCACCCGATGAAGGGGCCGATGACGACGCAGACCCTGCGCGGCATCTTGGGCACAGAGCCCTTGCACTGGCGCGGCGACCGCGCGGGGCTTGAGAACTTCAACCCCGCGTTCGTCTCGCTCCTCGGCTCCACGCGGCAACTCACCGCGCAGGAGATGGCCGCCTTCAAGGCGTTCGTGCAGACCTTGACCTACCCGCCGAACCCGAACGAGTTTCTCGAACGGCCGTCCGCCAACCAGAGCTTCTTCAACAACGAGCCGCTCGACCGCAACATAGCCACGTGCAGCTCGTGCCACGGCGTAGACAACTTCGCGCCGGGCACGAACAGAACCATCATCAACAAGGAAGCGCTGATGGAGCCGCAGGCGTTCAAGGTGCCGCAGTTGCGCGGGCTCTACCAGAAGCTGGGCATGGAGAAGACCCCGGGCGAGAAGCTCACGGGCTTCGGCTTCGGGCACGACGGCACGTTCGACACGCTCTTCAACTTCCAGACCGCCCCGCAGTTCGACTTCAGCAGCGCCGGAGACGTGGGGACGGCCAACAGTTGGCGGAGCACGATAGAGCGCATGATTATCCAGCTCGACACGGGCACGCCGCCCGCGGTCGGCTCGGTGGCGACCGCGAACGGGACGAACGGGTCTCCCTTCGACATCGAGGGCCGCATCAATACGCTCCTACAGCAGGCCGCCTTGGGCAGGTGCGACCTCGTCGTGCGTGGGCTCTACGGCGGGAGGCCGCGCGGCTTCCTGCACAACCCGAGCCTGAATATCCCGAACAACCCCTTCCCCTTCGAGCCCGACTCGCTCTCGGAAGCGCCCGTCACGCTTCAGACGCTGCTCGGCGCGGCGAGGGCGAACGCGGAGCTTACCTTCATGGGCGTGCCCGCCGGGGAGGGGCGGCTCTTCGTGCACGACCAGGACGGGAACGGCATACTCGACGACGACGAGCCCCGCACCTCCGTCAGCATCAGCGGGCGCGTCGTCAACGCCTCGGGCGCGCCGCTCGCGGGCGTGGCCGTGACGCTCTCGGGCTCGCAGTCGGTCTCGACCGTGACGGACTCGGCGGGCCGCTTCCTGTTCACGCGCGCCTCCGTATCGGGCACGCACACGGTGACGCCGACCGCGGCCGGGGTGACGTTCGAGCCGCTGAGCCGCACGTTCGCCGCGCCGAAGTCCGACCTGTCGGCGGTCTTCATCACGTCGGCGACGGCCAACGCCGCCGACTCCTCCGAGTTCTTCGTGCGCCAGCACTACAACGACTTCCTCTCGCGCGAGCCCGACGCGGCGGGCCTAGCCTTCTGGGTCAACGAGATAGAGTCGTGCGGCGCGAACCAGCAGTGCCGCGACGTGCGGCGCATAAACGTCTCGGCCGCCTTCTTCCTTTCAATCGAGTTCCAGCAGACCGGCTTCCTCGTCTACAAGACTTACAAGGCCGCGTTCGGCGACCTCGCGGGCAAGCCCGTGCCGCTCACACTCGACCAGCTAATGACCGACACGCAGCGCATAGGCCGCAACGTCATCGTCAATCAGGGGGAGTGGCAGACGTTGCTTGAGACGAACAAGCGCGCATTCTTTCAGGGCTGGGTGCAGCGGCCCGAGTTCCTCGCGCGCTTCCCCGTCGGCACGAGCCCGGCCGCGTTCGTGGACGCTTTGAACGCGAACACGGGCGGCTCGCTCACCGGAGCCGAGCGCAACGCGATAGTCAACCAGCTCAGCTCTGACAACTCGACGCAGGGCCGCGCCGTCGCCGTCCGCTCGGTCGTCGAGAACGCGGAGTTCACGCGCCGCGAGAAGAACCGCGCCTTCGTGCTGGCACAGTACTTCGGCTACCTCAGGCGCAACCCAGACGACGCGCCGCAGGTGGGCCTCAACTTCGACGGCTTCAACTTCTGGCTGGGTAAGCTCAACGACAACGGCGGCGACTTCGTCCGCGCCGAGATGGTCAAAGCCTTCATCGCCTCGGACGAGTACCGCCACCGCTTCGGAAAGTAATAAGCGCGCCCTCCAAGGGGAGCGCGGGCGTCCCTGCCCGCGACGCGCGCCGCGGGCGAGAAGACAGAGAAGCGCCGCCACTCGGTACCGAGTGGCGGCGCTTCATTGCTAAGCGTGCTCGCGCACGCGTCGGCGGGCAGGGACGCCCGCGCCCGCGGCCTTAGAGTCTCGCTCCCCTCGGGGCTTGGCTACCGGCCCGCGTCGGAGCTAGTGTGCGCAACTCGGCGAGCAGCCGTAACGGCAGGCCAGCGGCGGGTTGTCGCTGTCGCAGGCCGAGCAGCACGGGAGGTAGGCCCTGTTGGGCCTGTTGTTGTTGAGGCTAAAGCCCGTGGTCAGGGCCATCAGGCACATCAGAAGCGCGCACAGGAGTACGAGCCTGCGCGTGAGTTTTCGCGAACGGATCATGATCCCCTCCTTATTCAGTTGGTCATCAGTGAGGCCGGCGGCAAGGGGAGATATTCCGGCTTAGCGAAACTTGGGAACGGGGGTAAACATATACCCGGCTCGGGCCGAAGTCAAAGACTTCCGCCGCCGGCCGGGACGACCGGCCCTCTTACGTCGTTTAAGTTGTTGACTCTCCGGCCACGGCTTCGTCCCACAAATTAAGACTTGCTTTTCCGCGCGCGGGTGCTAATCTCACACACGCTCCACAGCAAGAGTCCGAAGGGCAGGCCGTCTTCAGCCATGACAACCCGCATACACGTCCGCCACGCGTGCGCGCGTGCGCTCCTCTTTGCGGCGCTCGCCGCGCTCTTCTTCGCCGCGGTCTATACGCCGCGCCGGTCGGGCGCGTCGGCTGCCGCTCATAGAATTGTTCGGGCGCGGCAGGACGGCGGGCGTTTAGACATACGCCTCCGCTCGCTCACGACGCGCGCGACGGGCAGGCTCACCGTCGAGCCGAGCGAGGGCGGCGGGCGCGTACGCATGACCGCGCTTAACCTCCCAGACCCGCGCACAGTGACGCCGGGCGCGAACACATACGTCGTCTGGGCCGTGAGCGGCGGGCGCATACTTCGACTCGGCGAACTCAAACGCGACGAGCGCGGTAACGGCGGCCTCGCGTTCGAACGCCCCGAAGGCTTCGACCGCTACGGCGTCATTGTCACGGCCGAGCCCGACGCGAACGCAGAGCGCCCCGGCGACCCCGTGCTCACGACGCGCGCCGACGAAGCCATAGCGCTCTACCCGACTTCTACTCCCGCGGCCACGCCCGCGCCCGCAGACACGACCGACACCGATAAGGCCCCCGCGCCGAGAACTACGAGCACGCCCGACACGACGCCCGCGCCCGGCACGACGCCCGCGCCGAGCGCGACGCCCGCCGTGCGCGAAAGGACTCGCGCCTCCGACAGGGTCGTGAGCCCGCCCTCGTCCCCCTCGCGCGCGGTCGGCTTCTACGCGGAGGTTGAGGACGCGATAGCGGCGAGCGGCGGCGGGCGCGTCGTCGAGTTGGAAGGCGATTCGCTCGCGCCCGGCGCGGGCGGCGCGGCGCGCGCCGCATACCAGCGCGGGCGCGCGTACGTGCGCGCGAACTTCCGAGGCGTGCCTCTGCCCTCGTCCGTGGGCGCGGGCGTCTACGTGCTCTGGGGCGTGCTCACCGACGGCCGCATCGTGTACATGGGCAGCCTCCCCGCGACCGAAGACCTCAACCGCGCCGAAGTCTACGTGCGCGTCCCAGGCTTCGAGGCCGACGACTACACGCTCTTCGTCACGGCCGAGCCCGCGCGCCCCGCGCCCACGCCCTCCTCGCGCCGCGTGCTCCGCCCCAAAAACGCCAGCTTCATCGTCAACTAGACGCGCCCACAAACTCTCGAAGTCGCGCCCCGCGCCCCGCGCGCGTTCGTCAGCCCAACCTCGGACGGTATAAGATAAGTGACAAGTGATGAGTGATAAGTGATGAGAGGGAGGCAACCACTTTCTCATCACTTATCACTTATCACTTATCACTTCCCAGAGGTTCTGAATGGCGAAAAAAGGCTCTGTGCTCGTCGTGGACGACGAGGAGATAATGCGCGACGTGCTTGAGACGCTGCTGTCGGCCGAAGGCTACCGCGTTGACCTCGCGAAGACGGGCGAGGAAGGCTTGGAGGCGTACGGGCGTCGCACGTACGACGTGGTGCTGCTCGACGTGTCGATGCCCGGCATGGGCGGCCTGCGCGCGCTCGAAGAGATTCTGAAGGCCGACTCGGAGGCCGTCGTCGTAATGATAACCGCCTACGCGACCTTCGACACGGCCATCGGCGCGTGGGAGCGCGGCGCGGCCGGCTGCATACGCAAGCCCTTCCAGAACGAACAAATTCTCTCGACCGTGGCCGGGGGCATCAAGCGCCGCCGCAAGGACGAGGAGCGACAGACGCTACGCCGCGCCATGAGCCGCAGCGTCGAGCGCGGCTCCATCATCGGCCGCTCCGACAAGATGGACTCCATATTCCAGCTCGTCGAGCAGGTCGCGCCCGCGCGCTCCACCGTCCTAATCATGGGCGAGTCGGGCACGGGCAAAGAACTCATCGCGCGCGCCATACACATGAACAGCCCCCGCGCCACGAAGCCCTTCGTCACCGTCAACTCTTCGAACATCCCCTCGGAGCTTCTTGAGTCCGAGATGTTCGGCCACACGCGCGGCGCGTTCACGGGCGCGGTCGCCGCGAAGAAGGGGCTCTTCGAGGTCGCCGACGGCGGCTCCATCTTCCTCGACGAGATAGGCGACATCCCGCCCGAGACGCAGGCGCGGCTCCT
>Ga0126311_10000583_pt1 | contig 17085 bp, 15 predicted proteins | sample Plot61_FD_92539 | JGI IMG/M metagenome (GOLD analysis project Ga0126311, IMG submission 92539) | Serpentine soil microbial communities from UC McLaughlin Reserve, CA, USA - Plot61 | ecosystem: Environmental > Terrestrial > Soil > Grasslands | place: USA: UC McLaughlin Reserve, Lake County... | reverse complement strand
TCTTTGAAGAATTCTAGATCCGATGCTACGAATGGCAATCTATGAGCTAATGAATCAAACATTACTCCTGATCCAGATGTTATCTTGTACGGCAGCATCACAACATCGGATGCATAAAGTAGCATCGAGAGCTCTTCTTCTGTGAGAAAACCTCTCTGTAGATCAATTATTTTATTATTATTATTGTCAGTACCGCTAATGCTACCTCTTCCATGTTGAACATCGTAAACACTTCTTTCTTTATTGAAATGACCTTTAGAAGAATTCAATACCATCATCCAGCCATTTGGCATATCTATCTTGCTCAAAATGTCCCAGCCTTTAGTTGTAGTACTGAATCCAATAGCAACTGCTATCATCTTATCTTGTGGTAGTGAAAATATCTCTCTTGCCTTAGCCTTTGGAACAGGAGGCAATATTGCAGGCTCTGCTCCATGGTAAATTACATGGCCACCGCCAATTCTACCTGCCATATACTTTGAAAAACAAATACCTGCATGACTTAGCTTCAACTTCTCCTTATTGATATCATGAAAGGCCTTGTAGTTGACTAAGTGTTTCCATGTTTTTAGAGCAGCCCGAGCAGGAATCCCAAGTCTTCCTGTTCTTCCTTCACGCTTGACAATCATTGCTTGCCCCATCCATTCTCTTAAGGTGTACGCCGAATGAAAGGTTGTTACAATGGGAACCTTACATCTATGGTAGAACAGATCTACAAAAGTCCGGCTAGCCCGGGGATTTCTTGAATCCAGTATCAGCCCATAAAGACCAGGCTCAAACTGTACATGAACTATATCGGGTCCGGATTCTTGTACTATTTTGAGAAGAACATCAGAGTTTCTCTCATTCCTTGGAGAAATACCGCTAAATTCACCGCTGCCATCTTCATTGCAGATGACATCAACTTCAATTCCCTCGCCTGTACTGCGTAACGCTTGAACTAGCTTAGCAGCATAACGCCCGACACCACCTCTCATCGGAGGATACTCTGTAGAAACCATTAGTACCTTCATCCCTTATCTTCTCTTGGCCCTACGCTCTTACAAATATTAATTATTACTACCAACAGCAATCTCTCCTCATCATCCTCCTCCTGGCGTCATCATCATCATCGTCGTCTCGATCGTCATGATCGTCATCATGATCATTATGAAGTCGTAGTGACGGTCTTGTTACCTGTCTTCGTGAAATCGCCTATCGACAAACCTTTGGAAAGCTTAATCAGGTCTTGTTTAAAGACTTCAATTTGTTTTTTCTTTTCTTCTGTCATACTATTGTTTGAAGCTAGAATTGCTTCTATTGCTTCCAACTGTAATATCGTTACTGGTATCATCAAATCCCTCTCTTTTCCTGGAGCAGACCTGTACAAATAAGGATTTTCTTCTGTGGCTACTGCTTGTTCTAATCTAAATTGCCTTTTTCTATGTATATAATGACCGCCAAGTATACTTACAACAGTGAAGACTATTGTTGCAACAATCAGAAATACCCATAGCTGTGAGAAAAGTGTATTGAAAATAGGAATATTTTCAAGAAGTAGTCTGTACTGAATTGTTATCCAGTTTGATACTGCTATGAACAGTGCAATGTACGCCGAGTAAAATTGTCTAGATTCCCAGAACCTCCGGCCAGCCCATTCTCCTATTCCGCGACTCCAAGCACTACTGCCAAATTCATTCTTAAACATATGTTTCTACTATCATAGGGCAAGAGTATAAACACATATTATTCTTAGGAATAGAAGAAGAAGAATACAACCCAAAAAGATGCCTATTCTTATTAAGTCAGTTTATGAGGCTTTTGCTTTCCTCTACTATTCTCATATTTGGTCGCTGATTCACTGTTGTTGTTGTTGTATTGAGAAATCAAACCCGAAAAGAATTCAATATGATTGTTAGCTATGTTGCTCCATCGCAATTTTGACCGGAACTGCTCAACTGTTTTTTTGTATTCATCATACCCCAGTGCGAGATTCGATATTGATCGCTCAAACGACTGTGTAGTGCGTTTGCATACAATTCCCAGCCCCATATCTGCAAACTCTTTAAAAAATCTTAGGTCAGAAGCAATGAATGGAAGTCCATGAGCCAGCGCATCAAACATTACGCCAGAAATCGACACTATCTTATATGGAAATATTATAGCATCACATGCAAAGAACAGCTTTGACATTGTAGTTTCGTCTAAGTATCCTAGGTTTAAACTGATGACATTATCTCCAATATTTTTGCCAAATTCAATGGGTCTCTCAAACCCTCTTTCGTGCTTGGTCTGTTTTATTGCTAAGGACCAACCATTAGGAAGGCCAAGGCCGTCCAGTACATCAAATCCTTTGTATGAGCCCGCAAATCCAAATGCGAGTAAAAGCATTTTATCTACAGGCAATCCGAAGCTCTTTCTAAACTCCTTTTTTTTATCATTCATTAATGAAGATGATGTGGACGAGAATTCGATGGACGGCTCTGCTCCGTGATAAATTACAGTTCCGCGCCTGACTACTTCTTGAACTGTCCTTGCTGGGCTTATTACCCCGTATGACTGGTTTACTACCTGAAGCAGTAGATCATATCGCTGCTTCATTACCCATCTTCTTATAGCGGCACGCAAGGGCTGAGGCAGAAAACCAAATCGACCCTCCTTTCTCAGAGCCCTATCTTTTATATAAGCAGAATATTCATCCTGAGGAAAAACAGTATGCAGCGTAGATACTGTCGGTACTGGGCACATTTTGTAAAATCGATCCAATGTGGATCCATGCACAAGTCTCCAAAATGTATGCCTGATGGTAGTATCGACCTCGTACAGCCCTCTTTCATACTGTATATTCACAACATCAGGTTTTATTTCAGAAACAATCTGCAAGATACGGTCAGAATTTCTCTTATCGCCTTTTCTTATAGTACCGCGATACGTAGTAATAGCAACATCATTATTGGTGTCCTGACTAGGATCGCTTGTAAGAGTAGCAGCGTCGTCGGCACCTATTGCAAGGGATACTTCGACATCAGGTTTCTTGTGCAATGCATGCACCAAATTGAAGGTATACCTTCCAACACCTCCTTTCATTGGAGGATACTCGCCGGAGACTATCAAGACCTTCATCATTCATTGTACTCTCGACGATCTGTACATGCTTGCTTGGCTTTTTGCTTGCTCGATGTACTGTTTCATTGCCCTTCTGAAGTTATCTGGCGAAAATCGCCTAGCGATATCATGCATTTGCACCCTTTTTTCGTCGTCAATGATTTTCACATTTTTAGCAATATAAGCAGCAGCTTCTTGTAGTGTATGGTATTGATATTCCCTAGGTGCGATTTCGCTGCAGCCACCATACGCTGGCACAATAGGTACTAGGCCTCCTGCCATTGCTTCTACGATTGATACTCCAAAATGCTCTCCAGTCATTGTGTGAAAATAAATCATGCTTTTAGACATTGCATCAATAAGTTCCTCATTACTAGCGTTAGGTGTCAAAGTTACTGTCTGTGTCAACCCATAGGTCTCTATCATGTTCTCTAACATTTTGAAATATGGACGATTAGCCGGTGTAAGTGAACCTACAATTTGAAATTTTATGTTCCCTCCAAGAAGATGAGCGACCGTGATAGCATTTTCGATCTGTTTTTCTGGTGAGAAGCGAGCCACCACCAGTACTTTCACCTCTCTTGTGTTAATAGGCTGGCTGTATGCATGCGAAAAACGTTCAGTGTCTACGGGTGGATATAATACATATGGGTGCACATATGCAAAGGCCTCTCTTATTGCTTCTCTGCTAAATGAAGAATTTGTAAGTATCAGGCTTGATCTTGTCATGGCACGCATAGCAAGAGACTGCGTGATGAGAGTATAGGGCTTAAAATATGCTCTCCAGAAAAGAGATTTTCGGTATTTATTGCTTGCATAGCTTGCTGTCGAACTCATTAAAAATGTGGGAAAGTGAAGATATAAAAGATAAGGGGTAGCCCCTGAAATTCTATATGGCAGAGCATCCCCATGAGTGTTAATAACAACATCTGAATCCTTTAGATCTATTGAAGAAAGCATAGTCAATAGCCTTTGATATATGCCAAAATAGTTAAGTTTGAAAGGAAGCAGAGACTTTATCTTTCCAATGCGTATCTTTTTGCCATAAGCCCTGCTGATGCTATCAAGGTCAGGAGGCTGAACAGTCACAAATTCTACCTCATAACCAAGCTCGTATAATGATTCTATAGTTTCAATGGCAACCGTTGTCTCGCCGCCAAGAGTGTTCAGTGTGTGATGTATTACGACAGCCTTGCTCATGAAATGGACTCTATTGATAATTACTAGTATTACCTGTTTTTAAGGCTTCGACGTCCTCACCACTGTTTTTTATTTGTTTGTGCATCTTCTTAAATCAATACATGTACCTTTACAGCATTATTAATATAGAGCCTTTTTACTGTTCTTGATGCATATAAGGCGGCAGAGAGGGTCTCAATCTTCTGTCTGTATTGTCCATTCTAATAATGATAATAATAATAGTATGGCAGATGCGGCTTTTGTATAAAAGGTATATACTGGTAGAGAGATAAAATAAAAAAGAAGAAAAAGGGGGAGATCACAGAAAGAGTTTAGTCTTCTCCTGTGTATCTATCGATTTTAGTCAGTGTTGGTAAAGCCAGTGCCAGTGAAGCTAGATGTAATGTCTAGGTCAATGCCTAATTGTGCTGCTACGTTTGCTGCTCTTTGGTCCTGGTCATTTACTGCTATTGCTACTGGGTTGTTATTCTGTGGTGCGAAATGAGCGTCATTGGTTTGAGTAACGTCGTGGACTGATGAATCCTGGGTTGAAAATGCGGTAGCGTCATTGTCTTGTGTTCCACGTGCGTCAGCTGCAGATATAGCTTCTGCGGCTGCTTCAGCGCTACTAGAGGTTGAGCCGTGATCATGACCATCATGACCATCCTTCTTGTGCTTACTGCCGTGACTTCCGTGACTTCCGCCATCTTCTGCTTCTGATTCTGCTTCTGCGGCTGCTGATGCGTCACCTGATACTGCTGTTACATCTTGTTCATTGTCAGTGACTGCTGTGTTGGTTGCACTGTTATCTCCTGTTTCTATAGAGTTACGCTGATCGTTATCTTGTCTCTGTTCATTACTTTGGTCTATGTCATTAGATGCTTCTTGATCTTGTCTAAGTTCTTGTGAAAGGTCTTGATCTACCCCATCATCGTCATCTTCTTCGTCTGCGCCATTATCGTCATCATCGCGGCTGCCAAAAACGCCACCGATAATATCACTTGCCAGGTCCGATCCTAAGCTTGTAGCTTGGGCGACCTGAACAGCTGGTGGCATTACGTAGCCTATCAGCGCTGTGACAGCTATGGCTGCAAAGACGATTTGTTTATGTTTGAGCATTGCTGCTATTACTGTTTCGAACATCAGCGTGTATCGGTTAAGCAAGGTATTAAAGAGTTGCTAATGAAAGTTTATGAAATTTAATCTTTTCATGCCAACTTTAGGGAAAACATATTAAAAGTTCCTCTTCGAGGGGAATATTTAACTTTGGTATCTAGTCTCATCAAACCAGAATGATCTTAGAGCCATTTAGTGTCATTACTATCATTTAGTGGCATAACATAGTTGCTAGTGAGGCCCCGGCTTCAAAATAAGATAATAGTTCATGACAGTAACCAAAGATACTGCAACAAGCCATGTGCAGGCGGCTACAGTCACTAGCATACTGCCTGATCTAGTTGATATGTAGTACAGAGCTATAGCTGCGGGAATTTCAAATGGAATATCATAAAATAGTCTCGTCTGAAGTGTCAAGCTTCCAATATAGAGTGGGAGTAGCCCTACTGAAAGAAAAATCATTAGAAATACCGTACTAGGCTCTCGCATATTGGATTTGAGAACCCAGAATAATGCTAGTATCAAAATTATAAAGTTGCTGAAAACTCCACCGAAGCTTTCATGCGCTGAAGCATGTAAGATACGCCATCGCATGTTAAATTGTTCAAGGCCAAAGTTTGTCCCTGCAAGCTGTATATCTTGTTCTACGCCACCAGAAGAACTAGTTAACGACACTCTAGTAACGTCAACCACAATAGATAGGAGGATGGCAACAAGAAGCCAAATTATCCTTCTTCTGGTGAAATGATTGCTGATGTTGCTGTTTTTGTCTCTTTTCTTCTTCTTATTCCATAGAACTACTAACAACATAACCACGAGGAAAGTGCCTGAAACTGCTGCAAGTACTGTCCATGTATACACATGGGTAAATAAAACTCCAATAAGCAAAATCGAAAAGACGACTATATCAGAAAGGCGACCCGATCGCAAGTATCTAAAGAGAAATGCTATCGATATGTACCCGACTATCAGTCCAAGCCAGTTAGCATAAAGACTACCATATATCCCAATTAATGTATGAAGCGATACTGCTGCAAAGAATGCAGCAATTAGGGCTATTTTTTCATTTCTTGTAAGTTCTAGCGTTAGGAGATAAAATGCCAAAACAATACCTGGCCCAAGGATTATTGGGAAATGTTCTATTACTTCTAAACCTGCAACCTGGTAAACCAGGAAGAGAAATATCAACGATAGAGGTCTGTCTCCATTATTTCCCTGTGATACGAATGCCTGATAAACAACGTCAGATACATTTTTTGATTTTGCTAATTCTCCAATCCAAGTGACATAGGAAGGTGTATCAGATCCAATAAGCTGATTGTCCTTGTTTATCAAAGGATGTTGTGGAATTAACACCAAAACAATGGAGAGAATCATAGCAAGTATTAGAAAGCCTATCTTGGTTTGTGTCTTCAGTCTATTCTGTTCATAGGCATCAGATAACGTCTGGGGTATGTCTTCTTTAAGATCTAATTTGAGCAGTCTCAATACTTCTCTATAGAGAACTTTAACACCTAAGCAGAATACTAGTAGGAAAATGTAAATGTTAGAAAAACTGGATAGCAATAAGAACAGTTCATTTGCTGGGTTGTTTTCAGCGGACAAGTCAAAATTAGGAATAAGAAAAACATCCAATACTGGAAGAACTATGCCTATTGCACTAATAGCAATCACAGCCAGAGAGATATACCGCAAAGTCAACTTTGCATTGAAATTAAGAACATTTTTTTGCCCTTTACGGTAGTAGTAGTATAGCATAACACTGGAGATCAACGGAAGAGATAGTAACGTAATGATATCAAAAACTATAGCATCTGGACTGATGAGTGCAAACGTAATGCCAGCCCCATAAGCTATCGAAAAGTAATAACGGATAGCCCTGTTGTTAACAGAAAGCAAGAACCACGAGGCTGTCGCAATTATAATGATAATATAATCGAGATGTTGATTTATAATATGTTTCTCGAAAACTGTATAAACTATTGTTCTATTTATAAGCGGATATATAGTTATTCTAAAAAAAGAGCCAACAAAATATAGATAAAAGGAAATATAGATAGTAAATGCCACGCCAGATAATATTGAGGAGACGGGCATCCCGTATCCTAAATCGCTACGGAGTTTAGTCGCGGCGGTTTGGAACAAAGGTATATCGCTAATTCATCTGAGACACTCTAAAACTATAAGTGTTCTCTCTCTCTATCTGTACTCATGTATAGCAATTATTGATCTTTCAGCTAACTAGAGAGATCAAAGGCACAGATGGATTGTTAAGGATAAACAAAGATATGTATAAACACACACATAGACGGATATATAATCACAAGAAAGAGAAAAAGTGAAAATACGCTAGAGGCATGTATCACAAGCGCTCATCGGTAAAGGAAAGATTAGAGAATGCAACATTATGGGAGCCACAATCAGCACCGTGCCTGTTGACGTTCAAAACGCCAATGTCTTTGAAAATGCGCACCTTGCAATGGAAGTGCAAACGGCAAACAATGGCAGTTGATCACTCCGATGAAGGCAATAGCCCAGCTAACGGGTCTCGATCTGAAACGGTGCTCGCAAAAAACTAATTACTAGCTCAAACTCCTTCAAATGAGTTGTCGATTCCGAACCCATGTTTTATTAAAAAATATGATAGAAAAAGAGACATGTTGGGGAGGGGTATTGCAACTGCACTCTTAGGTGTCACGTATTTTTTCTCGGAGAACAGCAGTAACGGTGTATAGAATAATCCCTGTGATCAGTAATAAGACTCCGATCACCGAAGCGCCTATGGCGAGAAGAACTAGAGGGGTTGAGACATATCGGGTTTCTGAGAATATAGCTAACGCTTGGGCGAAGAAGCCAGTAGCGAAAACGAGCATAATTATGCCGGGTACGCCATAAAAGAGTAGAGGATGGCGTATAGACACAAATTGAAAGATGCTTCTCAAGACTGTAGCACCCTGGGAAATAGGATTCATAGTCGATGTTCCTTGTATATCATAAATGACTGTGGCTGGCACCTCCTTTATGGACAAATTCTGTCTGCTGGCCCGTAACAGTATCTCGGCTGAAATAGCCATTCCGCCCTCGTTCAGCTGAATTTGCGACAAGGCAGCCTTACTATAGGCCCTGAAGCCGCTTTGAGCGTCGGTTATATTCCTATAAGATGCGGCCTTTGTAAGCAGGGTTAATGTTTTTATGCCAAAGGACCTGTATGATGGTACTTTTTCTCTGTCATGGATATTGAGAAAGCGCGAGCCTATAACAATGTCAAATCCTTCATTTAATATTGGTTCCACTATGTTAGGTATCTGGTCAGGATCATGCTGACCATCGGCATCAAGCGTCACCATCACGTCGGCATTATTTTCTTTTGCAGTTCGAAATAGTGTCTTGATGGCAGACCCGTAGCCTTTGTTAACGCTATGACGAATTACGATCGCACCCGCTGTTTGTGCCTCTTTGGCAGTCTCATCTGTAGAACCATCATCACATACGATAACTTCTGAAGCGTAGGCTCTTGCTCTGTTTACAATCTTGCCTATCTTGCTAGATTCATTATATGCTGGAATGCATACCAAAATCCGGCTAGTATTTTTTTTAAGGTCTATCAAAGTCTGAAGTATATAAATCACCTCTCATCATATAAAAGAATTATGGTCGAGGGTTCCATATAACAGCTAAGAGAATATTTGGCAATCGAAGTGTTTGAATGAAAGAATGAATCTATATTACAGCCATATAAGCAAAATCTGGCATTCACTGTAAAAATACTATCTATCGAGAAATCTCCGATAGAAGGATCAACATGCAACCTTACATTTAATAAATGAAGCTAATTATAGACTCACTAATTGTCGATATCCAAGAGATACTTTTCCACACAAGGGTCAAATGATAAAGTAACATACTCAATGCGCTCCAACATTGGCAGTTTTTTATCTGGGCGCATTTCATCTTGCTACTTCTCTATAGTTGCAAATTCAACTTATCGTTTGAGTACTAGTAGGGCTAGAAGGAGTTTTGCGCCGAATGCATCTCAACGTTGGGTATTCCTAGTCACAGAACATTTAATGCTAATCGCATACAAAGTAGATGCTATTGCAGTAGTTATAGTCTTGCTGCTGCGTATCTAATGTTGCCCACTCAGAAAGAGGAATTGTCGTTGTGAAAATCGAATCGATACTTGTTTCTGGTGGAATGGGTTTTATAGGAAGGCACCTAATCGAAAAGCTGAGAAAAGAAGAATATTGTAGCAAAATTATTATCATTGACAACCTTTCCAACGCCCAAGCTTTTTCAAAGAATGTAATATCTTCTAATACTGAACCCAAAATTAAATTTTACAAAGCAGACATTCGGGATAAAAGTACCGTTTCTGATATTATAAAACATGAAAAAATCGATGCCTGTGTTCATTTAGCTGCAAAAATGAGTGTTGAAGAGTCTGTCAGGAATCCAGAAGAAGTTGTAGGGGTAAATATTCAAGGGACTTTGTCTATGCTAGAAGCATGTTCGCAAAATAATGTGAAAACATTTTTGTTTGCTTCATCAGCTGCAGTCTATGGACATGCTAAAGTATTATTACCCATTCCTGAAGACCACGTATTAGAACCATTATCTCCCTACGGTGCTACTAAGGTTGCAGGAGAATCTCTTGTTAATTCATACAAAAATTGCGGCAAGATAAAAAATGCCATCATACTGAGATTTTTTAATGTTTATGGAGAAGGTCAAAACAAAGAATATGCTGGAGTTATTACAAATTTTGCAGATCGATTGTCTACTGGCCTTCCGCCAGTAATCTATGGAGATGGTCGCCAGACAAGAGATTTTGTTTCTGTTGATGATGTCACGAATATTTTAATTGCAGCAACTGTTCAAGCTGAACGGACAGGATTATCAAGCACTTTAAATGTGGGCACAGGATCGCCAGTTACTATTAATGAGCTTGCAAAGAAAATGATCCGTGTATTTGGACTGGATAATATTGTTGAACCTATTTATCGAGAAGCAAATAAAGGAGATATATTATTTAGCCTAGCAGACACAAGGCGGCTAAAAGATATTTTGAAAACTGAAGCTAAAACAAATATTGAGCATGAATTAACGAAGATAGCAGCCAGGAGCAACAAGAAGTAGTAGATATGCCGCCGGCTGCTGTTACTACTTCATAGTCAATAATTGCGCTTTCTAACTAGTGACAACAGCAAAAAATGATGGGAAACTAGATTTTCTATTCTCCTGATTTTCTAGAGGTTATCTCTGGATAGTTAATCTAGTTTAACACTATACAATGGCTGAAACAGATATAGATTATGGAAGATAAGACCAGATACGTATATGAATATTCTATTCTTCACACAGTTATTTTATCCGTCATTATATGGAGGCGGGGAATACCTCTTCTTTCTTATAGCAAAAGAACTTGTGAAAAGAGGCCATAGCGTACATGTTATTGCCCAAAGATTAACCGGTACTAGCGAGTTTGAACAAGTCGAGGGTATAAATATTCACAGGGTGGGCTCGGAAATTACTTACTCGGGTACACTTCCTCCAACAATTGTGACTAATCTTCGCTACCTAACCAGTGCAGTAAAGAAAGGAAGAAGCATAATCAAAGAGAACAGAAGAAACGGTACTAGGAAGATAGACATTATCCATTCAAATACTTATGTCCCAGCATTAAGTGGTTACCTATGTTCTAAGCTTTGTGGTTTACCACATATCATAACTTTTCATGATGTGTATCAAGCATCAGACAAAAAATTTTGGAAGAAGAATTGGAGGGCCACACAACATACTAACGTACCATTCTATACTTCATCATTGAGTAGAATAGTGGAAAGAATAGTGCTAAGACTGAATCCTGCTCTATTTCATACGGTTAGCGAGATGAGCAAAGAAGATCTGCTGAATTTTGGAGTCAAACCAGATAAGATAATGGTAATACCAAACGGGATAGACTCCTCAAGCTATCAACAATATAGTACAGAAGGTGGAACTGACATTTCCTCTGTTGAGCAGAATGCAGTCTTCATTGGACGCCTAGTATTTTATAAAAATATCCAAACTGTGATAAGAGCCTTCAAAAAGGTAATTGCAGTAATTCCTAATGCGAAGCTGATAATTATAGGCGACGGCCTATTTAAGGAAGAGCTGCTTAAGGAAGCGAGTCCAATAAAGGAAAATGTGATTTTTACTCAAAGAATATCTCATGAGGATAAATTAAAGAGGATTGAGGAATCCTCGTTTATGGTCTTCCCTAGCCTAATCGAAGGCTTTGGCATTGCGATAATAGAAGCCTTTGCTTGCAAAAAACCTGTACTTGCTTCTGACATTAGACCCATGTCAGATATTGTCAAGGATGATTATTCAGGCTTTTTGATTTCTCCATTTGATGAGGAAGAATGGGCTAACAAAATGATTTACCTTTTTAGTAACACAAAGCAGCAAAAAAGAATGGGAGAAAATGCCTACCACGAATTTCAACGAAAATATGAAATAAATGCTATTATCAAAGAATATCAAAAACTCTACGAAAGGGTGGTTAATCATTACAGAGACGTAATTGCTGCATGAGAGGCCGCTGGTAACTAAATAATGCTGCGTGTGTGTCTCTCTATTTAATACGCGGGGAAATCTGTTGCGAATTTTGCACTATGTACCCAATTTTGAAACTCTGATAGGCGGCAGAGAGAATTTTGTTTATGGTCTAGTTAATCATTTAAAGAAATTTGGAATAGAGCAGTCAATTGTAACTAGTGGCTCTGATGAGAATAGCAGCAGACAGACTCAATTTGATGGTTTGACTGTATTCTCATTAACTGAAAGGAAATTTGGTGCATATGTTATCTTGAAGAACTTAGGTAAAGTACTGCGACGCAACGAATTTGATCTAATAAATATTCATGGGTATGGTGAATATACTGCAGATATGACGTGTCTTCTTAAGAAGACTGGCTTCTTACGCGTCCCGATAGTACTAACTACGCATGGATTATCAGGTCTAGTCAATGCCTACTCAGCAATTTCGCCTGCTTCATCGCTTACCCCTAGTCAGAGAATTAAACGGCTTCCTCACCTTTTTTATGATTTCACCCTCGGTCGGTTGGAGGTTGCAACATTTGACAGAATCATAGTTGTATCAGAGGAAGAGAAAAGTTACTTATATCGTCTGGGTCTGAAAGAGCAAAAAAAGATTGTCAAGATACCTGTTGCTGTAAATGATATCTTTTTTTCAGCACCCCACAATATAGCAGGAGAGCGAGAGAATTATGTATTGTATATTGGAAGGCTTGCAGAATATAAGGGACTAGATACTCTTGTCAAGGCAATAAAAGAACTGCGGGTGGCAAGCAATATTGAATTAAAATGCAAAATCATTGGTAAGAACTTTGGATACCTAGACGAATTACAATCGCTGGTTCATAACCTTGGCATAACTGAACTTGTAGAATTCATTGATCATGTCCCTCAAGGTAAACTAGTTAATTATTATTCCTCTGCATTAGTGACCGTATTATGCTCATTAACTGAGGGCTTTCCCCTTTCACTTGTTGAATCAATGGCAGCGGGAACACCCTTTGTGGCTACGCCCGTTGGTGCAATCCCAGATTTGGCGGACCAAACTAAAGCTGGACTAATTGTTCCAATTGGAGATGCCAAAGCCCTATCTGATGCCATAAGACAACTGATAGAGGATAGGAACATGTGGGCTGAAATGTCAACCAGCGGAAGAGAAAATGCCACTAGATTCAGGTGGGATAATATCGCAAGGAGATATTATGACTTGTATAAGGATTTAGTCCATTAATCAAGGGATCGAATACATAAAGAAACATATGGACTCACATATGTTCAAAACTAAAAAATCGATCTTCTGCACCTTTTTAGCATAAAATCAAATGATCCTTCTCAACAATTAGGCATACATACAATAGGACTCTCCTACTAATAGCCAGACAATTACTCTACTTCGTGTCTAGCAGAGGTTCCAGAAGAAAGTATTCTTGCCAAATATGCTCCATTGAATATCCAAAGCTGTGAGTCATAGTCTCGATTTTTTCCATATTCCTTGACCAAATTTCAATAACGATTTTTGGTTTATGGATACGAATGGTTTGCATAGCTCCTTCTAGGACATCCATTTCATGGCCTTCCACATCAATCTTTATCCAATCTACTCTATCTTCTTTCAATAAGACGCTGTCAAGATCTATTGTATTTACTAAATGAATATTATTATCATGCCCTTTGGCATTTTCCCTTACTGTAACGTTCGTGCTTTGATCACCATCAATAATCCTAGACCAGGAGGGCAGATCTTCATACGTAAATGATAAACTGCCCTCTTTCTTACTCGCTGCCAAATTGTAAGCTACAATATTTGTTAAATCGTTCAGCGAAATGTTCTTTGTGAGGAGATCAAAAGTATACTTATTTGGTTCGAAAGCAATTACCTTTTGTGCTTTCTTTGCAATAGGTATTGTATATGTTCCAATATGGGCCCCAACATCTACGAAAATGTCGTTATGCGCTACCGTGAGTGCGCGTCTCACATAAATCTCCCACAAGCGTGACGTCATCAAGACCTCGTCAAGAACGAAAGGATGATAGTACATTTTGTATTCTCCATTATCTTTTACTTTTGAAAAAGCTGACGGATTCTGCCTCGTCAATTTAACAAAAAATTTATAAATATTGTCGGCAAGTGTGCCAATAGAGGTTTCTATCTTGCTAGGGGTTAAAGTTATTTCATCAGCCGAAGCCTTTTCGCTAGATCGCTTATGCATCAGTTTTGCACCAGTGATGAAAACGCCTTCCAGAATCGATGCATAGAGCTCCAGGGCTCGCATGTCTGCAATAACAAGGTAATATGTTCTCATATTTTAGTTGGATCTTTTTTCAATGGTGGGAATGCAGAGAGCATCCTACAATACTAAAATAACAGCCTACAAAACATTGAGTAATGATACTTTGCCCTGAATGTAATAACGTTATCACCGATACAGCCTGCAAAAGTGGCAAACAGCGTTTTGAGAGTAAATCCGAAGTGCTTGACCTTATGCCCCAGCTAACCGATAACCGCTTGATAGAAGAAGTGGAGTACCCAGACAGGGTTGCTGAAACTGGCAAGAGGGTAATCAATGCAGACAGGTATATGGATGCATAGATGGCCAATCTAGTGCAGAGAATCTTTTTAGATCATATCATAACTAACTTTGATGTAAATTCACTGACAATCGGAGAAATAGCTTGCGGCGAAGGCTCCGCAATAATGTATCTTCGCGATATTCCATTAAAGGTGGATTACTACGGCGCGGATATTTCATTAAAGATAATACAGGCTGCGTTAAAGCGCACATACATTCCTAATACTTGGCAGGTCAACTTTTTCCGCACTACTGCAGACAGGTAGCTTTTTTTGCCGATAACTCGCTTGATGCCCTGTTCTCTTCCGCCGCATTACACCACTTAGAGCTCAGATCCCAATAGAGTGGATGGCAAGAATGCTCAAACAGGGAGGACTACTGATAATATACGAGCCAAGCTACAACAACATCTTTGCAAGCATTGGGCGCAAGCTCATACCGGCAATCAACACAGGAGGGGAGCATACTTTGGATCATACAGAAGTGCAAATATTGGTACGCGAAAACGACTTGGAATTACTTCATGAGCAGGGGCTTTTCTATCTCAGTGGCCCGCTGGCATATCTGGTATCGATGATGCATTCGCCGCTTTGGCTCTCTAAAGCAATTTATGCGATCTCAAGATGCATAGATAAGATGGTCAAGTCCCCTGACAAAGCGTACGCCTTTGTGCAAATCTATCGCAAGAACTAGTTCGTATTATTATATTGTTTAACAAACCATGAGTGAATGAGTGTAGATAACGCCAAGGAAGACTACAAGAAATGAAATGGCTGGACAGAGCAGATATAGCCGCTAAACGAACAAGTTTCAAAGTCGTGCAATCGTGCCAGCTCAAAACTATGTTTGGATTCTCAGCTAAGCATCAGAAGCTAGTGCCAGAGGTGGACTATTGGGGCAGAGACGTCAATACCCAGGCTGCCAAGCTTGTGCAAAAGAAGCGGAGATAGGCATCATCCCCGGCGACTAGGCAATGTTTCCCTACATAGTGCAGTATGACCTTGTATTGACCTGGTCCACTTCTTTTAACCACATGCCCGACATTGGCAACATAATGACAGTGCTCAAAGGATAGCAAGAAAAGTGGTGATATCCGCAGAAATACAGAACAAGCTCCACTACAAGAACGAAGCTGGAGAGAAGACAGTAGAGAATGACTAAGAGTGGGTTTCATTTTAGCGATTGCAGGAATACACACCATATATGAGTGTCGCGGCAATCTTAGCCATAGAGTAGTCGATTATCCATCAGCATATTCCCGTTAGTAGGTGTACAATAGATCTGTCTATACCACCGTGTGAGTTTGATACCGAGATGCACATAGGCTCCACAATGGGATAAAAAAATGCTTCAGGATACCTTTGTGAGCGCTGCGGTCACATATCGGTTCCAGAAAGCTCAGTTAGACCATATGTATGTCTTAAGTCAAATCACCGTATAGGAACAAGCCATGACAACAAATCTTCAAACAGCAACTGAAACGGTTTAACAGAATGGATAGGCAAAGATTAGATCAGGCCAGAAACACAATGCAAATTTTGTATGGAAGAATTGAAGCTGATGCCACCGCCGGATGGAGCTTTTTCAGTTCCCAAAGAAGAACCTATGTCTCCTGATTACCCAGAGCGAAACTATGAATGTAAAAATGGTCACAGAAACACCATATATGATAGAAGCTGCCTGTTAACATTAGGCCAGGACCATACAGGCATAAGAAATGACAAAAATTCATAATTTCTATTGAGCGGAACGCTCAAGTATACTTATGAGCATAAGTGCTATGAATGCACTCTTCTTCATTGGAGACAATAGTAATAGATTGACCATGAACAAAGAAGTTAAATCCTCTTATTCTTTTTAGACCCTTTGGCGATTCGATCAGTTCCTTGTCTTTTGGCTCAGATATAGTTTGGACGTTAAACCCTTTTATTATTTTCATGCTTGATGGTTATTATGCCATTAGTATAGAGAACTATTTACCTTCGCCACCGACACTTAAGACATTTGTGTAAAATCAAGTAACTTAACATACCCTTGAGGAATGTGTATAAGAAGCTCTAACCGAAATGTAATAGTGACCATCAACTGTGGATTCTGCTGTCCCAAATGTAAAGATATAGTAGAGCTTAAGAGTACTTCCTATGACTGCAACCATTGTCATAAATCCTATCTAATACATGACGGATATGTTGATTTTTTAGTACAAGCCGTCGACTTCTATGCAGGTGAAATACCTCAAAATGACATGAGAAGCTTAATCGATGAAATAGACTTATTGGGATATAGTGAGGCACTAAAGCGTCTTTATCTCAAATATCCACATTTGAGAGAATATATTGAAGATAAAAGAAGAGGAGATTGGATCTGTCATTGTTTTGGAGGTAGGAATAATAACAACAACAGACGCTGTCTGGATATAGGTAGCGGACTTGGGAACCTCAGCGAAATGCTATCGCACTATTATGATGAGGTATACTCACTTGAAGCGGTTCGTGAGAGAATCGAGTTTCAAAAACGACGATTCAAGAATTCAAATGTAAATAATGTCACTATTGTA
>Ga0126311_10000582_pt1 | contig 17120 bp, 19 predicted proteins | sample Plot61_FD_92539 | JGI IMG/M metagenome (GOLD analysis project Ga0126311, IMG submission 92539) | Serpentine soil microbial communities from UC McLaughlin Reserve, CA, USA - Plot61 | ecosystem: Environmental > Terrestrial > Soil > Grasslands | place: USA: UC McLaughlin Reserve, Lake County... | reverse complement strand
GGGCTCACCAATGCAAAACTACAGAAAAAGGATTAAATTTTCTTAAATGCATAACGAAATTGGAGAATTGTTACATACCAGAGTCAAAAAAGATTAGTTGATTTTATCTTTTTCGTTATATTAAAACATCTATACACGAATTAGAAAATTTATCGTTTTTCTTATTATAATATACTAAATTGAAAATGATTGTTATATAACATATTATATATAATTTAAATAGATTTGCTAATGATGAAAAGTGGTCATAAAGTTATTGTAGTAGCAACAATAACAATACTAGTGATATCATTTCTTCTTCCCTCTGATGTCTTTGCAGAGAATGGAGTCATTCAAATACAAATACGCGGCGCAGGAATAGGAGATAATTTGAAAATATCAGCTTATACTGCTCAAAATTTTTGGGAATGGAATGATACTTTCAATATAGGTGATAACTTAATTAAACAAGTGAATGAAGTTTCTACTGGAGATATAATTAATGTATGTGTAATAAAACTTAAAGATGGAAGAGAAGATTGCTCTTCTGGTACTTTTAACAGTAACGGTATTGTAAAGATAAATATAGATGTCGGCTAGTTAGTTATTATCAAAATACTATTTTATTTTATTTTTAATAAAATGTATCTGTCAAGTCACGTATTATGAAAATTACCACACAAAAAAAGGTTCATCTATTAAGGTAGAATCGTCTTCCTACAACAAATTGGATGATAATAGAAAAAGCATTTACTACCTACAACGATTGACAAAAGAAGAATCTGGAATAGTATAATAGAAACAATAATATTCAATAATCTAAATTCTTAACTTTTTATATAGAAAATATTAAAAAATTCTATCCCTACAAAAATGTTATAAAATATAAAAAAAAATTAAAAAAGACGGTTTTAAATAAAATAAGAGCAAGACTATAAATACAAATTTTTTCTAGTAGAAAAGTAATGGATAATATGATAAATAAGAATACTTGTTATTATGCAACTTATGCAAAAATAAAAGGAAATCCAACAGAGAAAGAGTGTTCAAACCCTGCTACAAGACATATTGAAAATAAGACTACTTCTCAAGAATTTCCTGTATGTGAAGAACATTATCAAATAGTTTCAGAGGAATCAGAATCCTAATTTCTTTCTTTTTTACTAGATTTATTATAATCTCAATAATGGTGATCTCTATAATAATATTGGTTAATGAACACAAAGGCATATACAATGGCATTAGATACCTTTCAAAAAATGGACATTATTATACTGAGAATTATGGTAGTAGTTATCTAGTGATTAAAACAGAATATAGATTTCTCACAAGTAAAGTTTTTGGCAAGTAAAAAAATAGGAAGTAATTTTGTTAATTAACAAAGTTAATCAAACAATAAATAAAATACTTTATTAGTTTTAGTATCTATCTATTCCGTCTATCTCGAGTGCTGTAAATTAAAGACAAAGCATATAGACATACCATAGTGTTCTATATAGTTCGTTATCGCTCCTCCAATAGAGTGCTATAATTTTTCTTTATCATTAGAAATATAGAATCTATATAGAATTAATATACAGTTATTATAAATCTTAAAATCCATATCTATAATACAATGGAGATTAATTATAATAGTAAACATAGTAATAAATCAATAATAATTACTCCAAAAACAGATCCAATTTACCATAATCTTCATCATCTACAAAATATAGCAACATGGAAAGATCACAGATTAGAACTTGTAGAAATTCCAAGTGGATTAATTGAAGTTTTACAAAATGCTGGTCTTACAGTTGAAAAAATATTAAATGATGAACCTTCCAGTATTGCAGAAAAACTAGGAATAGATTCCTATGTTGGAGAAATAATATTTAAAGAGACAAAGAAAGCAGTTAGCAAAATAAATCTTAATTTGTTAATAAATTAATAAATAATAATAAATAAAAAATAATACATAAGATTATTCAAGTAGGTTATGATTATTAAATTCTTTTCAAGTTTGTATAGTCTGCCTAACAGTTTTTGGAGTTATTCTATTTATCTATTAACTTCAAATGTATCTGTATTCCTGGATATTTCTATATTATTACCTTGTAAAAATAATATTTTCAATAAAAATATTTAAAATCAATAGAAGATTTATTTTAAAAAAGATCCATATTATTTTGTATTAACTTGTTAAATATTTTACTAGTAGAGGATGAGAAAGATCTTTTACGATTGATTCAAAAATACTTTGAAAAAAGTGGATTATATGTTAGCGCCTATACAAATCCAATGTTAGCATTAGAAGAATTTATGAAAAACAATGATGATAATGGTTATGACCTAGTAATTAGTGATTTCAGAATGCCTGGAATGAATGGAATAGAATTAGCAACATTGATAAGAAAAATGAATAAAGACATACCCATTATACTTATGACTGCATATGATATCATAGATATAGATCCTTTTATTCTTAAATTTTTAAATATAGAAGATATAATTACCAAACCAATAAAATTAAGAACATTTATAGAAAAAATAAAGTTAAACAAAAAATTATTGTAAAATATTAGTAAATTATTCTATTTACATTACCTAAGATATAGAAAATATGCGATTGATATATATGTCAGGTCAACATGCATTACTCATTTATAAATAATAATAATAGTAATAACAACAACAAAATTATCATTGACAATAGAGATATTGATCCAATTATCTACTTTGTACAGCTTAAAAAATTAAATCACAGAATTTCATATTTGTGCTATTTGTAGCATATTAATCACATATTCGTAATTAAATTAATAAGGAAGACTAAATAATAATTTTCTATGTCTGATAAATCTGTTCGATGTCCGTATTGTGAATCAATATTTACCAATACTGAGGATCTCTCTAAACATATTGATAGAATTCATTTAGGTTCTGGCCTTTTAGAGGGAGATACAAGAAAATTTTAGCATACACTATTTATTATTTGTAATTATCTCAGTTCAAATTTATCTTTTTCTTTATACTCTACTTTGTTCTTTAGAAGATCAATTTTTATTTTATTTTTTTTGACCTTGAGAAGTATAAATTATATATTTGTTTTTTAAAAGAATATTAATGAAATTAGCTATTACATTTGTTCTATTTTTTTTAATCTCATTTTTTCTATATCTTGAAAACGAAATATTTGAATTAACTTATGCCTTTACAAATAAAATTACTAGACTAATAAATATAGAAATGGGTTCAATTAATGGTTCTCTTTTATCCGATGGTAAATTTCTTATTATCCCTGATCCATTCCAAAAATCTACAATGCTCGAAATATCTGATAATGATTTGATAGATTCAAATAAAACTATAGGAGTTATTTCTTTATCAAATATTTCAAAGAATAATTATACTATTACACAAAAAGCTAGCAACAATAATTATTTACCAAATACAATTTCAAAGTTGGTTGAAATTAATAATGACCATCCAATTTCTACGATAAAATTTGTAAATAATTTTAATCTTACATCTAAAAAACCTTTGTTCAGTAAACTTAATTTTTTTACATATAATGCTAAATTTGTATGTGGCTCAATTAGAGGTGATGAAGGACCTTTACGGCCTGGACACTACGATACTGATATAAGTATTTATAATAAACAGAAATATCCAATTAACTTGTTTTGGAATATTGTATTTAATAATGGAAACTCAACCAATTCCATAATAAAGACTGTTGATCCGAATAAGTCAATTGGATTAACATGCAAAGACATAGAGAATTTAGCAAATTTAGACCCTCATGATACTGACCTTGTCGAGGGTTTTGTAATACTTCAAACTAACGAAATCAATATTGCTTCTTCAAATAATGAAAGATTTGCAAATGAACCGATTAGTGTTCAGGTTTTCTATACTGCTAATGCACTTGACTCTCTTCCACAAGAAACTTTGGTAGAAAAATTTGTTTTTCAAATAATAAGTGATTCGACTGGAAAAATTCCTAAATCTCTTTTAAATGTGAATTTAGAAGTATCGTCCAGAGCGGATCTTAATTCTATTGCTCCGCAAGACTTTAAGGTTAAAAAAATTTTATCATCTACTTATAATTTAACTGATAAGGAAAGTGAAAATATGGAAATTGTAATTAAAGAAACAGACCTTGGTGTAGGAAATATGATTGATGATCATGCTATTTCATTATTGAGACTATCTCCAGAATAAGAAAATAAAGGATAAACTTAAACTGAAAGGTGTTTTATATTGTTTAAATTAAAAATAAATCATCTTTTACCTTAATATACTCAATCCTTGAAATGAGCCGGTTTACACTTTCATTATTTTTGGGTTAAATAGTATTAAATTTTATATATTGATCCAAGTAAATAGAGCTTTGATTATATTTATCTAATTATACTTTGATTAATATTTTAAATTAGATTTTACTTCATTAAATAAAAATTTAATGACAAATAACTTAATAAAAACTATTTTCTAATTTAATATACATTCCACTTAATTTGATAAAGATGATATTGTTAAAATATAAAATTCTATCAATTGTAATTATAAGCGCTTTTCTCATGACCATGTCTCAAAATTCTGTTAATGGTGAATGGAAAATCCCATCAATCACTGATGAAATGGCTAATGATTTTTCTACTTATGAAAATAAGTTTCTTCAAATAGATTATCCTACCAGCTGGAAATCTACGGAAACGAACGATTCTGTAACATTTGCTCCAGAAAGTGATTCAAATAATAAAATACAAATCAATATAATTCCTCTTCCTAATTATTCTCTACCCGTAAAGTCCATAGTTGATTATACTCTGGATGAATTTGTTAAAACACTTAATAATTTTGAATTAATGGAATCAACTCATATTTCAAATATAAAAGATGATAACCATAAACTTGTATATTCATATTTAGATGGAAATAAAAATAAAATTCAACAGATGGATATTGGACTAATTCAAGGAACAAATCTATATGTAATTTCATTAATATCACCTTATATTGATTATTATCATAATCTACCAATTTATGAAAAAATGCTTACTTCATTCAATTTTTATAATGAACAAAGACTATTAAATCAATTCTCCACTCATTTATTAAACCCTGTTGCTGATTTTGTGCCAGTATTGGGAACATCTTCAAATATTACGATGGTTGAATTTGGAGATTATCAATGTACATTTTGTGCTAAATTTCATAATGAAATACGTGAACAAATTATTAAAAATTTTGTAGATTCGGGTAAAATCAATTTCATATTCAAAGATTATATAGTAAATGATAATGCAACTGATAGAAGTTCTACTAAAGCAGCTGAAGCATCTTATTGTGCTGCAGAACAGGATAAGTATTGGGATTACCATGCCGAATTATATGATAATTGGGGAGGAGAAAGAACTGGATGGATAACTGATGATAGTCTTAAACAATTTGCAAGAAACATTCAGATAGCAGATATTGAAAAATTTTCTAATTGCATACAATCTAATAAATATTTGAATGTTGTTCAGAATAACGATAATGTTGCTCGATCTATGGGGTTGACTGGAACTCCGTCATTTATATTGATCAAAGACAATAATATTCAATCAATAATTCCCGGCGCATTGCCTTATGAAATTTTTGAACAAACACTAAATGGATTAATATCCAGCTAATACTACATTTTTGATATCATTTTTATTTTAATAATCATATTTTTCATTTGCAATTCTTAATGAGATATAAAGAACTATTAATCTAATATAATTATATGAATATCCGTTCTAAAGTTAACAAATATTTTACCTTCACGATTTTTTCTCTTGTTTTCTTAATTATTTTTATTTCTTCATACACTATTACTTCTAAATTATTATCTAATTTTTTAATAAATGAAATATTGTTTTTAAACCCATTACCTACAGCATTTGGAGATCAAGATCAAGTTGAATTCTCAAAAAAACAGGCAATTGAAAAATTTAAAAGTCAATTCTGTGGAATTAATTCTAAGCCTAATTCTAATCAATATGTTCAAGAAATCAAGTTGACTAGTGAATGTGAAATGCCATTGGCAATAACAAATGATGATGATGAAGGGGGCATATGGTACATCTCTACCAAACAGGGATCACTAATATTTTATGAATATAAAACAAAAGCTTTTACGAAATATGATATACCCATTTGGTTATCGCGAGATAATCCTATCGATTTATCTCAAGTTTGGGATCTTAAACTTGATCCATCTAAAGAAAATTTGTGGTTTACTGATGAAAAACAAAATTTAATTTGGAAATTCAACAAACAAAATAAAGTATTTGAACATTTCAAAATTCCTGAAACCAATTTATCTTTTGGTACTATTTATCCCGTATCAATTGACTTTGATAATAACGGAAATATTTTCTTTGTAGGTATTAGATCACAATCGTTATGGATTGGCAATATCAGTTTAATGAAAAGTGGTACATCTGATGGAATCACTAAGATTCCACTTCCTATTGAAGATTTTAAAGATTTTGATCCATCTATTATCAGTACCGGCTCGATTGTAGTAGATAAAAAAAATAATAACGTATGGATATCAGTTCTTGCGTTTGGCTATAAAGGTCAAATTTATAAATATGATATTGCAAATAAATCCTTTAAAAAATATGATACTGGAGATCTTCCTTCACCTGTAGGTATGACTCTTGATGAAAAAGGTAACCTTTGGATAAGTGACCATGGTACAAGTATTTTTGTTAAATTAAATCCTCTTAATGGTAGTTTAACAAAATATGTAACATCTTTAGCTTCTCCAAAGATTTTTGCAGGAGAAAAAATCAATGCTCAAGCATATACTTTACCTTATTGGATGAAAAAAGGCCTAAATAATTCTATTATTTTTAATGAGCATACTGGTAATAAAATTGGAGTATTTTATCCAGAGAAACTGACATTAGTTGAATATTGGATTCCTTCACAGAATAAACAATTTGGACAATGTCCTCCAGACTCCCCTGAGAACAGTTGTGGTATTGGAAATATATTACAAATCACTAATGAATCTTACAATCGGTCGGTTTGGTTTACTGAATGGACTGAAAATAAGATCGGTTATGTTGATACCAGTATCCCCTTACCTTTTTCAATTACTACTACCGAAAATGAAATAACACTTAGTCCTGGAGAAAGCAAAGAAATTAAATTCGAGATTAATACACATACTGATTCTTCTCTTCATCCTTTATCTTCATCTACATTAACACCAAGCGGTAATTTAGGTACATCTTATGGAATTTTTAGTGAAAATTCAATTACATTGAAAAAAGATGAATCAAAAGAAATATCCTTTGTATTTACTCTTTCTAATGATGTTGCTATAGGAAATTATGTTATGATACTAGGAGCAGAAGATGACATTATATCAATTTCAAAAGCTATTATTATTAAGGTAATTTAGTTATCAATTCATAATATGTCTTGATAACAAATCGATAACAGAATTGTTTTTCCGTTCAAAACAATATGATTCTTTAGTTTTTATTTATAATTTGAGCAAAAGAAATCTCATATTCTTCTGGATCCAAAATATGAAAGTATCGCTCTCCCCATTCTCCATCTTGGGGTTCATTCTTTATGATAATTATAGGAGCAATAGTCTTATCATTTTTGAAATAATTGTAGAGTTTATCCACATTATCTGAATAAATAACAATTCTACCAAAATTTTTATTAATTGTTAATCCATTTGTAAACTCTAAGTTTAAATATGTTTTGGAATTGCTGAAGTCATCTTTCAATTCAAAAGAAGTAAATGTGCTATCAGGTCCTCCATATGTAGGATTTAATCCTGGAACTTTTGAATAAAATTTCCATTCTTTTCTCATATTTTGAATTTTCAACGTTATAGCTGAAATTTTTTGTACTTTCATAAGTTTTATAATTATTACGTATAAATTAAGAAATATAAGATTTATATTATTAAATAATATACTAAATTATGTACTATAAGATTAATAATATAATTTAAACTAAATAAATCTAACTAAGTTTTAATATACTTTAAAAATCTACTAGATTATAGTATGGGAGTAATTTTATGGATGATTGCAATAATACTATTCTTAGCTATTATCGGATTAGGATGGGAAACTTTTTTTGCTGGTGTATTGAAAGGTGTAGATAAAATTGGTGTTACTCCTGTAATCAAAAATATTACAGATAGTACAAAAGAATCTTTAGAAGGTGTACTCTCTGACTCTTCTAGAAATACTATAGAAAATACACTTAATTTCCATACTTGATAATTTTGTATTCAAAACAAAACGATAGTATAACAATAATTGATTTAAGACTATATTAGAGTCTGTTGAAAACGTTCAAAATCTACTATTTCCATTTTTTCTCCTTTAATAATACGAGAAAGTATTTCAATTGCAGCTTTTTTATGTAAATATTCATTATTATTACCACATCTATATGAATATGTACAACGAGGACATCCGTCCTCATTTTCACAAGTACACTCCATTAGAATAGAATGGGCTCTTCTTATGGCAAGTTCAAATTTATCAAACAGACTTTTACTTGCCCCATTACCTCCAATACTGCCATCATGAATTACTATCATTCCTGTATCCCCTAGTGAAATTCCTCCTATATCTTGAGATGCTCCCCCTATTAACATACTGCTTCCTTCAATAACTACATGTTCAGTAGCATGATATCCACTCATCTCAACTTTTTCTTTTTCGGATACCATTTCTAAAATTTTTATAGGTCTAGGAACTCGAAATATAAATCCTTTTGTAGAATAACTATAAGTTATTGGTTCATTCAAAAAAACTTTTTTTCCTTGATTAATCTCCTTTCCAATCTCTATATTTGAATATCCTATCACTTTTTTAAAAATATTTAAAGAACAATACCTTAGGGTAATTCCAAAAATTTCTTTTTGTTCGAATATTTCTATTATTTCAGGAAATTCTTCCATTATGGATTTTGTATAGAATGGATAGTCATTTGGTATAGCTTCTATATCAGCAAAATTTCTTTCTGTATTATCATCAATTGTTAGTTTTTGAACTTTATATCTCTTACCAGAAAGAAAGTAAATGGCATTATCATGCAATTCCTCTAGTGCTTGTGGCAAATTTCTATTTCCAATAATTTTGCCATTAAAAACAATATTTACGTCATTTCCAATTCCCCTTATGTTATACTTTTTTAAAACAATATGTTGTCCTTGAGTTGGAACGTATCTTCCATTACTAAACTTTACTAATTCTTTTTTTTCTAATTTACAAAGTGGTTCTAAGTAATTTTTTGCTTCATATTTTGAAATAGATCTATCATAACACATAGCAAGAATTTGATTTTCCATTATTATTGGATTTAATGGATCAATATATGGTATTTCTTGATCAATAAAATAATCATCGGGATGATTTTTATAATATTGACTTATTGGGTCATTACCCAATGTCAAAAAAGCATATCCTTCTTGTCCTTTTCTTGCTGCTCTTCCTAGCCTTTGAATTAGTCTGTTTATAGGTACTAGATTGGATATTACAGCATCAACATCCCCAATATCTATACCTAATTCTAGAGTTGGTGTAGAAGAAATTACATCTATTTTTCCACTCTTAAAAGAATTTTCTACAATTTTTCTGTTTTTAGGTGGAAGACCTGCTCTATGAACCCCAATTTTAATTCCTTGTTTTGCTGAAGTGAAAGCTATTAACTCTGCTGATATGTGTGAATTACTAAAAACTAAAGTTTTATGATATCTAGTAATTTTTTTTATTAACTCAATTACTAATGATTTATTTGATCGAAGTGAGGGATATATAATAGCAAAATTTGTATAACCTCTTTTTCCTTCACCATTCACTATTTCCATTTTGCGTGAAAATAATAAATCACAAAATTCCCTAACATTTGGTAATGTAGCAGAACATGCAATCATTTGCAATTTTTTATTATTTATGATTCTTTCTAATCTTTTGATAATATAATGAACATTAGATCCAAATATCCCCGTATAAACATGTACTTCATCTACAACTAAAAATTTCAAAGTATTCAATAATTTTATAAATTTTGTATTATTCAAAAGATGATAATGTATAGAATCAAAGTTTGTTAATACTATATCTGGCGGGAATTCATAGAAATTTTGTTTTTCAATTTCAGTTAAATCACCATCAAATATTTTTACTACAATATCAATATTTTTTGCATACTCAATTATTTTCAATAGTTGATCTCTTGCTAATGCTTTTGTTGGGTAAACAAAAATTGCTTTTATACATTCAATTTTGAATTCTTTTTTACTGTTAAACCATTGATTGTTTTTGTCAGTTACCTGAGTTTTCAAATCATATATTTTTTGTAAAATTGGAATACAAAAAGCCTCTGTTTTTCCAGAAGCAGTAGGAGCAATAATTATAGTATCTTTACTTCTAAGAATATTAAAAATAGCTTCTTCTTGAAATTTAAACAATTTTTTAATTTTTTTAGACTTTAACTGGTTTACTAAAATATCGTCCAACGGTAATTCGTCTAAATTATTACCTGTATCTATTTTTGATTCTTCTAATTTTTTAACTTCAACTACATAATCCAAATCTGAAAATAAAATTTCATTTATAAGCTTGTTACTTATTTTACTTTTTTTAATCATTTTTTCTATTTCATTTTTTGATCTTACTATTTTTTCATTTTCAAGTACCATTTTTAAGTCTTCAAAAAGAGTTACATAACCATTATCAAATTTGTCTAAGAACGCTAAGTAAGTTTCATCTATGTTATTATAAAATGGTAAAACAGAGCATATTTTACATTTTTCGCAAATAAATAAGAAACGCCCATCAAAAATCCTAGTTATTTTTATTGAATTTAAAGATGAACAATTAGGACATCTATATTTTTTCACACTTAAAAAATATATAAAAGATAATAAATTGTTTGTCTAGTATTATTTTAAATTTATAAAATAACGTTTTGATACAAAAGTTACGATAGATCTGCTGATTCTAAATAACATGAAATACTTCATATCTGAAATCTTATATTATAAGATGATCATATATAAACTGGTAAATAGAATACTAGATATTTATAAGGCTTTGGTATTTAGTAAAGATAACCGTAACTATCAATGGACTTTTCCATTGCAAAATAATAATGATGGTGATAGATCTTTCATGTCAATATCAAATAGCGATCAAAATAATTATTTATATTTGAGAATGAATCGATGAAAAAACTGACATAATATAGAGAAACACTAGCATAGCAAAATACTTAATAAAGATTCATACATCTATAAAAATGTAAAAAATTAATCTACTATTTCATTTTATATACAATTCAATTTGAGTAAACAATTGTTTAATCATCAATTTTAATTTGCAATACAAGTAGAATAAATAACATTTGTAATGGCTAATACATAAAGAAGAGAATTATTATTATAAGTGTGATCGATCGAAATTATCAAAAACAAAAAATTCTTGTTGAAAAATTTATAAAGAAAAATAAAAAAACTGATCATTATATTATTCTAAATGAAATCAATATTGATTATGATACTCTTATGAAAATAATATCAGAATTAAGAAGAGAAGGAAAAATAAAATAATTGTAATATTTTTTTGAAGAACTAGTTTAAATCTAATATATTTTGAATGTGTTGGGACTAATAACTCCATATTTATAAAATTACACTAATATTTTGTTTTGATAGTAACTATTTTAGATTATCTTATTTTACATCTTTGAATGATGAACTTACTATTGGATTAATTAAATATGGAAAAGTTTGTTTAAACCATACCGCAGATCTAACAAAAAATGGGACAACTATCTCTAGTCTCTTTGAGTAAGCAGCTTTAAGAATAGCTTTTGAAACAGTCTTAGGGTCAAGTACATATCCTAATTTATGTGGCATTTTTCCCTTAAATGATTCATTGTCAAAGAAGTTAGTTTTAACGGCAATTGGACTTACAACTGTAATACCTACATTTGTATTTTTTAATTCATGATATAAAGATTCAGAAAATCCTAACATTGCAAACTTAGATCCACAATATGCAGCCATACACGGTATTCCAAAACTAGCTGCTAAAGAAGCAACATTTACTATATGCCCTTGATTTTTTTTAACCATAAAAGGTAGAAACATTTTGGTACAGTAAATCATTCCCATGTAATTTGTTGATGTAATCTTCTCAATATCCTCTATTGTCTGATCAATCACTCTTCCATATATTCCAAAACCTGCGTTATTAACTAAAATATCAATAGTTCCTACTTTTGCTAAAATATTATTACTCGTATCATGGACCATTTTTTTATTTGAAACATCACATGGATATATCTCGACATTGCAGTTTGGATTTAACTTTTCTTTTACATTATTTAATTTCATGCTATTTCTTGATATTAAAATGATAGTCTTTGCTCCGTTATTTGAAAAGTCAATTGCAGTTTGCATTCCTATTCCAGAAGAAGCTCCTGTTATTGCTATTATTTGATCTTTGAATTTCATTTATCTAAATAATTATCAAAACGTATTTAATAAAATTCTAGTTTTTACAATCATTGTTATATTTGGTTATGTAGAATGTAATACAAAAATTTTAATCACACTATTAGATCTTTTACTTTACTTCAATATTGTATTCATATTTTAAAGGTTCTGGTAAAAAAGTATTATCAAAATCTATTCCAGTTATCTCTGTAACTACTCTATAATTTCCGGGATAGTTAAAGACCGATCCAGCTATTTTTATAGGACTTCCAAAATCTGATACATAACTAGCTGCAAGGGTATCATAATTGGCATGTATATTGTATCCTTCAAGCCCTGTATTAAGAAATTCTAGTTTAATTTTTCCATCGTGTCCATGAAGATTTGCAGTAAATTTATTTTTACCTTCTTGATTGTAAATACTTACAATATAAGTGGCATGAGGAATATTATTTCCTGTTTTGTTATCAACTAAAGCAAAATTAATTACATTTTTTTCTGTAGCGGAATGTATTTGGGGATGATTAAAATTTAGAGATATTTCTCTATCCCCTATAATCGATGGAGGTAGATTATGTCCGTGTCCTCCTTGTCCATATGCATATTTAAAAATACTATAATCCGTTGTTATTGTTCCTAAAGAAAAAAAAGTTATCGATAATAAAATTCCTAAGCTAATAGTTAGATAGATTTGAAAGAATTTTTTAGTAACTTTCATTCTTATTAAAATCTTACTTTATTCAATATTTATAGTTTGAATTGAATCTTGATAAATTTTCTTTATATAAATTAAAAAAAAATTTATAGTTTTTATGTTATTAAAATATATGGTAATAGATACTATTAGAACAATTAAGCTTTTAGGTAAATGGTCAGCTAATCGTTTTATAGGCAAAAAACGCCCGTTAATCGCTGTATTTAGCTTTACCCATTATTGCAATTTTTATTGTCCTATGTGCCCTTTTGGTGATTCTGATAAAATCAATCAATTTAAATTCGCAAAAAAAAATGACCTTTCAACTTTACAATGGAAAAGTATTTTTGACAAAGTATCAAAATATTGTATTTGGTCCATTATAGAAGGAGGAGAGCCTACTAGTAGACAAGATTTCATGGAATTAGTTACTTATTTATATAATTTAAATATGCCTATAACAGTGATTACAAATTGTTCATTATTACATACTATAGATCTAAAAGAATTAAAAAAATATGTTCAATTCATTACTTGTAGTATAGATTCTGTTTATGAAAAATCATATTGTAAAATAAGAGGAGTTTCAAAAGACATATATGATAAAGTTATGAAAAATCTTTTACTTTTAAATGAAAACAAAATTCCTCATTATTTTAATTCTGTAATAACAAAATATAATACTGAGGAATTTATTAATCAAACCTACTTTGATAGAGCAAAAGAGCTTGGATCTAATGCAGTATCTTTTACGTTTGTAGAAGATAGATCTGATGTTGACTATTCGTTATTGCCAGACAGAAAAACTATGATTGCTGTATGTGAAAGTATACTTGATTATGGCAAAAGACATACTCATCCTAAAATAATGATACCATTAGAATATTTTCAACAAATTATTGACCATGGAAAGGGGCTATATGATGAATGCGGTGTTTGGAAAAGTATTTTTATAAATGGGAATGGAACTGTACTTGTTCCTTGTTGGAAATATAATTCTCCAGAAAATACATATAACTTATTGGAACAAAGTATAGATGAAATATGGGACTCTCCCAAATGGGATATTGCTAAAACCTGTCATGATTGTCAAGTACTCGGTTGTATATGGTATTCTTCTCAGCCTGTTACCACATTTGCCAAAAATTATATGAGAGGTTTGTCAAATATAATTGCTCAACAAAAACCAGATATTCTAGATAAAGAAAATAATATTTAACACTCGTTACAAAATTTGAAACAGGATAGGCCGAATAAGTGGCCTATCCAATTGTGATGACTCGGCTGGGATTTAATCACATAGGTGAGGTTGCTAATATGTTCCTCATCTTGTTATGGGTGGCAAAGTTATTTAAGACTTTTTATCATTCTAAGAATTTCATTAGTAAGTGATCTTTTAGATTTAATTTACTAAATTTTGCGGCGCCGAAAAATTAGATAAGAGATAAGTTTAAAAGAGTAAAAAAATTATTTTGTATGTTTAGATTTGTTTTGGTGTAAGAAGACCTTTTCCATTGCTTCATCATCGTCATTATATAAGTCTTCTAGAGTTTGTTTATTCATTGATAAACTATCTGACTTGAACTATTTTAAACTTATTTAACCTTTGAAGAAGAGAAGGATTAAGTTATTGATATAGAACTATTTTCTTATTGTTATAAGTTACTTTTTTTAATAACTTAACTTGTAATTATTATTTTCCTGTAGTATTTTTGATATATTTCAAATGTGTTATTGCAAATTTAGTTATTGTCTAAAGTTACATTTGTATTATAATCCCCAAGAAACTTTTTTTATTATTTGAATTTTTACAAATGGTGCTTCTCCTTCATTCCATGGATCCAGTCTAACCCATTCAAATTTATTGTGAAACATTGTAAAAAGATCTTTAAAGTCTTTACCTCTTTCTATTATACTTGCTATTCCATCAAGATGAATTCCTTTATTTCCATTTTTTTTATCATAGAGATCAATTATTACTGATATTCTTTTATTCTTCAACAAATTTTGATATTTTTTGGTTTTATAATCACTCGCAAAAAAGATATTGTTATTTTTATAAATGTAACAGACCGGAACCACATGAGGTGTATTATTTTTAGCAGTTGCTATTCTACATATCTCGTTATCTAAAATAAATTTCAATTCTTTTCCAGAAAAGGGCTCCATTAAAAAATCTAATCTATTATACTTAATTTAATTTTAGTCATAGTTAACATAATAAAATATTTTATATTGATAAATTATAATAGTATCCTTTATTTACATACTATTAATACTGTTTATAGATATGTCCTCCAATAAAATCAAATGTTTGCATATTCTTTTAAAAAAACAAAGTGAAGCATTAATGGTTCTTGATCGATTAAAAAACGGTGACAGTTTTTCAAATTTAGCAAAAGAATTATCAATAGATAAAGCAAGTGGTAAACGAGGAGGTGATTTAGGGTTTTTTAGAAAGGGAATGATGGTTAAACCATTTGAAGATGTTGCATTTAAGTTAGACAAGGGTCAAATCTCTGAACCCGTAAAAACAGAATTCGGCTATCATATTATTAAAAGAATTAGTTAAGAGATTTGTTCCTAAGATATAGAACTTTAAATATAGTATAATGAATCAAGAAAAATAAAAAATATTATAATTAAACAAAGTTATACAAAATATTACTAATCACCTTTATTTTTCTTTTCTTGAATGTAATATTCTTAATTCTCTTAAAGAAAAAAAGATAAATCGTAAGTTGAAAAAGAAACTGTTCAAGGTAAAGGTCTTATTATTTTTTATTTATATTATTTCAGTGACACCTATAGAATATCAAATGTAAATAACTTATAATTAAAAAAGTGACGATACTAATTTTAAATTTGCAAAATAGTCGATTAATATTAAATAAGTAATGTAATTTTTTTATTGGATACAAACAATAGAAATTTTAAAATATATTGGTATTATTATTTAATTCTATTTTCTTTGAGATCTTAATGTATTTATCAGTATTAGAATGTCTTCCAATCTATTCAAGATCCTTTCCTTTACAATAATATGCCTAAATATAATTAGGTCTCATTCTAATTACGTAATCATAACAATTTATCGCTTCTTGGTGTCTTTCTGTTTGTGCTAATGCCAAACTTTTATTAAAGCTTCACAATAATGGACTTTAATTTTTATTGCTTTATTATATGAGTTTAAAGGATCATCATATTTGCCTAATTTCGCCAGAGATAACTTTGAGATAATCCTTTTTCATAGAATATTTCTGGATAGTCTGGTTTTATATTTAGGATTCATTGAAGCAATCTATATTTCTGTATATTTTTCGGCATTAACTAGTGAATAACATTTCTCACTGAGAATAAATATATCTTCAAAAGCCTTAAATTTAATTTGGAGTTATTTCATTTTCGAGGTTTCTGTTATTTTCTACTTTTTGCATCATTTTATTTTAATTTTTTTTATATTTAAGATCTTTGCTGAAGTATAAGTCTTAATAGTAAAATATTATTATTTATCAAATATTTATATGAAATAAAAAATATAATCTAGTTTTTAGTAATAACATTATTCATTATTAGATTTTCTTATCAATATGTTACCACTATATGTATTCAATTATTAATGTCTATCTAAATTAATTATAAACCAAAATTTTATTATTAGAAATGAATAAGTTTAACTAGAAATATAACTCGAGAATTTTATTATAAGCATTTCTTATAATCTTTTATTATAAGCTTAATATAATCTTAATATTATGTATATTATAGTTATTAAAAGATGATATTCAAACGGGCTGGTTTTACATTTGTATTTCTAATTACCTTTAGCTTGGTTTTTAGTTCTCTCTACATGAATTATAAACCTATCTCTGCACAGATATTTGAATTTAAAGAAGATGATTATATTGATAGTGATGAAGACAGTTCACAGACCTTAGC
>Ga0126311_10000581_pt1 | contig 17150 bp, 8 predicted proteins | sample Plot61_FD_92539 | JGI IMG/M metagenome (GOLD analysis project Ga0126311, IMG submission 92539) | Serpentine soil microbial communities from UC McLaughlin Reserve, CA, USA - Plot61 | ecosystem: Environmental > Terrestrial > Soil > Grasslands | place: USA: UC McLaughlin Reserve, Lake County... | reverse complement strand
TGACGCAGGAAGCAGCGGACGGCCTGCGGCACGAACATGCGCCTGTCCGCGGTCGGCATGATGCACGTGACGAGCGGGGCCTCGGTTGTGACTAACTCGACGCGCGCCTCGGCTGTCGGGGTCGGCGTCTCAGTTGATGGCGTGTGCGTCTCAACGACCAAAGGCTCCGCGTCCGCGCGAAGCTCTTCGCGAGTGAGTGCGTGCGTAGGCTCTGAGTCTGATGTTTCAAAAGTAGTCGCCGAAAGGGGCGCACGTGAACCGCCCCGCGAGTTGAGGCGGACGAAGGCGGGCGGGGCGAAGTTGGGGCAGGCGTCGCCGCGGCAGTGCTCCCTGTAGTCGTCCTTCTCTCCGCGCAGGCGCGCGCCGCAGAACTTGTCTTGATAGCGCCGCTTGTTGGCGTCGAAGAGTCGGCGCTCGCCCTCGCGCCGTCGCGCGGTGAAGGGCGCGCGCCAGACGTAAGCCGAGCACGCCCAGACGCCGCGGAAGCCCGCGCGCTCGGCCCGCACGTTGTAGTCCATCTCCCAGCAGGGGCCGACGCCGTAGCCTTCGTCCGCCGCGCCGACGGCCTCGACTACTTCGCGGCGCACGGCGTAACAGAAGTCCGCGAGGCTGTAGAGAGGGGCGAGTTGACGCGCCTCGCCGCCGAAGCGTTGCGCGGCCGTGCGCGCGACGCGCGCCACCTCCGAAGCCGACCCGCCCGCCGAAGGGAACGCGCCCTGCTCGTTCCAGCAGTGGTTGGTCGAAGGCCCCGCGAGCCCGTGCCGCCCGTTCGCTCCGAGCGCGGCGAGCAGGAAGTCGAGCCAGCGCGGCGAGACGAGCGAGCCGCTTTCGAGCAGCACCAGCACGTCGGCGTCCGACCCTTCGGACGATGTGGCGAGCCGGTTGAAGCACGCGGCCGCGCCCAAAGGCTCGGAGGTTCCCGACTGCGGGATGGCGGTCAATGACGAGAGCGCGGCGGCGGTCTCCGCGTCCGGCCCGTCGGGCAGCAGGAGCAGTCCGACGCCCGCGTGCGTGTTGGCGCGCAAGGACGCGAGCGTCGCGCGCAGGCGCGCGGGCTCGGCGTGGACGTTGACGCCGACGCATACCTTCGTCAACGCGCCTCCTTCCCGCCCGCGCGCCGCCGGTTCTCTATCAGCGCGAGGCCGAGGCGGTCGTCTTCGCGCACGCCGCCTTCGGCCGTCCAGAGGCGCGCGACGCCGTAGCCCGCGCGCTCGATGCGCCGCAGCGCCGCCTCGACCGTGCCGTACGCGAACGTCACGTCGTGAATCAGAATCAGCCCGCCGCGACAGACAAGCCGCGACGCCAGCTCGAACTCGGCCCAGACGTGCTCCTCCGTGTGTAGCGTGTCGAGCAGCGCGGCCTCGTAACTCTCGCCCGCTTCAAGCGCCGCCCTGAGTCCCGCGAGCGAGTCGGCAGCGCGGTGCTCGATGCACACGCGCATCCGTTCGGGGAGCGCCGCCCAAAGCTCTTCCGCGTCCGCGTGCGGCGAGGGGTCGAAGGTGACGACGCGGCCGCCCACTCGGTGCGCCACGGCCGACGCGAGGCACGCCGCCGAGACGCCGCGCGCGGTTCCCGTCTCAAGCACGCGCGCGCAGCCGTTCGCGCGCACGACGTAATGGAGCAGCGCGAGCAGCGGCAGCGTCGAGGGGTCTGCGACGCGCGCCGTGCGCGTGTCGGTCGAGCCGTAGAAAGACCACGCGAGCGCGTCCAAGCCCCGCGGCCCGAGCCAGCCGCGCAGCGCTTCGAGGAAGAGCGCGTACGCGTCCTCGCCCCCGCCGCCGAGCGGCTCACGCGCCGCACTGTAACGCCCGCGAAGCTCCGGGCACTTCCTACGCCCCGCGCCGTTGAAGTGGAGCACGCGCGCCTCGCGGCCGCGCCAGACCGCGCGCGCGCGGCCCGCGCTCACGCTCGCCTCCACGTCCTGCGAGTTGAGCTGCACGTTGTAGACGGGCGACAACTCGACGCCGCGCCCGAGCCGCGCGAGCGCGAGGTTGAAGACGAACTGGTTGCGCCACCAAACGTCCTCGCGCTCGTCCACCCACGCGCGCGCGCCCTCCCACCCGCGTATGACTTCGTCCAGCGCGAGCAGCGCCTCGCGGCCCGCCGCGAACAGCCCGTCGTTGACGACGAGCGCGTAGCCGCCTTCGCCGCGCGCGCGGCCGGTGATGCGCGCGATGTCCGCGGGCTTGCCCGCGTAGACCTCCGCGAGCGCCTTGACGAGCGTGGTCTCGCCCTCGCCGTTGGCCTCGCGGCAGGCGAGGACGCTGCCCGGCGGGCAGGCGTCGAGCGCGGCGAAGACGGGCCGCAGGTCGCCGAGCACGAGCATGTCTGCGTCGAGGCAGAGGAAGCTCTCCGCGTTGACGACGCGCGCCGCCGAGTAGAGCACGGACTTCACGGTCGGGTTGAGGACGGCGTTGCGGCGGCACTCGACGAGGAGCGCCCCGTACTTGTGCGCCACGCGCCGGCACGCGTCGTCCGCGTCCACGGCGAAGACGACGAGCGCGGCGTCCTGACAGTTGCCGTGCGCCTGGAGCGAGCCGAGCATGTCGTCGAGCATCCCGTCGAAGCCGGGCGAGACGACCGTCGCGACGCAACGCCTTGCGCCCGGCGCGGACGCGGGCAGCTCTATCTCCACGCGCGCGAGACAGTCCGGCAGGGACGCGCGCGGCGCGACGACGGCCTCGCCCCCGAGCCGAGGGTCGAGCCAGACGGCGTGGCTGTGCTGCCAGCGCTCGGTGCTGACCGACAGTTCGAGGCGGCTCGCGCCCTTGACGGACGCGTCGAGAGGGCGCGGCGGCTCGCCGGCCGTGACGCGCCGCGCCTCGGCGACGGTGCGGCCGTCGGCAGCGACCACGAAGTCCGCGTGCGAGGAGCCGCGCGGCACGTCGTCGTTGAGCGCGACCTCGGCCCTGAACCAGTCGAAGCGGCCGCCGAGGTCGAAGACTATGCGCGCGGGCGGGTGAGTGCTGAGCGCGTGCGCGTACACGCGCCGACCGACCGAGACCGCCTTGCCCTCGTAGCCGAGCGCGCCTCGCAGCCCGAGCGCTCCGTACCCGACCCGCACGTCAACGGGCGAGAGCGAATCGAGAAACATACCGGAACCTTCCAGTCCTTCCGAGGCGAAGCCATCCCCCCTTTCGACGACACGACGCGACGCGTCGGCGCGCGCCGGTTCGACGCGCGCCGCCTTCTCCCGACCCTCTCCCGATTCGTCTCTCAACGGTGGTTATCCAGCGGCTCGGAAGCCGGTAAAGGCTTTGCGTCCGTGGGCTCCTGCTCGACCTGTACGGTGGCGGTGAACCTGACCGGGGTAAACGAGTGCAGGAGTTTCTCGCGCACCCAGTCCGAGTCGTAGCTGAGCGTCTTCGGCGGGGACGCCCCGCCCGCGAGAGCCGCCGCGATGTGGGCGTCCGAGATGGCCGCGCCCGCGGCCGCGCGCTGATAGAGCCTGCGCTGCGCGCCGGGCGTCGCGCCGAGTTTGACGAGCCACGACTCGAACTCCGCCTCGTTGTTGAGGTATGTCGCCTTGACGCTGTAGTGGATTATCCAGGGCGGGTACACGTCGGCCCGCACCGCCTTGCGCAGCGCGTCCTCGCGTAGTTGCATCCCGCCGCGGCTGGTGTTGGTGGTGGCGGACATCGGGGCGAAGTTCAGCGGGTCGGAGTTCGAGCCGCCGAGCGAGGCCGCTAACAGGTGGCCGCGTTGATAGACCTTGGACGGGGCGAGGATGTGCGTGCCGGGCACCGCGACGGCGGGCCTTGTCGGGCGCATGAAGGGCCTCGTGTTGAAGCTCAGCTTCACGCTCGCGCCCGTAGCCCTGCCGAAGGACTTGGGCGACCCGTAGGAGACCGCGTGGGCCGGAGGCTGCTGATAGTTCGAGACGCCTTCGACCTTCGTGATGTCGAACCGGCGGCACACGTCCCTCAGGTCGGCGGCGAGCTTGTCTATCTCCTGATTGACGAAGAGCGACTTGGCCCGCTCGGTGCTCTTGCCCGTGCGTTTGCGGATGGCGTTCGCCTTGATGATGATGTTGAAGCCTTCGCCCTCTATCCTCTTCAGCTCGGCGTTGAGGTCTCCTGCCGGGTGCTCCTTTCGGAATGGGATCCACTCCTTGCGAATCTCCTCGACCTTCTCGGCGAAGGCCGCGGCGTTGCCGCTCGCCATCGTGATGACGAACTTGTCGCCGACGTACTCGCCCTTGAGCCAGTGGCTCTCCTTGCCGATTGAGAAGTCCTCCTGCGCGCGCAGGTCGCCGTCCACGGGCGCGTGCGGCTTCGAGTCGTCCTTGCCGAACAGCTTCTTGACGCCGCCGACCACCTTGTCTATGACCTTGTCGATGGCCTTCTCGACGCGCGTCTGGGTCTTGAGGATAAAGCCCTTGATCTTGTCGGCGATGCCGCTGATGCCGAGCAGGCGCGCGAGGAAGGCGATGATGACGGGGATGGTGCGCGCCAGCGCCTTCTCTATCCAGTCGGCGGCCGAGCCGATGGCCCCGGTGGCGATGTTGTAGACCGACTCGATGATCGCCTCGACGAAGTCGAGGATGCGGTCGATGTTCTCGATGAAGAACATCACCGTGCGGTAGATCATCATGATGGCCTGGATGATGGCCCCGACGGGGTTGAACATCATCGCCATCTTCGTCGCGGCCGACTGGATGATGGTGCTGATGAGCCAGTCCTTGATCGCGTCGACGACCATCTCCTTGAGGTTCGAGAAGTGCTCTTTTATCTGCTCCCACAGCGCCGCCGGCCCGCCCTTGAGGAGCGTCTCGACCGCCCCCCACGCCGCCTCAAGCAGCGACATGTTACGCTCGCCGATGACCTTCGCCACCTTGCCGCGAATCTTCGCGTAGGTGAGGCCGAGCACTTCGAGGGCGAGCTGGAGGATTGAGGGCAGCGAGAGGTCTTTCGGGATCGCGACGCCCATCGCCGTCAGCGAGCCGAAGAGCCAGGCCATGAACCCCTCCTGGAGGTGTACCAGTATGCGGCCGACGAACTGGCTGACGCCGCGCTTGACGGCCGAGAGCAGGTTCCCGAGGAAGCCTATCGGGTCGGCGATGATTAGGTCGATGGCGTTGGCCGCCTTGCGCAGCATCGACATTATGCGCCGCCTGAAGTTGCTGAGTATTTCGATGATCTCCCTCAGCTTGTCGAGGAAGGCCGAGACCAGCCCCTTGTCCTCGGCCTGCATCTCCTTGATGGCCTCGCCGGCCTTGTCGTGCGCGTCCTTGTAGCGCTGCGCGAGGCTCGAAGCGAGGTCGTTCTTCTTGTCCTCGATGCTCTGCTTCAACTCGTCGAAGCGTTCCGAGACCTCCTTCTCGGCGGCGAGCCCGACATCCTTGAGCCCCTTGGGCAGGTCGTTCTCGACGTAGTCGTGAATCGCCTTGCGGCCCTTCTCGACCTCGTCCTTCGCCTCCTTCAGCCGCCCCTCGACGAAGGCCGCGATGACACGGACGAGGGCCTTCATGTCTTTGGTAAACTGCTCGGCGGCCTCGACGTATATCCTCTTAATCTTCGGCTGCTCGTCGATGCCCCTCAGCTTGTCGTAGGCCCAGAGGTCGGGCCGGGTCATGACGCCGTGCCAGTAGTACCGGTCGTCCTTCCAGTCGTCCTTCTTCCGCTCGGCCTCGTCCCGCATGGACTTGACGGCCTTCTCCGCGCCCTCGTCGAACATCTTGGTAACGTCGGATTCGAGCGTCGCGAGCTTCGTATCGACGGCCGTCTTCGTCGCCGTGAACATGTTCTCGATGTCGGTGACGACCTTCTGGCGGGCGGCCTTGTCCTCCTCCATCGCCTTGCCCTGGCGCGTCTTCACGTCGCCGCCCTTCTGGCCGTGCGTGCCCAGCATCGCGCCCATGTCGCGGCGCTCGGCGGCGGCGGCGCGGCCCGCGGCGTTGACGAGGGTCTTCTGCTCCAACTGCCGGTACTGTTGCGGGCCCGCGTCGGCGTGCGCGTCAACGTCCTCCTTGGCCTGGAGGACGGCGGTGAAGCGCGGGTCGTTGGCCTTCTGAAGCTGCTTGGGGGTTATCTTGTTCTCCTGGAACTGGCGCTCGGCCTCGTCCTTGCTCGACTGTAGCGAGACCTTCTCGTCGGGCGCGGGTGCGGGCATCGCGTCGCGCGCGCCGACGGCTTCGGCCGCGGCCTTCGGAAGCGCTTCGGGCAGGGGCTTGACGACGGGCTTCGGGGTGACGGCGCTCTCGTCCGGCTTGTTGTTGGCGGCGGCCTTTACGGGCCCGGTGACTTGCTGCTTCTGCGCCTCGATGTTGCCCGACACGGCCCCCTTGAGGTTCTTCGTGGCCCCCTCGTTCATGAAGTCGTCCGCGTCCTCGATCTTCTTCGGCATGACACGCTCGATCTCTTCTTCGAGCGTTTGGAGGAAGCTCTTCTCCTGCGGCGGCTTCTCCTCCACCGAGGGCTTCTTCTTCTCGGCCGACTCCATCTCGGACTTTATCTCCTCGACCTTGTTGCCCTGCGCGCGCGAATACTTCTCCTTCTCGGGGGGCTCGGCCGCGTCCTGCGCCTGGTCGGCCTTGTCCTTGGCGGGGTCGTGCTTCTTCAGCTTCGCGGCGTTGCGCCTGACCTTGGAGAGGGCTTTCGTGAGTCTGGGGTCGGGCGGCTCTTTCGCCGCCGCGGCGGCCGCCGTCTCCGCCGCGGCGGGCGCGGCCCCCGACTTCCTGCGCGCGGCCTTGTTGGCAGGCAGGCGCACCGCGGGCTTCCCCGCGAGTCGCGGAGGCGCTGCGGCCCGCGTGGCCGACGCGCGCGCGGCCGGCCTGCCCGCGGGAGGGGCCGGCTCGGAGGCGCGCGTTCGTGTCGCCGGAGGAGGCATGACGTTCAGAACTTAAGAGCGTAGCGGGCAGACCGCGCCCGCCTTGCGGTACTCGCGCCGCACGGCCGCGTCGAGGTGCGAGGACGTGACCACCTCGCCGTCGTCGAGCGCGAGCAGCGAGGCGTGGAGCACCGCGTTGCGAATCTGCCCGCCCGTCAGCGCGCAGCGGTGCGCCACCTCTTCGAGCACCGGGCGCTCGACGGCGTGGGCCTGCGGCAGGTGTAGCTGCCAGATGAGCCGGCGCTCGGCGGGCTCGGGCGGGCGGAAGTCCACGACCACGTCCATGCGTCGCTGGAATGCGCTGTCGATGCGCTCGGCCGCGTTGGTCGTGACGACGATGATGCCCTCGTAGGATTCGAGCCGTTGCAGAAGGTAGTTGGTTTCGAGGTTGGCGTAGCGGTCGTTCGAACTCTGCACGTTCGTGCGCTGCGTGAGCAACGCGTCGCCCTCGTCGAGCAGGAGTATCACGTCCAACTCTTCCGCGCGCGCGAACAACTGGTTGAGACCCTTCTCCGTCTCGCCGATGTACTTGTTGACGACCGAAGAGAGGTCGAGGCGGTAGAGGTCGAGGCCGAGGGTCGAGGCGAGCAGGCGCGCGGCGAGTGTCTTGCCCGTCCCCGAAGGCCCGCCGAAGAGCGCGCGCACGCCGCAGCTCAACTGACGGCCGAACGCCTCGCCCACGCTCTCGCGCAGGCGCTCGCGGTGGCGGCAGCGGCTCTCTAACGCGTGAAGCTCGCGCAGCGTCTCTGCGCTCGCGGCGAGCTGCGACCAGTCGCCCTCGACGTGGACGCGCGTGGCGAGCGTGTCGAGCGCCTGCCGGTTGAGCGCGCGGCCCGCCTCCCTCACGTCTTCGCGCACGACGCCTTCGCGCCCTTCGAGCGAGGCTCGCGCGGCGGCCAGCCGCGCGGCCCGGAGGATGTTGCCGCTCGTCATTCGGAGCCGCCCGCACAGCCCGGCCGCGTCCGTATACGCGCGCGCGCCGAAGCCGCGCCCCCACAGGCGACGCCGCGCGGACTCGTCCGGCACGTCGGCGTTCAGGGTCAGCGAGTGTTCCACGCCTGCCCCGCTCAGACCGCCGTGCCTGCCGACCGCGAGGCCGAGCAGCGTGTGCCCGCCGCTCGGCCGCGGCACTTCGACGGTCTCGCCGGGCGCGGGGTCGAGCGCGACTACGGGGAGGGCGTTGAGCAGCGTCGCCAGCGGGCCGAGTAGACGCCAGCGCTCGTCGTTCGGCCCCTTGAGCCCTTCGACCTCTATGACCCCGCGCCCGAGGCCGCGCGCGACCGCGCCGAGCATCGCGCGCCGCCCGTTATGCCGCGGGCCGCGCACGACCAGCGTTCTTACCTCGCCCGACGAGAGCAGCGCCGCGACCGTCGCCAGAGAGCTTCGAGCCTCGTCCGCGACGACGAGCTCTTCGAGCCCCAACAGACTCTCCGGCGCTCGGTAGCGCGCCCACGGGGCGAGCGTCTCCTGAAACTCTCCGCGCAGCGCGTCCCAGAGGAGCGCGGGCACGCGCAGCGCCCATTCCGCGCGCGGCGCTTCCGGGTTGACCACCTCGACGAGGCCACACTCGCGCAAGTTACGCAGCGGCCGCTGCACGTCGCCGACCGTCTCCTGCCACAACTCGTTGAGCAGCCCGACCGTCGGCCTGTGATGGCCCGGCCCCACCTGCATCCTCTCGAACATCGCGCCGAAGCGCGCGTCCTCCTCGACGAGCCCCGCGCACATGAGCATCAGCAGCGTGTCGTAGTCCAGCCCGTAGGCCGCGCCGAGCGCTCGCAGCGGCAGGTGCGCGTCCCCGCCCTGCCCCGTAACCTTCCGTCGCCAGAACTCGGCTGCCTCGTCGAGCGGCATCCCTTCCACGCCGTTCTCCGCCACCTCCCGGAAGTAGCCCACGAGGAAGGGGTACTGTTCGAAGACCTCCTCCCAGGACGCGTGCGACTCGGCGGCGTGCCTGAGCAGGTGCAGCACGACCGCGTAGAGGTACAGGCTGAAGTGACCCGCGGGCGTCAACGCTTCGGCCTCTTCCATCTCAGTACTCATCGGCAAAGCTTCCCCCCTCGCTCCTCACTCGTAATTGAAGGCGACGTAGCGACCCGCCGCGGGAACCCAGCCGGGGTCTCTATCCAAACCCGAGAGGCGCACCTCTACGGGCAGACTCGCAAGCGCGAAGGTCACGTCAAGACGCGTCTCCGTCACGCTCACGCGCGCCGCGTGCTCGCACACGAGCCGCGCGACCTCGCGCGACTCTGACACGCCGAGCGCGCGACGCAGCCGCGCCTCGACGTACGGGAAGAGGCGGCCGAGCCAGCGCCCGACCGCGCCGCCTTCAGGCCCGCCGCCGTCGTCGATAACAGGCGGCTCGCGGCGCAAGGTGAAGCGCGCGCGCCCGTCGTAGACTGCCAACTCTTCGTCGAGCAGTCGTTCCACGTCCCGAGTCGTCCGCCGTCTTCGACTTTCAAGCGCGAGCGGCATGTCGAGGACGAGGAAGCCTTCGGGGTGTCGCACGCGCAGCCGCCCGCCTTCGTCCGACCAGAACCAGACGCACGGCCCGCGGAACGGCGCGAGCCATTCGGCGGGCAGACGCCACGCGTCCTCGGGCGCGAAGTCGCGGCCGGGCGGCTCTTCCTCGCCGCGTCCGGCCAACCCCGCCAGCAGTCCCCAGACCGCGTCCTCACGCACCGGCGCGCCGCACAGGCGCTCCCCGAGGAGCGCGAGAAAATCCCACAGCGGGAGGGCGAGGCCCGGCGTCAGCGGCGTCGTGAAGTCGCCGTAGAGATTCAGGAACAGCCCGAGGTTGACGAGGTAGAACAGCCCCCCGAACCCGGTCTGAATGCGCGCCTGACTGATGGACGACGGGAGAAGGAACTCGGCCGCCTCGTCGGAGTTAAGAACGCCGGTCTCCCACGAACTCGACTCCGACTCCGGCGCTCTCTCTTCACGCCGGGGCTGTCGAAGAACCGCCCGCGCCTCCGCCTCGGCTTCGACTGTACTGGGGCCGCGCTCGTCTGCGTCTATCGCCCGAACGTCTCCGGCGACTAATCGCGTTAGAACTGTCGAGTCAACATCAGCGTCGCCTTCATGCCCGGCGCTCGCGCGCGTCGTCGCCTCGTGTCTCAACTCGGCGAGACCGTGCGCCCCGCCTTCGTCCAGGGCGTCTGCAACGTCGGCGCGCTCCGGGCGTGCGGATGCTTCGCGCCCGACGTTTAAGAGAGTGGGCGGGGCTGCTGCTTCTATCCCGCGCCGCGCGCTCGCCTCCGAAGTTTGCGCGTCGGCGTCGAACCGCCAACGCTTAAGCGACTCGGAGAAGTCGGGCGAGCGCACGCGCGAAGGCGCGCGCAGCAGCATCAACCCGACCCCGGCCAGACAACTCTGCTCGCGACCGAGGCCGTACCCGCGAAGCTCGGGCACGTAACGCCGCCACGGCTCGCCGCTCGGCCTCGGCACTTCTTCAACAGCGCGCGTGACTTCACCCGCGTCGCCGACTCCGGCCGCGCCCCTCTCAGATTCGAACGTCGCGCGCTCTTCGTAACTTGCCGTCGAGTCGAGCGCGACGGCGACCGCGTAGAGCCCGAACTTCTCGACCACGCGGCGGCGCATCGAGCGCGCGTCGTTCTCGCCCAACTTGCGCGCGAAGGGGATGAGCTTTCCGGCGGCGCTCAGCCGCCCTAAAGCCGCGGGGACGTGCTCGGGCGCGTCGAGCCACGCCGAGAGCATCGCGGCGGCCGCGCCGAGCCCGCCGAAGAGGCTCCGCCACCACCAGCGCGCGGGCGCCGCCTCCTCGCACCAGTCGGCCGCGAGACACGCGAGCAGTTCGGCCTGATCGCCGAAGATGACCGCCTCGGCGTTTGCCGGCACGGGCCCGCGCGCGGGGCTGGCCGCGTGGCGCGCCAGCCGCTCGACGGCGGCGGCGACAGAGCGCTGCCACTCCGCGAACGCGAGCGCGCCGCCCGCACTCGCGCGCGTCGAATGCGCGCGCCGGTCGCTCAAACGTCGCACGCAGAGGATGGCCGAGGCCGGGAGCCCCGGCGGGTTGAAGTCCGCGCCCGCGAGCGCGCGCTCAAGCCGCATGCGGAGCGCCAGCGCGTCGCGCTCGACGCTTACTGCGCTCAGCCTCCTGACATAAGTTTTACCCGGCTCAAGATTCATGCGGCGTTAACCGTCAGCGCAACGTCTTCGTCGAAGGGGGCGATTAAGGAGCCGGGCGTCCGCGCCCCGGCCGAGGCGAGCAGGCGCGCTATGGCCGCGCTGATGGGCAGCCCGGCGTGCGCCTGATAGTAAGAGTACGCGGGCGAGGGGTTGACTTCGAGACAGTACCACTCGCCCTCGGGCGTGCGCCGCAGGTCGATGCCCGCGACGGGGAGGTTCATCGCCGTCGAGAGCCGGAAGCAGCGCTCCTCGACCTCCGGCGGGAGACGGCACGCGCGCAGCTCCACGTCCGCGTCGCCGGGGTATCTGTAGTCGGTCGCGCCGCAGATTATCTCGCACGGAAAAATCTCACCGCCCACGACGTGGACGCGGTGATCCGTGCCGGGCACGTACTGCTGGAACTGTGTCGGGCAGAAGGCCACGTCGTCGAGCGGCTGTTCGGGCTTGAGGCGCGAGACGATGCTGCGGACGCTGCTGACGGACTTGTAGATTATCTCGCCGTGGCGCTCGCGGAAGGCGCGGACGGCCTCGGCGTCCGTCGTCACGAGCGTGTCGGGCACGTCGAAGCCGTGGCCGCGGATGATTTCGAGCTGGTAGGGCTTCGAGCCGTTCGACCCCATGCTGCTGAAGCGGTTGACGACGAGCGCGGGCGTCAACTCGACCCACGTCGCGAGCAGTTCCGCGACGGTCGTGGCGTGACGCCACAGCTCGCTCCCCTGACCTGCACGCGCCACCGCGGGCAGCATGCGAGAGTCGCACGGGCGCACGTAGGCCGCCGTGACTTCGCGTATGTCAACGTCGTGCGTCGGCGTGCGTATGCGGCCCCCGACCTCCGCGCCGATGTTCAACTCGACTACGGTCTCGGCCACGTCCCGCTGGTCTACGAGCAGGACGGGCAGACCCTGTCTCTCCAACTCCTCGCACATCACCTCGAAGGGCCGCTCGGTGCTGAGGCCCCACATCATTATCAGCATGCAACACCTCCCTTCAGGTGCTCAAAGATGGCGTCGGCGATTTCGGGCGAGCCGATGTCGGGCCAGAGGCTCACGCCGACGAAGAAGGCCCGCGCGTCGTCGCCGTCGAAGAGAACGTCGAGCAGACCCGTGCCCGCGTGCTCGGCCAGCCGACGCGCGTGACGCCTCAGCGTCTCGTCTTTCGCGCCGAGGCATCGCCCCCCGACGACCGTGACCTTGACGTGCTCTTTAACCGCGGGCGGCGGCGCCGGCTCCATGCCGAGCGCGCTGCGGCGCTCGATTGGTTTGACGGGGATGCCGAGACGCGCGGCGCGGTGCGCCCACTCTTCGGGCTGCCAGTTGGGCCCGGCTAGGCACCCGGCAGTCGGGCGGTTTAGCACGGGGCACTTCAAAGACGAGAGCCACGAGGTCAGGAACGCGGACATCTCTATGCTCACGTACTCGCGGTCTGCGGGCACGATGTGCGGCAAGTCCTGAACGCCCACGCACCAGAGGCGTGTGAGGACGCCGGTCAACTCTTCGACGGGGACGGGGCGGCCGTCAACGACCGCGGCCGACTCGGACGGCGAGCCGAGGTGGTGTCGCCACCCGGCTACCGACAGCTCGCGCGGCGTCAACAGCGCGACGCCGTCCGCGGCCCAGCGCGCGGCGAGCGCGCGCGCCGTATCGTCGTGGCGGCTTGCGAGGAGTACGAGCATCAGTTGAACGCCTCCGCCTGTTTGCCGCCCGCGCCCGTCTCGGGCAGCTTGTCGTCTTGCTTGTCCGCGAGGTCGAAGGCCAAGCGGCCGACCTGCGGGCGCTCGTCCTCGCAGATGAAGGCGCGACCGCTCGCCTCTTCTTCCTCCTCCTCCTGCGCCGCGCCGAGGCCGAAGTGGACGGGCGGGGCGTCCGGGCTGTAGGGCGCGGGTATCTGGTCGCGGTCTTTCTCCTTGAGCGACATGAACTCCTTGGTGCGATCCTTCTGCTCCTTCTCCTCCTTCTCCTCCTTGTTCTCCTTGTTCTCCTTAGTCTCCTTGGTCTCCTTCGTGTCCTTGGACTGCTCCTTCGTGTCCTTCGTGTCCTTGGTCTCCTTAGTATCCTTCTCCTTGGTCTCCTTGGTGTCTTTCTCCTTCGTGTCCTTGGTGTCCTTGGTCTCCTTGGTGTCCTTCTCCTTCGTGTCCTTGGTGTCCTTTGTCTCTTTGGTGTCCTTCTCCTTGGTCTCCTTGGTGTCCTTCTCCTTGGTCTCCTTGGTGTCCTTCTCCTTCGACTCCTTGACCGTGTCCTTCTCCTTCTCCTTGGTCTCCTTCGCGTTGTTCTTCCGGCCTTCGAGGATTCTGAGACGCTCTTCGAGGTTTTCGAGACGCGTCAGGATGTCGTTGATGATGTCGGCCGTTATGAGATCGCCGGGCTTGAAACGTTGCGGCATGACGGTTCCTCCTAATGCCTCGCGGGGGTGGCCCCGGCGTCAACCGAAGTTGCTCTCATCGATGCGTGCGATGTCGAATATCGCGGAGCCCCTGTAGAGCATCTGGGCGGTGGTGAAAATGATGTAGGGCGTGACGTTGGTGCCCGTGCTGAAAGCCCGGTCGTTCTGCAAGACCTGATAGAGCCAGACCATTTCGCCGCGCGTCAGGTCAACGGGCTCGTACTTGCCCGCGTCGGCGAGCAGCGAGCGGACGAGGCCGCCGTCGATGAAGGGGATGTGGCGCGGGGCGGGGCTGGGTGGGCTGCCCTCGTCGAAGAAACCGGCCTGGCGCGGGGCGTGGCCGCCGAAGAAAGTGGTCGGGTCGACGCCGTTGTATTGCTTGCCCGTCGCGTCGCGGCGCGCGAGCGGGAGCAGGCCCACGGGCGGCAGCCGTCGAAAGAACTGCCCGGCCGCGACGGCGTTGAGCGGCAGTGACGTGTTCCTGCGCATGTCGGCGATCTGGTCTTGGAACTGAAGCACCATCGCCTCGGACTCGGAGGCGCGGCGGTCGCCGACGAGCGACTGCCACGCTTCGCTGTGCGCGGTCTTGGTCAGGCGTCGGCGGACGGCCCACATGTCTATGAACCCTATGCCGCGCACGTTCGACCAGTAGATGAGCGCGAGCGGGACTTCGCAGTCGGTCAGTACGTCGCCGCGCAGCGAGTCGAGCAGCCCGTAGGAGTCGAGCGCAGGGCCGAAGGGGTTGGTGGCGACGCCCCGCGTCGCGTCGGCCCCGTAGCAGAGGTACGCGACGCGGTTGCGGAGCGTGTTGATGTCGCCGAGGTTCGACGCCGAGACCGCCTCGATGAGGCGGAACTGCACGCCCTCGACGAGGTAGCGCGTGTTGAAGGCGGCGGGGAGGTTGCCCGCGCCGGTCGTGGGCGCGCGCCCCTCGCGCCCCTCGGCGGGCGCGACCGTCAGGAGGTAGACGGCCTCCGCCGCCACGTAGAGCCGCGGCTGAAGCGGGGAGCAGTCCCTGAAGGTCACGCCCGACTGCTCGAAGGTCTGCGAGTCTTCGCGCCGCACGAGCCCGACCTCCGTGCGCTCGCCGAGACGGAGCGTCTGCCCCGCGCGGTTGACGGCGAGGCCCGGCTCGACCGTGATGACGGGGAACTGCGTGGTGCTCGACTCGGGGGCCTCGGAGACTTCGAAGCCGAAGGCCACGCCCTCGCCGACGGCACGCCCGAGGAGGCGGCGCGCGCGGCGCTGCGCCTCCTGCTCGTCGCTCAGGTCTTCGCCCGAGAGCACGCGCCCGTTGAAGAAGTTGACGGAACGGATGCCGCCCTCGAAGACGGGTTGCAGCAGTTGCTCAATGGTGCTCATCGGTTAATGCTCCCTCGGGGCGCGCACGCGCGCCCCGGCTCGGGTCACTTCGCGCGGCTCAGTTGAACGCCTCCGCCTGTTTGCCGCCCGCGCCCGTCTCGGGCAGCTTGTCGTCCTGCTTGTCCGCGAGGTCGAAGGCCGCGCGGCCCACCTCCGGACGCTCGTCCCCGACGATGAAGGCGCGACCTTCGGACGCGGCGTCGCCGCCGCCGTCGCCCGCCTCCGTCCCCGCGCCGGAGAACGACGGCGACGCGCCCGCGGGCGCGAACGAGGAGATGTCGGAGTCCTTAATGACCTTGTCCAAGTCCTTGGTGGTCTTTGTCTCCGTCTCCTTCGTGAGCTTGGTCTCCGTCTCCTTCGTGTCCTTCGTGGTCTTGGTCGTGTTAATGGTGAGGGTCTTCATGTCGAACTGGCTCACCTCGACCATGAACGAGACGAAGGCCAGCGCAGCGGCGGGGACGCGCTGGCCCGCGTTGTTGACGATAAGCGTGAAGCCCGTCACGTTGTCGCCGAAGCCGCCGAAGGCGACGGTGAGGTCGTTGAGCGCCACGCCGCCCGTCAGAACCGGCAGCACCTTGACGATGTACATTTGCGTCGGGGACGACGGCGGCGGCGGCTGGTAGTTGTCGAAGACCATCGTGACGATTCCGTCGCTGACGCTCGTCACGCGGAGGTTGTTGTAGCTGTTGCCGGCGGTGCCCTTGGCCGCCGGCAGGAGGCCGGCTGCGACGATGCCGTAGGGCAGCGAAGTCGAGCGCGTGACGGCGCTGGTCGCGGTGCCCGAAGGCGGCGCGAGCGGCTTCCAACTGTTGGTCGCAACGTCGAAACCTAGAAACTGTCCGGTCGTCGGCTTCGTCGCGTCAACCGGCGTGTTCCGCAGCGCGATGACCGTGGTCGCGCCGGTCGAGCCCGTCACGTCGCCCGCGAGGTTTGGCGCGGACGCGGCGGGCGGCGAGACGGGTTTCCAGCGGTTGAGCGCGGCGTCGAAGCCTAGAAGCTGGCCGGTCGTCGTCGGCTTGGTCACGTCTACGGCCACGTTCTGTATCGCGGCGACCTTCGTCGCGCCCGCCGCGCCCGTCACGTCGCCGTTGAGCACGGGCACGGGCGCTGGCGGCGTGCCGTGCGTGTGGTCGGCGCGCGCGTAGTCCACGCTCGTGCCGCCGTTCGCAGTCAGGCCGAAGCTCGTCTCGGCGGTGACGGTCGTCGCGGGCTTCGGGGCCGTGCCCGTCCCGGCCGGAGGGTCGGCCGCGCGCCACTTGCCGCCCGCGAAGGTGAGCACCTGATTCTCGTTGGGCGCGGTCGCCAGCACCTCGCGGTTGCGTATGGAGGTGACCGTCGTCGAGTTGACGGGGCCGGTCACGTCGCCCGCGAGCACGGGCGCTGGCGGCGTGCCGTGCGTGTGGTCTGCGCGCGCGTAGTCGAAGCGCTTGCCGGGGTTCGGCCTGATGCCGAAGGCGGTCTCCTCCTCGACCCCGAAGGCGGGGCCGATGGACGCCCCGCCGCTCGTCGCGCCGCCGCCCGCGCGGCGTCCGCTGACGACCAACTCCTGAAGCATGCGCAGGTGTACGAGGTAGGGCCGCCGCTCCTCGTGTATCTCGACGCGGTTCACGTCTTCGACCTGCCAGATGGTGTTGGCCGTGGCGCGCGCGAGCGGCACGCTCACCTCGGCGAGCAGCACGCAGTCTTCGCCAACGGGGACGGCGGCGGAGCCCTGGAGCACTTCGCGGCGGTCGCCGCGCGCCTCGTGCCAGTTCGGCCGAAGCTCCGTCGTCCAGAGGCGGAAGGCGGCGCGCAGGTACTCGTACGCCATGCTCGGGTGTATGCGCAGCGCCTCGGGCGGCGAGCCGTAGAAGAAGTCGGGCGGCGAGGGCGGCGAGGCGGGCGCGCGCGTCGAGTCGCGTATGGCCTTCTCAAGCTCTTCGAGCGTCGAGAAGCTGCCCGGCTCGTCCGTCACCTCGACCTGCCCGAGCCACTCGACGAAGTCGCGCAGCGCGTCCTCTTCGCGCTGGTCCGGGGCCTCGTAGCGCAGTTCGAGCTTGAAGTCGTCGGCGAGGCGCGACGGGGCCATCGTCTCGTCCTGACTGCGGCAGGGCTCGCCCGGTATCGGCACCATGTCGGTGGCGCAGTCGCGGTAGCAGAGCACGAGGTAGAGGCGCAGCAGCGCGCGGTTGCCCGCCGCGCCCGAGAGTCGCTGGCGCAGCTCTTCGTGGCGCGCGGCGAGCCAGAGGTTCAGGTCGGCGCACTGCGCGGGCGCGACGCGTATCAACTGGCCGCTCGGGCTGACGGCCGCGCCGGGCGTGACGACGACCTGCGACGACCCGTTCTCGACCTCGACGCCGACACGCAGGCCGGAGGCCGTCCCGTAGCCGAGCAGGTCGCGCGCCAGCCAGCGGTCGCGGCCCGAGAGGTATGCGAACTCCTGCGTGAAGTCATCG
>Ga0126311_10000580_pt1 | contig 17163 bp, 12 predicted proteins | sample Plot61_FD_92539 | JGI IMG/M metagenome (GOLD analysis project Ga0126311, IMG submission 92539) | Serpentine soil microbial communities from UC McLaughlin Reserve, CA, USA - Plot61 | ecosystem: Environmental > Terrestrial > Soil > Grasslands | place: USA: UC McLaughlin Reserve, Lake County... | reverse complement strand
GCGCGCGCCCGCGTCGAGCAGCGCTATCTCGCCGAAGAAGTCGCCGGGGCGCGTGATGTCGAGGATTATCTTCTGGCCCGCGTTGTCGCGCACGTAGAGCTCGACCTCGCCCGCGCGCACGAGAAAAAGACTCTCTCCGAGGTCGCCCGCGCGGAAGAGAGTCTCGCCGTCCGCCAGCCTTATTAGATCGACGACCTCCGCCAGCTCACGCCGGTCTTCGTCGCCGAGTATCCTGAAGAAGTCCACGTCCTCGAGTGCCGAGGGCTCGACTGCCATTCACTGCCTCCTGCCGGGTGGCACGGCCTGCGACTTGTTCGACTGCGCGGCGGGGGCCTGCCGCTGCTGCTGCTGCTGCGCTGGGCCGCCCTTGGCCCTGTAACCCGAGCGCGTGACTGCGATGCGCTTCTCCTTGCCGGACGCGTCCGCGACGGCCACGCGCACGGGTCGGAACTCGCCGGCCGCGGCCTTCACCTTAGGTATGTAGCTGATTACGTACTGCGTGCGCAAGTCCTTAGTTATCTGCTCGGCGATGCCGGGAAGCTCCGAGAGCGAGTTCGGGTAGAAGGTGCGGCCGCCCGTCTCCTTCGCCATCCGGTCGAGGAGCGAGACGGCCTTGTCGCGCTTCGACTTCGAGATGAAGCCGCGATCCTTCTCAAGCTCTTTGACGAAGCCGATGACGAATATCTGAACGTCCTCCTCCTTGAGCGCCTCGAACAACTGCTCGGTCTTGTAGAAGCTGTTGCGGTCTTCGCCGTCGGTGACGAGTATGAGCGCGCGGCGGCGCTTGTCCTCAAGGGGGTCGCCCTTGCGGTGCTCGGAGGCGTGCTCGGCGGCGAGGTAGACGGCGTCCACGACGGCCGTCTGCCCGCCCTCGACGAACATGTCTTCGAGCGCGTCGGTGAGCGACTGCTGGTCGGCCGTGAAGTCCTGCATGATCTTTATCTCGCTGCTGTCTATGAAGCGCACGACGAAGGTCTCGTCGCCCGGCTTGTTGCTTGAGACGATGGTCTTGCCTGCCTCGATGACCTGCCCTATCTGGCTGCGCAAGGAGCCGGAGTTGTCCACGACGAGGCCGTAGGTGATGGGCACCTCCTCGGTCGTGACGAACTGGATGGGCTGCTCGACGCCGTTCTCGAAGACGTGGAACTCGTTCTTACCCACGCCCTCGACGGGGCGGTTGTTGCGGTCTATGACGCGCACGTGCAGGTTGACGAGGTTCGTGTCGATGGTGACGAGCTCGTCCTCGTCCACCTCCTGATCGCCGCTCTGCGCGGGCGCGTCGGGCTCGGCGACGGGCTGAGTCTGAAGCTTGGGCTTCTGCTGGCCCGCGGGCGTCGGCGTCGGCGTCTGCTGCTGCGACTGGGTCTGAGCCTGCGACGCGGGCCGGGGCGTGGGCGTCGGCGTGGGAGTCTGCGCGGCCGCCTGCGCGGCGGCGGTCTTCTGCGCGGCGGCGGTCGTCGCGCGGCGCGGACGCCCGCCGCTCTGCTGCCTCGCGCGCGAGACAGGAGCCAGCGACGACGCGAGCGCGAACACAACGAGCATCAAGGGCGCGACGCGCGCCGCCGACCAGAACCGTGCGGAGAACTTTCGTTGTCTCATTCTCGTCCCTCGGAAGCTAGGGTCTGGGGGTCGGGGGCCGGTTAAGAATAACTCGACTCGCGTCGTGCGCCGTAACGCAACCGCCGGCCCCTAAAAACCCCCGGCAACTAAAACGACGCCCCGCGCTTTTGCCCGTCGCGGTGTGCGGCGGGGGCGCGGGGCGCTGACCTTTCGGGCCTTGCCTTGTACGGGGAAGGCTCCGCGTGGCCGGGGCAAAGAACTCTCGGGCCGGAATTTCCGGGCCCACGCGGGCGGCCCCGCCGGGCACGCGCGCACTCTTAGAGATGCCCTTACGCGTGCGCGCGTTGCCGGTGATTAGCGCGGCGCGGCCGTGGCGAAGTAGCCCTCGCGGCCCCGCACGAACAGGCGTGGGAAGCCGCGCGGCGGCTGCACCTTTATCTTCAGCTTGTGCCACTTGCCGTCGTTGGCGAAGTTCGTCGGGCGGTAGCCGATGGAGTACTGCGTGCGAAGCTCAAGGGCGATGCGCTCGAACGTGTCGTTCATCTCGGCCGAAGTCGAGGGGAAGAACGCCTTGCCGCCCGACACGCCCGAGAGCTCTTCGAGTATCGCGCGGCCCGTGTAGCCGAGCGCGCTTTCGTCGTGGCCGTCAACTATCCCGACGGCGTAGATGATTACGTCCGACTCCTTCAGCAGCCGCCGAAGCTCCGTGAAGGTGTAGCGCGAGCTGTTGTCCTGCCCGTCGCTGATGAGCAGTATGGCGCGCTTCGGGTGCGCGCCGCGCGAGACGCGCTCGACGCCGAGGTACGTGGCGTCGTAGAGCGCCGTCTGCCCCTTGGTCTGGACGAAGGTCAGCTTCTCAAGCAGCGCGTCGCTGTCGCGCGTGTGGTCTAAGAGGAGTTGGGCGCGGTTGTTGAAGCCTATGAGGAAATACTCGTCGCGGCTGTGGCTCGTGTCTATGAACTTGGCCAGCGCCTCGCGCGCCTTGGCGATCTTGTCGCCGCTCATAGAGCCCGACACGTCGAAGACGATGCCGAGCGAGACGGGCGCGTCCTCGTCCGAAAAGAAGGTTATCTGTTGCGCCTGCTTGTCGTCCATGATGCTGAAGGCGTTCTGGCCGAGCCCCGTGACGAAGCGCCCGTACGTGTCCGTGACGGTGACGGTCAGGGTAACGAGGTCTGTGTGGACGATGACGGGCTTCGTGTCGTCGGCGGGCTGCACGCGCGGGCCGTCCATCTGAATGTCGAGCGAGGTCGCGCGGCCGTTGGCGGCGGGCACGGCCCCCTTCTGCTGCTGCTGCGTCGCGGCCTTGTTGTCGGTCGCAGGCTGCTGCGGCGTCGCGTCTGTCTTCGGCTGGTCTGTCTTCTGCTGCTCAGACTTCTGCTGGTCTGTCTGCGCCTGCGCGGGCTGCGCGTGCGCGGCGACGGCCGACGCGGCGAAGAGGAAAGAGATGACGGCGACTCTTAAGAGAGTGTTTGAGCGCCCTGCCCACATAGAACCTCCTGCAAACTTGTACGGGTGCGAACGACGGAAGCGCGGCCGAAGGTTGAGCGCCCTTCGGGGGCTCGGGCGTCGGGCCGTTCGGCGAGAAGCGTGCTTTGCCGCTTTGACGGCGGCAAGGGCCTCTACGGTTGTTCGCGGTAGCGCACGCGGAAGACGGGGAGACTTCCTCTTTCCTTCCCGCGCATTGTATTGCACGCCGCGCGGCGCGCGCAACAAACATCTAGGTTGAGAGTTTTTTGCGAATATATCTCGGCGAAACTTTTACATCTCCGCAACTTCGCCCGCGCGCGCGCGTGTAACTCGATTGCGGATTTCGGGACGCGGGATGCGGATTGACGGAGGACGAGAGCGCGGCCGGCTGAAAGCTGGTTTGACTTCAAATCCGCACTCCGAAATCCGCAATCCGCAATGTAACGGGGTGCGGGGCCGTGCTATAATCCGCCGTCAAATTTCGGGCGCGGGCGGCCCACTTGTAAGGCCCGCGGCCGACCACACCGTGGGGAAGAATCGAAGCGAATGGCCGAGTTCATCTGTCGTCTGGGTACGCCCGCGGGCGAGGTCGTGACGCGCACGGTCGAGGCCGTCGGCGTCGCGGAGGCGCGCGTGCGTCTGGAATCCGAAGGGTTCAGGGTCTTCTCCGTGACGCCGCCGCGCGCCGCGGGCCTCGGCGCGATCACGCGCGGCGGCAAGGGCGGAACCACGCCCCGCGTGAAGCCCGGCGACTTCCTGCTCTTCAACCAGCAACTCTCCGCCATCATACGCGCGGGCATCCCCATCCTTCAGGCCGTCGCGATGCTGCGGCGTCGCGCCGCCTCCTCGCGCCTGCGCGCGGTGCTGGCGGACGTTGAGGATAAGATTCGCAGTGGGATGGCGCTCTCGTCGGCCTTCGCCGCGCAGGGGCCGATATTCCCGCGCATATACACGGCGTCCATACTAGCGGGCGAGCGCTCGGGCGCGCTCGACGAAGTCCTCTCGCGCTACGTCGCGTACATGCGTCGCGGCGTGGAGATTCGGCGCAAGATACGCGGCGCGCTCGCGTACCCGCTCTTTCTACTCGCGGCGTCGTTCGGCATGGTGCTGTTCCTGACGGTCTACGTCGTGCCGAAGATGTCCACGCTCTTCGAGGGCTTCAACCGCGCCCTGCCGACGCCGACGCTCATCGTGATAGGCGTCTCCGCCTTCGTCTCGGAGAATTTTTACTGGCTCGCGCCGTCGCTCATAATCGGCGCGGTCGCGCTCTACCTCTGGACGCGCACGCCCTCGGGCGCGCTCGCGTTCGACCGCTTCCTTCTAAAACTCCCGATAGTCAACGCGCTGCTCAGGCAACTCGCCGTCGCGCAGGTGACGCGCTCGCTCGGGACGCTTCTGGCGGGCGGCATCACGGTCGTCGAGTCCTGGGAGATCGCGTCCGAGTCGATCACGAACAAAGACCTGCGGCGTCGCAGCGCGGCGACGCTGCCGATGATTCGGGAGGGGCGCTCGTTCACGGAGAGTCTCGAATCGGCGGGGTGGATTCCTCCGCTCGCGCTTGATATGATTGGCGTCGGCGAGCGCTCGGGCTCTCTGCGAGAGATGCTCGAAGAGGTCGCGGACTTCTACGACCGCGAGTCCGAGGTCAGGCTCGAACAGTTGACCACCGTTATGGAGCCCGCGATTTTGCTCGTGATGGGCGGCGTCGTCGTGACGATTCTTCTGTCCATCTATCTGCCGATTATCCAGTCCATCTCGAACCTGAGTTTTCGAGGTTAAAACCCCCCGGAAGCAGCCCCGGCCCCGCGTCAGGCATCAGAATAAAGCCCATGAGTCAAAGCGAAAAAGAGGCCGCGACCGCGGTAGCGAATCCCCCGCAGGACGGCCCCGACGGAAACGGCGCCCGCCCGCCCGCGTCGGCGGCCGAGGGCGAGCACGTCCCGCCCGAGGTTCGCGCCGCGCTCTCGCTCGCGCGCCGCTACCGCCTGCCTTACGTAGACCTTTTGCCGCCCGTCGGCGAGTCGCCGATTGACTACGCGCTCCTCGGCGAAGTCCCCGTCGAGCTGATGCTGCGCCACCTCTTCGTGCCCCTGAGGCGCGAGGGCAGGCGCATGCACATCGCGATGGCCGACCCGACCGACCTCGAACGCCTCGACGAGATAGCCTCCGCGCTCCACGCGCGCATCGTCCCGCACGTGGCGACCGCGGGCGCCATCGAAGTCGTCCTCAGAAAGGGCGACGCCACGCAGCGCGTCCTTCAGGAGGCGGCGTCGGGCTTCCGCATCTCGCTCGTGAAGGAGACCGAGCAGGGCGAAGAAGTCCTGGACCTCGACCGTCTCGCGACCGACAGCGAGATGTCGCCCATCATCAAGCTCGTGGACACCATCATCTACAACGCGATGGAGTCGCGCGCCTCGGACATTCACATCGAGACGGCCGACACCGCCGTCCACGTCAAGTACCGCATCGACGGCGCGCTCTACGAGAAGGTGGAGCCGATTGACCTCGCGTACCACCAGACGCTCATCTCGCGCATAAAGGTCATGTCCGAGCTGGACATCGCCGAGCGGCGCATCCCGCAGGACGGCCGCTTCCGCGTGCGCTACAAGGGGCGCAACGTGGACTTCCGCGTCTCGATAATGCCGACCGTCCACGGCGAAGACTCGGTCATACGTATCCTCGACAAGGAGCAGATTAACGACCAGTTCAAAAACCTCACGCTCGACGTGGTGGGCTTCCTGCCGAGCGACGTGCGCGACTTCCGCCGCTACATCGCGGAGCCCTACGGCATGGTTCTCGTCACGGGCCCCACGGGCTCCGGCAAGACGACTACTCTGTACGCCGCACTGAACGAGATACGCAACGACGAAGACAAGATCATCACCATCGAAGACCCCGTCGAGTACCAGCTCCACGGCGTCACGCAGATTCCCGTCAACGAGAAGAAGGGGCTGACGTTCGCGCGCGGCCTCCGCTCTATCCTGCGCCACGACCCCGACAAGATAATGGTCGGCGAAATCCGCGACAACGAGACGGCGCAGATAGCCATCCAGTCCGCCCTGACGGGCCACCTCGTCTTCACGACCGTCCACGCCAACAACGTCATAGACGTTATAGGCCGCTTCCTGAACATGGGCGTCGAGCCGTACAACTTCGTCTCAAGCCTCAACTGCGTGCTGGCGCAGCGCCTCACGCGCGTGCTCTGCAACGTCTGCAAGCGGCCTTACAAGCCCACGGACGAGGAGCTGATGGAGTCGGGCCTGCGGCCAGCCGAGCACGGCCACCGGACGTTCTACATGAGCGTCGGCTGCGACGCGTGCAACCACACGGGCTACCGCGGCCGCACGGCCATACACGAGCTACTCAACATGTCGGACAACATACGCGAGATGATTATCGCGCGACGCCCCGGCTCGGAAGTCCGGCGCGCGGCCGAGAGCGAGGGCCTGCGCAGCCTGCGCGAGGCCGCGCTCGAAAAGGTCTTCGCCGGAATCTCGACCCTGCACGAGATAAACCGAGTCACCTTCGTCGAAGAGGTGAAGATGAACGGCGACGGGATGGTGGTGTCCAGGCAGTAGACAGTTTTCGGTTTTCAGCCTTGACGGCCGAGCCGCGCGTTCCGGCCGCCATCCGGCCGTTAACTGAAAACTGTTCGCGGCTTGTTGATTCGCCTTTCAGGAACTATTATTTACGCCCCGGCGTGTAAGCTGACCGTTGGAGGGAACCATCAAGGGTTCGGGCGGGCGTAGGGTCGGCCTTAACGGTTCGGCGGCGCCGCAGCACATGGCCTCGGAGAGGTTGCGGGCTCCTCGCGCGAACTTTTCGGCCGCTCCCGACACAACTTAACAGCGTAGGCTTTTCATCCTAAGCGGGTCGCAGACTGCCGGCCCGACGCCGTAAGGCCCCGCGGGGGGTTCTAATCAGAGTGAGGTCAGAAATGAAGTCGTTCAAACTCGCGCGCCCCGCGGCCGCAATACTCATGGCCGCCGTCCTGCTCGCCTCCCCCGCCGCCGTGATGGCGAAGAAGGGCGAGAAGAACTACAAGCAGGGGCTACAGTACGAGGAGGCCCAGCAGTGGGAGAAGGCGGCGCAGGAGTTCGCGCTCGCCCTGGCCACCGCGCCCTCGGACACCGAGTACCTCCTGCACTACCGCCGCTCGGTCTTCAACGCGTCGCAGGTGTTCATGCTGAAGGGCAAGGCGCTCTTCGAGAAGGGCGACTACATCGGCGCGTACAACGCCTACCGGCAGGCGTACGGGCTCGACCCCGTCAACGACCTCGCCGCGCAGGAGATGGATCACATGATCCGCCTCCAGCGCGAGAAGGAGGGCGCGTCGAACCCCTCGAAGAGCTCGCCCGCGAACTACCGCCCCGGCCAGGGCGGCGCGCGCACGGCCGACGGGCAGGCCGACGGCGCCGGCCCCGCGCCCTCGGAGAAGCTTCAGACCATACAGTACAGCGGCGACCTCGAAGGCTTCATACGCAAGCTCGCAGACGAGCTTGAGCTAAACGTCGTCTTCGACCAGAACTTCTCGCAGGTCAAGCGCAACGTCAACATACGCTGGAAGAACATGACCCCGGCGCGCGCTCTCGACTACGTCTTCCTCTCGAACGGCCTCTTCTTCCAGAAGCTCGACCGCCGCACCATACTCGTCGCAGACCAGTCGAAGCGGCCCATGTACCAGCAGCTCGTGCTGCGCACCTTCTACCTCTACAACATCACGCCGGACGACGCCCGCACGCTCTTGACGGGCGCGCTCCCCGCGAACGCGGGCCGCCAGCCGCAGTTCATCTCGAACAAGTCCACGAACTCGATAACGGTGCGCGACACGCCCGAGAACATACGCATCATCGAGCAGCTTTTGAGGAGCGTCGATAAGGACAGGGCCGAGGTCGTGATGGAGGTCGCCATCTACGAGATTTCGCGCAACGACCTCTTGCAGATAGGCAACCAGTTGGGCTCGCTCCCGTCCAGCACCGCGCCCTCGACCCTTCAGACGCTCGGCGGGTTGCAGCCCTCGACGGTCGTCTCGGGCCGCGGCGTGTCGCTACTCGCGGGCGCGGCCTCGCTCCACTCCGGCCTCGGCTTCCTGATACCGGCCTCGACCATCTCGCTCTTCCAGAGCAAGAGCAACACGCGCCTCCTCTTCTCGACGCAGGTTCACGCCTTCGACGACGAGAAGTCTTCGACGCGCGTCGGCTCGAAGGTTCCCGTGCAGACCGCGAGCGTCTACAACGGCCTCGTCAACAACAACGGCACGGGCGGCGGCAGCACCGGCGGTGCCGGCAACGTCTTCGGCAGCGGGGGCTACCCCGTCATCCAGTACGAGGACGTGGGCCTTAACCTCGACTTCAAGCCCAAGGTCTACCCGAATCAGGACGTGCAGGTCTCGATGACCATCGAGTCGAAGGACGTGGCCGCGGGCCCCGACCCGCTGACGCCCATCTTCACGCAGCGCAAGATTGAGGGCGTCGCGCGCATCCCGAACGGCAAGACGATGATGATCGCCTCCATCGCGCAGGATCGCGAGACGGACGGCCGCGCGGGTCTCCCGCTCATCAGCATGCTGCCCATCATCGGCCGGCTGTTCACCGCGCCGAACAAGAACAACTCGCAGAGCGACATCGTCATCACGATGACGCCGCGCGTGCTCCGCGCGCCCGAGATTCTGCCCTCGGACGAGGAGTCGCGCCCGACCGGCACGATGCAGACGCCGCAGGCCGAGTCGCTCGAAGCGATGGTGAATCAGGCCGACAGGGAAGACCAGTACGCGCGCCTCCGCAGCCTGCCCACGAACCAGACCGTGGAGGTCTCGACTCAGCAGAAGCAGCCCTCGCCCGAGGCGTTCACGTTCGTGCCCGCGCCCAGGGCCCTCGCCGACGCCGCGGCGGCGACTGCCGCGTACGCGTCCACGCCCGCGGCGGGCGCGAACTCTGCCCCCGCCGTCAACATAAGCATGAACACCGAAGCGCCGCCGCCGGTCGCGAGGCCCGCGGTCATCTCGCACGCGCTCGTCAAGCCCGCGGCCGACGCGTCGGCGACGAATAACGCCGCGCCCGCGAACGTTTCGACCGCAGCGCCGTCCGCGCCCGCGGTCGAGACGAAGGCGGCGGTGATGACGAACGCGGCCGCGGCGGCGAACGTCTCCGCGCCCGCCGAGAGCAAGGCCGAACTGCTCCTGCTGCCCGACCAGCAGGACGTGAAGGTCGGCGAGCGCAGGCGCGTGATGGTCTTCCTTAAGACCGACGCGCCGCTCGGGCTCGCCACCGCGACGCTGCGCTTCGACCCGCGCTCGCTCGCCGTGCGCTCCGTGACGCAGGGCGTGCTCTCGGCCGACAAGGCGGCCGCGCCCGTGCTCACGCAGTCAACCGACGCGGAGAAGGGCGTGCTCTTCGTCTCCATCTCGCCCGCGTCGGGCGCGCAGTCGATTACGGGCGAAGGGCTCCTGCTCGTCATAGAGGTCGAGGCGCTCGCGCCCGGCGAGGCGGTCATACAGTTCGACGCGGACAAGCTCCACCTCATCGCCACGGACGGCCGCACCGTTCGCCCGAAGGCCGCCGACGGCCGCATAAAGGTGACGCAGTAAGACGTGCGGGAGTCGAACGTCATGAGGCTCTTGGGTAAAAGGTCGAAGGGGGAAGAGGTGAGAAGGGAAGTCGAAGGCGGCCCCCTTTCCCCTCTTCCCTTTTTCAACTCTCACGCGCGCCGCTCCGTCCGCGGCTGGACGCTCATCGAGCTCGTCATAACCATCACGGTGCTGTCGGTTCTGACCATCGGCGTAATACCCATCGTCCGAACCTCCGTCCGCAGGCAGAAGGAGCAGACGCTCCGCGAGACGCTCCGGCAGATGCGCGGGGCGATAGACGCCTTCAAGCGCGACACGGTCGGGATGCAGTGCGGGCCGTCCGGCCTCGGCGGCGTCGTCGTGCCGCCCGCGGGCGGCGGGCCGCCCGGCGCGCCGGGCACGCCCGGCGTCTACTTAGACCCGCGCAGCCACGTCGTCATCGCCGACTGCAAAATCTTCAACGTCGAAAACATCGACCGCTACCCGCCCGACTTGCAGACGCTCGTTGACGGCGTGGACGTGGTCTCGCGTCAGGCTTCGGCCGCGAACCAGTTCGGCAGCGTCAGCACCGAGAACGGCGGCGCGACCGCCAACAGCGGCGGCCTCATCCCGAAGAAGAAAATCTACCTGCGCGAGATTCCCATCGACCCGATATCGGGCGAGCGCGACTGGTGCGTCCTGTCTAGCCTTGAGTCGTCCGACAACGGCTGCGCCGGCAGCCCGCCCAACGTCTTCGACGTGCGCTCGAAGGCCCGCGGCGAGGCGCTCAACGGGGAGAAGTACAGTGACTGGTAAGCGGATTGCGGATTGCGGATTTCGGATTCCGGCTCGGGCCCGCCGCGCGCCGCCCGCCGGCCTACGCGCTCGCGCGTCGAACGACGGAGGCCGCGCCCCTTTAAGTCCGCAGTCCGCAATCCGCGATCTGAAATCGAAGGGCTTCACGCTCCTTGAGTTGATGATAGTCATCTCGATTCTGGTCATACTCGCCCTCATCGCGATGGGGCAGTACAACCGCACCGTGCTCGCGGCCAAGGAGGCGACGCTGCGCGAAGACCTCTACACGATGCGGCGGATGATAGACCAGTACGGGGCCGACAAGGGCAAGCTCCCGCAGTCGCTCGACGACCTGAAGTCCGCGGGCTACATCCACGACATACCCATCGACCCGATGACCAACGCGGCCGACTGGCAGCCGGAGTTCGGCGACGACTCAAGCTCGACCGACAACTCGCAGGGCATGGTCAACGTCCGCAGCTCCTCGAACGACATGGACTCGCTCGGCGAGAAGCGCTACAGCGAATGGTGAAGGACGGTTTTCAGTTTTGAGTTTTCAGTTTTCAGCCGGGGGCGGTTCGCGACTTCGCGACGACGGGCGGCCGCGGCTTGGAGGCAACACTGAAAACTGAAAACTGAAAACTCAAAACTGCTTCCATGAACCCTCTCAAAAGTCTCGTCTCGCCTCGATACCCTTCGGCCGCGGTCGGCCTGTCGGGCGAGGCCGCGTGTGCTGTGCAGCTCGACAGGCGCGGCGGCTCGTTCGTCGTGCGAAGCGCCGCGGTGATGCCGCTGCCCGCGGGGCTCCTGCGCCCCGGCTTCGACGAGTTGAACGTCGAAGACCCTTCGGCCCTCGCCCGCGCTCTGGCCGACGTTACTTCGAACGCGGGGCTCGGGCGTCGCAAGCGCTGGTCTGTCGCGCTCCCCGAGGCTTCGACGCGCACGTCGATACTCACGATGGAGACGCAGCCCGCCTCTCGCTCCGAGGCCGAGGAGATGCTCCGCTGGAAGATAGAGCGCGCGCTCGGCGCCCCGCTCGACGAGCTGCGCGTCTCGCGCGAGCGCCTGAAGCCCGACCCGCAGGGGCGCGAGCGTCACCTCGTGACGGCCGTGCGCCTCTCCGTGCTCGCCGAGTACGAGCAGGTCTTCATCTCGCTCGGCTGGCACACGGGGTTGGTGCTCCCGCGACACATGGGCGAGGCCTGGTGGCTCATGCGCGACGGCGGGCGCGAGCCGGGCGCGTACCCTTCGGACTCGCTGCTCGTGAGCGCGCACCCCGAGGGCTTTACGGCGCTCATACTGCGCGAGGGCCAGCCGCTCTACGTGCGCGCGGTCTCGTGCGAACCCGAAGACCGCGCCGACGAGCTATACCGCTTCCTTCTCTTCTACCGCGACCGCAACGCGCCGCCCGCCGTCGAAGGCGACGAGGCCGCGCCGCCGCCGCCGCCCGCGCAGGGCTTCTCGCCCGACCGCATAGGCCGACTGCTCGTCGCGGGCACGGGCGTGGACGCCGCGCAGGCGAGCGCCGTCGTCGAGGAGACGCTCGCGACGCCGCCGCGCGCAGTGCGCGCGGAAGAACTCCGGCTCACGCTCCCCACGCACGAACTCGACTTCGCGCAGATAGCCGCGCCCGCCGGGCTCGCCGCGCTCGCGTGGGGCTGACGCACGCTCGGGAAATCTCGACTCCGCGCGCATAAAGTTTTTGACTCACGCGCGCGTAAAATTTTTTATGAGGAAGACGCTCTTCGCCCTTTCGCTCGCGTGCGCGGCCTTCGCCGTCGCCGCGGCGCAGTCCGGCCGAAGGCCCGTCGCGCCGCCCGCGTCTCCGCCCGCGGCCGCGTCAGAGCCCACGCCTCCCGCCCCCTCGCACGACACGCCCGCCGGCACACCCGCTTACGACAAACTCCCCGATGTCCTGTTGAAGCGCGAGCTACGGTCGATTGAGAAGGGGAGCTTCCGGCTCGCGGACTTCGGCGGCAAGGTTCTGGTCGTCAACCTTTGGGCCTCTTGGTGCGGGCCGTGCCGTAGTGAGATTCCGGACTTCGAGGAGGTGCGCAGAGACTACGCGGGGCGCGGCGTCGAGTTCGTGGGGCTCACGACGGAGAACCCGCGCACGGACGAGGGGCGCGTGCGCGCATTCCTGCGCGACGTTAAGTTCGGCTTCCGCCTCGGCTGGGCCGACCGCGAGACGGCCCTGGCGCTGATGAAGGGCCGCCACGTAATACCTCAGACCTTAGTGATCGCGCCCGACGGGGCCGTCGTCCTGCACATGCGCGGCTACGGGTCGGGGCGCGGCGCCTCTATGCTGCGCGGCGCGATAGACCGCGCGCTCGAAACGTCGGCGGCCGACGCGCGCTGAAGTTCACCCGGAGGTGGTTCGCTGACCGTGCCGCCTTGACTCCCCGGAGCTGAGAACTGCGGCGAGGAGTGCTGCGACGAACAGGCTCGTGTCCGCCCTCGCCCTGAAACTTTGCCCGCGCGCCGCGCGTAAAACATTTGCGTCATGACCGCACACGCAGCCTCCCTTAAAAGCTTAACGACCGCCTCGGGCGACGCCGACTTAGTCGTGCGCGCTCTCTCGGGCCGCGAGGACGGGTTCGAGGAGTTGGTCAGGCGCTACCAGCGCCCCATCGTCGCGTACGTCTACCGCATGGTGGGCGACTACGACACGGCCCTCGACCTCGCGCAGGAGGTCTTCATAAAGGTCTACAACTCGCTCGGCCGCTACCGCCCCGAGTTCAAGTTCTCGACCTGGATTTACCGCATCGCGCACAACGCCTCAATCGACCACCTCCGGCGCGCGGGCAACTCGCGCACCGAGGAGATGGAGGTCGCGGGCGAGTCGGGCTCGACCTTCGAGAAGCCAATCGCGAGCAAGTCGCCGACGCCCGAGCAGGAGACCGAGCGCGGCGAGCGCCGCGCCGAGATAGAAGAGGTCGTCCGCCAGCTCGCGCCCGCGTACAGGGAGCTGATAGTGCTCAGGCACTCGCACGACCTGAGCTACGACGAGATAGCCGAGGTGACGGGGCTCCCCCTCGGCACGGTCAAGAACAGAATTTTCCGCGCGCGCGAGGCCATGCGAGAGCTTCTGGTCGCGCGCGGCATCACGGGCATGTGAGTTATGTCGGAAGGCGCAAGCGTCGCGGGCTGCCCGCGTACAGAGTTGACCGCCGCCTTCCTCGACGGCGAGCTCGACGACGCCGCGTCGGAAGAGTTCGAGCGCCACTCGCGCGAGTGCCCCGCATGCTCCGCGGCCCTGCTCGAACAGCGCCGCCTCCTCTGCCTCCTCGACACGGCTTTCGACGACACTTTCGGAAAGCGCGTTAAGCTCCCCGAGGACTTCACCCGCCGCTTGCGCGCGCGCGCGCAGAACGACCTGAGCGGGGTGCGCGCGAGCGGCGAGCGCAGGCGCGCGATAAAGATTTGCGCGGCGCTGGCGGTCGCGGTCTTCGCGCTGCTCGGCTTCGCGGCCTTCGAGGCCGTCGCGAGCCCCGCGATAGCGGCGGCGCTCGGCGCGGGCCGCATGCTCGGGGCGGCCGGGCACGCCGCGGCGGACGCGGGCTCGGGTGCGGGCCTCGTGCTTCGCGCGGTCGGCGGCCGCCTCGTGGCGTCGGGCGCGCTGGCGTTGGTGGAGCTGGCCGCAATCGCGGCCGCGCTCGTGCTGCTGCTCCGGCTCATAGGCGCGTACCACCGCGCCCGCGCGGGCGACTGAAGTTGACGGACGGAGTCGTGCGCCGTATCCAGGCGGCCGCGCGCGTACGCTCACGGTGAGCGAAGCGCGACGGCCGCTCGTCGTATGAAGGCAAAGTTGACGAACAGTACCGCGAGCGTTGGCGAGTGGGTCGGCGTCACGGCGCACGCGCCGCGTGTCGTAACGCGCACGCGCCCGCTGACGCTCGCGGTTCTGTTTTTACTCTTCGCCGTCGCCGCGAGCGCGCAGGCGCAGTCCGCGCCTAAGGCCGGGTCGGATGCGGCGGACGAGGTAGTGATAGACGGCAGCTACGCGAGCGACGTGTTCGGGCTCGGGCGTACCGTGCGCGTGCGAGGCGAGGTCAAGAACGGCGCGCTCTCGTTCGGCGGCGACGTAATCGTAGAGGGGCGCGTCGAGGGCGACGTGGCGGCCTTCGGCGGCTCGGTCATACAACTGCCCGGCTCCTACGTCGGCGGCGACGTGATGGTCATCGGCGGCGAGTACAAACACGAGGGCGAAGTCCTGCGCAACCCCGCCGGCCGCACGCTCCTCTTCGCGGGTTACGAAGAAGAGTTGAGGGAACTGGCGCGCAACCCCGCCTCGATACTGACGCCGGAGTTCTCGCTCTCGTTCCTCGGCTGGCGGCTGCTCGCGGTGCTCTTCTGGTTCGCGGCCTCCTGGGCGCTCACGTCGGTCTCTCCCGGCGCGGTCGGGCGCGCGGCGGCGCGGCTCCAACTCACGCTGCGACACGTCGCGCTCATAGGGCTCCTCGGCGCGTTCGTGATAAGCGCGTTCGTGGCCGCGTCGCTGAACTACCTTCCGGGCGCGCTGAGCGCGCTCGTCTTCATAACGGCGACGCTGCTGCTGCTGCTCTCTTACCTCTTCGGGCGCGTGGTCGTACACGCCGCGACGGGCCGCTGGCTTCAGCGAGTGCTGCTGCCCGAAGAGCGCCGCTCGGAGTCGGTCGCGCTCCTGCTCGGCGCGGCCTTCTGGGCCGCCGCGCTCGCGCTCCCGTACGCGTGGCCCTTCCTCGTCCTCGGCCTCCTCGTCATAAGCCTCGGCCTCGCGCTCACCGCGCGCTACAGACTCGGGCGGAAAAAGTAAACGGAACCGCGCAGGGTAGTGAGCGGGCCGCGAGTTACGCCGAGAGCCTTCGTGGCGTATCGCACACCCGCTCACTACCCCGCGCGGTTCCGTTTTTTTGCCTTTTGCCTTTTTACTTTTGCCCTGTTAGCATCGGCGCGTTTCGTCTCTCGGAGGCTTGATTACCCGAACCCTTGCGCGCTGAGTTCCCTCTTAACGCACGGACGCTCACGTTCGTCGCATGCGTCGCCGTCACGCTCGCGCTCGCGGCGCTGACAGCGCGCGCGCAGCAGCAGACCAACCCCGTAGACCGCAAGGTCGAAAACCCAATCACGGACACGCCGAGCGTCAACCCGCTCTCGCAGGATCAGCCGCCCATTCGCCCGCGCCCGCGCCGCACGCCGCAGCCCGCGGGGCAGGGCGCTTCGCCCGCGGGGGTGCAGACGACCGACGAGCTCGAAGTGCGCGCGGACAAGGACGAGGTCTCCGGCCCGGAGGGCGCGCGCGTCTTCATCTACACGGGGAACGTGGACGCGCGCATTGGCATATTCCGCTTGCAGGCCGACAAGGTGACGGTCTACACGGCGAAGAACCGCGCGGTCGCCGAGGGCAACGTCGTCTTCGACCAGGGCGAGTTCCAGCGCATCACGGGCTCGCGCGCCGAGTGGGACTACGCGACCAAGACGGGCTTCTTCCTGAACTCGACCGGCTTCACCAACCAGACGCAGGACGGCACGATAATGTACTTCACCGCCGACCGCGTCGAGAAAATCTCCGGCGACACAATCGTCATACGCAACGGCGAGGTGACGGCCTGCGGCGACGACGAGGTTCCGAAGTGGAGCTTCAGGTCGAAGCGCGCGACCATCAAGCTCGCCGACCGCGTGCGTATAAAGCGCCCGCGCTTCCTCGTCAAGGGCGTGCCCGTCTTCGTGCTCCCGTACGCGTCCGTCTCGATAAAGCCGCGCGACCGCGCCTCGGGGTTCCTGACTCCGACCTTCTCGGGCTCGGGGCAGAAGGGCTTCCGGCTCTCGAACGCCTACTACCAGACGCTCGGCCGCTCCGCGGACATAACCTTCCGCAACGACCTGTACACGAAGCGCGGCATGGGCTTCGGCGCAGACCTTCGGACGCGCGCGAACTCGCGCTCGTACCTCAACATGGGCTTCTACACGGTCAAGGATCGCATCTTCGGGCCGAAGGAGGACGCCGACCACCCCGACCAGGGCGGCTCAAGCTTTTACGTTGACGGCGTCCACTACTTCCCGAACGGCTTCCTCGCCGCCGCCGACATCAACATCACTTCGAACCTCGCCTTCCGGCAGGTCTTCTCCGACTCGATTCAGCTCGCCATCTCGCCCGAAGAGCGCTCGCAGGTCTTCGTCAACCGGAACTTCGGCGCGTACTCTTTCAACTTCATCGCGAGCACGCAGGTCATCTCCATCCCGGCCGCGCGCATACGCACGCGCCAGCTTCCGGGCATCTCCGTGGACAAGCGGCCGGGCCTCGTCTCGTGGCTGAAGGACAAGCTTCCGGTCTACTTCTCATTCGAGAGCAGCATCTCGGGCGTGAGCCGCAAGGAGACGGTAGAGGACGCGGCCGCGCTCGCGGCCGAAGGCATCGTCAACCCGATCATCACGCCCTCCATCGTGCAGCGCCTCGACTTCAGCCCGCGCGCGGAGCTGCCCCTCAACTTAGGCGGCTGGAACGTGACGGCGTCGGCGCGCGTGCGCGGGACGTTCTACTCGAACTCGATTGACCCTCTGACGAGGCTCGTGCTGCCGCAGAACGTGACGCGCGCGTACGGCGAGTTTACGTTGGACATTCGCCCGCCCGCGCTCGCCCGAAACTTCCACCACCGCGACGGCTCGTTCACCTTCCGCCACGTCATAGAGCCTTACGTCACATACCGGAAGATAGGCGGCGTCTCCGACTTCCACCGCGTCATACGCTTCGACGAGCTCGACGCCGTAGCGGACACCAACGAGCTTGAGTACGGAGTCACCAACCGCTTCTTCCT
>Ga0126311_10000579_pt1 | contig 17165 bp, 1 predicted proteins | sample Plot61_FD_92539 | JGI IMG/M metagenome (GOLD analysis project Ga0126311, IMG submission 92539) | Serpentine soil microbial communities from UC McLaughlin Reserve, CA, USA - Plot61 | ecosystem: Environmental > Terrestrial > Soil > Grasslands | place: USA: UC McLaughlin Reserve, Lake County... | reverse complement strand
GATGTCCATCACCGCCGGATGCTGTTTGAAAACCTGCTCGATCTCACCCGGCTCGATACGGTAACCACGCACTTTCACCTGGTCATCTATGCGTCCCAGAAAATCTATCTGCCCGTCAGGCAAGTAACACGCGCGATCCCCGGTTTTATAAAGCCGTCCACCGGCCTCTTCAGCGAACGGATTCGGGATGAATTTCTCGGCCGACAATTCAGGCCGGTTGATATAGCCACGAGCAAGACCGTCGTAAGCGATGTGCAGCTCACCGGCAACACCGATGGGCACCGGCTGCATGTGTTCGTCTAACAAGTAAACCCGTACGTTGTCGATTGGCCGGCCGATAGACGGTTTTTGATCCACGTCAACGCACGTGTTCATCGTCGCGCAGACAGTCGACTCGGTTGGTCCATAAGCGTTGATGAACTTGCGACCGGACTGCCAGCGCGAAACGAGCTCTTTCGAACATGCCTCGCCCGCCGTGACGATGGTGCGCAAATCCGGAAGCGCTTCGGACGGCAGTGCCGCGAGTATCGAAGGCGGAAGTGTCACGACGGTGACGCCGCGCGAGCGCAGCATCTCGGCAAACTCCGGCCCCGGCATCAATGAATTCTTTGTTTCCAGAACAAGCGTTGCGCCTGCCAGCAATGCCGTGAAGATTTCGGAGACTGAAGCGTCGAAGCTGAAAGACGCAAATTGCAGCACACGAGTTGACGGTTGAATCTCGAAACCCCGGATCTGCGCGGCTGCCAGGTTGTTGACGCCGCGATGCTCGATCATCACGCCTTTTGGTCGACCGGTAGATCCGGATGTGTAGATCACGTACGCAAGATTGCGTGCGGTTGTGATGTTGGGCGGATTCTCGCTGCTCTCGTTGTTGATGAGGTCCCAGTCTCGATCGATGCAGAGCGTTAGCGCCTTGTTTTCCGGCAGGTCTGCGAGCAACTGCTGTTGCGTCAACAAAACCAACGCGCGGGAATCGTCCAGCATGAAAGACAGGCGCTCCTTCGGATAAGCATGGTCCAAAGGTACGTAAGCGCTACCGGCTTTCAGCACTCCGAGTACCGCAACCACCATCTCCGCCGAGTGCTCCATGCAAATGGCGACTAGCGTTTCAGGCCCGACGCCAAACTGCCGCAGGTGTCGCGCGAGTTGGTTTGCGCGCGCATTCAACTCGCGGTAAGTGAGCTGCTGATCCTGAAAGCTCACGGCCACGGCGTCCGGCGTACGCTCGACCTGCGCTTCGAAGAGTTCATGAATGCAGGAGTCTTGATCGTAACTTGTGCGCGTTGCGTTCCAATCGATCAGTACCTGTTCGCGCTCTGCGTCGCTCAACAATTGCAGTTCATCAACACGCTGTTCCGGTCGCGTCGCCATCTGCTCCAACAGGTTCCGGAAATGATCGCGCATGCGCTGGACAGTTGGCTCGTCGAAACTCTCGTGCTTGTAACCAATCTTGATTAACAACTCCGATCCGGGAGCAGCGACGGCGATGAGGGGGTAGTTCGTGCTTTCCGAAACGTTGACATCTTCAATCGCTAAACCGCCGGGTCCCTGCCTTACCGCACTGCTGATTGGATAGTTTTCAAAGATAAACAGGCTCTCGAACAGCGGCTGCCCGCGCGGCACTTCACTCCATCCCTGCACCTCGACGAGCGGAGTGTATTCGTGCTGTCGCACATCGAGTTGGTGTTCCTGAAGTTTCTTGAGCCACGGGATAAGCAGATCGCCGGGCGCGATCCGCACTCTTGACGGCAAAGTATTGATGAAGAGACCGACCATCGAGTCGACGCCGCTCAACTCAACCGGCCTGCCGGAAGAGGTGGCGCCGAAGAGAACATCACGTTCGCCGCTGTAACGGCTGAGAAGTATGGCCCACGCACCCTGCACGAGCAGGTTGAGAGTAAGCTCACTTCGTTGGGCCAGGTTGTTGAGTGATGCCGTGACGGTTTCGGAGAGTCTGACTCTGAGTTCACTGTAGCCGTCTTCCGTTGAGAGACGATCCACAGTGAGCGGAGTCGGCACGGTGAATCCCTTCAATGTCTCGCGCCAGAAGTTTTCAGCCTGCGCCGGATCCTGACGACGCAGCCAGCCAATATAGTCGCGATATGGACGCGGGTTCTCGACATTCGGTTCCTCGCCGTTGCGATAAGCGTTGTAGAAAAAGAATATTTCTTTCAGGAGCAGCGGCATCGACCAGCCGTCCAGCAGAATGTGATGAAAGCTCCACAGAAAACGGTAGCGATCCTCGTCCAACTGCGCGAGATTCACGCGCAGCAACGGCGCAGTCGCGAGATTGAAGCCACGTTCCTGGTCCATGCGCACCAACGTAGTGAATCGTTCTTCCTGCTCGGTTACTGAAAGTCCGCGCCAATCGTGCTGCTCGAAAGGCAACGGCATCCGGGCAAGCACCACTTGCAACGGTTTGTCGCGCTGCTCCCAGGTGAAGAAAGTGCGTAGCACTGCATGACGCTCAATCACCCGAGTCCAGGCCCGCTTGAACGCCGCCACGTTCAGATCGCCACGCAACGTGCAACTCATCTGCACGAAGTAAGCCGTGGCTTCAGGCGCGAGCAGATGATGGAACAGCATGCCCTCCTGCAAGGGCGACAGTGGATAAATTGCTTCGATGTTGCTGTTGCTCATGTCTACATTGACTCCTGAAAACTGATGGCGCCGCTCAAACTGGCGATCAGATCGTCGAGTTCCGTTTGGCTAAGATCGGCTTCGGGGAAATCGGAAGGTGTGAAACCGCGATCATCGAGATTGACGCAGTGGTCGATGATCAGTCGCAACGTTTCTATAAAATCGTTTGCCAGTCGCTCGATTGTTTCGCTTCTATATTGGTTGCTGCTGTAGATCCACGAGAGACGCAATTGTCCTTCACTAACACTGCCGTTGATTTCGAGTAGATAACGCAGTTGACCGCACGGGCTGCGAGTGGGCGCGTTAGTTTCGCGAGTAGCGCCGATGACGGAATCCTTTCCTTCACTTCTCTCAAACTTGCCCAGGTAGTTGAAAGTGACTTCCGCCTGAGGCAACGACATCAGTTGTACCGCCACTTCCGGATCGGCATTCAGGTGACGCAGCAAGCCGTAACCGAAACCTCGATTCGGCACGCGACGGAGTTGCTCCTTGACAGATTTCAACGCCTCGGCTGGTTCCCCGCCCGCCGGGATCTCAAAACGCACGGGAAACAGCGAGGTGAACCAACCAACCGTCCGCGAAATATCAACGTCATCGGCAATCGTTTCACGTCCATGGCCTTCGACGTCGACCAGCAGGCTCGACACGCCGGTCCGGTTTGAGAACGCCAGCACCAGCGCTGTCAGTAAGGCGTCATTGATCTGAGTGTTGTATGCCTTCGGCACGTCGTGCAACAGCGCGTCAGTCTCTTCAGTATTGAGTGAAACGGAAATGGTGTTGGTTGAAGCAACGGTGTTGGCAGCGGATGAGAAGTCCACCGGCAAAGCAGAAACTTCGCGACGCGATTCATCGAGCCAGTAAGCGAGCTCGGTTTGCACCTCCGGCGATTGCGCGTATTCCGTCAGCCGTCGCGACCAGGAGCTCAAGGGTGTCGTCTTCAAAGGGAGTTGAATGGGCCGGCCGTCAAGAAGTTGACGATAAGCAGTCTCAAAGTCTTCGGTCAGGATGCGCCATGAAATACCATCCACGACCAGATGGTGAATGACCATCAACAAGACGGCTGGCCGGCCCGGGCCCAGGTTGAAGATCACCGTACGCATAAGTGGTCCATCCATTAAGTTCAAACTCGCCTGCAACTCAAAACTTTTTGCTTCGATGCGTACAGGCTGCTCTGCTTCGGAACAACCCGACAAATCCTCGAATGCAAACGGCACCGTCTCACTGTCGTCTGCGAACACCGGCTGCCACTCGCCATTCTCATAAACAAAACGGAGTCGCAGCGCATCGTGATGCCGCCGCAGGTGCTTGATAATTTCCTCGAACACGCGCGGCTCGGCTGGTTGCACTTCGACGAGCACCGACTGGTTAAAGTGATGCTGATCCGCGAGCTGCTGTTCGAAGAACCATCGCTGCGCGGGAGTCAGCGGCATTGGACCACTCTCGGGCTCGCGCTTGACTGGTTCGACGGCAGCGGCGCCGGCAACCTCACTGAGTTCGGCGATGGTTTTGTGTTGGAAAAGCTGTTTGACAGTAAGCTGCAAGCCCGCCTGATTCGCTTTAGCAATCAGTTGGATACCGAGGATCGAATCGCCGCCGAGCGTAAAGAAATTGTCATAGACACTTACCTGCTCGAGTCCGAGGGTGCGCATCCAGATTTCGGCGAGGCGTTTCTCAATCGACGTGCGTGGCGCGACATAAGGATTATCGGCGGCCACGCGCGCCCAGTCGGGAGGCGGCAAAGCCTTGCGATTGATCTTTCCACTCGGAAGCAGCGGCATCTCATCGAGCTTCACGAACGCGGAGGGCACCATGTAAGCGGGCACTCTATCTTCGAGATAGGCCCGCAGCTCGTTGTTCGATACGCCGAGAGCATGTGCGCGTGAATAGAGGTGTGTGGATGATTGATTCGTTGCTTTGCTAATGCGTTCGGGATGGACTGCATACAGGTTGTACAAGTCAGTGTTTACCTGTGAAGCATCCTGTTCGACTACAACGGTGAAACCATGCCGGCGCAGCAGTTCGGTCACCTCATCAAGCTGACCGTCGCGGTCGTGAACCTCGAGGACGATCTGCCGGATCTTTTTCCAATCTTCGGGACGGATGCCGTTGAGAATGTCGAGCTCGCTTTTCTCGGCGTCCACTTTCAACAAGTCAATCGTTTCGATCTGGTGCCGGCTGATGACTTCCGAGATCGTTGTCAACACGCAATCGAAAGCTTCACTTCTAAATCTGCCTTCCAGCAGATCGTCCGCGTGACGATGCAACCGCGCATCCTGGTTTGAAAGAAACGCGCGACTCACCTGTTCATCCTCGATGCGATCGGCATAAAAACCTGACATCGAAGACATCTGCGGATAGAACGTCACCTGTCTCATTCCACTGCGTCGCGAGAGACCGCAATTGAAGACTTCGGCGTTCAACTCATAGAGCGCGACGTTGGTCTTGAGGACGTCAAAGGTTATGGGTACAGGTTCGAAAGCGTAGACTTTCGGATTTCGGCACTGTTGATGTACGAAGAGTGTGAAAAGACCGATGTTAGCGCCGACATCGAAAACGCAGTCGCCATCCGCGAGGGTGACGCCATGCTTCAGGTAAGTTTGCTGCGTAAAGATCTCATCGTAGACAACAGTTGTTTCACTCTGATTTAGCTGCACGACCTGCAAGCCGTTGGGTAGACGCGCGAAGTTCTTTGGGACCACGTAAGCGATGAGCCGTTTGGCGCCGTGTTCATCTTCGTCTGCGGTGACAAGCGTCTGGCGCACGAGTGGATGACTATTCAAAACACTTTCAATGTCTCCGGGCTCGATGCGGAAGCCGCGAATCTTGACCTGATCGTCAGAGCGGCTGAGAAACTCGAGCGCGTTCTCCGGCAGGTAACGTACGAGATCGCCCGTCTTGTAGAGACGTGAGCCGGGTTCAGTAGAAAATGGATCGGGAATGAAACGTTCGCTGGTTAGCTCGGGTCGCTTCAGGTAACCACGCGCGAGTCCGTCTCCCCCCAGGTAGAGCTCACCGGGAACACCGAAGGCGACGGGATTGAGTTTAGAGTCGAGAACATAGACACGAGTGTTGGCGATGGGTCGGCCGATCGGCACCGTCTTTCGCAGCACTTGCTGATCGCAATTCCAGCTCGTGACGTCGACGGATGCTTCAGTTGGTCCATAAAGATTATAGAGGCGAGCGCGTAGCGTCGACTGAAACTTCTCTCGCAATTCAAACGGCAGCGCTTCGGCCGCACAGATGACGCGCTTCAGACTCGACACCTGGGCCATTCCCGGTTCTTCAAGTAACACGCGCAACATGGAAGGAACCAGTTGCAAAGTCGTGACACCCGTACGCGCCATGACGGAAACCATATAAGCGGCGTCGCGCTGTCCGCCGGGTTCCGCAAGGATCATGCGCCCGCCTGTCAGCAGCGGCGCGAAGAGCTCGCTTACCGAGGCGTCGAAAAAGAACGGCGTCTTTTGCAGGATCGTGTCGTGCTCATCGAGGCCGAGTTCATCAACGAGCCAAACCATGTGATTGCAGATGGCCCGGTGTGAAATCATGACGCCCTTCGGAGTTCCTGTAGAACCGGACGTAAAAACCACGTAAGCGAGATTCTCAGCGGTGGCGAGACCGGGCAGGTTCTGGTCACTGTACTGCGTTAGGTTCTCGACGGCAGTGTCCAAACAGATAACAGTCGCTTCGCATGCCGGCAGCTTCAGATCCCGTTGCGTGAAGATCACTGCGGGTTGAGTTTCACGCAGGATAGAAGCCTGCCGCTCGACTGGAGATTCCGGATCGAGCGGAATGTAAGCAGCGCCCGCCTTCAGTGTTGCTAGCAGGGCAACGACCATCTCCACGGAACGCTCCATGCAGATCGCGACGAGACTCTCGGTTGACACGCCGAGCGTTTGCAAATGCCGCGCGAGTTGATTGGCGCGCGCATTCAGTTCTATGAACGTCAACTGCTCGTCACGAAAGACAACGGCGACGTTATGCGGCGTGAGTGCTGCTTGTTGTTCGAATAGCTGGTGAAGACACGACTCGCGCGGGTACTCCATGCGCGTATCGTTCAACTCCACCATCAGTTTTTGACGCTCCGTAGCGCCGAGACTATTCAACTCGCCGATCGAGGTCTCGGGGTTATCGATCGCGCTCGCTAACAATGTCTGAAAATTTTCCGCCAGGCGTTCGATGTCTGCCGGATCAAAGATGGCCGGGTCGAAACTAAACTCAGCGATCACTGAATCGCCGCGACGCGAGCACGTGAGTTCGAGCTTGAAGCGATCGATGCACGCACGTTGCCGGAGAATGGAGAAAGTCACGTCGCCTGACTGATAGGCAAGAGGTTGTTCATCGTAATCAAAACAGAATGGGAAGTACGTTTCGCTGCTCGCGGTAAAGCATTCCTGCCAGTCGTACGCGAGGTTAACGGCCTGGTCAATCTTCGTTAAGAGTTCGCTGAATCGTGAGTTTTCTACGATCTCGTTCTGTACCGGCAGGTATCGCGCAAACAGTCCGAGCGCTTCGGTTAGGTCATCGTCGCTGCGGCCGTCGAAACATGTACCCGTAGTCACGCACGTTTCTCCGGTGTGACGATAGATCAGCGTTTGCCAGCAGGTCAGGAAAAACGCGCGTTGCGTTGTTTCAAGCCGCTCGAGCAATCGATCGAGTTTGGTGATTACTGACGGAGACAAGACGGCGGTGATTGACTGGTGCGTAAACGTCTCCGAAGCATCGCGCTCGAAGGGCAGCTTGATCGGGGACGTTTGATCTGACCACTGATCGCGCCAGTAGTCTTTGCCGATTTGTGCTTCTTCGGCTTCGAGCACGTCGTTGAACCACTGCGAAACAACCTTGTACTGGGTCGGTTCAGAGAGCAGCGCTTCATTTGCATAAGCGCGCTTGATCTCGCCTACCATTAGTCGCAGCGATTCCCGGTCGGAGCATAGTGCCGGCAAACTAATCAGCAGCACGTGTTCGCGGGCTGACAAAGTCGCCAAAGTTACATCGAGCAATGTGCCGTTGGACTCGTCTAACCACTTGTCGATGCGGGCTTGTTGCTCTCGCGGCGATAAGCCGGCGAGATCGATGCGGCGAAGCATGGCGCCGCGATCCGCGATCACTTGAAGCGGCAGGAACATGCCCGGCTGCGATTGAAAGCTGGTACGCAGAATTTCGTGTCTCTCGACCACGCTGGACACGGCGGCCTCGAGCAACTGCGGCTGCAACGCTCCCTCCACTCGCACAACGCACTGCGCCCGGTAAGCAGACACGCCCGCGTCGCGCTCCTGGAGCAACCACAAACGCTCCTGCTGTGGTGACAATTGAAAACCTGCAACAGTTTCTAGCATCTCGTTGTTCCTTAAACGTTGGATACAGTCAGTACCGGGGAGCGGTAGCGACCGGGTCGATGATCAGACTGAGATATTGAGCTATGACCGGGAGGCGATGACTGGCCGTAATTGGACGTTCTTTAGTTTCATCCGGCGTGTAGCTTTGAACTCTTCACGTAGAGCCTGACGCTGCCGGCTTTCCGTTTCGTTAATCGCTGCGACTATTTCATCGAGATTCATCTCGGGCGTGGCGACGAGCTGGTTCAGCAGCAATCCGAACCGGGCGGCCATCCGCGAGATCGTTGCCGCATCAAACAAACCGGCGTTGTAAAGCCACTCGCCTCGTAATCCATCGTCCGTTTCTGCGATGTTCAAGACCAGGTCGAACGGCACTGACCTGGTGCCCGTCGCGAGAAACTCATGCGCCAGTCCCGGCAACTCGAGTGGAACACTCGGTTCATTTTGCAGTTGCACGACGGCTCGCACGAGGGGCGTCTGCTCTTGATCGCGGTCGAGCTTCAGCTCCGTCACCAGTTTCTCGAACGGCAAATCCTGATGCGCCAGAGCTTTCAAAGTCACTTCGCGGACACGCGCCAACAACGTACGCAAACCCGGACCACCTGACAGATCCGTTCTGAGCACCAGCAAATTGATGAAGAAGCCGATCAGTTTCTCAGTTTCGCTGCGCGTGCGGTTGGCTACGTTCGTGCCGACGACGATGTCCGTTTGTCCGGAGTAAGAATGAAGCAGGATCTGGAAGGCTGTCAGCAAAGTCATGAACAGCGTCACGCCATGCTGCCGGCTCAATACCTTCAAATCATCAGCCAGGGCCGCCGGAAAATGCACCGGCAAGCCGGCCCCGTAAATCGCAGAACTCTCTGCTCTATCAACCGGCAACTCGAGGCTCAGCGGAGCACCCGCAAGTTGCTGTTTCCAATAAGCGAGATGATTTTCCAGAACATCCGGCTGCAACCATTCGCGTTGCCAGACGGCGAAGTCCGCATATTGAATCGGCAATTCCGGTAAGGGTGACGACTTACCTTGCGAGAATGCCTCGTAAAGCGTCGCTACTTCCTGAATCAGAATCGCATTGGACCACCCGTCAAAGACGATGTGAGGCAAGCTCAACACTACGACGTGCACGTTGTCGCTCGTACGCAGCAGCACAGCTCGCAGCAATGGTCCTTCCGCCAGATTAAACCGGCGCCCACACTCCTCAGCAACCAGGCGGGAGACCTGCGCATCTGCCTCTGTCGGAGGCAGATGCCGCAGATCTATAGCGGGTAGTGGCAGTGTAAGAGAGGCAGCGATGGTCTGGATGAAGCGTCCTTCGACGGCGCGGAAGGTTGTTCTTAAAATCTCATGACGACTGACAATCTCATTTAGACTCTGTTCCAAAGCAGCAACATCGAGCGTACCGGTCAAGCGGATGGCGCAATGTCCGTTGTAGTTGTTGGGAGCTAACTGGTCCACGATCCAGAGCCGTTGTTGTGCAAACGAGAGCGGCAATTCCCTGCTACGATCCGCACGCTGAATCGGCGGCAGCACCGGCGCGTTTCCTGTCCGCATGAGATGCTCGATAGTTCTCGCAGCGGCGGCCACAGTCGGCTCTTCAAATACTCTGCGCAGCGGCAACGCCACGCCGAAAGTTTCCTGTATGCGATAGATAACTTTGATGGCGAGTAGTGAATGACCACCGAGATCGAAGAAGTCGTCGTCTCTGCCGACTCGTTCCAAACCCAGCACACCAGCCCACATATCAGCCAGGATCTCCTCCGTTTGATTGAGGACCGCGCCAGAGTTCTCAGCAGAGTGTATTTCCGGAGCCGGTAATGGCTTTCGATCCACTTTCCCGTTCGAGGTCAAAGGAAACTGATCGAGGAAGACGAAATGCGCGGGCACCATGTACACCGGCAACTTCTCTTTGAGTTGAGTCCGCAAATCTTCCAGTTCAAGCGAAGCTGAGTCGTCACGCACCAGATAGGCAACGAGGTTTTTATCGCCCACGTTATCTTCACGAGCTACAACCACAACGTCCGCGACGCCTTCAACTTTCCTCAGCGCGGCTTCGATTTCGCCGAGCTCAATGCGGAAACCACGAAGCTTGACTTGATGATCTATGCGGCCGACGTACTCAATCTCTCCGGTCGAAAGATAGCGCGCGAGGTCACCGGTTTTGTAGAGTCGTGCACCGGCGTTGGCGGACCAGGGATGTGGCACAAACTTCTCCGCCGTCAGCTCCGGCCTACCGAAATAACCACGCGCCAAACCAACTCCACCGATATACAACTCACCTGCGATGCCCACAGGCACGGGCCTCATCTGTCGATCGAGCACATACATCCCGGTGTTGGCAATCGGGCGACCGATCGGTATTGGACCATTGCAATGCGTCACCGGATGGACCGCAGACCAGATAGTCGTCTCTGTTGGTCCATACATATTCCAAAGCGAGGCGCTGCAATCCAGCAGTTGAGCCGCCAGATCGGGTGGAAGCGCCTCGCCGCCGCAAAGCACCTTGAGCGGAAGCGGGCTTTGCCAGCCGGAATCAAGCATCATCCGCCACGTGGCCGGCGTTGCCTGCATCACGGTAACGTTTTCCAGTTTTTCCACGAGGCGGCGTCCGTCTGCAGCCGTCTCGCGGCTCGCTAACACTAAACGCGCGCCAATGATTAAAGGCAGATACAGCTCGAGTGCGGCGATGTCGAACGAAAGCGTAGTGACTGCGAGGAACGTGTCGTTTGCAGCCAGACCAGGTTCTCGTCGCATCGAATGCAGGAAATTGGCTAAAGCACCGTGCGTGATCTGAGTACCCTTCGGATTTCCGGTCGAGCCTGAGGTGTAGATCATGTAAGCGGGATGTGCATCACAGACTGATACCGCAGGGTTCGCAACGCTGCTCTCGTTTAGCTGCGAGTCGGCGTCAATGCAGATTGTCGTGATGTGATCAAGCGGCACACGCCCGAGCAGTCGTTGCTGAGTTAATAGCAACTCGAGTTTTGAGTCCTGCAACATGTACGCGAGTCGCTGCTGTGGATACTCCGGATCGAGAGGCACATAACAACCGCCGGCTTTCAACACTCCCAATAAGCCAGCCACCATCTCGGTGGAACGCTCCATTATGATGCCGACCAGAACTTCCGGACACACTCCGGAATCGTGCAGCAGGTGCGCCACCTGATTCGCTCGCTCATTGAGCTCGCGGTAAGACAATTGTTGATCTTCAAAAACGACGGCGACGGCGTCCGGCGTGCGCGCAGCCTGTAGTTCAAACTGCCGGTGCACCAAAATATCGAACGGGTAAGGCTCGCCTGTGTCGTTCAGCTCAAACAGCAGATGGTGTTCTTCGTCAGCGGTCAAAAGCGGCAGGTCGTCGAGTTGTTTCGCAGGCTCAGTCGCGATGCCTTGCAGCAGAGTTTCGAAGTGGCCCAACATGCGCTCGATCGTGATCTTATCAAATAGATCCGTGCTGTATTCCAGTGATCCTTTCAGTTGTCCGCCGTCTTCGTACATTGAAAGCACCAGATCAAACTTCGCGGTCTGGTTATGGATGGGGAGCAGGTCAAGACTGAGTCCTTTGAGTTGCAAAACGGGCGCGGGAGTGTTTTGAACTATCAACATCACTTGAAACAGCGCTTCTCGGCTCGTGTCTCGATCGAGCCGCAATGTTTCGACGATCTTTTCGAAGGGCACATCCTGATGCGCATAGGCGTCGAGCGCGGTCTCGCGTGAGCGCGCGAGCAACTCTTTGAAGCAGAGCGCACCTGAAAGCTCGTTGCGCATAACGAGTGTGTTGACGAAGAGGCCGATGAGATCTTGTGTCTCTTCGCGGTCGCGGCCCGCGATCGGTGTGCCGACAAGAATATCGGTTTGGCCTGAGTAGCGATAAAGCAGTGTCTGAAAGGCCGCGAGCAGGAGCATGAATAGCGTGACGCCTTCGCGGCGGCACAACTGATTTAACTCGTTGGACAATTCAGGCTCGAGGGTGAAAGTCTGTCTTGCTCCGGCAAAGCTCTGCACGGGCGGCCGCGGTCTATCCGCAGGCAATTCGAGTATCGGCAGTTCACCGCCGAGCTTCTCTTTCCAATAGTCGAGTTGCGCTTCCAGCAGATCTCCTTGCAGCAATTCACGTTGCCAGAGAGCGAAGTCGGCATATTGCACCGGCAGCCCGGTGAGAACCGGCGTCGTGCCTTCAGTGAATGCCTCGTAGCAAGCACTCAGCTCGCGCACCATAATTCCGAGTGACCAGCCATCCGAAACGATGTGATGAATCGTTACGACAAGTACGTGCTCGTCCGGACGCAACCGCAACAACGACGCGCGCAGCAGTGGACCACCATTGAGATCAAAAGCCTGCCGGCTTTCCTCTAACATCAGCCGCTCGATCTCTTTCCCCCGCAGCTCTTCAGGCAGCCCCTCGAGATCGTGCATGTTGAGCTTGATAGTCAACGACGGAGCTATCAATTGATGCGTCTGCCCATCGACGAAAGGAAATGTCGTGCGTAAGGCTTCGTGACGGTTGACGATTGCGTTCAGACTTTGTTCGAGCGCGTCCGGGTTAAGTTGTCCGCTCAAGCGCACCGCCGCGGGAATGTTGTAAACGCCAACGCCGGGCTGAAATTGATCGAGGAACCAGAGTCGTCGTTGAGCAAAAGACAACGGCAGCGCGCCCTCGCGGGATTGAGCGAGCACGGGTTTACTGCCCGAGAACTGAGATGTTTTACGGGCGGTCTCAATCGCTATCGCAAGGGCGCTGACCGTGGGGGACTCGAAGAGCGTACGTACGGACAGCTGCACGTGCAGCACATCGGTGACTCGCGCCATCGTCTGAATGGCAGTCAACGAGTGTCCGCCGAGATCGAAGAAGTTGTCACGAAGACCGACTCGCTCGATACCGAGTATCACCGCAAAGATGTCTGCGAGTATCTCTTCAACTGCACTGAAGGATTCGGGTCGATCATCACCGGCGCTCTGCACGGGTGCCGGCAACGCGCGCCGGTCGAGCTTGCCGTTTTGCGTCAACGGCAACTGGTCCAACATCACGAAAGCGGCCGGCACCATGTAATCAGGCAGGTCATTCTTCACGTAAAGACGCAGCTCGCTCACGCCGGGAGCATCAGTGCCTGCGGGAACAACATACGCAACCAGGCGTCGATCGCCGGGAACGTCTTCGCGCGCTATGACGGCACTTTCCTTCACAGCGTGATGCCGCCCCAGCAGTCCTTCAATCTCCGCCGGCTCAATCCGAAAACCGCGTATCTGTACCTGACGGTCGGCGCGACCGAGTGGCTCGACGTTGCCGTCCGGCAGGTAACGGCCGAGGTCCCCCGTTCTATACAACCGGTCATTCGTTTCGTGCGTGAAAGGATTTGTCAGGAATTTTTCACTCGTCTGCTGCTCGTCTCCCCAGTAGCCTTTCGTGAGGTGTGGACTGCGGAAATAGATCTCACCCGCTTCGCCGACTCCGGCTTGCTTGCCGTGGGCGTTCATGACGAGCAACTCAACTTCGCGGATGCCGCGACCAAGAGGCAGAATCTCCTTGTTAGCCGAGGTGCTCATTTCATCGGGCGGCACGATGTAGTAACTCACTGCCCTGCCGGTTTCAGTCGTGCCGTAGAGATTCACGATATTGACTGACGGGGCGAGCGTCCTGAGTGTCGCCGTATCTCTTCTCGTCAGAACGTCGCCAACGAAAAACACGTGACGCAATGACGGGAGCTTTTGCTTTTCAGCAGTTGCCTGACCGAGGAGCTGGCCCATCGCCGGCGTCAGATTTGAGACCGTGAGCCCCTGCTGGTCCATCCAGGCAGCGAGCCTCGTGGGAACGGTCAGATCTTCGGGATCGGGAACGCAGATAGTGGCGCCCAGTTGCAACGGAACAAAGACATCCCGGTGCAAAGGATCGTGGGAAATGCCGGAGAGCATGGAAAAACAATCCGTGTCGTTGATGCCAAACATATCGTTGGCCCAGGGAGCAAAATGCGCCATCGATCCGTGCGCGCCCATGATCGGTTTTGGTTTACCCGTTGATCCGGACGTGAACGAGATGTACGCCATGTCCAGAGGTCCAACGGCGACGTTTGTTTCCGTGGCCGGATAGCGATCGAGAATACTTGCTTCCGAACGTGTGTGTAATTCGAGACTGAACGAAAAACTCTTCGCATGCTCCTGCAACGTCGCGTGCGGGATTCCAGCTTCAGGGATTTGAATCCACCCCTTCGGCCTGATCGCCTCGAGATAGCCGAGTAATCGCGCTGGTGGATAACCGGGATCGAGGACCATGAAAGCCGCACCGGTCTTGACGATGCCGAGCAAGGCAACGACGAGTGACGCGTTCCGCTGCGCATAAATCGCCACGACATCCTGCGACTCGACACCATGGTCCAGCAAGTATTGCGCAACTTGATTACTGCGCGCTTCGAGTTCCCCGTAAGTGTAAGTTTCACGGCGATCGACAACGGCGATGTGCGACGGTGCGCGGCGTGCCTGTTCCGCAAATTGCGTGTGAGCAGCGCCTTTCCACGTGGGCCGAAGCTGTCCAGCCGGATCCGGCAAAAACCTGGTGGCGGTCCGAGTTATCAGCGACCAACTGTCGATACTTTCATCGGGCTGTGCAATCGCCATTGAGAGCAATTGCTCCAGTTGCTCACTCATCGCAACGATGCGTTCGTCGCTGAAGAGAGAGCGATCATAGACAAAGGCAAACTCGAGCCGTCCGTTCTTTTCCTCAACGTACAACGTGAGATCAAACTTCGCCATTACTTCCGTAGCCGGCATCGCGGTCGCCGTCAGTTCCGGAAACTCGATGGCGTCAGCTTCAAAATTGAGCATGTTGAAGAAAACCTGGAACAACGGCGTTCGGGTCAGGTCGCGCTCGGGTTGCAGTGCTTCGAGCAATTGTTCGAACGGAACGTCCTGATTGCTGTAGGCTCCTAATGCTGTCTCGCGTACGCGCTGGACCAATTCACGAAAAGTGGGGCTGCCGGAAAGATCTGTGCGCAGCACGAGGGTATTCACGAAGAATCCGATCAGGTTTTCCGTCTCAACACGATTGCGGCCGGCGATTGGCGAACCGATAACGATGTCGTCTTCGCCTGTCAGACGATGGAGCAGTGTTTTGAAGCCGGCGAGCAGCGTCATGAATACAGTTGCGCCTTCGCGTTGGCTGAATGCCTTCACGGCCGCTGTCAAGTCTTCGGACAAAACGACGCTGTGGCGTTCGCCTTCATGCGTCTGGACTCGTGAGCGCTGTTTGTCGGCGGGTAGTTCGAGCACCGGAAGCGCGCCTTCGAGCTGGTGCTTCCAGTAAGAAAGTTGTGACTCCAGAACGCTGCCTTCCGCCCGGCGTCGCTGCCAAAGCGCGAAATCCACATACTGGACCGGCAACTCAGGCAACGCGTGCTGCTCGCCTTTTACGAACGCCGTGTAGAACGTCGCGAGCTCACGCAAGAGAATGCCTATGGACCAGCCGTCGCTGATGATGTGGTGCATGTTCAGGATGAGCACGTGCCCGTGCTCACCGAGCCGCAGCAAACTCGCTCGCAGCAGTGGTCCCGTGGTCAGATCGAAGGAAAAGCGCGACTCCTCGGCAACCAGTCGCTCGACTTCAGTGTCACGATCCTTCACATTTTCGAGAATCAATACCGGAATCGTTAGTGTGAGCGTTGGAACAATAGCTTGCGCGGGCCGCCCGTCGATCGTAATGAACGTAGTTCGCAACGTTTCGTGACGCTTGATGATCGCATTAAGACTGGAGTTCAAGGCGTCGATGTTTAGACTTCCTTCCAGCGATAACGCGCCGACGAGATTGTAAGCCGGTGTGCCCGGCGCCAATTGTTCGAGACACCAGAGCCGTTCCTGTGAGAACGAAAGCGCGAGTTCCTCGCCGCGCATGCCGGCCGCCAGCGGTTCAGTATCGACGTCCTGTTTGAGCGACTGCACGGCTTCGGCTATTCCCGCGAGTGTCGGCGTTTCGAACAAACGGCGCAGCGGCAGTTCCACGTGAAAGACTTCGCGCAGACGCGAAACAAAAGTCGTCGCTAAAAGCGAATGGCCTCCGAGCTCGAAGAAATTGTCGTGAATACCGATACGCTCCACGCCGAGAATTTGCGACCAAATACTGGAAAGCACTTCTTCAAACGGCGTTCGAGGAGCGACATACGCGGTGGTGGTTCTGCACTGTCCCCAGTCAGGTTCCGGCAATGCTTTGCGATCGACTTTGGCGTTCGGCGTGAGTGGAAACGATTCCATCAACATGAAGGTCGATGGGATCATGTAGCCCGGCAGTCTTTCGCTGACGAAAGTGCGCAACTGAGCTTCTCCAGGCCACGTTTCGTCCGCGATCACGTACGCCGCCAGACGCATATCGCCCGCCGCGGCTTCACGCACCATCACGACACTCTGCAACACCGCCGGATGCTGCGAAAGAACCGACTCGATTTCGCCGGTCTCGATCCGGTAACCACGCACTTTGACCTGACGATCGTTGCGTCCCAAATACTCGATCTCGCCGTCCGGCCTGTAACGCACGACATCTCCGGTGCGATAAAGGCGCGCACCTTCGTCCGTTGAGAACGGATTCGGTATAAAACGTTCAGCAGTCAACTCGGGCCGCTTTAGATAACCGCGCGCGAGACCGGCGCCGCCGATAAAGAGTTCGCCTGCCACACCCGCCGGAACAGGCTGCAGTGACGAGTCGAGGACAAACAACTGCGTGTTCGCAATCGGCCGTCCGATTTCAACGATTCCGCTGTTGACTGTTTCCACCTGTTTGATTGCCGACCAGATGGTGGTCTCAGTTGGACCATAAAGATTCCAGAGCGAAGCACCGTGTTCGAGAAGTTTGGCGGCTAGCTCAGCCGGCAGAGCTTCACCACCGCAGAGCAGTTTGAGTTGCCGGCTGCCCAGCCAGTTTGCTTCGAGCAATAAGCGCCAGGTAGCGGGCGTGGCCTGCATGATCGTGGCCTCGGAGCTCTCGATGAGATGGTCCAACTGTCTGCCGTCGAGTGCAATTTCGTGGCTGGCGAGCACCAGGCACGCGCCGTTAACCAGCGGTAAAAAGATCTCCAGCCCGGCAATGTCGAACGAGAGAGTAGTGACCGAGAGCAACGTGTCACCGGCAGTAATACCCGGCGCTTGCCGCATTGAGGTGAGGAAATTGAGCAGCGCACGATGCGAGATCTGAACTCCCTTCGGGCGACCAGT
>Ga0126311_10000578_pt1 | contig 17185 bp, 13 predicted proteins | sample Plot61_FD_92539 | JGI IMG/M metagenome (GOLD analysis project Ga0126311, IMG submission 92539) | Serpentine soil microbial communities from UC McLaughlin Reserve, CA, USA - Plot61 | ecosystem: Environmental > Terrestrial > Soil > Grasslands | place: USA: UC McLaughlin Reserve, Lake County... | reverse complement strand
TACGCGCCCGTCTGGTCCGATGATTCGTTCGGCTGTGCTGGCAGGACTACTCGCCGCTGGTTGTGAAGTTGTCGATCTCGGTGGGTGTCCGACGCCGAGTATGCAGTTAGCGGTTAAGTCGTTGAAAGCGGATGGTGGCATTGCGATCACTGCCGGTCACAATCCGTGGCAGTGGAACGCGCTGAAGTTTGTTCGTGGCGACGGACTTTATCTAAGCACAACGCAGGGAGAAGAGCTGCTCGATATTTATCACCAGCGCGAGTTTGCGAAGGCGAGTTGGAACGAGATTAAGCAGGTGGTCCAAAAGGGTGATGCGATCGAACAGCACATCAACGTGCTGCACGAAACTTTTGCGGCCGAAAAGATCAGGGCAAAAAAATTAACGGTGGCGGTCGATTGTTGTAACGGTGCTTGTTCGTTTCTGAGTCCGAAGTGGTTAGCGAAATTAGGCTGCGAGGTGCTTGCAGTCAACGATAATCCCAGTGCTCCTTTCCCGCATGCGCCGGAGCCCAAGCCTGAAACGATGGCGCAACTCCGCGCGGTTGTGAAAGCCGGGCGCGCGGCCATCGGGTTCGCTCACGACGCCGATGGCGAGCGCCTGGGAATTGTCACTGATCTTGCCGAGCCGCTGTCTGAAGAGATCACGCTGTCCATCGCCGCTGATATCCGACTTAGAAAGAAAATGGGGATCGTTGTGACGAACGTTTCCACGTCGAGTGCGGTTGATGCGATCGCCGCGCGTCACGGCGGGGCGGTGGTGCGTGTTCCGGTGGGCCAGGCTTACATCTCGGAAGGGTTGAGTGAACACAATGGCGTGCTTGGCGGTGAAGGAAGTGGCGGTATTACCGTGCCTGAAGTTCACCTGACGCATGACAGTGCGGCGGCAATCGGGTTGATACTCGAACATCTCGCTGAGACTGGCGAGCGCATCTCCGACCTTGTGGCGCAACTGCCGCGACTCACGATTCTTAAACACAACGTTGTCGTCGAGCCGCACCGTTTGTATTCGGTGATGCAGGAGTTTCGCGCGGCCGTCGAGCAGGAAGGGTTGGAAGTTGATTCGACGGATGGGATCAAAGTGACGTTGCCGTCTGGTTGGGTGCATGTGCGTGCGTCGAACACAGAGTCGATGATCCGGATCATCGTGGAGTCCTCGGAGGAAACCGCGGCGCAGGAATTACTCGACTGGGCCCGCGACAGGATTAGGAAATGAAGAATAAGTTTCACGCAAAGGCGCAAAGACGCAAAGAACAATTTGGGTTTTTCTTTGCGGGCTTGTCTTTGCGTCTTTGTGCCTTTGCGTGAAACCTCTTTCAGATAAATGCGAGCGATACCGACTCTTAAAATCAGTATCTCAGGCGTGCGTGGGGTGGTGGGCCAATCGCTTACGCCGTCACTCCTGACGCGCTTCGCGCAAGCCTTCGGCACACATACTGGACCAGGCACGATCGTCATCGGACGCGATCCGCGAACTTCCGGTGAGATGGTGAAGCACGCGGTTGTCGCCGGCATACTCTCAACCGGCAATCGCGTCGTCGACATCGGCGTCTGCCCTGTGCCCACGGTCCAACTTCAGGTGCGACATCGTCGCGCGCAAGGCGGCATCGCTATTACTGCCAGTCATAACCCCGCCGAATGGAACGCGCTGAAGTTCATTGGTCCAAGCGGTCTGTTCCTGAATGCAGGCCAGGCGCGCGAGCTGCTCGATATCTATCACCAGGGCGAGTACACGAAAGTCGGCGGCGCAGAGCTCCGAACTGTCGAAGAGATCGAAGGCGCAACTGATCTGCACATCAAGGCAATCCTCGACGTGCTTGGCCCCCTCCCGCAAACGAAAAAGAAACTGCGCGTCGTACTCGACTCCTGCAATGGCGCCGGCTCGCTCGTTGGTCCAAAGTTGATCGAAGCACTCGGCGCGGAAGTGATTCCGTTGAACACAACGCCTGACGGTTCGTTCCCACGCCCTGCCGAGCCGCTGCCTGAAAACCTCGGCGATCTTTGCCGGATAGTCAGAGAGCATCAGGCCGACATCGGTTTCGCACAGGACATGGACGCCGACCGGTTGGCCATCGTTTCCGAAAAAGGTGGAGCGATTGGTGAAGACAACACGCTCGTGCTCGCGTCGCTTTTTGTGCTCGGGCGGGAGAAAGGTGCGGTCGTCGCTAATCTGTCGACGACTTCAGCCGTCGCGGATGTCGCAAAGAAATTCGGTTGTCCGATGTTTCTCACGAAGATTGGTGAAGTGAATGTCACTGACACGATGCAGCAGCAGAGTGCTGTGGTCGGCGGCGAGGGAAATGGCGGCGTGATCTATCCGCGCATCAACTTCGCGCGCGACAGTCTGGTCGGCATCGCGCTCGTGCTTCACCTGCTTGCCGAATCCGGAAAGTCTGTCACCGAGTTACTCGACACCGTGCCGCGTTACTACATCGTTAAGGAAAAGATCGCGTGTGCTTCCGATCGGATCGCGGGCGTGCTCAGAACCGTGCGACAGCAATTCGCACAACATCAACTCGACACGCGCGATGGTGTGAAAGTCGTGATGCCCGATGGCTGGCTCCTCGTGAGAGGTTCGAATACGGAGCCGATCGTGCGCGTTGTTGCTGAAGCGAACAGTGAAACCCAGGCGAGAGAAATGGTGAACAACTTGATGGCCCAGATAAAAAACTGAGAGGAACCCCCGATGAAGCGTTTGGCACTTCTGAGTCTAATGATCTTTTTTGCCTCCCTCGCGATCGTTGCTCAACAGGCGGCGAACGCCACTCTCAACGGAGCCATAATTGATCCTAAGGGAGCGTCTGTAAGCGGTGTGATAGTAACGGCAACTCATGTCGCCACCGGCATCAAACGCGAGACTGAGACCAACGAAGAGGGGTTTTATGTCCTTTCTAACTTGCCTCCGGGTGATTACCATGTGCACTTTAAAATGCCGGGTGGTCCAACGGAGGTTGAGCGGACAGGAGTCTCCCTCAAGGTGGGCCAAACCGTCACTTTGAATGTGCCGGTGGAAATCTTTTTAACTGACCCGGTCACCGTCGATGTACAGGAATACCGGCCCCTAATCGATAGCAGCAACTCACTAATCGATAGCGTAATCGACTCGCGCGAAGTCGAGGGCCTGCCGCTCAACGGCCGCAACTTTCTCGAACTGGCGTTTCTCGTTCCCGGCAATGCGCCCGCGCCGAACTTCGATCCCACCAAGACGAACACCGTCGTCATCTCCTCCGCCGGACAACTGGGACGCGGCGGAAACGTGATTATCGACGGCGTCGATACCAACGACGACGTTGTCGGCGGCTCGATTCAAAACATCTCGCAAGAGGCGATCAAAGAGTTTCGGATCGCCACGAACCGTTTCTCTGCGCAACTCGGTCGCTCCGGATCGTCGGTCATCAACGTCCTGACGAAATCCGGCACAAACGAGCTGCACGGCTCCGGTTCCTTTTACTTTCGCGACAGCAGCCTGCAAGGTTTGCCGGCGACGTTCGATCGCAGCCTGGACCAATCGCCGCCTTTCGATCGCGAGCAGTATGCCTTTACTCTCGGTGGTCCAATCAAGAAGGACCGCGCGTGGTTCTTCGGATCGTTTGAGAGCCGCAACCAGGATGGTGTGGTCCTCGTGGGCACGAGAGATCTGGCGACACGTTCGATTCGTCGCGGTTTTGCGGACTCGCCGCTCGACGACTTCATGACGACCGAGCGATTGGATTGGAATCCGAATTCGAATGACAACTTCAACTTTCGCTACTCGTTTCAACGCGAGAACGGAACTACTGCAAGTACGCTCATCCGTTCGATCGGCTCCGCGTCACAACGTCAATCGAGCGAGAACAAGTCAAATACGTTTCTCGCCAGCTACAGTCATCTCTTCTCGCCAACCGATATAAACGAGTTCAATTTCAGCTTCAGCACTTTCCGTAACGACACGTCGCCGGTTGCGCCTGCACCACAACTCACGTTTCCGAGTATTCAGGACGGCGCATCGTTCCGTGTGCCGCAGCAGACGAAACAGCGCCGCTTTCAGTTTAACGATGCGTACACGATGGTGCGCGGCAAGCATGTGTTCACTGTTGGCGGCGAAGTTCAGCGTGTAGAGTCGGATCTCGATCTCAAAGTCTTTCAGCAGGGCCGTATCGAGTTGATTGAAGACTTTCCTGATTTCGATCGAAACGGGGATGGTCGTGTTGACGATAACGATCTGCTGTTCGCGGTGACCCTTCGCAGCGGTGTTCCGGATCGCTCGTTGGTGTTGCCCGACGCTGACAACACTTATTTCGCCGCGTTTTTTCAGGACGACTGGCGCGTGCTCCGCAACCTCACGCTCAACCTGGGTCTGCGTTATGAGCTCGACACCGACGTCAAGAACGTCAGTCGCACGGATGAACTCAACCCGCTGATTCTTCCGTTTCTCCACGGCGAGCGACGCCGCGATAAAAACAATTTCGCGCCGCGCGTTGGATTCAACTATTCAACCCCCGACGAGCACACCAGCATTCACGGCGGCTACGGCATCTACTACGACCGCGTGACGCTCGAGATTCAAACGCTCGAGCGCGGGCTTGATGGCCGCGCTTTGCCGGTCGAGGTTCGCGCCGGCAATCTCTTCTTTATTCCGCCGCCGTTTCTTTTTGATCCGGTGAATGGCGTGTTTCCCCCGGGAGCGCCGACGCTTGCCAATCCGTTCACGGGATTTGTACTGCCAGGTGCGGGAGCGGGCGGCATTAATATCATCGACAACGATCTACAGAACCCTACCGTCCATCAAATCAACTTCGGAGTGCAGCGCGAGTTTGGAAGTAAGTTCGCGCTACGAGCTGACTACGTGCGCAACACGGGTACGCACTTCATCATCGGTCGCGTCATTGGGACCGTGCCGTTCAATCCGGTCGTTGGTGGCCCCGACATCGTGAAGAACCTCGAGTCGAGTGTTAGAACGAAATACGACGGACTATTACTGAGTTTCGAGAGACGTTTTACGCGCTCGGTCCAGTTTCGCGCGTCATACACGCTGTCGCGTTCGGCCAACTATGCAAACGACGATCAGATTCCGTTCTCCAATGGACCAGTAGATTCCGACGACTTGCGCCGCGAGTATGGTCCAACGCCAAACGATCAGCGTCATCGCTTTTCGTTCTCGGGTGTGTTTGAGTTGCCGGGCGCGATACGTGTAGCGCCGATCCTGACGCTCGCTTCTTCGGTGCCAATCGACATCCTGCTTCCCGACGGCAGTTCGCGCGTGTGTGAATTGCAAAGAAACGCAGGCGCGCGACAGTTTCGCACCGGCGCGGAGTTGAATGCAGCGCTGAGCCAGATCAATGCGGCGGGCGGTTCGTTGTGTCCCAATCCGGATCCGGACACGGGTTTCAAGCCCCGCGTTCTCGTGCCGCTCGTGCGTGACGATCTGAAGTTCGGCGACACGTTTTCGTCTCTCGATCTGCGAGTGTCGAAGGTGTTCAGGATTGGAGAACGTTTGACAGTGGAGCCCATCGCTGAAGTGTTCAATCTCTTCAACGTGACGAACGTGCTCGGCGTTTCGAATGTCAACTATTCGGGGTTCAGCAACGTGCTGGTGCGTGATAGTAACGATCCTGGAAGCGCAGGCTTTTTGAGATCGACGACCTTTGGACAGCCGGTGACGACTGCGGGCGGCGTGTTTGGTTCGGGTGGACCACGCGCGTTTCAGTTCGCGGCAAGGGTAACATTTTGAGAAATCGGGTCAGTACCACCTGCGATAGCGGGTGGGTTCAAACGCATCCAGGTCCGTGTGCTGGGCAGCGACCCACCCGCTATCGCAGGTGGTACTGACTTGATCCCCGACTGACTATGAGTGAGTTGAGACGACAAATCGGGGTTCGGACTGCTGCCGCCCTGATCGTCGGTGAGGTGATTGCGGTTGGGATTTTTCTGACGCCGGCGGGGATGGCGAAAGATCTCGCGTCTCCATTCTGGTTGCTGGTGGTGTGGTTGACGATGGGCGCGATGGCGCTTTGCGGCGCCCTGTGTTACGGCGAGTTGTCTGCACGCTACCCCGAGGCCGGCGGTGGTTACGCATACCTGCGTGAGGCTTATGGACCAGCAGCCGCTTTCATGTATGGCTGGATGTCCTTTCTGGTTATGGACCCGGGGTTGACCGCTCTACTCGCAGTCGGCCTCGGGACTTATGCCGGTTACATTCTCAAGCTCTCGAACACCGGCATCAAGCTGATTGCGATCGCGACGATCATTCTCGTTGCGCTCATCAACATTCGCGGCGTGAAACTCGGCGCCGGGTTCGTGCGAACGATGACGTTTCTCAAGCTCGGCTTACTCGCGTTTGTGTTTCTTTGGGGCGTCGGGTTTCAACTCGGCGACTGGTCCAACTTCACTTCATTCATCACGCGCCCCGCGAATTCAACGCCGCTGATCGGCGCCCTCGCGGGTGGCGTGATGGGAGCTTTCTTCTCGTTCGCAGGCTGGTGGGACCTCGGAAAACTTGCCGGTGAAGTGAAGAATCCGGGCCGCACTCTGCCGCGCGCACTGGCGTGGGGCGTAACGATCGTTACTGTCGTTTACGTCCTGACCAGCTTCGCGTTCGTTTACCTCGTCCCATTGGACCAGGTCACGTCCGGCGAGACATTCGCGGCGCAGGCCGGAGAAGTTTTATTCGGACGCGCGGGCGGGTTGATCTTTTCGTTGATTGTAATGATCTCAGTGCTCGGCAGTATTACGGCGGTAGTCATGTCTGCGCCGCGCGTGTACTTTGCGATGGCGCGCGATGGACTGTTCATCCCCTCGGTGGCTACGCTGCACAAACGTTACGAAACTCCGGCGCGCGCCATTGCCTTGCAGTCGTTGCTCGCTTCAGTGCTCGTCCTCGCCGGCAACTTCAGAGAGATCATGACGTACTTCATGTTCGTGGTCGTACTGTTCGTTGCGTTAAGCGTTGCTGCTCTGTTTAAATTCCGTCATGACGACTCGAGCGGCGTTCGCTTCCTGACGCCGGGCTACCCCGTGACGCCGATCGTCTTTCTCGTGATGATGGCGCTCACGCTATTTCTGCTCGGCAGTGACAACCCAAAACAGGCGTTCCTCGGCGTCGTCGTAACAGCGTTGGGATTTCCGGTTTACCAGTTTCTGTTTCGTAGTAAGCGTTTGGTGGAAAGAAGGACAACTCAATGACGTGGATCAAGACGATTGCTGTCGATGAAAGTGAAGAGGTGCGCAACGCGGTTGAGTCGCAACGAGCGTTGTATCCGATCGAATACGCAACGCCCGTTCACCCAACTGCCGACGGCGATACTGCCGGGATCGTTGCGTCTCACAGTTTGATTCCGCAGGCGTTGTATCATGCGTTTGCGACGTTTGGGTCGTTGATGTCGCCGGACTTGCCTCTCACGAGACGCCAGCACGAGATGATCACGACGGTCGTGTCGGTCACCAACCGTTGTCATTATTGAATCGAGTCTCACGCAGAGTTTCTGCGTCGTGTGACATTGGACCAGGAGTTGGTGGCCGCGCTCGAAGACGACTATGGCAAGGCGCCGATCTCCGAGCAGGAGAAAGTGATGCTCGATTACGTGGTGCAGATCACTCGTGATGCGACGCGCATCTCGCCTGCCGACCACGAAAGATTGCGCGCAGCCGGTTTTGATGATAAGGGGATTCTGCAAATAACGCTTATCGCCTCGTGGTTCAACTACATCAACCGGGTCGCGGATGCGTTGGGTGTAGGGAGGGATTAATGGCCGCGGATTTATACAGATTTACGCGGATTGTTCTTCTTGTCCTGGTGCTCCCGCTTATTGTGCATGCGCAGGAAGATGAACGTGTCGTAGTTAAGTCGAACCTCGTCAACATCGACGTCATCGTCAAAGATAAAAAAGGCAAGTACATCTCGGATCTGAAGGCTGAAGACTTCGTCGTCACGGAAAACGGTCAGCCACAGAAGATCGAATTCTTTGACGCGCCACTCTCGCGCACCGAAACGCGTAAAGCGGTTGGAGCGGATGTGGTAGAGCCGTCTGCTCCGGCAACCGCACCGCGCCATTACGTCTCGCTCGTACTCGACTTTCAAACCACTGACGTTGCGAACCTCAAACGCGTTCGTGAAGGAGCGATCAAGTACGTTCGCGAACAGGTGACTGACGCCGATGCAGTCGCATTGTTAACCGTGACGCATGGATTGCAGATGGTCCAGTCGTTCACTCAGGACAAGGCGCGACTGATCGCTGCGCTCGAGAATCTCAGCGCGACTGCTGATTCCAAGAACTTCGAACAGCGAGACATTGGCGAGAACATTTCGGATCTTCGAGACTTTTTAAGTAGCGCTCCTTCGGCGCCACCTGGCGGTGCCACGAGTAACGCTGCCGGAGCAGCGATGGCCAGAGTGATGATCGCGCAACGCGTGTTGGCGCGATTCATTCAGCTCCGCACCGCGCTTAGTTTGCAACAGGGGCGTCCCGTACTTGCCGCACTCGCGGCACTGGCTGAGGGGCTCAGACCAATTCCCGGTAAGAAAACCGTCGTGCTGTTTTCACAAGGGTTCGTGACGCCCGCGGTGCTCGATTGGCAAGTACAGAGCACGATCGATATCGCAAACCGCGCGAACGTCGCGATCTACATCATCGACTCCGCCGGACTCCGGGCCGGAATGCCTGAGTCGGGTTCGTACATCCCCTCGACGCCGCTCGGCGGTATCGCGGGTGGGAGTCAGGAGCAACGCATTCGCGCAGTTGGTGGCGAAACTGTTTTCGACTATGCGAGACAGGAAGGACAGGCGCGCGAATACGACATTCTTTATCGTCTCTCAGGCGATACGGGCGGCAAGTTTCTCAAAGGCAACAACGACATCGGCCTTGGGCTGGAACGAATCAACGAGGAGATACAAGCGCGCTACACGCTCGCATATCGCAGCACTAATCAAAACTTCGATGGCTCGTTTCGCAAAGTGAAGATTGAAGTGCGCCGGCCGGATGTGCAGATCATGTCGCGCAACGGCTACTACGCGATTCCTCCGGAAGAGATCGTGTTGTTATCGCCGGCAGATAAAAAACTGCTCGCGACGTTCGACGAAGCCCACTCGAATCCGGGGTTGCCGTTGTATGTTTCGCTCGCGCCGTTTAGAGCGAGCGGAGGTCTATATACAGTTCCGCTGGCGATCGAGTTGCCGCCCGCGGCGGTGAAGTTTGAGCGCAAGGGCGATAAACGATCGTTACAGTTGGAGGTGCTCGGCGTGTTGAAAGCAGGTTCGGAACGAATTGTTTCGCGCCTCGGTGGAAACTTCGACGTCAACCTCAGCGCCGCCGATTACGATCAGATTCTCAACAACAACATCTTCTATCGACAGGATCTAATGCTTACTTCAGGCGAGTACACGCTCGACCTGATCGTGAGAGACAAGCAATCAGGCAAGATAGCGGCGCGTCGCGAGCAGTTTGTGCTGCCTGAACCGGAAGCGGAATTCGCGGCGACGCCTGTGGTGCTGAGTCGTTACGTCGAAGCGGTAAGCCAGTTGCCACCGAACCCGTCGGACTTTCCGGATGTGTTCGTGCACGGTAAGCAGTTGATTCGTCCTTCGGCGGCGCGGCAGTTTAAGCCTGGGGATAATTTGATCATGTTTCTCGCTGTTTACAATGCGGCGAACAGTGCGGAAACCGGCAAGCCCCTGGTCCGCGTTACGGTGCGATTGATGAAGGATGGACAGCCCGCGACGAAGTTCTTCGATTACGTGCTGACGGATATTCAAGAGCGACCGGTGCCTCACCTGACGTTCGCCGAATACCTGCGTCTCACTAATCTTGCACCGGGCCGTTACCAGGCGACGATTGAAGTCAAAGATATGGTGACGCGCAAGTCGTCGAAGCAGGAAGCCCCGTTCGAGATCGTGCCGTAAAATCCTCTCATGCATATTTCCGAACTCGAAACACCCGCGGTCGTTGTCGATCTCGATGTTATGGACCACAACCTCGCGCGCATGGCTGCTTACTGTCGCGAGCATAAACTGCTGCTGCGCCCGCATACGAAGTCGCACAAGATTCCAGAACTGGCCCAACGACAAATCGCGAGCGGCGCTATGGGAATTACGGTTGCTAAACTTGGCGAGGCTGAAGTGATGCTCAAGGCGGGCATCACGGACATCCTGATCGCGTATCCGATTGTCGGTGACGAAAAGACGACGCGCCTAGCGCGCCTCGCGGAACAATCGAACATCTCTGTCGCGCTCGATTCAGAGGAAGCAGCGCGCGGGATCTCGGCTGCTGCTACGAGACAGGGAAGCACGATCGGAGTGCTGGTCGAGATGGACGTTGGGTTTCGTCGCTGTGGTCTCGGCAATGAGAATGATCTGCTCGGGTTAGCGAAGGTGATTACTGATCTGCCGGGGCTCGAGTTCAAAGGGTTGATGTTCTTTCCGGGACATTTGACTGTTGGGCCAGAGCAGCGAGCAGTGTTGCGCGCGCAGGTGAATGAGTTTCTCGATAGATCGTTGGAAACGTTTGCACGTGCCGGGTTGCCGCTGGCGATTGTGAGTGGAGGTTCGACACCGACCGCTTATGAAAGCAGCCTGTTTCACGGCGTGAATGAAGTGCGGCCGGGAATGTATATCTTCAACGATCGAACGACGGCGGGGATACAAGCGGCTTCACTGAGCGATTGCGCGCTGTCGGTGGTTGTTACGGTTGTGAGTACGGCAGTTGCCGGACATGCGATCGTCGATGGCGGATCGAAGACGTTCTCTTCCGATCGTTACCAGGCGGAAGATGGAGTGGGGTTTGGTCTCGTGAAGGAAGATCACGCGGCAGTTATTGAACGGCTTTCCGAGGAGCACGGTATCTTGAATGTCGCGCATTCCGAGAGGCGTCACCACGTCGGCGATCGGCTCAGCATCATTCCGAATCACGTTTGCACAACACTCAACATGCACGATGAGGTCTATGGCGTGAGGGGCGAGCAGGTCGAGACAGTGTGGCGCGTCGCAGGGCGCGGAAAGGTGCGTTGATTTGAGAGGAGCCGTCAAACGCGGAGACCGCAGAGTGCCGCAGAGATTACTCCGGCAGGCTCAGCTTATCGTCAACGATAACTTCCATCGCTATGCCCGCGAGGCGCGCGTAACGCATCACGACCAGCAGGTCGGGTTCGCGTGTACCCAGCTCGAAATTCGAAACAGCCGAATAGTGGACCGTCAGTCCTAAGGCCCGCGCCATCTCCGTCTGACTCATATTCAGACGTTTCCTGATCGCCAATAATTTCTGACTCAACAGTAACGGCTTGTTTCGAGCAGAGCGCCCCATCAGGCCACAGCTCCTGACGAAGATGCGCTCTTGAATTTATATGTATTTTCACTTACACTGCGCGCCGACCAAGAGGACAACCGATACGCCCGAACTAGTCGGGCGTGACTCACCAGCGGATCTGCCCTCTCGCCCTAATCAGTGTCTGCTCCTTTTCATTTAAACAGTTTGGAGCGCATGCCCGGAGGCAAAAGTGGGTGTTGCCTGTGCGTTCCGCCGAGAGCGGTAGTTCGGCCTGAGAATCGTGCTGCCGCTCTCACTAAGTACTGCCCACAAATTGTCTGTCGTGAAAGTATGAGTATCGCCGGCGTAAGCTTGGCGAGGTTAGCTCATCTTCGTAGCGTCGAAGGTTAACGCGGAGATTTTCGCTTGGCAACAGGTTTTGGGCGTCTTATGTCTTCAGCGCGCCTGTTTGGTGCGAAAAAGCACGAACATACAGCCGTTCGAGAGCTGCTGACACTTCACCAACTCCAGATCGATCTGTTGGGCCATCTCGTGAAACAAGGGAACTCCTGAACCCAATAAAATCGGGTGGATGTTGAGACCGATTTCGTCAATCAATCCCGCCTCAAACAATGGTTTCGCCAGGACTCCGCCGCCCATGATGCAAATATCCCTGCCGTCCTCTTCCTTTAGACGCCGGACGAAATCCACTACGTCTTCAGATACGAAGGTCAGTCCCTTTTTGCCACGTTGCTTGAGGGTGCGCGAGAAAACGTAAGTCTGCACACCCTTGTGCACGGGTAATGGTCCATGACTGGCCGCGACTTCGTAAGTCCGTCGCCCCATCACGATGGTGTCGATAGTTTTCCAGTACTCACGCATGATCTCGCCCGCTTCTTTGCACCACATAATCCAATCGTACGAGTCGTCTTTGCGGGCAATGAAGTTGTCGAGACTACTGGCGCCGCCGAAAGTCACTTTTCGCATCGTTGAGTCTCCTTGCTCAAACAAACTTAATCTCAGTTTCATGACACCTGCTGTCATATTTCTGGGATAAAATCTGGCGCGTGAGAGCGGATCGACTATTTTCCATCGTGCTGCTGTTGCAGGCGCATCACCAGATGACTGCTCGCGACCTTGCTTCGCGTCTGGAAGTGTCGGAGCGGACCATTCATCGCGATATGGAAGCGTTGAGCGGCGCCGGCATTCCCGTCGTTGCGGCCCGGGGCCTGGGCGGTGGCTGGTCTTTGCTGGGCGAATACCGCACGAACCTGACCGGACTTACGGAAAGTGAGGTCCAGTCGCTGTTTGTGACAAAGCCGACGAAGGTGCTCGCGGATTTGCGACTCGAGAAGGCGGCTGACGGCGCACTGCTGAAGTTGTTGGCGTGTCTGCCTGCTACTTTCCGCCAGGGTGCGGAGCGGGCGCGCCAGCGCATTCATGTCGACGTCAGCGGCTGGTCTCGATGCGAAGAAGCGGTGCCATTTCTTCCGATCTTGCAGGAGGCGCTTTGGCTCGAGCGCAGGCTGCAAATTACTTATGAACGTGGCCCGGATTGTGAACCAGTGCAACGACTAATTGAACCTTATGGACTCGTGGCGAAAGGAAGTGTCTGGTATCTCGTCGGCGCTGTTGACGGGCATGTGCGCAGTTATCGAGTGTCGCGGATTACGCAGGCCGAAGTTTTGACTGAGCACGCCCAGATTCCCGCCGATTTCGATCTCGCACGATACTGGGATCAGTCCGCGACGACATTCAAATCAAATGTCCCGAATTACGTAGCTCAGTTCTGGGTTGCGCCCGCGATTTTGCTGCGTTTGAGTTTTGCCGGACGTTTCGCACGTGTCACGGAAACTGACGAAACTGATGCACGCGGCTGGCGAAAGGTCGTCGTCGGATTCGATGTGGAAGAGATGGCCTGTGAATATGCCGTCTCGTTTGGGCCGAATCTCGAAGTCATCGAACCATTATCGCTGCGCGAAAAAGTTATCCACATGGCCCAGGCGACGTTACGATTTTATGGACTTTAAAACTTCTTGACACTTCACGTACTTCGCGTCTAGTATCCGCGCCTCATCTACGGCTCATATCGAGGTTTGAGCATGAAATCAGCAGGCGCTTTGCTGCTTGACCTTAGTGGTTCCGACACCTTAAGTAGCAAGCTACAAAAAATTCTTGAAACTGCATTTACTATTACTTTATCCCCGCACTTCTCCCCAATTGACGAGGAGTTGGCCCTAACTATCCGGCGCGCCGATGCCGGTCTGATTTTCCTGATCAGCGTTCGAGTAACACTCGCTGCCACGCGTGAAGTTCTCGCCGCACTGAAAAGAGTCGTGCCTGATGTGCCGGTGATTGTGGCGCTCGAAGAGTGTGATTCGGCTGAAGTATTTGAACTTCTGAACGCAGGAGCCGCGGATTTTATATCGGCGCCTTTTCAGGAGATAGACGTGCTGCCGCGTGCGTGGAAAGCGCTCAAGAATTTTCTCGGCGAAGATATTTCCGGCCAGGCAGATTCACGCCAGCAACAGTTTCGCCAACTCATCGGGCAGAGTCCGATCTTTCTGCAACAGGCACAAAAGATCTCGTTGATCGCTTCATGCGAGGCGAACGTGCTGATCGTCGGTGAAACTGGGACCGGCAAGGAGTTGTACGCGCGTGCGATTCACTACGGCAGCGCGCGTGCAGGCCGTCCATTCATGCCTGTGAACTGCGGCGCGATCCCCGCAGAATTGGTGGAAAACGAACTATTCGGACACGTGCGCGGCGCTTTTACGAGCGCTTCGAACCTGCAAGTCGGACTGATCGAGGAAGCGAATGGCGGCACGCTTTTTCTCGATGAGATCGACTGTTTGCCGGTCCACGCGCAGGTGAAGTTACTCCGCTTTTTACAGGAGAAAGAATATCGGCCGCTCGGATGCTCGCGTATGAGACGAGCTGACGTGCGCGTGGTTGCGGCGAGTAATCTGAACCTGGAAGAAGCAGTGGACACAGGAAAAGTGCGGCAGGACCTTTTTTACCGGATCAATATCATCTCGTTGACTCTGCCGCCGCTGCGTGATCGACGTGAAGACATTCCGTTGCTGGCGCGCCACTTCCTCGCCAGGTATTCACGCGAGTTTGACAGCCAGGTGCGCGACTTTTCCGACGAAGCGATGGACATGTTGATGGTCTATAGCTGGCCGGGCAACGTACGTGAACTCGAACACGCAGTGGAGCGCGCGATTGTCATGTGTAACAAGCCGTTGATTCAGGCTTCAGACATCGTGCTGTCGAACCAGGCGGTGGCAGGCAAGCGCGAATCGTTGCGCGAAGCAAAGGCGAAAGAGATCGAGCGTTTTGAGAAGAACTACATTCAGGGTGTGCTGAGTTCGTGTCGTGGAAACATCACACGCGCCGCGCAGATCTCTCAGAAGAATCGCCGCGCGTTCTGGCAGTTGATTCAGAAATACCGGATCGATGTCAGTCGCTTCAAGCCCGTTTCATAGGGGTGGTCAAATCAAATCCTCGCTAGGATAAAAATGTCCTGGCCGCAAAAGGGGGCAGGAGCAGGTAACGGGAGCAGGTAGATTCTCCTGCACCTGCTGTCTGCTCCTGCTTCTTCGGTGGGCCAGCCTGGACAAATCTCGCCGAGCACTGCGTCAACCTTCTGGCAAAATCCTGATTTTCTCTCGTGGTCCAACTATTGCTTTTATGCGCAGTGAAAGTGTGTGATGCACGAACCGAGCGTAGCTGAGACTGTGCGGGCGATCAGGGAATACCTGCGCAAGAATCCAAACGCACAGGACACACAGGCCGGAATCCTGCACTGGTGGCTCACGGAACTACCGACAAAACCACGTGACGCCACCGTCAAACAAGCGCTCGAGGACCTGGTCCATGATGGCTTCCTCAGCGAACATAAAGGTAAAGACGCGCAAATCTCATATCGCATGAAAAATCCGCCCTAACGACACAAAACAACATCCTTTCATCATTTCATTTGAACTTCCCTGCAAACCAAGGCAAGCAATGAAGGAGGAGCCTGATGCCAGCCACACTTACCTATCCCGGTGTCTACGTGGAAGAGATTCCCAGTGGAGTACACACCATCACCGGCGTTGCCACTTCGATCACCGCCTTCATTGGCCAGGCTGACCGAGGTCCCGTCGACGAAGCTTTCGTCATCAACAGCTTCGGCGATTACGAACGAAACTTCGGCGGCTTATCGTTGAAGAGCACGATGAGTTTTGCTGTCCGGGATTTTTATCTGAATGGCGGTTCCAAGGCCGTGATTGTGAGAGTGAGTAACAGCGCAATCACTGCGCGCGCGATGCTGCCGACCGCTTCAGCGAGTCCCGCAAATGCGGATCCTCCCGGCGACAATCTCTTTCTCGACGCATCGAGCGCTGGTTCGTGGGGCAACAATCTGAGTGTGCTGATCGATTACAACACGAAAGACAAGAATTCACCCACGGCGTCGCTGTTCAACGTCACGATCTTCGAAACCGATCCAGTCACGAATCAAGTCACTGCTTCCGAGAAGTTTCTCAACGTTTCCGTCGATCCGGCGAATGTGCGGTTTATCGCGAAAGTGCTCGAACAAGGTTCGGCGCTGATGCGAGTCCCAGTAGACAACGCCAATGCGTATCTGATGCCGAATGTCCGGCCGGACGAGACCGTCACGGTGGTGAGCCCGCCGGCAAGTCCTCCGGCGCCCGATAAGCCAACACCAGTTAAGGCAAGCGGTGGCTCAGATGGCAGTGACGTTGGCCAGGCGCAGTTCATCGATCCAGGCATGGCCGGCGACAAGCGCGGTCTTTACGCACTCGAAAAAGCTGACCTGTTCAACCTGCTCTGCATTCCGCCTTTCACAGCCACGCTCGACGTCACCCCCTCATTGGTGGGCGAAGCGGCAGTGTATTGCGAAAAGCGGCGCGCGATGATGATCGTCGATCCGCCGAGCTCATGGACCACGAAGAAGAAGGCTGTCGATGAGTTCAGCGATGCAACGACTGATTTCGTGGGTACGCGCAGTAACAACTCGGCCATCTTCTTTCCACGTTTGCGACAGCCGAATCCGTTGCGTGAAAACCAGATCGAAGAATTCGTACCGAGCGGCGCAGTGGCCGGCGTGATGGCTCGCACTGACGCGCAACGTGGAGTTTGGAAAGCACCGGCTGGTCAGGAAGCCTCGCTCGTCGGCGTGCCGCAGTTGAGCGTGTCGCTGACGGATGACGAGAACGGTGAATTGAATCCACTCGGCGTCAACTGCCTGCGTGCGTTTCCGATTATCGGTCGTGTCGTTTGGGGAGCGCGCACGCTCGAGGGTGCGGATCAACTCGCGTCGGAGTGGAAGTACATTCCGATTCGCCGCACCGCGTTGTACATCGAAGAGAGTCTCTATCGTGGCACGAAGTGGGTCGTGTTCGAACCAAACGACGAGCCGCTTTGGGCGCAGATCCGCCTGAACGTCGGCTCGTTCATGCACGACTTGTTCAGGCAGGGCGCGTTTCAGGGCAAGACTCCGCGCGACGCTTATCTCGTCAAGTGCGACAAAGAGACGACCACGCAGAGCGACATCGATCACGGCATCGTGAATATCGTCGTCGGCTTTGCGCCGCTCAAACCGGCCGAGTTTGTGATTCTCAAGATTCAGCAACTCGCCGGCCAGATCGAGACTTAATCCACACGGATTAAACAGATTAAAAGGAGGATGTGATGGCTCAGTTCAGTGTTAACCCGCAACGCTTCGACCCTTACAAGAATTTCAAATTTCGCGTGAAGTGGGACGGACGTTACGTTGCGGGCATTAGCAAGGTCACCGGTATGAAAAAGACTACCGAGGTCGTCAAACATCGCGAAGGCGGCGATCCGAGTAGCAGTCGCAAATCACCCGGACGTACTGAGTTTGAGGCCATCAGTCTCGATCGCGGTGTCACTCACGATACCGAGTTTGAGAAGTGGGCCAACAAAGTCTGGAACTTCGGCGCCGG
>Ga0126311_10000577_pt1 | contig 17194 bp, 12 predicted proteins | sample Plot61_FD_92539 | JGI IMG/M metagenome (GOLD analysis project Ga0126311, IMG submission 92539) | Serpentine soil microbial communities from UC McLaughlin Reserve, CA, USA - Plot61 | ecosystem: Environmental > Terrestrial > Soil > Grasslands | place: USA: UC McLaughlin Reserve, Lake County... | reverse complement strand
GGCGAGCAGTCGGGCGGCTTCTACGGCGGCGTCGCGAAGGGCGCGCACCTCGTCGGCGTCAACTCCGGCAACGAGTTGGGCCTGCCCGGAGTCGGCATCATAGGCGCGTTCGACTACCTGCTCGCGAACCAGTACCTCTACAACATCCGCGTCATAAACAACTCCTGGGGCGGCTCGCTCGACGCCGACGGCATCGACCCGAACAACCCCATCAACGTCGCCACGCGCGTGGCGCACGACCGAAACATCACGGTCGTCTTCGCCGCGGGCAACGCGGGCGACACGCCGACTTCTATCAACCCTTACTCGACGATGCCTTGGACTATCTCGGTCGCGGCGGGCGAGAAGCAGGGCTTGGGCTCCCCCGCCGATTTCAGCTCGCGCGGCGTCGATAACGGCACGGGCGCGGACGTTGCGGGCATGCCCGCCGACACGTCGCTCGCGCCTAACCTCCGGCCCGACATCACGGCCGCGGGCGTTGACATCAAGAGCGCGCGCCTGCGCGGCGTGGGGCTGACGAACACGCTCGGCACAGTCCCCGTAGTCGGCAACGATTTGACGACGATACCGCCCGCTTACCTCCCGTACTACACGACCTCGCAGGGCACTTCGTTCTCGTGCCCGCACATCTCGGGCGTCGTCGCCCTGATGCTCGAAGCCAACCCGCTGCTCACGCCCGACGACGTGGTGACGATACTCCGGCAGACGGCGAACCCCATGCCCTTCGACGAGCGCGTCGTCGGCGCGGGCTACGTGGACGCGCACAACGCCGTGCGCTCCGCGATGGGGCTGACCGCCGTGCCGCACCCGTTCAACCTCTTCCCCGACCCGAACGGCCCGACGATATCCGACCCTGCGGGCGACCAGTCGGGCACGGACGCGCAGGACATACGCACGGCGAACTTCCGGTACGACGCGGCCAACAACCAGCTCGTCTACACGCTCGACCTGACGAGCCTCGCGACGACGACGCCCAACATGAGTTGGACGATTCAGTCGCGCTTCGGCACGACCGACGTGTTCGTCACGGCCGCCGTCACCGAGACCGCGACCACGTACGAGTACGGCACGATAACGACCTTGCAGACGGGCACGCCGAATCAGGAGTCGCTCGGCGCGGCCGACTCGGGCCAGATAAGCGGCGACCGCATCACCATCCGCGTCTCGCTCGACAAGATAAACGCGGCCGTCGGCCACAACGTCCTCGGCGAGACCTCGACGCTCACGCAGGCGAAGGCGCAGGTGCTCATCGGCACGTCCGCGTCGGGCGGGCTTCTCTTGAACTCCGACTCGGCCTCGGGTCAGGACTTCAAGGTTCAGTAAACGTCATGCCGCGAGGCCGAGACGCGCGCGGGGGGCAAGCCGCGCGCGTCGCCGAAGGCCGCGCGGTCTGGGGCGCGGCTCGGGCGAAGTCCTTTCGGGGGAACGGGACTTCGTCCGGGCCGCCAACGGAAAACGGAACCGCGGGCGGCGGCGGGCGGGTCTCAAGTTTCGACAGACCGACTCTCACCCTGGCGCGAACCCGCCCGCCGCCGCCCGCGGTTCCGTCAAGCCTCGCCCATACTCGTTAGCCGAAGGCGGAATGCTTGGAGGTCATGCGATGTTAAGAGGCCAGCGGTGCTTCGGGATTCTGGTGGGCGATTAGCGGGGTCGTTCACCCGACGTGCGACGAAGGCGAAGCTCTCCCCCCTTCGTCGTAAAGGGCGCGTGAGACGTTGATTCAAACGTCTCACGCGCCCTCGAATTTTGTCCGAAGGATTTTAAGAAGGGCGTCGTCGTTAGTCGGGCAGGGGGGCGGCGCAGGGCGCGACCGTCGCGCGCGTCAGGCGTACGGGCTTCTTCGGCTTCTCGCCGTCCAGCTCCGCGCCGTTTATCTTGTCCACCACGTCCATCCCCGAGCGCACGCGACCGAAGGCCGCGAACGTGCCGTCGAGGTGCGGGCCGTCGCCCGCGAGTATGAAGAAGTGCGTGGTGGCGCTGTCGGGCTCTTCGGCGCGCGCCATCGAGACCACGCCGCGGACGTGCTTGACCTCGCTCGGCTCGTCGGGCACTTTGCGGGAGGAGCGGCGGGCCAGCTCGGGCGTTATCTTCTCGCGCGTGTGAAGGTCGCCGCCCTGTATGATGAAGCCCTTGACGACGCGGCCGAAGACGGTCGTGTCGTACGCGCCCGCGGCCGAGAGGTTGAGGAAGTTTCGCACGCTCTCGGGCGCGGCCTCGGCGAGCATCTCTATCTCAATCGAGCCCTCCTCGGTCGCGAGCGTCACGCACTGCTTCGACATCTGTTCGGGCGTCGCCTTGTCGAAGGGCTCGGGCTTCGCGTTCGCGGCGGCCTCGCCCTCGGCGGGCCGCGCGTTCCTCTTGAGCGGGGGCGTTACCATCTCCGGCTTCGTCTGCGCCTCGGGCTGCTGCTCCTTCTCCGGCAACTCCCGGACGGGCGCGTCCTGAGCCCTCGCCGCGCCGACGAGGCACGCGGCCGAGAGCGCGAGCAGGAGCGCGCGCGTCGCCAACGATTTTTGAACTCTCATATCTCTTAAAGACAACTCAAACGTGGACGGACAGGATTACGAAGTGCGGAGCGCGGAATGACGAGTGACGAATTGAAGGAAGCTACGCCCTCATCATTCATCACTCATCGCTCCGCGTTCATCACTTCCGCTTACGGCTGCGCGCCGCCGAGCGATTTCTCGCGAATCGCCTTGAACTCAGTGCCGGGCTTCCACTCCGGGTACTTGTCGCCCTGTAGGACGTTTAAGCCGACCGTGAAGAAGAGCTGCGCGTCCTCGACCGCGCCGGACAAGTCCCAGTCCGGCTTAACCTCGTCGGAGGGCTTGTGGTAGTCGTTGTCCTCGTACTCCTTGCGCTTATTCTTGGCGAAGTCCGGCTCCTTGCCCACGTAGTTGACGCCCGAGTCGGGGTCGAGCGCGGGCACGCCCTGCTTGGCGAACTCGAAGTGGTCGGAGCGGTAGAAGAAGCCCTTCTGCGGCTCGGGGTCGGGCGTCAGCGTGCGGTTGCCCTGCTCGCGCGCGGCGGCGGCCGTCACGTCGTCGAGCGTCGAGTTGCCGAGGCCGATGAGCGTTATGTCCGACGTGCGCCCCCACTGGTTGACGCCGTCGATGTTTATGTTCGCCAGAGTCTTGTTGTGCGGGTAGAGCGGGTGCTCCGCGTAGTACTTCGCGCCGAGCAGCCCCTTCTCCTCGCCCGTCACCATCATGAAGAGCACGGAGCGCTTCGGCGGGCTCGGGAGCTTGGTGAAAGCCTCCGCGATTTCGAGCACCGACGCCACGCCCGACGCGTTGTCAATCGCGCCGTTGAAGATGCCGTCGCCCTGCGCCTTGTCGTCCTTGCCGAGGTGATCCCAGTGCGCGGTGTAGACGACGTACTCGTTCTTCAGGTTGGCGTCCGAGCCTTCGATCCGCGCGACGACGTTCTGCGAGTCTATCGTGCGGAGCGTGTTCCTGATGTGGAGCGTGGCCTTCGCGTTCAGGGCGACGGGCTTGAACTCCTTCGTCGTCGCGGCCTTCTTCAACGCGTCGAAGTCCTGCCCCGAGGCGGCGAACAACTCCTTCGCGCGGTCTAAGGTTATCCACGACTCGACGCCGACGCGCGAGGCGTTCTTGTCGGGCGAGACGATGTCGAAGTTTTCGCGCCCCCAACTCCCCGACACGACCTCGAAGGGGTAGCCCGCGGGGCCGGTCTCGTGGACGATGATGGCGGCGGCCGCGCCCTTCTTCGAGGCTATCTCGTACTTGTAAGTCCAGCGCCCGTAGTAGGTCATCGCGTCGCCCTTGAAGACGTTCGGGTCGAGCTTCGTCGGGTCTCCCGCCAGAGGGACGGCCGGGTCGTTGACGAGCATGACGATGGTCTTGCCCCGAACGTCGAGCCCCTTGTAGTCGTCCCAGCCGAACTCGGGCGCTTCGACGCCGTAGCCGACGAAGACCACGTCAGAGTCGTCCACGTTCACCTGCTCCTCGTACCGGCGAGAGACGGCGACGTAGTCCTTCAGGTTCTCAAGCTTCATCTCCTTGCCGCCCGCCTTCAACGTCACTTCGGGCGAGGACGTGAAGCCCGCGAGCGGAACCTTCTGGACGTACGTGCCGTCGGGGTTGCCGGGCTTGAGGCCGATGCGCTGGAACTGCTCCGTGATGTACTTGACCGAAAGCTCCTCCCCGCGCGTGCCGGGGCCGCGCCCCTCGAACTCGTCGGACGAGAGCGTCCTGATGTGGCGCAGAAGGTCTTCGGAGTTGACGGAGTCGAGCGCGGCCTTCTTCTGTTCGGCGGTCAAGGCCGTTTGTGCGGCGGGCGCGTTGGTGTTCGTGTTCGTCGGCACGGGCGCGCACGCGGCGGCCGAAAGAAGGAGCGCCGGGCCGAGCGCGAGTGCGGCGAAAAGGCGTCTGTTCATGGTCGAATTTTTCCTCGTTCGGGGAAAGGGGAAGCGCCTCAGAGTTTCGCCGCCGCGCGCGTGCGTTGTCAAACGCGCGGCGGCGTACGACTAGGGCAGGCGCACGCGGCGCGCGTCGAATATTTACGTCGGCGCGCGCGCGTGAGTTACAATCTATCCCGCCTGACGAAGCGGCCCCGACACCCGACGCGGCCGCGAGACAAGCCCATGCGCCCCGCGCCGCCTGAAACGACGCGCGCCGAAGTTCTCCGAAGCTATGAAGCCCCCAAAAATTTTCAAGAGCCTCACGCCGCTCGTCATCGCGGCGATACTTTTATCTCTCGCGGCGCCCGCCCCCGGCGCGCAGCGCAGGCGCGCACGCACGCGGACGCGCGCCTCGCAGCGCGCGCGCCGGAACGCGCCGCGCACGCCCCCCGCGCAGACCCGGCCCGCGCGGCCCGCAGTCGTAGTGACGCAGCCGCCCGCCGCGGGCTCGGGCGCACGGCCCACAAACACGGACGACGCGCCCGCGCCGCGCGCGACCAGCGAGACGGGGGCCGACGAGCTGCGCGGCCCGCAGGACGAGCGCACGTTCGAGGAGATGGTCGGCGCAGACACGTACGGCGCTTACATAGAGCTGCGCCGCGTCGGCTCGCTCGCGCAGGCCAACGAGTTGAAGACCGCGCTCGCGGGGCTGAAGCTCTTCGGCGACGCGGAGACGAAGCCCTTCACAGACCTCATAGAGTTCGTCACGGCGAACTACGAGCCGCTCGCGGAGGCTCGCTTCGTGTTGATGTATATGTCCGCGCGCCCGCGCGTGCCCGTGGCGATAAGCGCCCTTGAGTTCCCGACCGCGCAGGACGCCGCCGCCTTCGAGCCGAAGTACAGGCAGCTCGCGGACGCGCAGTTGAATGCTTACAGGGCCAGGTACGAAGGGCCGAAGCCTTCGGCCGAGCGAAGACCCTCGCGGCGCGGCGGGCGCGCGCAGCAGAAGCACGAGTCGAAACAGTTTCCGCTCGACTACACGCTCAGGCGCGTGGGGCGCGTGCTCATCTCTTCGGAGAAGGGGCTCTCGCTCAAGCGGCTCCGCGGCGAAGAGTCCGCGCCCTCGCTCGCCGACAGCTCGCGCTTCCAGAACGCGCGCACGCGCTTCTCCTCCGACTCGCTCTTCGTATACGTGGACACGGGCGTCATGACGCAGGGCTGGTCGAGGCTCTCGCAGGAGGCCGAGGCCGGGGGCGCAGACGGCTCGTCCGGGCGCGTCAGCGTGGCGGCGACGCGCGACACGAGCGAGGCCGAGATAGCGGTCGTCGCCCCCACGAACACCCCGCTCGAAATAGCGACGGTGCCCGAGCCGGACGAGGGGGAAGCGGGCGGGGACGGAGAGATTGTTGATCTGACCGAAGAAGAGCGCAAGGCGGTCGCCGCCGCCGAGGCCGCCGAGGCCGAGGCGAGCAAGCCTTCGGAGGAGCAGTTGGCCGTCGCGGGGATGGGCGGCGTGATGCGCGGCCTGTGGGGCGGCGTGCCTCGCATACCCGGCGCGTTCGCGCTCGGCGCGCGGCTCGACAACGGCGCGGTCGTCCTGCGACTCGCGGTCGAGAACAGCAACGACGGCCGCGTCAGCATCATCCCGTTCCTCCCGAACTTCGTCGCGGGGCCGCCCGTCACGGCCGCCGCCGCCGGGGCCGCGCCCGCCGACGCCGACATCTTCTTAACCACTTCGCTCGACTGGGAGCAGGTCTACACCTCCGCGCTCGGCTCGGCGGCGCTCAACACCGCGCTCTCGGCCCCCTCGATGAGCATCACCGAGGAGGGCGTCCCCTCCGGCGAAGCCGAGGTGAAGCCGACGAGGCCCGAGGAGGCCGTCGCCACGATAGAGAAGCTCTTCGGCTTCAAGTTCAAGGAAGACCTGATACCCGCGCTCGGCAACGAGGTCGCCTTGAGCATGCCCTTCGACTCGAACGACCTCTTCGGCGGTCGCCCGTACCGGCGCTCGCCGAAGAAGGAGGAGGAGAAGGCGAAAGAGTCCGAGGCGGGCGCGGTCGTCATCGTCTCGCTCAACGACCCCGAAAAGATTCGCAAGATACTCCCGCGCGTGCTCGTCGCGCTCGGCTTCGTCCCCTTCGGCGACCGCGCCTCGCAGGCCGAGCGGCGCGAGGGCTTCGAGATAAACTCCGCGGGCGGGTTCGCCTACTCGGTGGTAGACCGCTTCCTCGTCATAAGCGGGGACGTGGCCGCCGTGCGCCACGCCGTAGACTCGTACGCCGCGCGGCGCACGCTCGCCTCCAACGACTCTTACCGCGACGCCACGGGGTGGCAGGCCCCGCAGAAGCTCGTCCAGGCGTTCGTCTCGGACGCGCTGATGCGCGCGGCCGTCGAGGAGACTAAGCGCCGCTCGGGCGACAGCACAGACCCGCTCGTGCGCGCGCTGCTCACGCAGCTCGAAGCGCCGCCGGAGGCGGCCTCCTTCGAGACGACGAACGAGGGCGACTCGGTCGTGCACGAGCTGCGCGTGCCCGTCTCGATGATACAGACCTACGCGCTCGCCATCGCCGTCGGCGTGCGCGACGCGCCCGTGCTCTCGCGCGAGTCGTCGGCCACCTACGCGCTCTACGAGGTGCAGTCGGCCGAGACGACTTACAGGGTCGATAATAAGAAGGGGCGCTACGCCACGCTCGAAGAACTCGTCGCCGAGAAGCTTCTCGAAAAGGGCTTCGTCGAGCGCGCGGACTACCGTATAGAGATAAACGCCTCGGGCGAGAAGTTCGAAGCGACGGCCACGCCCAGAGAGTACGGCAAGACCGGCCGGCGCTCCTTCTTCCTCGACGAGACCGGCACGATGCGCGCCGCCGACCACAAGGGCAGGCCCGCGACCGCGTCAGACCCGCCGGTGGACTAAACAGAAGTCGCCACGGAGACGTGGAGGGTCTGAAGATTTGAAAACCCAAATCTGAAATTCTGAATTTCAACCCCCGCGTCTCCGCGTCTCTGCGGCTTATCCTTGAGCCATGAACGAACCGAGCTTACAAGAGCGATACGCGCCGAACAACGCGTGCTTCGGCTGCGGCCCGGCGAACGAGAAGGGGCTGCGCATCCGTAGTTTCCCCTCGGAAGAGGGCGAAGAGGTCGTGTGCGACTGGGTTCCAGAGCCGCACCACGAGGCGTTCCCCGGCATGCTCAACGGCGGCATCGCGGGCGCGCTGCTCGACTGCCACTCGAACTGGGCGGCCGCCTACCACATCATGCGCGCCCACGGCCTCGAAAACCCGCCCTGCACGGTCACGGCCGACTACTCGGTCAAGCTCCGAAGGCCCACGCCGACCGGCGGCGTGCTCCGCCTCTCCGCGCGCGTCGTCGAGTCAACGGAAGACCGCGCCGTCGTCGAAGCCTCCATCACGGCCGACGGCAAAGTCACCACCACCTGCCGCGGAACCTTCGTCGCCGTCAAGCCCGGCCACCCCGCCTACCACCGCTGGTGAACGCACGAAAGGATTAACGCGTTGACTCTCAGACGCCGCCCCTTCTTCCTCTTCAGGACGCTCGCGCCGCTCGCCTGCCTGCTCGCGCTGACCCTCTGCTGCCTCGCGCAGACGCCCGCGCCGGACGCGACGCTCGAACGCCTGCGCGAAGACTACGCGATGCGCTACCTGGAGCCCGAGCCGCACATGGCGCTCGCCAAATACTTCCGCGACCGCGGCGACCGGCTCGCGGCCTACTGGGTGCTCGAAAGCGCGCGGCGCGAGCGCTTCGAGGAGGGCGAGTTCAACGCCGCCTTCAAGAGATACTTCCTCGGCGAGAAGCCCTTCGACAACGGCCGCGAGGCCGAGACGAAACTCCTCGCAGACCTCGCGCGCGACCCCAAATCGCAAGACGCGCTCCACGGCCTCGCCGACATATACGCCTCGCGCGAAGAGTACGCGAAGGCCGAGCAGTACCTCGCGAAACTCATCGCGCTCCGCCCCGACCGCTTCGAGGACGTGGTCGCGCTCGCGGAAGTCTTCAGCCGCGAAGATAAAGAGGCGAAGTCCATGACGCTTCTGAGCGAGTGGGCGCGCCTCCACCCCGAGACGCCGGACGCTTACCGCTTCCGCTTCGGGCAACTTTCCGAGAAGAAGGAGTCGGACAAGGCCGCGGCGCTGCTCTCGGAGTCGATGCAAAAGTTCCCCCGAGAAGCTTCGTTCCCCTTCGAGCTGGCGGGGCTCCGCTTGAACGCGGGCAGACTCAAGGAGGCCGAGACGCTATACCTCCGCGCGGCCGAGCTCGCGCCCGACTCTTCATACGTGCAGGCTTGGGTCGGCCGCTTCTTCTTCAAGGCCGCGCCCGACGACCGCCGCGCGCTCGACCACTACCTCAGCGCCTACCTGCTCGACCCGCACGCGTACGAGACCGAGTTCGTCGAGTCGCGTATCCCGAAGCTCCACAACCGACTCGCCGGGGCGAGTTTCCAGGAGCAGCAGAGGCGCGGAGTGCCGCTCGCGAAGACGTTGGAAGACCCCGACCCCTTCGTCGTCATCCTCGCGGCGCGAGAGATGGGCAAGCTCTGGAAGCCCGAGTACTTCAAGACGCTCGTCGGGCTGATGGCGCACGACGACGGCAGCGTGCGTTGGGAGGCGACCGAACTGCTCAAGACGAAGGCCGACGCCTCCTTCGACCCGACGCTCACGGCGCTCTTACAAGACAAAGACCTGCGCCGCCGCGGCCTCGCCGCGTACGTCGCCGTCCACCGCTGGAAGCAGCGCAGCTTCGAACACATACGCCGCATGCTTCGCGAGGACGCGCAACTCCTGCGCTTCGACGCCGTCTCCGCGCTCGTCATCGAGGGCGGAGACGAAGGCCGCAAGCTCGCATTCGAACACGCCGCGCACGAACAGCACCCGCAACTCCAAAAACTGCTACAGAAGTTGAGGGAAGCGGGGCCGCCCCGCTAATTGCCGCTCCCGGTTCTGTTCTCCCGAAGTACGAAGATTTTCGTTGACAGTACGAACGTCTTCGTAGTAAGGTGCCCGGCGACTTCTTAGTCGAGAGCTTTTGAGGTTTAAGGCTTATGCCCAAACGTGAACCGCCGCGCCCGACGGACGCGGAGTTGGAGATTCTAAAAGTCCTCTGGCGGCGCGGCCCGAGCACCGTGCGCGAGGTATTCGACGCGCTGTCGGGGAGGCGCGGGACGGGCTACACGACCGTCCTCAAGCTCATGCAGATCATGGCCGAGAAGGGCCTTGTCACGCGCGACGAGACGGCGCGCGCGCACCGCTACGAGGCGGCGCACGCGGAGGGCGAGACGCAGGGCCGGCTCGTCGGAGACCTCGTGCGCAAAGCCTTCGACGGCTCGGCGAGGAACCTCGTCCTGCACGCGCTCTCGGCGGAGCGCGCCTCCGAGCAGGAGCTTTCCGAGATAAGGCAGATGCTCGACGAGCTGGAAAGGAGGAAGCGTTGACGGACGCAAGGCTCATCGACTCCGCGCTGATAGAAGCGCTGGGCTGGGCGCTCGTGCATTTCGTCTGGCAGGGCGCGCTCGTCGCCGCCGCTTACGCGTGCGTGGACGCGCTGCTTACGCGCGCGTCGGCCGACGCGCGATACACGCTCGCGCTCTCGGCGCTCGCGCTGATGCTCCTGCTCCCGCCGCTCACGGCCGGGATGGCGCTCAACTCTTCGCGCGGCCTCTTCGCGCGCGGAGAGTCGTCTTCCGCCGCGGCGCGCGCGGGCGACACTCGCGAGCGCGTTCGCGCGCCGGGCGCGGGCGACTCGTCGGGCGGCGCGCAGTCTGGGCGCGAGGCTTCGGAGTCGGGGTCGGGCGCTTCGGGCGTGCGCCTCTGGGCGGGCGAGCGGCTGTCCCGGTTCGTGCCGTGGCTCGTCTTCGCGTGGCTCGCGGGCGTGCTTCTGCTCGCGGCGCGCGCCGTCGGGGGCTGGCTCGTGGTGAGGCGTCTGCGCCGGAGCGCGGAGCCCGTCGCCGCGCGCTTCGAGGAGTTGGCGGCGCGCGTGTCGGCACGTCTGAAAGTTTCGAGGGCCGTGCGCCTGTGCCGCTCGGCTCTGGTCGAAGTCCCGGCCGTCGTCGGCCACCTACGGCCCGTCATACTCGTCCCGGCCTCCGCCTTCGCGGGGCTCACGCCCGCGCAGCTCGAAGCCGTCATCGCGCACGAGCTGGCGCACGTGCGGCGCTACGACTACCTCGTAAACCTTTTGCAGACGGCGGCCGAGACGCTCCTCTTCTACCACCCGGCCGTCTGGTGGGTCTCGCGCCGCGCGCGCACAGAGCGCGAACACGCGTGCGACGACGCGGCCGTCCGGTGCGTCGGGGACGTTCTGCTCTACGCCCGCTCGCTCGCCGCGCTCGAACAGGCGCGCGCGCGGAAAATTAAAGAGACGGCGGCGCTCGCCGTCGCGGCCGACGGAGGTTCGCTGATGAGACGCATACAGAGGTTGGTAAGGCTCGAACGAAACTCGCCCGACGCAGGGACGCGCACTCGCACCCCGCTCGCGGCCGTCGCGGCGCTCGCGCTGCTCGCGTGCGTCGCGGTCGCGGCCTCGCACGCCTTCGCGCGCGCTGACGGCGTCGCAGGCGGCGACGCCGCCGCGCGCGGCACTCACAGGGAAGTCGCCGTCACGTTCGTCAACTTCCCCGGCTACATACAGGACGCGCGGCTGCTCTCGAACAAGATGCGGAAGCTCATGCGCTCGCTCGACGCGAGCGGCGCGCGAGCGGTCGCGTTCGTCAACGAGGCGCAGCAATACCGCGACGGCGTGCCGAAAGAGGCGCGCGTGGGCGTCCTGCGCGAGTGGCTCGCCGCGGGGCACGAGCTGGGCAACGAGACCGCGCACCACGTGAGCCTCTACGAGACCCCGGTCGAGGATTTTAAGGAGGAGGTCGTCAAAGGCGACCAGCTTCTCTCGAAGCTCTCGGCCGAGCGCGGCATGAAGGTTCGCTACTTCAGCTACCCGTACCTGAACACGGGGCCGAACGCGGAGGCGAAGGCCGCGGTCGAGAAGTTCCTGAGCGAGCGCGGCTATAAGATTCACCCCGTCACGGTGGACAACATGGACTGGCTCTTCAACCGCGCGTACGAAGAGTTGCTCACGCGCGAGGACGAGGCGGGGGCCGCCGCGCTGCGCGCCGACTACGTCGCGTACATGGGGCGCATGTTCGAGTTCTACGAGAACTACTCGCGCGAGGTGACGGGCCGCGAGATTCCGCAAGTCCTGATGCTGACGGCGGGCGCCCTGAACGCCGACAGCTTCGAAGACCTCGCCGCGATGCTGAAGCGGCGCGGCTACACGTTCGTCACGCTCGACCACGCGACGAAGGACGAAGCCTACTCGCTTCCCGACACGTACGCGGGCGTGCGCGGCGACTCGTGGATAGCGCGCTGGGCCGTGACGAAGGGGCTCAAGTACAGGGACACGGAGGAGGACTACCTGCCCGACTCGATGAAGCAGTACCTGGCCGAACACCAGAAGGAGTGGAACTCGAAGAGCCGCGGTAAGAAGTAGATTCTCCGGCTTCGGCCAAGTCGCCGACGGCCCTGGCTAGATTGACACTGTCTTCGGCTAAATGCGGCTTCCCAACGAGGATGAGAATGATGCTCAGGAAAATCTCTCACGCGTTACTCGCGTCGGCGATGCTCGCCTTCGTGTTCGCCGCGCAGATGTGTGCGCAAGAGCGCGCGGCGTCCGGGAGACGGGTGGCGGTGACGTTCGACGACCTGCCCGCGCCGCAGGACGACCTCGAAGACATGCAGAGCATCACTTCGCGGCTGCTCGCGTCGTTGAAGCGCAACGGCGTGCCCGTCGTCGGCTTCGTCAACGAGCGGAAGCTCTACAGGCGCGGCGAGATGGACGAGCGCACAAACCTCCTGCGCGCGTGGCTCGACGCGGGCGAGGAGCTGGGCAACCACACCTTCTCGCACATAAACCTCCGGCGCGCGCCGCTCGCCGCATACGAGGAGGACGTGGTGCGCGGCGAGACCGTCACGCGCATGCTCCTGGAAGAGCGCGGCATGAAGCTGCGCTACTTCCGACACCCGTTCCTCTGGACGGGCGAGACGCCCGAGTATAAGGACGGGCTGGCGAAGTTCCTCGCCGCGCGCGGCTACACGGTCGCGCCCGTCACCATCGACAACGACGACTACATCTTCGCCGACGCCTACTTCAAGACGAAGAAGCGCGGCGACGCCGAGACTGCGAAGCGCGTCGCCGACGCCTACGTGCCTTACATGGAGACGGTCTTCGACTTCTTCGAGCGCCTCTCGGCCGAGACCTTCGGGCGCGAAGTCAAACACGTCCTGCTCCTGCACGCGAACGAGATAAACGCCGACCGCTTCGACGAGCTGGCCGCGATGCTGAAGCGGCGCGGCTACACGTTCGTCACGCTCGAAGAGGCCCTGAAAGACCCCGCGTACGCCGAGCGGGATGCGCTCTACAAGAGCGGGGTGTCGTGGATTCACCGCTGGCGCGCGTCGAAGGGGCAGCCGGAGAAGCGGGAGCCGCGCGCGCCGAAGTTCGTGGACGACCTTTACAGGGCGGGGCAGGGAAACTAGAGTCTCCCCGGCGTAAGTCGGAAAGAATTACAGCGGCGTCCACTCGGGCGCTTACCCTGGGAGCGCGGGCATCCCTGCCCGCCTAAGCGTGCTGCAAGCACGCTTGAAGTAGAAGCGCCCTCATTCAATCTGGAATGAAGGCGCTTCTTAGTCTTCGCGCTTTAGCGCTCAAGGCGGGCAGGGATGCCCGCGCTCCCGGCGAAGAGGGGCGCATCCATCTGCACGCCGCTATGACCAAGGAGACACGGAGGCGCGGCTGGTAGCATCCAGCCGCGCCTCCGTGTCTCCTTAAAAACTCTTACGTGCGTTCGAGAAATTCGAGGCGGATGTCGTTGTCGGGGACGTTGACGACGACCTTGCCGCCCGACTGTAGCCTGCCGAAGAGAATCTCCTCGGCGAGCGGGGCCTTTATCTTCTCCTGTATGAGACGCGCCATGGGGCGCGCGCCCATCTGCCGGTCGTAGCCGTGCTCTGCGAGCCAGCGGCGCGCGCGGTCTGTGAGGACTATCTCCACGAACTTGTCGGCGAGCTGCGCGCGAACCTCCGCGACGAACTTGTCCACGACGCGCTCGATGGTCTCGAAGGTGAGCGGCGCGAAGGCTATCCACGCGTCGAGGCGGTTGCGAAACTCGGGGCTGAACGTGCGCTCAATCGCGCCTCGCGCCTGCCCCTGCGAGACGGACGCCTGCCCCCTCTGGAAACCGATCTTCGAGTCAGACATCTCTCTCGCGCCCGCGTTCGTCGTCATGATGAGTATGACGTTGTGGAAGTCGGCCTTCTTGCCGTTGTTGTCTGTGAGCGTGGCGTGATCCATCACCTGCAACAGTATGTTGAAGAGGTTCGGGTGCGCCTTCTCTATCTCGTCGAGGACGACGACGGCGTACGGAGTCTTGTTGACGGCGTCGGTCAGCAGGCCGCCCTGATCGAAGCCGACGTAGCCGGGCGGCGCACCAATCAGTCGCGAGACCGTGTGCGGCTCTGCGTACTCGCTCATGTCGAAGCGTATGAACTCGACGCCGAGCGCGAGCGCGAGCTGCTTCGCCAGCTCCGTCTTGCCGACGCCCGTCGGGCCCGAGAACAGGAACGAGCCGACGGGCTTCTCCGGGTGCCCGAGCCCCGAGCGCGAGAGCTTGATGGCGTTGACTATCTGCGAGACCGCGTGATCCTGGCCGTAGATTACGTTGCGCAGCGCGGCGTCGAGGTTTTGCAGGCGGTCTTTCTCCGTGCCCTTGATCGTGCGCGGCGGAATCTTCGCCATGCGCGCGACGACCAGTTCAATCTCCGCGACGCCGACCTCCGCGGGTCGCTCTTCGGCGGGCATGAGCTTGACCATCGACCCGACCTCGTCTATCACGTCGATGGCCTTGTCGGGCAGGAAGCGGTCGTGTATGTGCTTCGCCGCCAGCTCGGCCGCGGCGCGCAGCGCCTCGCCCGTGTAGGTGACGCCGTGCGCCTCCTCGTAGAGCTTCTTCAAGCCTTCGAGAATCCTCACGGTCTCTTCGAGCGAGGGCTCGCCGACCTCTATCTTCTGGAAGCGACGGGCGAGCGCGCGGTCGCGCTCGAAGGCGGCCTTGTATTCGGGGTAGGTCGTCGAGCCTATGCAGCGTATCTCGCCCGAGGCGAGCACGGGCTTGATTATGTTCGAGGCGTCCATCGAGCCGCCCGAGACCGCGCCCGCGCCGACGATGGTGTGAATCTCGTCGATGAAGAGTATGACGTTATCTATCTTTTTGAGCGCGTTGATGAGCGCCTTCAGGCGCTGCTCGAACTCGCCGCGGTACTTCGTGCCCGCGAGGAGCGCGCCCATGTCGAGCGAGTAAACTTCGGCGCCCTTCAAGGCGTCGGGCACCTCGCCCTTTTGAATCCTGAGGGCCAAACCTTCGGCAATCGCGGTCTTGCCGACGCCGGGGTCGCCGACGTAAATCGGGTTGTTCTTGCGTCGCCGGCAGAGCACCTGAATCGTGCGCGCGACCTCCGATTCGCGCCCGACGAGCGGGTCTATCTTCCCCCCGGACGCGCGCTCGACGAGGTTCGACGCGTACTCCTTCAAGGGGTCGCGCGCAGCCTGCTCCGTCTCGAAGTCCTCCGCGCCGTCGTGCGCGAAGCCGTCGCCGCGGCCGCCGCCCTCGACCTTCGAGATGCCGTGCGCGAGGTAGTTCAGAACGTCAAGGCGCGTGACGCCCTGTCTCTTAAGGAGGTAGACCGCGTGCGAGTTCGGCGACTGGAAGAGCGCGGCGAGGACGTTGCCGCCGTCCACCTCCTTCTGCCCGGAACCTTCGGCCTGAAGGAGCGCGTACTCCACGACGCGCTGGAAGGCGGCGGTGTACTCGGGCAGCCCGTCGCCCGACTCGGGCGAGCGCTCCATGCTCTCCTCGAAGAAGCGTTCCAGCTCCTTGACGAGTGCGTCCGCGCTCCCGCCGCAGTGGCGCACGACGTTCGAGGCCGTGCCGTCGTGCATGAGCGCGTAGAGAAGGTGTTCGAGCGTCACGTACTCGTGGCGCCGCTTGACGGCCTCCATCGCGGCGAAGTTCAGCGTCTCTTGTAGCTCTTTCGTTATCATTTGCTTGGCGAATAGTAAACAGTAGACGGCGAATGGTTAGATGCGGCTCGCCCCGAATAGTGGCTCAAGGCCGGCGGGGCGCGAATCCACCATTCGCCATCTACCATTCACTGTTTACTCCCCCGGCTCCTCCTCCAGCGTGCAGAGCAGCGGGTACTCCTGCGCGCGCGCCATCTCCGTGACGCGCTCGACCTTCATCTCGGCTATCTCGTAGGTGTAGACGCCCGCGCAGCCGACGCCCTGCGTGTGCACGGCCCACATGATTCGGAACGCCTCGGCCTCGCCCCTGCCGAAGACGAGGCGCAGGACTTCGACGACGAACTCCATCGTCGTGAAGTCGTCGTTGTGCAGGAGGACTCGGAAGAGCGGCGGCTTCTTCAGCCGCTCGCGCGTCTCCGTCGCCACCTCCTCGTCGAACCCGTGCTCGCGCTCCGGCATGGTTAGATTCTAACAGAACCGCGAGCGGTAGCGGGCGGGTCGCGAGTTACGCCGGGAGCCCCCGTCGCGTATCGCCGACCCGCCCGCTACCGTTCGCGGTTCTGTTTTTTTGCCTTTTGCCTTTCGACTTCTCTATCATCGCGGGAGCGATGATAGAACGCTTCCCAGACCCGCGAGAGGCGACGCCCGACGGCGTGGTGGCGGTCGGCGGCCGGCCCGAGCCCGAGCTGCTCGAAGAGGCTTACGCGCGCGGCATCTTCCCGTGGCCGGTCGAGGGCTACCCGCTGCTCTGGTTCAGCCCGCCCGAGCGCGGGCTCCTCTTCTTCGAGGAGCTGCACGTCCCGCGAAGCCTCGCGCGCGAGCGAAGGCGCACGCCACTCACGTTCACGGTAGACCGCGCCTTCGAGCGCGTCATACGCGCGTGCCGCACGGTCGAGCGCGCGCACGAGAAGGGCACCTGGATAACGCCCGAGATGGTTCGCGGCTACTGCGAGTTTCACCGCGCGGGGCACGCGCACAGCGTCGAGGCTTGGGAGGGAGGCGAGTTGGTAGGCGGGCTGTACGGCGTGGACGCGGGCGGCGCGTTCGCGGGCGAGAGCATGTTTCACCTGCGCCCGAACGCGTCGAAGCTCGCGCTGCTACACCTGATTGAACACCTTCGCGCGCGCGGCCTCGAATGGCTCGACGTGCAGGTGTTGACCCCGCACATGGAGGCGCTCGGCGCGCGCATGCGTCCGCGCGAAGAGTTCCTGACGCTACTCGCGCGGGCGCGGCGACGCGGGCTCAAACTTTTTTGAGGCCAAGTAAAGCGGGCGGCCACGCATGCCGCGCGCCCCGCTTAACTTTTAACGCCCGGTCTTAACGGTTCCTGCGGTGGCGGCGTCTCCACTGGCGCTTCTTGTGGACGTGGTACGCGGTGCCGCCCGCGGCGCCCGCGCCCGCGCCTATCAGCGCGCCCTTCTTGCCGTTGATGAGCGCGCCCGCGCCCGCGCCGACGGCCGTGCCGATGCCGATGCGCTTCGCGGCCTTCTTCTTGCCCGCCTGCGGGTTGCGCCGCCTCCGCTGCGCCGACGCGTCGCCGACCGCGGGGCCGACCAGCATCCCCAACAGGAGACACGCGGCCAGCATGAACGAGACCAGCCTGAACCTCTTCAGCGAAAGAAACATCCTCACCCTCCTCGTCTAATGGATGGAAGCACGCGGCAACGGCTGCCGCGCCCGTCGCGTAACTATGCTCCTTACTACTCGGCCGCGTCCAGCGCGGCCGACTTGAGCGCGTCGTCTGCG
>Ga0126311_10000576_pt1 | contig 17196 bp, 14 predicted proteins | sample Plot61_FD_92539 | JGI IMG/M metagenome (GOLD analysis project Ga0126311, IMG submission 92539) | Serpentine soil microbial communities from UC McLaughlin Reserve, CA, USA - Plot61 | ecosystem: Environmental > Terrestrial > Soil > Grasslands | place: USA: UC McLaughlin Reserve, Lake County... | reverse complement strand
GCTCACGAGCGCGAAGGAATTTGCGACAAAGTTGACGAATGATCTACAAACCGTCAGTCATGACAAGCACCTGCGTATACGATACTCGCATGAGGCGATTCCCGAGCGCGGACAGCGACGCGAGCCGACAGCCGAAGAGCGTGAACAAAGACGACGCGACCTGACCTGGATGAATCATGGTTTCGGTAAAGTTGAACGTCTTCCCGGCAACGTCGGTTATCTCGAGTTCTTCAACTTCGCCGACGAAGAACTCGGCGCGGACACAGTCGCCTCGGCAATGAACTTTGTTAACGGCACTGATGCGCTCATCATCGACATGAGAAGAAATGGTGGCGGCAACCCGGCGATGGTGGCTCTCGTCTGTTCTTACTTGTTCGGAGCTGAGCCGGTGCACCTGAACGATCTCTACTGGCGCGAAGGCAACCGCACGGATGAGTTCTGGACCAGGAAAGAGCTCGCCGGCAAACGTTACCTGAACAAAGACGTGTATGTGCTTACCAGCAAGCGGACGTTCTCGGGCGCGGAAGAGTTTACTTACAACTTAAAGAACCTCAAGCGCGCGACGATCATTGGTGAGACGACCGGCGGCGGCGCACATCCCGGGGGCGGTTTCCGCATCAATGAGCATTTCGGAATGTTTGTGCCGACGGGACGCGCGATCAGTCCGATTACAAAAACTAACTGGGAAGGCACGGGTGTCACACCTGACATCATCGTGCCCGCGGATCAAGCGCTGCACGTCGCGCGCATCATGGCGCTCAAGAAGTCGCTGACTACGTTAACGAATCCGGACTTCAAAGGCGGCGTTGAAGAAGAGATTCAGAAGCTCGAGAAAGAGCTGGCGGCGATGAAGTCGAAGAGCTAGATCCGGTGTATTCGTGGTTAAGTTCAAGATTCGAACATGAACCATCTGGTTATTTCAGTTCTCTTTCTTTGTGTTTCATCGATAACAATCAACGCGCAAAACTGGCCCTCATTTCGAGGGCCAAACGCGTCTGGTGTTGCCGAAGGCACAAATCCGCCAGTCACCTGGGATCTCGAAAAGTCACAGAATGTCCTTTGGAAAACGGAGATTCCGGGTCTCTCACACTCAAGTCCTATAGTTTGGGGTAACCACATCTTTGTGATCACGGCGATCAGCAGCGATACAAAGTCCTCTTTCAAGGCGAAGGATCGGGGTGTTGGCCTGGCAAACGACGACGCCAGCCACACCTGGATGATCTTCGCTTTGGACAAACGTAACGGCCGCGTGATCTGGTCAGAGAAAGCTTACGAAGGCGTGCCACGGGCCAAGCGACACGTCAAGGCGACGCAGGCTAACTCTACTCCAGTGACCGACGGCCGTTACGTTGTAGCGCTATTTGGTTCCGAAGGTCTTGCTTGTTACGACCTGAAAGGCAAGCTGCTGTGGAAACAGGATCTCGGTGTGTTGAATCCGGGACTTTGGGACGACAAGGAGTCGTCGTGGGGACACGCGAGTAGTCCGATCATTTATCGCGACCTCGTGATCGTGCAGGCGGATGGTCACAAGCAATCGTTCATCGCTGCGTTCAATTTGAAGGACGGCAAACAAGCCTGGCGCGTCGAACGCAATGAGATCACATCATGGACCACGCCGACAATTTACCAGGGTAAGGATCGCGTGGAGCTAATCGCGAATGGTGGGCGATACATTCGCGGTTACGATCCTCTGACCGGCAAGGAGCTCTGGCGCTTTGCCGATAACGATACGCAAGTGAAGATGCAGGCGCCGCTCGTCGCACATGATCTGATTTACATTACCGGCGGCTATCCGCCAGGACGCACGATGTATGCGTTTCGCCCCGGCGCGGTCGGCGACATCTCCCTGAAGTCAGGTGAAAACAAGAACGCGTTTCTCGCATGGACCACCAGCAAAGGCAGTCCTTACACACCGACGCCGATCGTCTACGGCGAAGAGTTGTATGTTCTTGCAGACAACGGCGTCCTCAGCGCCTACGACGCGAAGACCGGGGAGAACATTTACCAGCAGCGACTACCGAGCTCCTTCAGCGCCTCACCAGTCGCCGCCGATGGAAAGTTGTACTTGTGCAGCGAAGATGGTGACGTCTTTGTCGTCAAAGCGGGCCGGCAATTCGAGTTACTCTCACGGAACACGCTGGCCCAACCCCTCATGTCCACCCCCGCGTTATCGGACGGAATGCTAATCCTGCGCGGCGAAAACACCCTCTACGCCTTCGGCGACCGCACGACCACGAAGAACTAAACGCGATGCTTCTCTGAACCTATCACAATCTGTGACAGGTTCAGTGAGCAACCACATTGAGGAGTACTGGAAATCCTGAGGCATCGGACCTCACCCGGTTCAAGCTGGTTAGAACCCCTGCACCAAGAGCACCGACTTTAACTCACATGACTTTTCGCTACTCGCGTCAGGTAATGACCGGCAATGCACGAAGGAGTCGCGGATACTGAAGGCCCACTAGAAGCTGCCATGCTACAATTTCTCCGCATGTCCAAAACCCATACCACGATAGACCAACGCTCATCAATGGCGCTTCCGCCCGAAGCGCTCGAGGCGCTGGGTGTTGAAGCGGGGGCGGAACTCGAAGTCGAGATCGTAGGGCGAGCTTTGGTGGTCCGCTCGGTCGAGGAAGCCAGACGTTCTCGCGATTTCATAAATGCGTTTGAATCGATCCTCTCCAAACGCCGCGGCGCTTATGAGGACCTGGCCAAGGGTCCCGAATAGCACATCCCGCTGATGATATTCCCTGAGAAGCTCGACATACTGACAGTCCATGCTAGATTGATCGCCGAGACCGGCGGGACAGATGGACTCAGGGACGAAGCCTTACTCGAATCGGCTCTTGCCGCCGCTGAAAATCGCCATCGTTACGAAGACGCGGATGTTGTCACCTGTGCGGCGACATACGCCTATCACTTGACCCAGACGCATGCCTTCCTGGACGGCAACAAACGCGTTGCAGCCGCTATCACCGAAGCATTCCTCGAAACGAATGGATACGAAATGACAATGACGAATCAGGAAATCGTCGTGTTGTTTCTCGCAATAGCATCCAGCCAGCTAAGCCGTGAACAGGTTGAACAACGGCTGAGAGATAAAGTCCGGCAAAAGAACCGTCCAGCGACTGCCCCTTACTGACTGAAATTCCGATGCACTTGCGTATCACCCCGCACTGTTTTTGAGGTCGCAGACTAATCTACCTGCTTGGTGCGCTCGACAGTTCCACAAACTCGAAGTCCCCTATACCTTCTGAGGTTTTCTTTGACACTGAAACGTCAGAGATCTGCGATTCCGTCTCACAGGTTTGACGGCTATGGTGGATGCCTAGACGATGAACAAGGGGCATACGCCAGTTAAGATCATTATCTCTGCCGGGGCGGGGCCGGGCGATAACACGAAAGCGGCTGAACGGCTCGCGGAGATCTTCAAGGAAGAGCAGATCAATGTAGACATCTCGCTCGCCGAGAGTGGGGCGGAGGTGACTGAGCTTGCGCAGCAGGCGGCGCGTGGGCCTTATGAAGTGGTCGTTGCTGCTGGTGGCGACGGGACGGTTAATTCAGTGGCAGCGGCGGTGATCGAGAGTGACAAGACTTTGGGAATCTTGCCACTCGGAACCCTCAATCACTTCGCTCGCGACCTGGGAATTCCTTTCGACCTCGAAGCAGCGGCGCGCGCAATTATCGCAGGTCACACTATCGAAGTTGATGTCGCCGAAGTAAACCAACGGCTCTTTCTTAACAACTCCAGCCTCGGTCTGTATCCAATCATCGTCCGCGAGCGAGAAAAGCGTCAGCGACTCGGCTCCGGGAAATGGCCCGCGTTCATCTGGGCCACCATTCAGGCATTACGCCGCTATCCATTCCTCGACGTTCGACTCCGTGTTAACGGTGAACTCTTGGATCGGACGACTCCGTTTGTGTTTGTAGGGAACAATGACTATGCAATGAACCTATTCAACATCGGTGTGCGCGATCGTCTTGATCGAGGCTTGCTCAGCGTTTACATAACCCACCGCACGAGTCGTTTAAGATTGATAGGTCTGGCACTGCGTGCTGTGTTCGGACGCCTGCGCAACGACAAAGATTTTCTGGCGCTTCGTTCTAACGAAGTGAAAATACTAACAGGCCACAATCGACTGCGGGTTGCTTTTGACGGGGAAATTGAGGTGATGAAGCCTCCCCTTGAATATCGCGTTCGTTCGCGCGCGCTGCGAGTGATTGTTCCGAAAGATGCAGAAGCTGAGTGACGAGGTATCATGCGAACAATAGTTCATCTGTCTGACTTACACTTCGGGCGCGTGAATCCGTCGCTGATCGATCCGTTAACAAGAATCGTCAGAGAAGTTGAACCGGACCTTGTCGCAATCTCGGGCGATCTTACACAGCGCGCTCGTTCGCACCAGTTCCAGCAGGCGCGCTCGTTCCTCGATGCTCTGCCGAAGCCACAGATAGTCGTGCCGGGGAATCATGACATTCCTATGCATAACGTCTTTGCCCGCTTCCTCGAGCCACTAACAAAATACAAGCGCTACATCACCGATGATCTTCAGCCTGCTTATGAGGACGAAGAGGTCGTGATCATCGGTGTGAACACAGCGCGATCACTGGTCGTTAAAGGCGGGCGCATCAATGAGTCTCAGGTTCGTCGTTTGCGAGATAAGTTTTGCTCGTTGGGAAGCGGCGTCGTGAAGGTGGTCGTGACTCATCATCCATTTGATTTGCCCGAAGGCCACGATGCACGCGATCTGGTGGGCAGAGCGAAGATGGCGATGACCGGACTGGCGGAATGCGGCGCCGATCTGTTTCTTGCGGGCCATCTACATATCAGCCACACCGGTCACACGAAGCGATATAACATTCACGGACACTCGGCCCTCGTCGTACAAGCCGGTACAGCCACTTCGACGCGAGAGAGAGGCGAAGCAAACTCTTTTAATGTGCTTCGCGTTGCTTATCCGGCAATTACTGTCGAGAAGCTTGCGTGGGATTCGTTGACAACGTCTTTTGCGGTTACAACGATCGAGAATTTCAAACACACGGTAGAGGGATGGATCCGAACTGATAAATAGATTTTTAAGCAAAATTTTAGATACGATTCACGCCATGGTCTAACACTCACTCATAACCACGGATCTTCAATACTCTCGCCATCATAACTTCACAAGTTACTCTTAAAACTCCATTCCCAACTATCTAGATTCCGCGCGCATCTAGCTGCCGGTTTGTACGCTATCTGACGTACGCCGGGAGTGACCAAACTAATCTTCATCAAGGAGGGAGAATGACCCGCAGAATCGTTACTTTCAGCAGCTTCGCGGTTTTGGTTTGCTCTATCTTTGCAATAACGTTTCAACCAATCACGACCGTCGCAGCAATCAATCTCAAATCAGGTGCAGTCTACGTCTTAACTAATCAGCCAAGTAATGCCGTCGCCGCATTTGATCGGGCGCCGGATGGCACACTTACTTCGGTAGGCGAGTTCTCAACCGGTGGCAGTGGTAACCCTGTGGCCCAACCGGGAGATCCGCCAACTGATCCTTTGGCATCTCAAGGAGCTTTGATTCTGAGCGACAACAATCAACTTCTTTTTGCAGTCAATGCCGGAAGTAATGAGATTTCAGTACTCTCAATCGGCAAGAACGGTTTGACGCTTGTCGATAAAGTGAGCTCCGGAGGTGTTCGTCCGATCAGTCTCACTGTGCACGAAGACCTGTTGTATGTGCTCAACGAGGGTGGCACTCCTAATATCACAGGCTTCACAGTCAGTGACGCAGGAGAATTGACACCGTTGGCTGGCTCAACTCGTCCGTTAACTGCTGGAAGCGCGGCCGATCCGGCGGAGGTTAGTTTCAATAAAGACGGGACGCTGCTCGTAGTTACTGAGAAAGCCGCAAATCTGATCGATGTTTACGTCGTCGGCAGTGATGGTGTTGCCGGTCCACCTATTCCTAACCCTTCAAACGGCATGACACCGTTCGGGTTTGCTTACGATCAGAGCAATCATCTGATTGATTCTGAGGCATTCGGCGGCGCGCCGAACGCGGCCGCAGTGTCTTCTTATACTGCGGCTCTCAGCGGCATGTTGAGTGTTGTGAGCGGTTCCGTACCGGACTTTCAAACCGCAGCCTGCTGGATAGTCATCACGAACAGTGGACGATACGTTTACACAACGAACACAGGAAGTGGATCGGTATCGAGTTATGCACTGGATTCAAACGGCACGTTGACATTGCTTAACTCCGTAACAGCTAACCTCGGCGCTATGAGTTTCCCAATTGACATGGCGCTGAACAACAGCAGCCGTTATTTGTACGTGCTTGCAGCCGGACTACAGACGGTGGAGGCTTTTCGCGTGGAAACGGATGGAAGTCTTACACCAATTGGCAGCGTTGGCGGATTGCCATTCGGTGCTCAAGGCATTGCAGCGCGCTAGATCAAACGAGGGCAGCTATGCGGACCACATAGCTGCCGCTCTCCCCACACCTGTCCCAGACCAGGTGACTACCCAAAGACACCCGACCTTCGGCCACGACTGGCCTCTCATTGATAACTGTGACCAGTAGTAAGGGGGAATGATGAAAGTGATTCACAAATACATCGTTATCGTGTTGGTGCTACTCCCGTCGGGAACGTCACTGTCGGCGGCGGCGCCGGATCGTGCACCAAAAATCACGCTGATCTACACCACTGCCGAGACGTCCGGTTCAGCAGAAGTAATCTGGAATACAAACACAGCATCTGATTCCCTCTTACAGTACAGCACAAGCAATCCGGTTCCAGCCCAGGCGCCGCAGGTATACCTGCCAGCTCAGGTCACGTATCACGAAATCCCACTCGCCGGACTCACGCCGGGAACCGTTTACTTTTACAAGGTGACGAGCTGCTCCAAAAAAGGATGCATTAGCGCGACCGGAAGTTTCCAAACATTTCCAAGCTGCCCGGACGTGGTGCCGGCCGTCCTCGGCAACTGGCAGAAAGTCATTAGTCCGAATGTAAGCGGAACAACAGACCTCAACAATGAACTCCTGAGCGTGAATGCGACATCGGCAAACGATGTCTGGGCCGTGGGCTGGTCACAGGATCCGAATGGTCCACAGTATGTCAAACGAACTTTGATTCAACACTTTAACGGCAGTACCTGGGATATAGTGAGTAGTCCAAATCCACGCGGCGATACCTTCACTCAATTGCATTCCGTTTCTGCGACGTCAGCAAACGACGTCTGGGCTGTTGGATCCTCTCACAACGGAAATCTTCCCAGCCGGACATTGATTGAACACTGGGACGGATCGCAGTGGAAGATCGTCTCGAGCCCAAGTCCTGATATCCAATTCAATGAGCTTCGCGGCGTCGCAGCGCTTTCTGCTAACGACGTTTGGGCCGTCGGCTATCGCGGAGGCACGAAATCAGAAACACCGATAGAGACATTCATCCTACACTGGAATGGAAGCGCCTGGACGCAGGTAGCGAGTCCAAATATCGCCGCTGGCGCAAATCAACTCTTCGGTATCACCGTGATCGCCGCTAATGACATCTGGGCAGTTGGCAGCGCCGCAGGGACACCACTCGCCCTGCACTGGAACGGAAGCACATGGAGTGTAATGCCAGTGGACGTGGGTAGTGGTTTGAGCACTGAAAAACTTACGGCAGTTTCCGGAAAGGCCAGCAACGACGTTTGGGCCGTAGGTGATGGAAAAGGAATTTTTACCAATCAAACGTTCGCGACAATTTTGCATTGGGATGGTATCCGCTGGACTGAAAAAGTTTGCCGGGCTGCAAGCAGCTCGAATCCGCCTGACGGTTATGAAGGAGGCGGACCTAGTGCCTATTTCACAGGAGTCGCTGCTGCTGCCGTCAACGATGTTTGGGCAGTCGGTGTACATGGCTCCGGTCCAATGATTCTCCACTGGGATGGCCAGGCCTGGACGGCCGTTACACATCCTCGTGCTTTCCCCAATGCGGCTGTTTTGCGTGCCGTAGCAACTTCGAGTGGAGGCAGCGCCTGGAGTGTGGGATTGGAGATCGAAGTTAGCTCTTCGGGTTCAGCCAGCCCGCAGCGAACCTTGATCGATAAGTACACGCCATGACGGCGCTTTGTACCAAAAGTCGCTTAGCCTGCGAAGCAGGCGTAAGCATAAAGCCTGGGGCGCAAGCCCCAGGATCAGATCACAAAAACAAGCCCGAGCCCGTGAAACGGGTGACAGCGGGAAATTACAGGCTTTCGCCCCTTTCGCGGGCTCCGACCTCTTTATTGGTACTTGAACATCAATGGATTCGATTTTTTGTGCAAAGCCCCAGAAATCCATGATCGGTGAATGATCAAGGGCGGCCCATTATCTGGACCGCCCTTGATGAAGAGTTTCGGAAATGCAACCTCTTTACTGGAGGCTGCTGACAGTACCAACACACTGGCTCTGGAGGCTGAAATCGTCGACGGCGTCGGGATTCTGGTTGGTGATAGTCGCCGTTGTGCCATCGAATTTCGTGATGTTTATCGTGAACGGCTCGTTATAACCCTTGGCCTTGTCCTGTAAGACACTGAGCGCCACCATTTCGCCCAGCAGGATCCCCCAGTGATTGGAGCTCCGGAAATGAATACCGGAATGGACTCCATGTCCAAAGGGTATGTTGAATGCCAGCTTGCTGAGCTCTCCGTTGATGTCGATGGTATCTCTATCCGCGCCCGTGTAGGTTACGAGCGACAGACCATCGGGAGAGGATACTTTCAGATCGGTGCCGGCAGCGAGAAGCAATGGCCGTAGCTTCTGCTTACCGTCGAAGAAAAATTTTATGGTTGTCGCGCATGCACCCGCGACAGTTGCGTGGCCGCCGGTGTAGCACGGATGCGTTGGTGAGCCCTCTGGAAATGCCACAGGCATTAAGTGACTACCGTACATCGCGAGGATCTTTGGCAATACGGCTGAGGTCAGAACATCTGAGTGCAAGGCGTTGGAAGCTTGCGGAACGGGTGTACTGTGGATGCGCCTCGCTTCGAGCAGTGCTCCATATTCCTCCGGACGCAAACGCAGATCGGCGACCCACTTGCGGAACCAGGAGGCTTTGAGCGCTCTCGTGGCTACTTCAGGAATCGTCGCAAAAGCGTCTGGTAAACCGAGAGTGCCAAAAGGTTTTTGCGTGGGCGAGGTGTTGTAAGGATTACCCGGCGTCAGCGGCGCTCTTATTCCAGCCAGTACGAGGGAGGCAATGAAATACGCCTGATGAAGTGCATCCACCCGAGTATAGGCGGTGAGGTCACGGCCATCCCGGATGTAGCGCAACGTTGGATCCATGAGCGGTTCACCCGAAGCTCCTCCGTTCTGTACTGCCTGGTAACTAGCGACATCGGTCAGGAACGCCTGGTTGGGAAGAAACGTTTGATGCAACTGGCTGATTGGCTGGTTACCGAAAAACGTCGGCTGAAGTAAGAACTGCGAGATGTATGGCCCCTTGACGTTGCCGTCGCCAGCAAACACTTGTCCGCGGAAAATATTTGCCGCGGTGATAGGCCTCGGCCACTGGTTAGCTCCCCCGCTTTGAATGAACGATCGGGAATTCAAATCCGCGACGGCTTCAGCTATGGTCGGGTTACTTGCGTACTCGGTAAATGGAACGTCGCGCACCAAAGACGCCCAGAAATGCTCGACCTCTTCGGTTGCGGTTTGCGCCGTGGCCACACTGGGCGCTGGTGGAATCTCATACGCGTGCGAGTCAAGACCTTCCAGATCGAAGGCAAAGGCCGTGGCTGGGCCGTTCATCTTTGAATTGGGACCGCCACCTGGCGTACCGATAATCACGTTGTTAAGCGCCAGGAAAGATTCAGCCGCAAGAGCATCGATGAAACTTTGGTACGACATCTTGTTCGGCACGCCGAGGCCATCGTGACGCAGGGTTTTACTAAAATTTGCGCTGAAGTCTTTGTACGTGGTCAGGTCGCCGTTATCGGGAACTTCGCCGATGTTGATTTTATTGGCGATCGCCGTATTTCGGCGATAGATGAAACTATCGTTCGTACGCTTGTTGGGCTCATAGTCGATGGTCGAGGCTTCCGCCGTGGAGCCTGGCCCACCGAGCAACGGTTTAAGAGGAATGGTGGCAGAGACAGCAGCGATAGTCGCGGCGCCCTTTACAAAATTTCGTCTGCTAAATCTCGATTTCTGAGTCTTCGAAGTACTCGAATCCTTTTTGCTTTTGTCCATGTGCTTGCTCCCTTACTTGTTCGAACAGCTACGGTGGGCAAGTGCGTCTGATTTGAATCGCGCGTGTTGAGAACCCCCCAATGACGTGGGAATCGTCAGAGCAAATGCGTTTAATTGGCAGACGAAGAGGCACGAATAGAGCAGAGCTAATCAGTGCTCTTCTGAATCGAAACAGTGACGTCAATGCGAAGGAAGAATTGGTCCTGCGACCAATCTTTCAACTAAGCAAGCCAGAGCGTTTGCATGTCGGGAGTACAAACTTCAACTCATCGCGCGGCTGAGTGAAAACATTTTGTCAGAATGGCCTATCGGCATTCTGAACTTTTCAGCGAGGTAGCAATGTTGGGGGTAATGAGCGGCGAATTATTCATCCGAGCCTCTTTTTTGGTCAATAATTCATTCGGCTCATTTTTGTAGTCCAAATGAGTCATTCTTTATGCGGGGTGAACAAGGATGGGGTTTAAGCGTTTTCTTCTTCTGGTTGACGGAACTGCGGATGCTGCTTTCGTTGTCGATAACGCCGGACATATCAGCGCCTGGAACAAGGCGGCAGTTGAGCTGTTTGGTCTAAGTGCAGCGGATGCGATAGGCGTTCGGTGCCATAAAGTTTTTCAGTGTGCTGATGAGAATGGAATGGTCTGTTCCGATGAATGTGTCATTGAGCGAGTGGCGCAGGATAATTGTCCGCGATCGAATTTTGATCTGCGAATGCAAACGAAGACCGGCCAGCTCTGGTGCAATCTGTCTTCATTGATCGTGAGTGATTCAATTTCGGGAGTGCGTCATGCTATCTACATTGTGCAGCCGGTCGAGTTACGAAAGCGACTGGAACAGGCTCTGAGTGAATTTGTACGAACGCAAACCAGACCGAGTCTGCATGGCGGTACAAAAATTTCGTCTGGAACGAAGTCTGGCATCGACGAGCGGCTCACCTCTCGAGAAGTTGAAGTCCTGAAAAGTTTGGCCAAAGGACACAGCACTAGAAGGATTGCGAATCAGCTCAACATCAGCTCTGCTACCGTGAATAATCATGTCAAACACATTCTCACGAAGTTCGACGTCCACACCCGTCTCGAAGCAATTCGACACGCCGAAAACGTGGGTGTGATTTAAGCGGCTCGGGACAACTCAGAATGCTGATTAGTTCAAGGCTTGCGGCGCCCTTCATAGAACTTGCTGTAACTTGCTTTCAACGATGGATTGAGGCGGAAGGCCGCTTCGAAGTCTGCTGCGTAGTCTGACTTTTTCAATAGCACTTTAACCACGCCGCGGTTTGCATAGGCTAGAGCATGCGTGTTATCGAGCTCGATCGTTCTGGTGTAATCAGCCAGGGCGCCATCTAGATCGTTCTTCTTTTGTCGTGCCGTACCTCGTCCGTAAAAGATTGACGCATCGTTCGCTTCAAACTCCAGGGCGCGCGTGTAGTCGGCGATCGCTCCGTCCAGGTCTCCTTTTTCCAACAGCGCGACAGCGCGACTAAGGTTCGCCTTGTGGAAGTCAGGGCTCAACTTCAATGCGTCGGAAAAGTCTTTGATAGCGGCATCGATTTGCTGTTGGTTTTGCAGTGCAATTCCGCGGTTGTAATAGAAAGCCACGCTCTTGGGTGCCAGTGCGATTGCGGTTGAATAATCAGCGATTGCTCCCGCAGCGTCACCTTTCTCGCCGCGCGCGTTCCCGCGATCGTTGTATGCCGGCGCGAATTTCGGCTCGAGCTCGATGACTTTGCTGAAATCAGCAAAGGCTGCGTCCAGGTCCCGCTTGTTATACAAGGCGATGCCGCGGTTGTAATAGTTTTCGAAATTAGTAGGTTGTAGCTGGATCGCGCTGCTGTAATCGGCAACGGCGGCAGCGAAATCGTTTTTCGCCATGAAGGCATTGGCGCGATTGTTATAAATGGTCGCCTGGACCATGGCCATGGCCTTCAAAGACAGGGCCTTCGTGTAATCTGCAATGGCACCGTCAAGATCGCCGTTGTTCTGACGGTCGAGTCCGCGGTTATTGTAGTCCTCGGCTGTTTTTGGATTCTGCCAGGAGGCGTTAGCAGATACGGGGATTAACAGTACTGCAATGGCCAAACCCAAAAGATAAGCGGTTCGATTCTTAGTCATGGGCCAACATTGTACCGCAACACAGAAATTGTAGGGGCGGCCCTCTGTGGCCGCCCCTTGTTCGCCACCTTGTGTTTCGGCGATGGGGCGGCCACGGAGGGCCGCCCCTACAGTTGTATCCATCAAAACATCAGGACGACTCGGAATCGTACCCGACCGCTGTGCATCTGCTCGTAAGCTTCCGCCACACGATCGAGCGGGTATTTTTCGATCATTGGGTGTACGCCGGTCAACGCGCTGAACTCCATTGTGTCTTGTGAATCGCGCGCAGTGCCCGAGTACCAACCAGCCACTGAGCTCCGGTGCGCTATCAGTGAGAACATACTGATCGACAGCGGCTCAGCCGGCGCAGCAGGAACAAGTAGCAATCCGTTCGGTGATAAGCCATCGACCAGTGCCGAAACTGCTTGTGCGTTCGGAGCAGTCGCGAGTATCACACGCGCGCCACCGAGTTTTTGCAGCTCCGCAACGACGTCTGTCGCAGTCGCATCGATGTAGTGATGCGCGCCGAGCTTCTGTGCAAGCTCTTGTTTGTCGTTACCACGGTTGATGGCGACGGTTTTGAAACCCATGTGTCGCGCGTACTGAACGCCGAGGTGGCCCAACCCGCCGATGCCGTGTATCGCAACCACATCTCCGGCCCGGGCGCCAGCGTTGCGCAGCGCGTTGTAAACCGTAACGCCTGCGCACATGAACGGCCCCGCTTCTTCAGCGGGAACTTCATCAGGGATCGCCGCCAGCGCCGTCGCCGGTGCAATCATGTACTCCGCATAACCGCCATCAAAGTCGATCCCGGTCACCTTTCGATTGATGCACATCGCGAAGTCGCCACGCCGGCATTGCTCACACACGAAACAATGCCCGCCATGCCAACCGACACCGACACGTTGACCTTTGGACCATGCTGTAACGTTGTCGCCGACGGCATCGATGCGCCCTGCGACTTCATGACCAGGCACACGCGGATACTCGAGTCCCGGCCACAGGCCTTCTTTGACCAGCACATCGCTGTGGCAAACACCACACGCATCAACTTTCACGCGCACCTGTCCGGCGCCGGGCTCCGGGATATCGCGCTCCACCAGTTCCCAATCCCCACCTGCTCTACTTATCTGAGCTACTTTCATCTTGTTTACCATGCCGTCTCCTTTATTACTTCAACGCTTCAACATGAAAAACCTCGTCCATGTAGCGATCGGCGGCAGCTGCCGCCTCCTCCGAATTCCGGCCGTTCTGACGCGCGCTCACGTAGGGCGCGTACCAGCTCCACCACTGGTGCTCGGCATGCGTCTGCTCGTAACGGTGGTGGCGCTCCGCCGTCTCATGGAGGAGCTCTCCAAGCGTTGCGGTATCCGTGGCTTGTGCTCGCGTCGACTTCCAATCGCGGCCGGGAAGCCGTGTCGTGATCTCCTGAAGTAGCCAATTATTCCCGTCCGGATCGTCAAACGACGCAAACGAGAAGTAGGAACGACCTTGCGGATCGCGCCCGCCGACGCGCGGGTTCTCCACCGAGTTGTTGAAAGGTCCGCCCGCATAGTGGAACACCTCACTCACATCGACGCCGCGCGCGATCAAATCGTCACGTGTGGCGTCGATGTCGTCCACGGCGAGGACAACGCTGTTTGCAGAGCCAGGCTTCGCGGACGTGATTCCCTTGCCAAAGACGATCGACGCTTCCGAGTTGTGCGGCGTCACCTGTATGCCGCGGAAGTCGCCGTGGGCTACATCGATGTCAACCCGCCAGCCGAGCTTCTCGTAGAACGCCTTCGCGCGATCGACGTCCGAAACGCTGAGTAACACGACTTCGAGTTTCATGTCGACTGGTCCACCGGTATTTGTGGTTGCCATAACTCCTCCTGATTTCGCTATTTGTTGGAAAGTATTATCAGTATCAAGGTGAGTAACGGTAAAGACAAGGTCGCGACCGCGCTACACTGATTACCAGAAGGCGCTGGCCTGCGCCAGCCGTCCGCCGAAATATCCACCCACACCACCTGTTCCAAAAACAGTTATTCGCATCGCGCCCTCAATGACTCAAAATTCAACGCGCTATTTACCTGGAGCACTCAGCCTCTCCTCAATACTCGGAATAGATCGAATCTGAAACTCCGGCTCGATCGTCTTTGCAAGCTCGAGTGCTTTTTCATAAATCGTGCGCGCCTGTTGAAGCTGGCCCATCTCACGAAGAATATCTCCCAACGCCAGTTGCGTCTCTATTGAATCGGGTGCCAACTCGACCGCCGCCTGCGCTTCCTGCAACGCCGCCTCAAGTTGTTTTGCCTGAGCGAGGTTCCGCGCTTTCTGAACCTTGCTAATCGCGGCCGCCAGAGGTAAGTCAAACTTACCATCAAACACGAAGACGCCACGATCGATTACGGCCGTAGGCTTGAGCAACTTGAATTGACCATACGGATCGAGCGGTCCCGGCCCGAATTCGACACCCGATAAGTTGCTGGCGCTGATCAGCAAAGGTCCATCGATCGACGCAGGTACCTCAATCGGTTCGTTCAGCCACAAGGTGTTAATCGTTGGTAAAGGCTTACATGGAATTCCGTAGTAGCTCGGCTCAGCAACACCCGCGGCGAAATACACGAACCAACACTCTTTCATTCCACGCTCGTCGAGATATTGTTTGACACTCTTTAGTTGTTGGCCCCAATCAGAATTTGAGTCGGTTAAATACTTATGGGTTTGCGACGGTCCACCCCAAAGCTCATTCGCATACGCAATGTAGTTTGGAAACGCCAGCATCGAGGAAGCCGCATGGACCAACAGAAGCGCTCCCAACGCGTAGGTCCACTTCCGACTCTTCCGGATCAAGCTCCACGCCGTTCCGCCAATGAGTACATATAGAAAAACATAAACAACGAGAATGTGTCGCACGCCGATGTTCATGCCTACAGTCAATGCGACTAGTAGATAGAAGATCACGGGAACAATCAGAAAGAGGAGTTCTCGCCAGCGGCTAAACCGACGAGTAGCAATGACAGCAAGACTCAACAGAAATAATGCGAGGACGCCGATAGTTGATTTGATCAGAAAAGCAACCGGAAAGTAGAACCACACGCCGTGTGCATACACTTTACCCAGCACGTAGCTCGTGTAGTAATTCGCAGTGAGTCTCACATCAGCCAAACCGTAGAGATACGACTCCGGAAGTAAGCGCAAGCGAGCCGCTGTGGAGATTGGCCATGCTTCAGAAGGTTCCAACCCCTGGACATACTCGGCCAGAGGCGGATTCATCTGCAAACCGTTTGCTCGTGCGTCGTAGCGAAACCTGTAAAAGGACCACAGGACCACCCAACCGATCAGCGTGATGAGCACCAACGAGCCTAAGAGCTTGAATACATGCCCGCCGATCTTTTCGCGATTCGTTCCGAACATGGAAAGGACGATCTCGCACGCAGTGAGTAAGAACAGAATTGGAAGGACCAGGAGACCTGTTTGTTTCACCGCCAGTACTAGTCCGACCGACGCTCCCGCCACGATCAGCCGCAGAGCGGACGGAGACTTCACAAACCGGTAGAACATGTAAACACTGAGAAACATGAAGCACGCGAGCCCGACGTCCGTTGTAATCAGTGCGCCGTGAGCTAAGAGGTTGGGATCGAAAGTAAGCAGAGTAAGTGCAATGAAAGCGGCACCGGTCCCAAACATCTCTCGCGTTCCGAAGAAGACGATTAGAGCCGTGAGTATTGTCAGAGTTGCTGCGGCCGTGCGGGTGCGCGAAAGGATCTTTTCGGGATCGTTCTGGTAGAGGAATTCCTTACCACGAAGAAAGGCGTCCTCTTTAAAAAAGCGATCTTCGAGAACGGGAGACTTCGGTTGCGACCACAATAAAGGTGCGGTCGCGAGTAGTTTCACGAGCGGTGGATGTTCAGGGTTGAGCCCGAAGTCGGCATGAGTCCAGGAGCGATACCCGGCAAAGATATGGTTGGCTTCATCCCACGTTTGCGATTCTCTTCGTACCGAAAAGAACAGTTGAGCGCTGAGAACGATCAGCAACAAACAGAGCGCAGCGATTTCATAGACGTTGGGGCTTTTCCCTGAACGCTGATTCACATCAGAGGTCCTCGAGGCTGGCAAGAGCTTCTCTTACTCGCCTATCCGTCGGATCAAGCTCTATTGCATTGGTCAAGTAACGCCTGGCTCCCGCGTAATCACCGATACTTTTCAGGTAGCCTCCGAGTCGCCAATTCGCCTGGGCGTCAACAGGGTCAACTTCGATAGCCTTCGCGTAAAGGCGTTCAGCCTCGTCATGCTGGCCAATGCACTCGAACAAATGTGCGAGGCACCAGTAGCCAATCGCACGTTCTGGCCAAATGTTAATCGCTTCCCGATAGGCGTTCTCCGCTGTTTTCAGATCGCCAACTTGCCACATCAGATTTCCCAGATAAATGTAGGACCAACCGTCGCGAGGGTCCAATTCGATCGCTCTGCGCAAATGATATTCTGCCTCTGGCAAGTGTTGCGTTCGCCTGAATAACCAACCAAGCTCCCGGTGTGCCAGAGCGTATCTCCGATCAATGTCGCTCGCCCGTTCAAACCACGCGACTGCTTCATCCTTCGATTCGACGGGCAGCGTCGTAGCGAGGTTATACATCGCCTCCTCATTGCCGGAATCGAGTGTCAGGGCTCTACGAAACGATTCCTGCGCTGCTGGTTTCGCTCCAAGCTCAAGCTGAACTACTCCCAGGACGTTCAGAGTCGTGAAGGATTCATCGATCTTTAACGCACGATGTAGCGCCGCTTCTGCTGCCTCCAGTCGACCTTCCGCACGATAGACCAGCCCAAGATAAAGCTGCGCCGGCCACAACCCGGGATCAAGCTTCAAGGCGTCGGCAAGTGCGGCTTCGGCTTCGCGCCATTGCTCCAGCTCGTACAGCAGT
>Ga0126311_10000575_pt1 | contig 17227 bp, 10 predicted proteins | sample Plot61_FD_92539 | JGI IMG/M metagenome (GOLD analysis project Ga0126311, IMG submission 92539) | Serpentine soil microbial communities from UC McLaughlin Reserve, CA, USA - Plot61 | ecosystem: Environmental > Terrestrial > Soil > Grasslands | place: USA: UC McLaughlin Reserve, Lake County... | reverse complement strand
CTCTGCGACTCGTGCACCCCGAGCGAGACACCCTCGCCGAGCGGTCCGCGCGCGAGCGCCGGATCGACCTGCGACTCGTAGAGTCCGTGCCCGAACTCGTGGATCGCGCCGTACAGGGCCATCCCGACATACGACGAGTCGTAGCGCGTCGTGAGCCGCACGTCGCCGGGACCGAAGCTCGTCGCGAACGGGTGCGCGGCCTCGTCGAGGCGCCAGCCGTCCGCACTCCAGCCGAGCTGCCGCAGCACGCGACCCACCAGCTCGCGCTGCCCCTCGACCGGGAAGTCGCCGTGCAGCAGCGAGGCGTCGACCGCGTCGGCACGCTCGGCGATCGCCGCGATCAAAGGGACGAGCCCGGCGCGCAGCTCGGTGAAGAGCGCGTCGACCTCGGCGCTCGTCATGCCCTCCTCGTAGTCGTCGAGCAACACGTCGTACGGGTCGTCGTAGCCGTCGAAGCACTCCACGTAGCGCAGCTTCAGCTCGACGTTCTTGCGCAGGAACGGCAGGAACGCGGCGAAGTCCGACCGCTCGCGCGCCTCCACCCACGCCTGATGGCCGAGCGCACCGGCGCGCGCCAGCTCGGCCGCGAGCTCGCTCGGCACGCGGCGCGCCTTGTCCCAATCGCGGCGCGTCACGCGCACGAGCGCGGCATCGCGCGAATCCGGCTCCGGCGCGGCCGCGTCGAGCAGCCGCCCGATCGCGTCATCGGTGAAGCGCTCGTGTATGAGCTTGCCGAGCGTTCCCAGCTGCTCGGCGCGCTGGGGCGCAGCGCGCTCGGGCATCATCGTCTGCTGGTCCCAGCCGAGCAGGCCGCCGGCGGCGTTCAGGTCGGCGATCTCGGCGAGCCGCTCGCGCAGCTCGGTCAGGGCGTCGCTCATGGGGTCCTCGTCGGTTCTGGTGGCCGGATGGTCGAGCGCTGCGAAGGACGTTGCGCGCGCTGTGCGACCATTCCACCATGTTCGGGCGCCCCGGATCGATCCAACTGGCGCGCATCCTCGGCATCCGGGTGGGCGTCGACTTCAGTTGGTTCGTCGTCCTGTTCCTCGTGATCTTCTGGCTGTCGAGCAGCTTTCAAGAAACGCTCGACAGCTCGGACACGACCGCGTACCTGACTGCGGTGGCCAGCGCGTTGTTGCTGTTCGCCTCGATCGTCGTACACGAGCTGGGCCACGCGCTGGCGGCGCGGCGGCACGGGATCGACGTCGCCGGCATCACGATCTCCCCGCTCGGCGGCTTCGCGCTGATGAGCCGCGAGAGCCGCACGCCGCGCGAGGAGCTGGAGGTCGCGGGTGCGGGACCGCTGGCAACGCTGGCGATCATCGTCGCGAGCCTGCTCGTCGGGTTCGCGCTCGTCGGGCCGGATCGCTTCGTCGACGCGGCGCTGCTCGCCTCCGGCGGAGACGTCACGCCGGTGCTGCTGACGATCGGCTTCCTCGTGACGATGAACCTGATCGTCCTCGTCTTCAACCTGGTCCCCGCCTACCCGCTCGATGGCGGGCGGATCGTGCGCGCGCTCGTGTGGCGGGCGACCGGCGACCGCAACCGCGGCACGCGCGTCGCCGCGCGCCTTGGCCAGGCGTTCTCGATCGTGCTGATCGGCGGCGGGCTGTGGGTCACGATCGGGCTCGCGAGCCTGATCGGCATCTGGTTCGTGTTCGTCGGGCTGATGATCGGCGGCGCCTCGCGAGCGCTGCTGGCCCAGACGGCGCTGACGGAGCAGCTCGAGGACGTGCGCGTCGGCGACATCATGGACAACGACCCGGTGAGCGTCCCCGAGGAGCTGCCGGCCGCGCAGGCGCTCGACGAGTTCTTCATGCGCTACCGCTGGCCGTGGTTTCCGGTCGTCGACGCGGCTGGCCGCTTCGTCGGCGTGCTGCGCGAGGAGGGTGCGCGCCATGCGGTCGAGGATGGGCGCCCGGTGCAGCTGGTGAGAGAGCTGATGGAGGCCGATGAGGCCGGGCGCTGGCGAATCGGCGAGGACCAGTCGCTGCGCGCGCTGCTCGACGCCGACGGCCTGCGCACGCTCGGCGCGATGATGGTGCTCGACGGCGGCGGCGTGCTGCGCGGCGTCGTCACGCTCGGCCGCCTGCGCCGGGCGCTGCGCGCGGCGGTTGGCAGCGGACGCCCGTAGTACGGCTCCTCAGCTGTAGAACCACGCGATCGTCAGGAGCTGGCCGAACAGGGTCAGGGCGACCATGCTCGACACGATCGCGACGCCGACGGACCGGCCCCAGCGCTCGCCGGCGCCGCGGGCGCCGAGCGCCAGCAGCGCGCCGAACAGCGGCAGCAGCGGCAACAGGTAGCGACCCTGCACCATTCCGACGAGGTTGCGGCGCAGGTCGGCGGAGAGGCCGATCAACAGCATCAGCGCAGTTGCCATCGCGGCGTAGCCGAGCAGCTCGCCGCGGCGCCAGCGCAGCTCGCGGGGGTCGGCGTGGAGGACCCGCACGACGAGCAGCCCGATCAGCGCGAATCCCACGGCGAGCAGCCGATAGACCCAGGTGGGGAACCACACCACCATCTGTCCGAACGCGCCGATGAACGACTGGAACAGCTGTTGGTAGCCGGGTTCGCCCAGCGCCGTCTGCGGCTGGAACGGGAGCCGCGGCAGAAACACCTGCCAGATGTAGCCGAGATGGCTCAGCGGTCCGACGTGACTTTCCGGCGCCATAGGGCGAGCGGCGAGCAGCGAGCGGTGCCAGGCGAGCGCCTCGAACGCAGCGCCGACCGCGAACAGGCCCGCCGCGAGCAGTGTCGCGCCGCCGACCATCCCAACCACGCGCCGGTCCCAGGCGTGCGTCGTACGACGCGCCGCGAGCGCGAGCCCGAGCAGAGCGCCGGGCACGAGGCCGTAGAAGTTCACCTTCGTCAGCATCCCGGCCGCGATCAGCGCGCCGATCGCGAGTGCCAGCCGCATCGTCACCCCGCGCCGCCACGCGCGCGCCAGGCAGAGGAACAGCGCCGCCGCGAGCGCGTACAGCAGCGCGTCCGGGTTCACGCCGCCGGCGATGAACCCGAGCATCGGGACGAGCGCGACGCCCAGGCCGCCGACCGTCCACGCCCACGGCTTGGCGGGCAGGCACTCGCGCACGAACAGGAAGCACAGCAGCGCGGTGACGCCGGCGAGCAGCGCCGAGCAGAAGCGCATGAGCATCATGCGGTCCAGCAGCGTGGCGCCGTGCGCGACGCGATAGGGGATCGCCTCCAGCGCGTAGTAGAGCGGCGGCTCCGGCTCCGCTTCGCCCGCCGAGATCGTCGGCCGACGCGAGAGGGGTCGCGCGAGGTCGGCTGAGAGCTGGTGCTCCTGCTGGCGGGACCAGCCGGCGGCCCGGGAGGTCAGGCCGGGCACGTCCCCGAAACCGGTGTCCCTCATCACGATCGCCTGCTCGGGGGAGATCGCGAGCGCCGGCGGGTTCGCCGGCGGCCTGCCCGACTCGCCCAGCGACTGGACGTATGCGACGTGTCCGACCTCGTCCGGCACTTGGAAGGCCGGCGTGACGAGGGACCAAGCGGATGCGTTGAGCACGGCGACCACCGCGATCGCCAGGCCGAGCTGCGGCATCGGCCGGTCTCGCACGAGCGTGCGCAGGACGATGCGGCCGGTGAGCGCCAGCGACGCGGCGATCAGACCCGCCATCGCCCATATGACCCAGCCGAGGCCACCGTGCGCGTGGTCGGCGCCGATCCGCTCGGCGACCGTCGCCGCAAACCCCCACCAGGGCCGGGTTCCCGACATGAGGTAGCTGATCGCGAGCGAGTTGCCGGGGAAGGGACGACCCGCCACAAGCGTTCCGACGCCCGGCGGCGTGAAACCGCGGCCGAGCGCGCTGGATGCGCGCAGGACGAGGCAGACGCGGACGCCGTCGAGTGCGCGCTCCGTGCGATCGATCGGCGCTCGGATGACCCATGCTGCTTGATCCACGACACCCTCGACGCTGTCGAGCACACGTCCGTCGTGGCGCAGGACGACGACCGGCGGCGCCTGGCTCCAGCCGGTTATCTGCACCGCCGTCGTGTCGGCCGGCAGCAGCTCGCGCCCCTGGCACGCCGTCGCCCCGGCGCCAGCCAGAACGTTGGCCTGCGGGAAGACGCCGTTCGTCCCGGAGCGGCGCTGCTCGGAGCGGGACAGCACGAGGCCGAGGCCGCCTGCGAGCATGAGCACGGCGACGACACAGCACACCAGTGCCCGGCGTTCCGCGCGAGCCGTCTTGCCCGGCAGTGATCGCCCCGCCTCGCGGCGAGTATCGAGAAATACCATCGTCTCCCAATCCCCCTACGTCTCCTGCCCGCGCCCAGGGCGATTCGTCGCCACCGACAGCGGCCGTACGCCGTATCCCCGATAGACAGGGGGAAAGATACAGAGGTCAGACCGCTGACGCCAGACCTCCTGACCATTCCTTACCGTTTTCATCCCGACGCGACCCGGACGAGCCAACGGACCGCCTGTCCCGCCGACCGTTTAGCATCAGCGCCGCATGGCCTCCCCCCTTCGCACCACTGCCGACGCGTTGCGCCGCTCCGCCCGCTCGGTTGTCACCCGCACCGGCCACGAAGACCACGCCCGCATGGTGGTGGGCCGCGTGCGCGAGGCGCGCTCGGCGTTCGATCCGACCTCGCGGCGCATGCTGCGCGACGAGCACGCGATGCGGGTCGTACTTGCGACCGCCCTGCGCCACGACGGCAACGCGATCGACGTCGGCGCCAACCAAGGCGACACGCTCGAGATGATCCTCGCCGTCGCTCCCGACGGCCGGCATATCGCCTACGAGCCGATCCCCGGCCTCGCGCAGGAGCTCACCGTCAGATATCCGCAGGTCGACGTGCGCAACGCCGCCTGCTCCGAGGAGGCGGGCAGTGCCGAGTTCACGCACGTCCTGAACGCTCCCGCGATGAGCGGCCTGCGCCAGCGTGAGGACCTGCCGGCGCACGCGGACCAGGTCGAGCAGATCACCGTGCGGCTCGACAAGCTCGACGACGCGCTGCCGGAGGGCTACGTCCCGTCGCTGGTGAAGATCGACGTCGAGGGCGCCGAGCTGCTCGTAATGCGCGGCGCGGCCGAGACGCTCGCGCGCCACAAGCCGTTCGTGATCTTCGAGCATGGCATCGGCGGCGCCGATCTGTATGGCTCGAAGCCCGGCGAGGTGTTCGACCTGCTGAGCGAGGCCGGCCTGCGGGTCTTCGATCTCGAAGGCGACGGGCCCTACACGCGCGACGGCTTCGAAGCGGTCTTCGCCGAGCCGATCTGGAACTTCCTCGCAGCGCCGGCCTGAGAGCGCCGCCGCCGCGTCTCAGCCGCCCGCGAGCCGCGCCTCGCTGCGCAACACGTTCCACGCCGGCTTGCGCGAGCCGTTCGTGCGCAGCAAACCGTAGTGCGCCTCGCGATCGCTCTCCGCGCGACCCGGGAAGTCGTGCAGGTGGTAGAGGAAGACCGCGCGCACGCGGTCTGACAGCGGCTTGCTGCGCACGCGGGTGAAAAGATCGACGATGCGCTGCGCCTGTTCCTGCTCCGATCCGCAGTCGGGGCGCTTGTCGCACGTGCTCCAACCGATCTCCGTGATCCACAGCGGCACGCGCGCCGCGCCCAACTGTGCGAGCTGCCGTGCGATCGCGGTGATGCGCTCGAAGCGGAACGGCAGTGGGATCCCGTCGTCGGCGCCCGGCGCCCCGAACACGTACGGATGCACGGCGACGCCGTCGATCAGCTTCATCAGGTTCGGGTCGGCGGCGGCGAGCGCCGGCAGCCACTCATGGCGCCGCCCGGAGCTGTCCAGGTAGGTCAGGTCGGCTGCCATCAGCCAGCGCGTCGAGCGGTTGGCCGCGCGACCGTCGATCGTCGCTGCTCTCACCATCGCCGCGTAGCGCGCAGGGTCGACGCCGGTGGTCGAGTAGGCGCGGTAGAACGGCTCGTTCCATACCTCGAACCAACGCGGCGCAAGTCGCGCGTCGAGTCGCGGATGTGCGCGCCAGAACCTGCCGCCCGGGCCGTAGCGCGCCGCCGCGTGGGCCGCGAAGGCGCCGAACGCGGACGGGTTGTTCGGCAGCGCGAACGTTCCCGGGCCCGCCCACCACGGCGTGCCGAGCAGCAGCGGCAGGACGTTGAGCCTTGCGCGCGTCGCGGAGATCATCAACGCGTCGAAGCGCCCCCAGCGGTAGTGGCCGGGCGAACGCTCGATCGCGCTCCATGCCAGCTCCTCGCGGATCCAGCGGACGCCCAACGCCTGTGCGCGCTGCAGCTCGTGGCGACGGCCGGAGCCGCTGCCCTGTCCGGAGGCGTTCGCGATCAAGCCCACGCGCAGCGGCGGCGCCCCGGCCGGCGGCGCCGGAACGCTCACCGAACCCGCTTCGCCGGCGCAGCCCGCGAGCGCTGCGCCCGCGATCGCGGCCACACTCAATGCGCACCCGAGAAGGCGGACGATCGTGGCGGAGCGCACGGGCCTCAGGCCGCCGCGCGCCGTCGGACGCCGGCCGCCGCCATCTGCTCGTACAGCTCCAGCAGTGGGACCGTCGCCGGCAGCGGAGCGTGGTAACGGTCGAACGTGCCGTGCGCCGCCGCGCCAGCCGCCTGTCGAGCGGCGTCGTCGCCGAGCAGTGCGACGGTCGCGTCGGCGAGCGCGCCATCGTCGGTGTCGACTGCCAGACCGTCGTAGCTGCCGATCCCCTCCGCCCCGTCCGGCGTCGTGACGACCGGCACGCCGAGCGCAAGCGCCTCGAGCACTTTGATCTTCGCGCCACTGCCGCGCCCGAGCGGATACAGCAGCACGCCGAGTTCGCGCAGGAAATCGGTCGCCGACGGGACGGTGCCGCGCCACTCGACCCCCGGCAGGTCCGGCAAGTGCGGGAACGCCTCGCGCTCCATGCCGAAGCCGGCAAGCAGCAGTCGTGCGTCCGGGCGTCGCTCCAGAACGCGCGGCCAGACCGACGTCAGCAGCCGCTGCACCGCGTTCGCGGTCGGCGGCCACTCGGCCGTCCCGATCAGACCTGCGACGGGCGCGTCGAGCGGAGCGCGCGGCGTGTAAATGGCCGGATCGAGCGGCAGCGGAGCGACCGCGACGTGGGCGTGCGGGGCGATCTTCGCCAGCGGATCGGCGACCTCGCGCGAGTTCACGAGCAGCCATCTCGACTGCTTGAAGATGCGTCGCTCGGCGCGCAGCAACTCGATTGCGACACGGCCCTCGCTCGTCCACGGCGGACGGATGTCCCGGTCCCGACGGGTCAGGCAGTGGACTTGCGTCACCGCCGGCCGATCAACGACGGGAATGAGCGTCGCAGCGCCCAGCTCCACGAAATGGACGACGTCGACGTCCCGCGCGCGCTCCTGCAGGAGCGCGGGGAACGGCGTCTGCTCGAGCACGCTGGACGGCTTCGTGAAGCGCAGCCGACGCGTGCGCGCGCGGCTCGGATGCTCGACCGGCGACAGCTCGATCGGCAGGCCCGCCGGGAGCCCGCCCCGCGGGCCCTCGCGCATGTCGTTGCGCAGGTGCGCGGCGAGCACCTGGAGCTCGACTCCGTGACCCGCCAGGCCGCGCAGCATCCCGATCGCGCAACGCGAGGCGGCTCCGCCTTCGACGAGCGGGGGGAACGGCAGAACGACGAGGACGCGCAAGGCTGCGAGAGTATTCCACACATGGCCGTCCGAATCCGAACGCTGCGGCGGCGATTTCTCGGTGGCGGCCAGGCCGGCGACGCCGCCGCGGCCGGCGGCCGCCACATCGCCTCGAACATCGGGACGCAGCTCGTCATGCGCCTGATCTCGATGGTCATCAGCGTCGCGACGGTCTCGCTCGCGGCACGCACGCTCGACCCGGACGGCTTCGGCGTCTGGACCGCCGTGGGGGCCTACGTCGGGATCTTCAGCGTCTTGACCGACCTTGGCCTGACGACTGTCGCGATGCAGCGGATGTCAGCCGAGCCGGAGCGCGAGTCGGAGTGGCTCGGCGCGCTGGCAGGCATGCGCGTGTTGCTCTCGTTCGTCGTTGCGGCGCTGTGCGCGGTGACGATCCCGTTCTTCCTCGACACCGGCCACGAGGCCGCGTGGATCCTCACCTTGACGATCTTCTCCAGCGGCGGCAGCGCGCTGATGGCCGTCTTCAACTCGCGCCTGCGCGCCGGCCTCGCGCTCTCGTTCGGTGTGATCCAGAGCGTCCTGTGGCTCGGCGTGACGGTGACCTTCTACTTCACGGGCGCGTCCGTCGTGGACTTCGCGATCGCCTACGTGTTCGTGCTCGCGATCATCTGCACGCTGCAGCTGCGGGCGGCGCAGCGCTACGCGAACATCGCCTGGCGCGCGGGCCGCAGGCTGTGGCGACCGCTGATGAAGGTCGCCGTCCCGCTCGGGATCGCGAGCCTGCTGATCACGATCTACTACCAGATCGACTCGGTCCTGCTGCTGCAGCTGTCGACCGAGGAGGAGACCGGCATCTACGGCGCCGCCTACCGCTTCCTGGCACCGCTGCTGTTCCTGCCGGCGGCCGTGATGTCGTCGTTCTTCCCCGTGCTGTCGGCCGTCAGTGAGAACGACCCGAACCGCATGAAGCGGCTCGTGCAGAGAGCCGCAGAGCTGATGACGGTGATCTCGCTGCCGATCCTCGCCGTCACGATCGCGCTGTCGGACCAGATCGTCCATGTCCTCTACGGCGAGCAGTTCGCGCGCACCGCCGACGTGCTGCCGGTGCTGATGATCGCGTTCGTGTCGATCTGCTTCGGCACCCTGGCGGGCTTCCTCGCGCCGCTGCTGAACCTGCACTGGCGCCTGGCGCTCTACTCGGGCTTCGGCGCGATCGCGAACATCGGCCTAAACGTGTGGCTGATCCCGGAGTACGGCGCGCTCGGCTCGGCGTGGGCGACGGTCGCCACCGAGGTGCTGACGATGGTGCTGATGCTCGGCACCGCGCTCTACACGCTGCGCCTGCCGATCCAGCCGTGGCGCATGCTCGCGACGCTGCTCGTGGCGGCCGCGATGACGGGTGTGATGACGCTCGTCTCGCCGCTCGGGCTGTTCCCCGCGGGGATCGTCGGCGGGCTGTTCTACGTCGCCGGCCTGCTCGGACTGCGCGTCATCCGCATCGACGAGCTGCGTGCGCTGCGCGCGCAGCGCAGCGCGTCGGCATAGCGACGACGCAGCGCATCGGCGATCGCGGTCGCGACGTCACGGTGGCTGCCGACGGGAACGCCGTCGAGCGAGCGCACGGGCTCGACACCGCGGATCGAGCCGGTCGCGAACACCTCGCGCGCAGCGTGCAGCGCGTCGAGTCGCAGCGGCTCCTCGCACACCGGCAGGCCGGCCTCCTCGGCGATCGCGATCGCTTGCGCCCGCGTCACCCCGGGCAAGATCGCGCCGTCGGCCGGCGGCGTCCGCAGCACGCCGTCATCGCAGAGCGCGAAGACGTTCGCGCGCGTCGTCTCCAGCACCCGTCCATCGGGCTCGACCAGCAACGCACCGGCAGGCGCCACCGCGGCGTCGAGCCCGTCGAGCAGTCGCCGGTCGACCCACTTGTGCGCCCCATGCCAGCCCGAGACCGTCGTGCTGCAGAGGTCGAGTGCGCCATCCCGTAGGACGACTGCACGGTCGAGGGATCTCGCAAGCGCCTCGAGCCGCGGCTCACCGTCCGCGGCGGCGACCGACAGGCGCACACGCCCCAGCTCGAGCCCCCGGGCCTTCTCAGCGACCGCCTCCGCCGCCCACCCGGGCAGCGCCAGACCGAACAGCGCACGGACGCTCGCGCGCAACTGAGCGAGGTGAGCGTCGAGCTCGACGGGCCGCCCGTCGACGACCAGCATCGTCGAGAAGACACCGAGCGCGGGATCTGGCTCAAGCGGATGATTCATCTGACCGCTTCTCTATAGCATCGCCCGCCCGCGACCGAGAATCTTGCAGCGAGCGATCCGGTGCGACTCTTGCCGAGAGATCCATTCCCGTCCCCGGCACCATGAAGACCCTCCTGATCGACAACTACGACTCGTTCACCTACAACCTCTTCCAGCTGCTGGCGGAGGCGAACGGCGACGAGCCGATCGTCGTGCGCAACGACGAGGCGTCGTGGGAGGAGCTGTCGAAGCTGGCGTTCGACAACGTCGTCGTCTCCCCCGGGCCGGGCCGGCCCGACCGCGAGGAGGACTTCGGCGTCTGCGCCCGCGCGATCGTCGAGGCGGAGGTGCCGCTGCTCGGCGTCTGCCTCGGCCACCAGGGGCTTGGCTTGGCCAGCGGCGGAACGGTCGTGCACGCACCGGAGGTCATGCACGGGCGGCTGAGCGCGGTGCTGCACGAGGAGTCGCCGTTGTTCGCCGGGATCCCGCGGGAGTTCCAAGCTGTCCGCTATCACTCGCTGTGCGTGCAGACGCCGCTGCCCGATGAGCTCGAGCCGATCGCGTGGACGAGCGACGGCGTGCTGATGGCCGTCGCGCATCGCACGCGGCCGCGCTGGGGCGTGCAGTTCCACCCGGAGTCGATCAGCACCGAGTACGGGCGCAAGCTGCTCGCGAACTTCCGCGACCTGACGGCCGAGCACCAGGCGCTGAACGGCACGCAGGAGTCGCAGCGCAACGGCGCGCCGCGAGCACCCGCGGCGCCGCGCGAAGGGCCCACCGAACCGCGCACGCGGCTGACGCTAAGCGCCAAGCGGCTCGACGCGCTCGTCGACCCCGAGCGCGCGTTCGTCCATCTCTACGGCGACGCGGAACACGCCTTCTGGCTCGACAGCAGCAAGGTCGACACCGGCTCCCGTTTCTCGTTCATGGGCGCTCCCGGGGGCCCGCTCTCGGCCGTCATCACCTACGACGTCACCGAGGGCGTCGTGCACGTCGACCGAAACGGTCTCGTCGAGACGAGCGAGGAGTCGATCTTCGACTACCTCAGCCGCGAGGGCCGCCGGCTGCGCTACGCCTCCGACGAGCTCCCGTTCGACTTCAACTGCGGCTTCGTCGGCTATCTCGGCTACGAGCTGAAGGCCGACTGCGGGGGCAAGGCGGCGCATGTCTCCTCGATGCCGGACGCGGCGTTCGTGTTTGCCGACCGCCTGATCGCGTTCGACCACGTCGAGCGCACCACCTACGTCCTTTGCGTCTCGGAGCCCGACGGCGTCGAGCAAGCCGACCACTGGATCCGGGACACCAGCCTACGCCTCGTCTCGCTGCCACCGGTCGAGGCGGCCGACTGGGAGCGGCTGTCGGGCGAGCGCGCGGATCCGCCGGTGCCGTTTCACCTGAGCCGCTCGCATCGGCAGTACCTCGATGACATCGCGCGCTGCAAGCAGGAGTTGATCGACGGCGAGACGTACGAGATCTGCCTCACGAACAAGGTGACCGCCGAGGTCCGGCCCGAGCCGCTGCCGCTCTACCGCACGCTGCGCCGCGTCAACCCTGCGCCCTTCTCCGCCTTCCTGCGCGTCGGCGACTCGGCCGTGCTGAGCTCCTCGCCGGAGCGCTTCCTGTCGATCGGCCGCGATCGCTGGGCCGAGGCGAAGCCGATCAAGGGGACATGCCGTCGCGGTGAGACGCCGGCCGAGGACGTGCGGCTCGCCGAGCAGCTGCGCTCCGACGAGAAGACGCGCGCCGAGAACCTGATGATCGCCGACCTGCTGCGCAACGACCTCGGCGTCGTGTGCGAGGTCGGCACGGTCCACGTGCCCTATCTGATGCACGTCGAGACCTACGAGACCGTCCACCAGCTCGTCTCGACCGTGCGCGGCCTGCTGCGCGAGGACGTCGAGCCGCCCGACTGCATCCGCGCATGCTTCCCGGGAGGCTCTATGACCGGCGCGCCGAAGAAACGCACAATGGAGATCATCGATCGGATCGAGGGCGAGGCGCGAGGCGTGTACTCCGGCGCGATCGGCTACTTCGGTCTCAGCGGCGGCGTCGACCTCAACATCGTGATCCGCACGATCGTGATCGACGGCGACCACGCGACGCTCGGCGTCGGTGGGGCGATCGTGATGCAGTCCGATGCCGAGGACGAGTTCCAGGAGATCGTGCTGAAGGGCCGCGCGCCGATGCAGGCGATCGACCCACGCGTCGATCCGGCCGTCGCGCTGGACCAGGCGCCCGCAGCGACAAACAGGAGCCGGTGACGCGCCGTGCTCGAGGGCGAGTTGATCACCGACGTCGAGCGGCTCGCTGAGCTGACGCCGGAGTGGGACGCGCTGGCGATCGCCGTCGGGCTACCGCAGATGAGCCCCGCATGGGTGCTCGCCTGGTGGCGCCACGTCGCCCCCGAGACCGCGACGCCGCGCACGGTCGTCGTGCGCGACGGCGCGGAGGTCGTCGGCATCGCGCCGTTCTTCGTCGAGCCCGACGGCGGCGGCCGGCTCGACTACCGCCTCCCCGGCATCGAGATCGCCGGCCGCCTCGCGCCGCTTGCGTTCGCCGGGCGCGAGTGGGACGTCGCCGAGGCGACGGCCGCGACGCTTGCAGGCGCCGAGCCGCGACCAGACGCGCTGCGATTCGATGCCACGCCGCTCGATGCACACTGGCTCACGGCATTGCGCGACCGCTGGCCGGGCTCGCTGCGTGCGCCCTTGCGGCTCACGCAGTACGAGGGCAACCCGCTGATGTCGCTGCAGGAGGGCTCGTTCGACGCGTGGCTCGCCGGCCGCAGCTCGAACTTCCGCGGCCAGATGCGCCGCCTGCGACGCAGATTCGCGGACGCCGGCGGCGTCTCGCGGCTGGCCACGCGGGAGACGCTCGCGGCCGATGCCGCCGCGCTCACGCGCCTGCACGCGATGCGCTGGGACGGCAGAGGCCACTCGAACCTTGTCGACCTCGCCGACCGCTTCACCGCCTTCGTCATCGACTGCGGTGAGCAGCTGCTCGATGCCGGCCGCTTCGCGCTGCGAGTGCTCGAGCTCGACGGCGAGACAATCTGCGCGCAGCTGTTCGTCGGCGCCGGCGGGACGGTGCTGTTCGTCAACGGCGGCTGGGACGAGCGCCACGCGGACCTGAAGCCCTCGCTGGTGTGCCTGTTCGACGAGGTCGAGCACGTCTTCGAGCAGGGGGCCCGGCGCTTCGACCTCGGCGTCGGGGAGCAGTCCTACAAGCTGCGCTTCGCCGACGGCAGCGCACCGCTCGCATGGGGGGTCCTGATGACGCCGGGCCCGCGGCTGCCGCTCACCGCCGCCCGCACCGCCCCCGCGCTCGCGCGGGCGCGGCTGCGCGACAGCGCCCACCGCATGCTGTCCGACGAGCAGCTGAGACGGCTGCGCGCTGCCCAGCGCAAGCTGCGCGGCGGCAACCGCGCCTAGGATGCACCGCCCGCAATGAGCCTCGACGCCGAGATCCTCACCGACCGCGAGCGGATCGATGCGCTGGTGCCGGAGTGGCAGGCGCTCGCCACCGCCTGCGGCGAGCCGCTCGCGGCGCCCACCTGGGTGCTGACGCTCTCGCGCGAGCTCGCCGGGGCGAGCCAGACGCCGCGCATCGTGACGGTGCGCGAGGGCGGGAAGCTGATCGGCTTGGCGCCGCTGTGCGTCGACCTCTCACAGCCGCGTCGCGCGGCCGACTACCGGTTGCTGGCGGGCGACATGCCACGCACGACCCTGCTCGCGCACGGCGGGCGCGAGTGGGAGGCGGCGGACGCGGTCGCACGCGTGCTGGCGGACGCCGACCCCCGTGCGGACGTGCTGGCGCTCGAGAGCATCCCGGTCGCCACCTGCTGGCCGATCGCGCTCGCCGAGCAGTGGCCCGGGCGGACGCGTCCGCTGCTGCGGCGGTACTTCACGATGAGCTCCCCCACCGTCGCGATGACGCAGGAGTCGTTCGACGCTTGGCTCGCTGCGAAGAGCTCGAACTTCCGCAGTCAGATGCGCCGCATGCGCCGGCGCTTCGCGGAAGCGGGTGGAAGCGGGCGCTTCAGTACGCGCGAGACCCTGCACGACGACTGGGCGGCGATGGTGCAACTGCACGCGGGCCGCTGGGAGGGCCGCGGGGCATCCTCGATCGTCGCCGGCGGCGCGTCGTTGTCCGCCGCCTACGAGGCGATCGGACACGAGCTGCTCGAGCAGGGCGACTTCCGCCTGCGCGTGCTCGAGATCGACGGTAAGCCGATCTCTGTCCAGCTGTTCGCGGCGATCGGCAGCGAGGTCATCTACATCAACGGCGGCTGGGATGAGGAGTTCGCCCAGTTCAAGCCGGCGATGCTCGGGATCCTCGACGCGATCGAGGATGCGTTCGCGCGCGGGGAACGGCGGATGGATCTCGGGCCGGGCGCGCAGCCGTACAAGCTGCGCTTCGCCGACGGCACCGACCCGGTCGCTTGGTGGGTGCTGATTCCGCCGGGGCGCCGCATGCCGCTCGCGCTCGCGCGCACGCTGCCGCGGACGACGTGGCGCGAGCTGCGCGATGCCGCGAAGCGCAGTCTGTCGCCCGAGCGCGCCGATCGTCTGCGCGAGCTGCGCAGACGCCTCCCCTAGACAGGCCTTCACCGCTCAAGGAGCGTTGCGCGCTCCGGCGATGGAGCTTTCGGTTACCGTTTTGGCCGAAAGCTGCATTTTCCGACCGGTATGGATGCCGGCGCGGGCGCTTGAGACGAGAGGATCAGGATGAGCCGAGGCCGTGTCGTTCCAGTGCTGTGCACGCTGTTGGCGCTCGCGTGCGTCGCCCTCGGCTGCGTACCCGCGTTCGCGGCCGGCGTCACGAACTCCGCCGACGACCTGCGCACCGGCTGGCACCCGGACCAGTCCTCGCTGACGCCGCAGCTCGTCAGCGGCGGCACGTTCGGCCAGCTGTGGTCGACGGTCGTCGACGGCCAGGTCTACGCCCAGCCCCTGCTCGCCAACGGCACGCTGGTCGCCGTCACGGAGAACAACAAGGTCTACGGCCTCAACCCCGCGACGGGCGCCTCGAAGTGGGCTGCGCCGCTCAACCTCGGCACGCCCTGGAAGGCCGCCGACATCGGCTGCGGCGACCTCACGCCGAACATCGGCGTGACGGCGACGCCGGTGATCGACGCCGCCACCAACACGGCATACATGACGCACAAGACCTACGCCTCGGGCACGTCCGGGCCAGCGGCCTACTACATGGACGCGATCGACCTCGCGACGGGGGCGCAGAAGGCCGGCTTCCCGGTGAGACTGAGCGGCACGGCGCAGAACGCCTCCGGTCAGACCTTCAACGCGACGACCGAGCTGCAGCGCCCCGGCCTCCTGCTGATGGACGGCGTGATCTATGCCGCGTTCGGCGGCCACTGCGACATCACGCCCTACCAGGGGTGGGTGTTCGGCGTCTCGACCGCCGGGGTTGTGAAGGCGCGCTGGGTCGCGAACCAGACCGGCAACGGCGCCGGCATCTGGCAGTCCGGCGCCGGCCTCACCTCGGATGGCTCCGGCAACATCCTGCTCAGCACCGGCAACGGCGGCGCGCCGAACTCCGCGATCCTCGGCAGCACGCCGCCCGCGAACCTCGGCGAGTCGATCGTGCGGCTGAAGGTGCAGGCCGACGGCACGCTCAGAGCCACCGACTTCTTCGCGCCCTTCGACGCCTTCTCGCTCGACAGCTGGGACGCCGACTTTGCCTCCGGCGGCGTCACGGGCCTGCCGAGACCGGTCTTCGGCACCGCAACGCTGCCGAACCTCGCGGTCGCCGTCGGCAAGCAGGGCTATGTGTATCTGCTCAACCGCGACGACCTCGGCGGCTCGCGCCAAGGCCCGTCCGGCTCGGACCGCGTCGTGCAGCGCATCGGGCCATACGGCGGCGTCTGGTCGCGCCCCGGCGTGTGGCCCGGCGACGGCGGCTACGTCTACATCCCGACGGCGTCGGGCGGCAACAGCGCCGCCGGCTCCTCCGGCAACCTGCGCGTCTACAAGTACGGGCTCGACGGCAGCGGCAAGCCGGCCCTGTCGCTGCAGGGCACTTCCAGCGACGCGTTTGGCTTCAGCTCCAGCGCCCCGGTCATCACGTCGGACGGGACGACATCCGGCTCGGCGCTCGTATGGATGATCTGGACCCCGGGCGGCAGCGGCGTCGGCGCGCAGCTGCGCGCGTACGACCCGATCCCGGTCAGCGGCGTGCCGAGACTGCGCTGGAGCGCGCCGATCGGCACCTCGGCGAAGTTCAACATGCCCGGCGTGGGTGCCGGTCGCGTCTTCGTCGGCACCCGCGACGGCCACGTGCTCGGCTTCGGCTCGCCGGTGACGCCGGTGCTGACCGGCTCGGCGACCGCCTTCCCGACGACGACCGTCGGCAGCACGAGTCAGAAAACGGTCACGCTCACGGCAACGGACGCGATCACCCTCTCCTCGCTGAGATCGAGCAGCACGCAATTCGCGATCGGCACGCCGTCGAGACCGCTGCCCGCCACGCTCGCAGCCGGGCAGACGATCGACGTGCCGATCACGTTCGCGCCGACGCAGACCGGCCCGATCGGCGGCACGCTGACGGCCACGACGAGCACGGGCAAGACCGCCGACTTCGCGCTGTCCGGCACAGGCCAGGCGGCGACCGCGCAGCTCGAGGTCTCGCCGCCGCTGGTGTCGTTCGGCGGCACCGCCGTCGGCGGCCACCTGTCCGGCAGCGCGACGTTCAAGAACGTCGGCAGCGCGCCGCTCACGATCAACGCCGTGCACCTGCCGGCGGCGCCGTTCGGCGCGTCCGGGGTGCCGGTGGTCGGCAGCACGATCGCGCCCGGCGCATCGGTCACCGTCACGGTCACGTTCGACCCGACCGCGCCGGGAACGTTCGAGAGCGCGATCGGACTCGACACGACCGGCGGCAACGACGAGGTCGGCCTGTCCGGCACGGCCGGATCGTCCGGCGTGCTGGAGATCAGAAGCGAGACGAACGACTACGGCAGCGTCGTCGTCGGCTCCAGAACGACGAGAACGTTCACCGTCTCGAACACGGGCGGGGTCCCCGTCACGATCACGAAGTCCAAGCCGCCGACCGGCGGCGCCTTCACCGCCACCACGACGCTGGCGGAGGGCACGAGCATCGCGCCCGGCCAGACGCTCACCGAGAGCGTCACGTTCGCGCCCAACGCCGCCGGCGCGTTCAGCGGCGCGTGGTCGATCAACGGCGACGACTCGACCGGCCTGCACCAGGTGACGTTCAGCGGCGCGGGCAGCGTCCCGGCTCCGGCAACGCCGGCTTGGACGCTCAACGGCGTCGCGACGCTCCCGAGCGCCGGCGTGCTGAAGCTGACCGGGCTGGTGAGATCGACGGCGGGCTCGGCGTTCTTCACAGCACCGCTCGACAGCAGCCGCCACCTCAAGGTCGCGTTCGACACGACGATCAACGG